>Ga0181531_10001762_pt1 | contig 13564 bp, 10 predicted proteins | sample PEATcosm2014_Bin_38_FD_119743 | JGI IMG/M metagenome (GOLD analysis project Ga0181531, IMG submission 119743) | Peatland microbial communities from MTU Mesocosm Facility, Houghton, MI, USA - PEATcosm2014_Bin11_10_metaG | ecosystem: Environmental > Terrestrial > Soil > Wetlands > Peat | place... | reverse complement strand
GACTTCGAGCGTTACGCTATGACCGTCGCCGCCTTCGTCCGCCTCGCCATGATCCGCATCATGCTCAGGCGCCTTGCTGCAAACGCCTCATCATGAATCCAAACTTCCCGGATGGGCTCTTAAGAGGTTTCCGGCATGAGCCAAATAATTGCCGAGCTCGCTCCGACAGGCGTTTTGCGGGCCGGGATCAACATGAGCAACGGGCTTTTGGTCACCGGCGTTGGCGCGTCAGGCGATCCGGAGGGCGTTGCGCCCGACATGGCGGGCGAGATCGCGCGGCAGCTCGGTGTGTCCGTCGCCTATGTGAAGTTCGATCGACCGTCGCTGCTCGCTGACGCCGCCGGCACCGGTGCTTGGGACATTGGCTTGATTGCCGCGGAGCCGGCGCACGCTGAGAAGATAGCGTTCACGCCGGCCTATTGCGGGATCGAAGCGACCTATCTCGTGCCCGCGGATTCACCCTGCCACAACCCCGCCGATGTCGACCGCGCGGACGCGCGTATCGCCGTCCGCCGCGGCGCCGCTTATGACTTGTGGCTCGATCGCAATATCAAACAAGCGACCTTGGTGCGATCCGACAGCGCCGACGGCCCGCTCAACCAGTTCCTCGCCGAACACCTCGATGCGCTCGCGGGTCTGCGGCAGCAATTGCTGCAATACCTCAAAAAGGCTCCGGGCGCGCGCATTCTTTCCGGCAACTTCACCACAGTCCAACAGGCGATCGGCATGGCGAAGAGTAATCTGGCCGGTGCCGCCTTCCTGCGCGATTTCGTTGCACAGGCCAAACGTACAGGGTTGGTCGCGCAGCTGATTGAGAAGCACAAGGTCGTTGGCTTGTCGGCCGCTGCGTAGATGGGGGCCTTCAGATGCTCGCCACCGTCTTGAGCCGCGCCCGCGGGTGAATCTCCGATTGGGCGAGTACGCTCGTCTGCGCGCGAAAGCGCTCGACGATGCCGCGGACGAACGGCCGGATGTTCGGCGACGTCACAAGCACCGGCGCCTCGCCGTCGCGCGCCGCCTGTTCAAATTTTTCGCGCACCGAGTTGATGAATTCGGTGAGCTTCGAAGGCTGCATGGCAAGGTTGCGGTCGTCGCCCTGGCCGACGATCGACTCGGCGAAGGTCTGCTCCCAACGTGCCGTAAGCGCGATGATCGGGAGATACCCGGCGGGGCTGGTGTGTTGCGCGCACAGCGCGCGCGACAGCCGCGCGCGCACATGCTCGGCGAGCATCGTTGGATTGCGCGTCGCCGCAAGCCCGTCGGCGATTCCTTCGAGAATGGTCGCCAGATCGCGGATCGACACCCGTTCCGCAAGCAGGATCTGCAACACACGCTGGATGCCGGAAATGGTGATCTGCGAAGGCACGATGTCCTTGATCAGCTCGCCTTGCTCCTTCGGCAGTTCCTTGAGCAGTTTCTGCACCTCGCCGTAGGACAGCAGCTCCGACATGTTGGCTTTGATCAACTCGGTGAGATGGGTGGCGAGCACGGTCGCTGAGTCGACGACGGTGTAGCCTTTGATCGAAGCTTCCTCTTTGAGCGAAGCTTCGATCCAGGTCGCCGGCAGGCCGAAGGTCGGCTCGGTCGTGTGTACCCCGGGCAGGGTGACCTGTTTGCCGGCTGGGTCCATGACCATGTACTGGCCGTGCCAGACTTTGCCGGTGCCGGCCTCGACCTCCTTGATCTTGATGACGTAGCTGTTAGCGTCGAGTTGCACGTTGTCGAGGATGCGCACCGCGGGCATGACAAAGCCCATCTCCGCGGCGAGCGAGCGGCGTAGCGCCTTGATCTGTTCCGTTAGCCGGTCGCTGCCGTCGGTGGCGTTGACCAGCGGCAACAGGGCATAGCCAAGCTCGATCTTGAGATCGTCCATCTTTAGCGTTGCCGACATCGGCTCTTCCGCCGGCGGGGGCTTTTCGGCGTCAGCTTTCTTGGTCTCGACCGCGGCGGCACGCTTGTGGCGGCGGTCGATCAGGTAAGCGAGGCCTCCCATGCCGCCGCCGAGCGCCAGAAAAGGCACCATCGGAATGCCCGGCAGCAGTGCCATCACCAGCATCACGGCCGCCGACATGCCGAGCGCTTTGGGATAGCCGGAAAACTGGCTGAGCAGCGCCTTGTCGGCGGCGCCGGCAACGCCAGCCTTGGAAACGAGAAGGCCCGCGGCGATCGACACAATCAGCGCCGGCACTTGTGTCACTAGGCCGTCGCCGACGGTCAGGAGCGTGTAGGCGTGGGCGGCTTCGGCGAAGCTCAGGCCCTGCTGCATGATGCCGATAACCATGCCGCCGATGACGTTGATCAAGACGACGAGCAGACCGGCGATGGCGTCGCCGCGGACGAATTTGGAGGCGCCGTCCATGGCGCCAAAGAAACCGGATTCGTCTTCCAGCGTCTTGCGCCGGCGCCGCGCCTCCTTCTCGTCGATCAGGCCGGCGGAAAGGTCGGCGTCGATCGCCATCTGCTTGCCAGGCATGGCGTCCAAGTGAAAGCGCGCCGCCACTTCGGCGATGCGGCCGGAGCCCTTGGTGATGACGACGAAATTGACGATTACCAGGATGGTGAAAACGATGATGCCGATGACGAAATTGCCGCCCATGACGAAATAGCCAAAGGCTTCGATGACGTGACCGGCGGCGGCCGGTCCCTCATGGCCATGCGCCAGAACCAGTCGCGTCGAAGCAAGGTTGAGCGCGAGCCGCAGCATGGTCGCGATCAACAGCACCGTCGGAAATGCGGAAAACTCGAGCGGCGTCTGGATGAACAGCGACGTCATCAGGATCAGCACCGAAAACGTGATCGAGATGGCGAGTGCGAAGTCGAGCAGCAGCGACGGCAGCGGCAGGATGAGGACCACGAGAATGGCCATCATGCCGACCGCCAGGCCGATATCGCTGCGCCGGAGCATGGTGCCGAGATCGGCGAGGCGCGTCAGCGACAATCCCTCGCCGCCCGGCGCCGAAGCTGTGTCGGTCATGCTACTTGAACTGCCCCGCCTGTTACGTTGTCGTGTTTCAAAACTGTGCGCCGCGGCTGTCGGGCCACCGGCGCGGAATAAAGGAGCGGCACTCGCGTCCAAGGCTGCCCCCTGGGTGCGGTTGAAACGAAGGATACCTCCCCGGCAAAATCTGCCGGGTATATGGTTAGCGGCGGGTTAATTTCGGTATAGCGGTGCCGCCATTGGGCGGTTTTTTAGCCGGGCAACGGCGTGCAATAGCGTAACATCGGCGTTTCACCATATTCTGCTGTGGTTTTCGCGAAGCGGGGTGAACATGCATTCGCACTCCATGACGGAATGGACCCACGGCCACGCCTTTCTGGGCGAGCATCACGGTGAGCGCGAGCGGCGCACCTGGACCGTGGTGGCGCTGACTGCGGCGATGTTGGTCATCGAGATTGTCGGTGGTACGCTGTCTGGCTCGATCGCGCTGGTGGCCGACGGCTGGCACATGGGGACGCATGTGGCGGCGCTTGCGATCGCCGGGCTTGCTTACCTGTTCGCCCGCCGGCATGTCGATGACCCGCGCTTCTCGCTCGGCACCGGTAAGTTCGGCGAACTTGCAGCGTTTGCCAGCGCCATCATCCTCGGCATGATTGCGCTTGGCATCGGCTACGAATCGGTACTGCGCCTGTTACATCCCGTCGGCATCCATTTCCGCGAGGCGGTGCCCATTGCCGCACTCGGACTGTGCGTGAATCTCGTCAGCGCCTGGCTTTTACGCGACACGCACGATCACGGGCGCGGTCTTGGGAACGGCCATGCGCACGATCATGACCACGACGATCACGACCACTCGCACGATCACGGCGGTCATCACCAGGATTCGAACTACCGGGCCGCGTATGTGCACGTCCTGGCCGACGCACTGACCTCGGTGATGACCATCGCCGGTCTGACTCTCGCGTGGACGTTCGGATGGACCTTCATGGATCCGCTTGTAGGGCTCATCGGCATGATCGTGATCCTGTCTTGGGGTTACAGCCTCGTGCGTTCGGCAGGCGGCGTTCTTCTCGACATTGTGCCTGATCCGGCATTGGCCGGTCGCATCCGCGAGCGAATAGAGGTCGATCATGATCGGCTCGCCGACCTGCATTTGTGGCAGCTCGGCCCTGGCCATGTTGCGGTGATCGCCTCGGTCGTCTCCGACCACCCGCAAGCGCCGGTGGTCTACAAGCGGCGGCTTGAAGGCTTAAGCGGACTTTCGCACGTGACCGTTGAAGTCAATGAGTGTGTCAACAAAGGCGAAGTCGTGAAATAGCGAATAGCGAATGGAACCCGACAGACAGCGCCGCTCTCACTATTCGCTGCTCGCTATTCGCTATTCGCTCGCCGCGGCGATTGCCGCCTCTGGCGGCGCGGTTGCGGCGCAAGAACGACCGGCCGCTTTCGTCGATGCCGCGACCGTCGTGCCCGGGCTGATTGTGGAAGCGCGCTACGCCGGCGCACATAACTTCGTCGGTCGGCCGATCGACGGCTATGACGCGCCGCGTTGCCTGCTCACGGCGGCGGCTGCGAACGCGCTCGCCGCAGTGGCCCGGGATGTGGCGGCGCAGGGCCTGGTGCTGAAAGTCTTTGACTGCTATCGCCCGACCCGGGCGGTGGCTAATTTCGAGCGATGGGCGCGGGATATTTCCGACACCGCCGCGAAAGCGGAGTTCTATCCCGACGTCGACAAGCACACGCTGTTTCGCGACGGCTACATCTCGTCGCGTTCGGGCCATTCACGCGGCTCGACCGTGGACCTGACGCTGGCGCACGCGGACGGGCGCGAGCTCGACATGGGCACGCCGTTCGATTTCTTCAGCCCGCGATCGTGGTACGCCGCGTCGGACATCAGCGAGCAGGCCAAAGCGAACCGCGCGCTGTTTGCCGCCGCCATGCGCCGCTATGGCTTCCGCCCCTACGAGAAGGAGTGGTGGCATTTCACGCTGCGCGGCGAGCCGTTTCCGGACACCTATTTCGATTTCCCGGTGCAGTGAAGCGGCGCGGGCCGACTCCGCAGGCACCGCTCACGCGTCCAAAATTTTACGAACCGCGCCGGCGAGTTGTTCGGTGGTGATCGGCTTTTGCAAGAGCTCGATGCCGGGGTCAAGGCGCCCCTGATGAACAATGGCGTTGCGCGAGTAACCGGTCATGTACAGGACTTTCAAGTCCGGCCGGCGGCGCACGGCCTCTGCCACGAGGCTGCGGCCGTTCATGCCGGGCATAACGACATCGGTCAGAAGCATTTGAACGGCGGCGCTCTCGCCGAGCACACGAAGCGCGTCCTCCGCGCCGCCCGCTTCGAGGACCTCGTAGCCGAGCGTGCCGAGCGCTTCCACCACATAGGCGCGCACTTCAGGATCGTCTTCAACGACGAGGATGCATTCGCCGGCGCGACCGCGGCTTAGCGATGTCTTCGGTTCCGCCGCCGGCAAGGATTTTCCGACCAGTCTTGGCAAATAGATTTTGATGGTCGTGCCCTCGCCAGGCTCGCTGTAGATCTTCACATGTCCGCCGGATTGCTTCACGAATCCGTAAACCTGGCTGAGGCCGAGCCCGGTGCCCTGACCCGATTCCTTGGTGGTGAAGAACGGCTCGAACGCGCGATCGAGGGTCTCCTTGGTCATTCCCGCGCCGGTGTCGCTGACGGCGACCTGTACATATTGCCCGGGGCGGACGTCGGCGTTCCTACGGCAATAAGAGTCGTCAAGGTAAGCATTGCTGGTCTCGATGGTCAGCTTGCCGCCGCTGGGCATGGCGTCGCGGGAATTGACGGCAAGGTTGACAATAGCCGCCTCGAGCTCGGCGGCGTCGGCTTCGACCGGCCAAACGCCGCCGCCGCCGACGATTTCAAGCGACACGTCTTCGCCAAGCGCCCGGCGCAGAAACTCCGAAAGCCCGTTGAGCACGCGATTAACGTCGAGTGCGGTCGGATTGAGCGGCTGGCGCCTCGCGAAGGCCAAAAGCCGCTTGGTCAGCGTTGCCGCCCGTTGCGCGCCTTGCATGGCGTTGTCCAGCCGTCGCGCGAGTTTGATCTGGGCGCCGTCGGTCCATGACTCCAGCGAGCGTTGAGCCATTTCAAGGTTGCCCATGATAATGGTCAAGAGATTGTTGAAGTCGTGGGCGACGCCGCCGGTGAGGTGTCCCAGCGCCTCGAGCTTTTGCGATTGACGCAGCGCCTCTTCGGCGCCCGCGCGCCGGTCGATCTCGGCGTACAGCCGTTGCGTACGGCGCAGAACGAAGAACAGCGTCAGAAAAAGCGTGAGCGTTACCGGAATGCCGTAGATCAAATGCGCCGCCATTCCCGACATCCACTCGCTTGCGACGACGCTCGTAGCGATGCCGTCGATGATATAGAGCGGCGTGCCGTTAAGGTGGCGATAAGCGAAACGCCGCTCGACGTGATCGATCGGAGAGGTCGCGGTATAGATGCCGCTGGCCGGTGATTGCGCGGTCGAGCGGTGAAAACCTGAGCGCTCGTCCAGCCGGTCGGGTGCTCCTGCGGGCGCCTTCGGATAGCGCGCCAGCATCATGCCGTCGCTGCGGACCAGTGCGAATTCGAGACCTTCCGTGTAGGCCATCGACGAGAAGAAGCTGAAAAAGCTGCTCGGCAGTACCGAGCACTCGATGATGCCGACGAATCGGTCATTTTGCTTGAGCGGGATGCTCACCGTGAAGAATGGCTGCGCATTGAACGACGATTGGTAGACTTGACCGTAATAGGTTCCGTCGCTGCCGTTGGCATAGGCCTTGACGAAATCCCGGTCGCCGAAATTCGAATTGGGCGGCGGCTGCATCCAAGATGACAACAGGACGCCGCCCTGGCGGTCATAAATCCAAATCGATTGGATGGCAGCGATCTTGCCGACCAGCCCGCTGGTCTCGCGGTAAAGCCGTTCCTGGTTGGCCCGGATTTGCTCATCCGACATTCCGGCGATCAGATCGGCTGTACTGTCCAGCGCCAGATCGACCAGCTGGAGGGTGTTCGAGGCTCCTTCTTGTTCGACGTCGAGCGACCGCAAGAGCCGTTCGTCAGTCAAAGCTTTAGTGTTGCGGTAGCTGCTCCAGCTAGCGAAACCGAAAAGCAGACAGGGAACGAGCAACGACGCGGCCATTGCTAGTCGCACCAGCCGAATCGTTAGTGCCCGCGCCTGCATTGTCGAATCAAAAAAATCCTGGAGTATTCAGGCTACTTGAGCACTTGCCCAAGCACCAGATGTTCCGCCAAATTCCGGTCACGCTGCAGAAGGTGTTTATTCCTCAAAGTATGCTGGAGTCTACACACGCTCCAGATCATGTTTCTTCTCAAAGTTCAGTCGGCATAACCGGGCGGGGGCGCGAAACCGCCAAACTCCCGCTCGGCGAGCTCGGCAAAGGTGAGCGTGGTGCGGTCTTCGAGATAGGGGCCGACGATCTGCATGCCGATGGGTAGGCCGTCGGCGGAAACGCCGATCGGCACCGCCGTCGCCGGCAGACCCGGATTCGTGGCGATCTCGGGCCATACCAATTGGTCGAAATAATTGAAGCGCCGGCCGTCGATATCGATCTGACGTTCGGCCATCGGCTTCTGGTCGTGCGGAAAGGCCGTCGTCGGTGAAGCGGGGGCGAGCACGACATCCCATTCACGAAACAGCTGCGCCCATTGCTGACGGAGCTTGATCCGCTCGACGTCGGCGGCAGCCCAGTCACGATGGCTCATGACCATGCCGCGGAAGCGCTCGGCATTGAGACTGGTGTCGTCATCCTTGATCTTGGCGGCGTCGGCTTGCGCCAGCGCGTAAATGTCCGGCGGCCAGCGCTCCGACAACGCCGACATCAAGAGCCGCATATAGATGCGGGCGGACTTCGCGAGGTCCGGCAACAGCGGCGAGGAGCGTGCCACTTTGGCGCCAGCTTTGACCAGTTCTTGCGTCAGGCCGTCGAGCGCCGTGCGTATCGCCGTTTCCGTCGGCAGCAATGGATGCTCGTCGATCACCAGCACGCGAAAATCCTTGAGCTTTTCGTGGCGGGAAGCCGGCAGTTCAAGGCGATAGCCGGTGCCATCGCGCGTTTCGTCCGGTCCGGCCGTCACGTCGAGCGCTAATTCAAGGTCGGCGGTCGTGCGCGCCATCGGTCCGACGACGGCGAGATCGCTTTGCCGCATCACCATGCCGGGTATGCCGTGCCCGCGCGCCGGGATGAGATTGAGCGTCGGCTTATGCGCGTAGACGCCGCAGAAATGCGCCGGAATGCGCAGCGACCCGCCGATGTCGGAGCCGAGCGACAGCGGCCCGACTCCGGCCGCGAGCGCGGCCGACGAGCCGCCGGACGAACCGCCCGGCGAGCGGCCGAGGTTCCAGGGATTGTTGGTGGTGCCGTAAATATCGTTGTAGCTCTGCCAGTCGCCGAGAAACAGCGGCACGTTGGTCTTGCCAAGAACGACGGCGCCGGCCTTCTTGACGCGAGCGACCATGAGCGCGTCTTCCATAGGCACGAAGCCCTTAAACAGCGGCAGGCCCCATGTCGTCGGCAGACCGGCGACGTCGAAGGATTCCTTGACCACCATCGGAATGCCGAGGAGCGGCCGTCGGTCGCCGCGGGCGAGTGCTGCGTCCGCCGCTTTCGCGGCCTCGCGGCCGCGCTCGAAATCGCGCACAATGACGGCGTTAAGCTTTTGATCGACTGCCTCGATGCGGGCAATGACGTGGTCGGTCAGTTCGAGTGCGGAAATCTTGCCCGCGGCAAGCGCGGCGACGAGTTCTTTGATCGTACCGTAGTTCAAGAGCGCGCCGCTTCGATCTTGGCCAGTCACGTTCGAGCCCTCCGCGTTTTGAAGTTCGCGACTACAAACCCAGATAAAACTTCTTGATCAAATCGTTGTTGTTGAGCTCATCGGTCGAGCCACCTTCGAAGGCGATCTTGCCGTGCACGATCACATAGCCGCGATCGGCAATGCGGATGGCCTGGGTGAAGTTTTGCTCCGCCATCAGCACCGTGAGGCTGTAGCGCTCTTTCATCTCGGCAATCGCGTCGATGGTGCGGCTGACCAGGATCGGGGCCAGGCCCACCGACGGTTCGTCGACCAGGAGAATTTTCGGCGCCAGCATCAGCGCGCGGCCGAGCGCCAGCATTTGCTGCTCGCCGCCGCTCATCGAGCCGGCAAGCTGGCTGCGCCGTTCGGCCAGCCGCGGGAAGGTTTCGAAGCAAACTTCGAGATTGCGGTTAAGCTCGCGGCGCGCCGTGCGGCGGAAGGCGCCGAGAAGCAGGTTCTCCTCGACCGTGAGTTTGGGGAAGAGGCGGCGTCCCTCCGGCACCAGCGCAATGCCGAGATCGACGATCTCTTCGGTGGCTCGGCCGACGAGATCGTGATGGACGCCGTCGATTGCGGCGATGATCGATCCCTCGCTCGGCCGGACAAGGCCCATGATGCATTTCATCAGCGTCGATTTGCCATTGCCGTTGGTGCCGAGCAGCACCACGGTCTCGCCGCCGCCGATCTTGAGCGAGACGTCGTCGATCACCCGCACCGCCCCGTACGCGGCGTGAATGCCGGCAATGGTCAGGCTACTGGCCAAGGTAAGCCCTCTCCACTTCCGGATCGCGCATCACCGCATTCGGCTGGCCGTCGGCGATTTTGTGCCCCGATACCAGCACCACCAGACGCTGCGAAAAGCTCATCACCGCGCGCATGATGTGCTCGATCAGGATCACGGTGACGCCTTGCGCGTTCAAGCGCATGAGCAGGTTCAGGATCTCCTCGACCTCCGAGTGGGTGAGGCCGGCCATCGATTCATCGGCGATCAGAAGCTTCGGCTCCGCCGCCATGGCGCGGGCGAGTTCGAGCTTGCGCATTTCCACTTGCGTCAATTCGCGCGGCAGCCGCTTGGCCTTGCTGTCGAGGCCGACCTCGCGCAGGAGTTCGACGCAGCGCTCCTCGATGGCGGAGCCGGAACGGCCCGGGCCGCGCGCCGCCACGGCGTAGAGCAGCGGAATGCGCAAATTGTCGAGCAGACTCAGACTGGCGAACGGCCGCGGTAATTGAAAGGTGCGCGACAATCCGCGGCGCGTGCGCTGGTGGGCATTGGTGCCGTCGAGCGCCTGGCCGTCGAACGAAACCGAGCCGGCCTCGTTCCGCAGGGTGCCGCAGATGCAATTGACCAGCGTGCTCTTGCCGGAGCCGTTGGGCCCTATGAGTCCGATCCGTTCGCCGCGATTGACCGCAATGGAAATGCCCTGCAGCGCGACAAAGCCGCCAAAGCGTTTGCTTAAGCTATCGACGGCGAGCAGCGGCGCGCCTGCAGCCTCGGTGCCGGTGATCGTCATGGCGCCGGCCCAAGCGCATCCGCGCTGACTTGTTTGCCGTTGGTGCGGCGAGGCGGCCGGCGCTCGAACTTCACCAAGCCGATGATCCCGTTCGGCGCCGCGATCACAAAGCCGACCAGCAAAAAGCCGACGATCAGCAGATTCACGGCCGACGAAATCGTCACGGTCGCGATTTGCTGCAGCGAGCCAAGCAGGATGGCGCCGATCAGCGGGCCGACCCAGCTCGTGGTGCCGCCGATCAGCGGCATGGCGATGGAGTTGACGGCATAATCGAGGCCAAACGCCGAACTCGGCTGCAGAAAGCCGATGTAATAGGGGAAGGGTGCGCCAGCCATTCCCATCAGCCCGCCGGAAATGGTGGTGGCGATGAGCTTTAACCGCAGCGTCGGCACGCCGGTCGCTTCCGCCGCCAGTTCGTCGTCGCGGATGGTGGCAAAGCCGTAGCCGAGCCGCGAGCGCTCGATCAACCGGGCTATCGTGATCGCGCCGACGGCCAGCAGAATCATGATAAAGAACAGATATTTTATGTAGCTGCCGAATGGCGGGATCGATTCCGGACGCACGATATAGGCGCCGCGCGAGCCGCCGACAAAATCCCAGTTGACGATCAGCGTCTGCAGGACCACCGCGAGCGCAAGCGTCGCGATGGCAAAGAAGGCGCCGCGCAGCCGCAGCGTCAGGTACCCCATGGCGAAGCCGACCGCGCCTGACACCACTCCGCCGATGGCGACGAGAATCGGGATCGGCACCGGATAGATGCGATGCATCGCGACGGTGGAGTAAGCGCCGAGCGCAAAAAACGCCGCCGAGCCGAAATTCACGTAGCCGCAATAGCCGCCGAGGATGTTCCACGCCGTCGCCAGCACGATGTATTGCAGCACTACGTAGCCGGCGAAGAAATAATAGTCGTTGCCGAGCGCCACGGCGGCGCCATAAACGGCGGCGCCGACAATCAAGCAAATGACAAAGAATACGGGGGTGCGCACGGTCAGCGTCCCAACAAGCCGGCCGGCCGCACCGCCAGCGTCAACAACAAGAACCCGAACGACACCGCCGGCGCCCACGAGGGCCCGTAGAAAGTCGCGGTCAGGCTCTCGACGATGCCGACCAGCATGGCGGCGATCACGGTTCCCGGCAGGCTCCCCATGCCGCCGAGCACGCAGATGGCGAAGACGCGGCCGATATATTCACGTCCGACCGACGGCTCGACCGGCTGGATGATGATCAGGAAGGCGCCGGCAAGCGAGGCGGTCGCGATCGAGATGCCAAACGCGATGCGTTTGATGCGGATCGGGTCGACCGCCAAGAGCCGCAGCGCAAGCTGGTCCTGCGCCACCGCCATGATGGCGCGGCCGACGAAGGTGCGGGTCAAAAAAAGCTGCAGCACCGCGATCAGCAGCAGTGACACCAGGCTCGGCACCAGGATGCGCATGGGGATGTCGAGTGACGCGAAATGCAAGGTCGGCCCGATATAGGGCGCCTCGACGTAGCGGTAATCGACGCCGAAATAGAGAACGAGCGTGACTTCGGTGATGAACAACAGCCCGAAGAAAAATGCCAGCCCGCGCATCGATTCCTGACCGCGGCGCTCGAACGATACAAAATAGATTTGATAGATCGCTGAACCGAGCGCGTAGAACGCCGGCGTCGCCAAAATGGCGGTGATGATCGGATCGAGACCGAAAGTGGCGTTGACGATATAGGCGACGTAGGAGCCGAGGATGATGAAGGCGGGGTGGGCGATGTTGACGATGTCGAGAATGCCGAACGACAGCGTGATGCCGGAGGTCACCGCCGCATAAAACGCGCCGATGAGAATGCCCGAAATCACGGCATTGATCAGAAGATCGAATGAAAAGATCATCCCTAAGCCTTGGCCGCCCGCACGACGTGCCGGCAAGTTCCCCAGATTGTTTTTAGACGAGGTCCATCGGCGACGAGCCTAAAGTCTGCCCTGCGCGCCGTTGGCCGGTTATGACGCCATTGGGTCGCTGCGTTTTTTCTCCAACATTGTCAGGGCTATGGCGCTCCTCCCGCGATTGTCGGCACCATACCGAACGCGCCCGGCTGTTGGCAAATAGTCTCAGCGCATTGCAAGGTGCCGCAATGTCGCAAAAGCGCGCTTTGGTTATCGGCGGTTCGATGAGCGGGCTTCTTGCCGCCATCATGCTCGAGCGCAGCGGCTGGCAAGTCGAGGTGTTCGAGCGCGTGACCGGCGAACTTGCGGGACGCGGCGCCGGGATTGTGGCGCAACCGACGCTGATCGAGCAGCTTGACGCACTCGGGCTCGATACCCGCGAGCTCGGCGTCACGATCGCGCGGCGCCAGATGCTCGATCGCGACGGCGGCGTGGTCGCGACCAGCGTCTGTCCGCAAGTGTTCACCGCTTGGGAGCGTGTCTACCGGTTGTTGCGTGCCGCCTTCGCCTCCGACCGCTATCATCGCGGAAAGATCTTCGAGGGCTTCGCGGCGGTCGGGGAGCGCGTCATCGCCAACTTCAGCGATGGCAGTGCGGCGGCTGGCGATGTGCTCATCGGCGCCGACGGGCTTCGCTCGACCGTGCGGCAGCCGTGCCTGCCGGATATCGCGCCGCGCTATGCGGGCTACGTGGCGTGGCGCGGCATGATTGCGGAAAGCGAGTTGCCGCGCGCGATCCATCGCGAACTGTTCGAGGCGATGACGTTCTGCCTGCCGCCGGGCGAACAGTTTCTCGGCTACCCAGTGGCCGGTCCGGACAATGATCTGCGGCCTGGAAAACGGCGTTTCAACGTCATTTGGTACCGGCCAGCGCATGAGCTTAACGAGCTTCCGTCACTGCTCACCGACGAGACAGGAACCGTCCATCACATCTCGATTCCACCCACGCTCATTCGTCGCGGGGCGATCGCCGGCATGCGTGCTGCGGCCGAGCGTTTATTAGCGCCGCAACTGCGGCAGGTTGTGCGTTTGATCGACGAGCCGCTGCTGCAGCCGATCTATGACCTCGCCAGCCCGCGCATGGCCTTCGGCCGCGTCGCCATCATCGGCGATGCCGCGTTCGTGGCCCGCCCGCATGTTGGCGCGGGAGTTTCAAAAGCGACCGACGATGCGGCGGCGCTGGCTGCCGCGCTTGCGGTTGACGATGTTGAAACGGCGTTGCGGCGCTTCGAAGCCGAGCGTCTGCCGGAAAACAATCGCATCATCGAACGTGCGCGCCGGCTCGGCGCCTACCTGCAAGCGAGCCAAAATGCGCAAGAGCGCGAGCAATCGGTGCGCCACAGTATTCCCGAAGCGGTGCTCGAG
>Ga0181531_10001760_pt1 | contig 13566 bp, 11 predicted proteins | sample PEATcosm2014_Bin_38_FD_119743 | JGI IMG/M metagenome (GOLD analysis project Ga0181531, IMG submission 119743) | Peatland microbial communities from MTU Mesocosm Facility, Houghton, MI, USA - PEATcosm2014_Bin11_10_metaG | ecosystem: Environmental > Terrestrial > Soil > Wetlands > Peat | place... | reverse complement strand
CATCGTTGCCATTACCGTCTTCCTCGCGGCGATGCCGCACTCGACCCTTGGGTTAAATCGACCAATAACGAGGGGAGAATCGAACTTAGAATAACGCTACTGCCGGCACATCTGAGAGTTACGAAAGTACTGAAAAATCAGGGCCAAAGTGTGGTTTCCCGAGAAAACGGCATGGGGCGTTTCACAGCCCTCTATCACTGGGTCTCGCGTCGGACAATAACAAACGGGCGCTGTTTCGGATCGACGAATTTCGATACGCTGCGAAAAAAGTAAGCTTCCGAGGTTGTCCTTACCCGACCGCTCCTTTATCCTTTGCCTAAAGGGTGCATTGGGGCCAACTCTTCTTCCCAGGGAAATTTCTCTTCTATCGAAGGCCCTCCGGAGTCGCCATGACTTTGACCAGCTTCGTCAGGAAAAGCGCTTTCCGCAATCGAAGGCGCAGCATCCTCACCGTCCTCAGCATCGCCTTTTCCCTGCTGTTGCTGACGTTGATGATGACGGTCTGGCACACTTTCTACATCGACAAGGGCAGCGCCGAATCGGCGCAACGACTGATCACCCGTCACCGCGTCTCTCTCACCCAGTCGATGCCTGCTTTCTACCGCGAGAAGATCCGGGCCATTCCTGGCGTTGTAGCCGTCGCCCCCAATAACTGGTTTGGCGGGATTTATAAAGATCAGAAGCCCGAGAACTTCTTTGCGCAGTTCGGCACCGATCCCGATGAAATCATGAAAGTCTTTACCGACTTTCAGATTCCCGCGGATCAGCTGCAAGCCTGGCAACGCGACCGTGCCGGAGCCATCGTCGATGCCGGACTCGCCAAAAAATACGGCTGGAAGCTGGGCGATCGCATCATGCTCAAGGGCACGATTTATCCGGTTGATCTCGAACTGACGATTCGTGGCATCTACACCGCCCCCGAACCGACGACCTCCATTTATTTCAATCAGAAATACGTCGAAGAAGCGGTCTCCTTCGCCAAGGGGCAGGCTGGCACGTTTAACATTCTCGCGGATTCTCCCGACGACGTTTCCAAGGTCGCCGCCGCCGTCGACGACATGTTCCGCAACTCTCCCGAGCCCACCAAGACTGAGAGTGAAAAGGCATTCCAGCTGAGTTTCATCAACAGCATCGGAAACGTGAAAGCCTTCATTCTCAGCATCTGCTTTGCCGTGGTCTTTGCGACCCTGCTGGTTTCCGCGACCACTATGGCAATGTCAATCCGCGAACGCACTCGCGAAGTTGCGGTGCTCAAGACGCTCGGTTTCACCCGGCAATCGATTCTCGGCCTGTATATTGGAGAGGCCGTACTGGTGGCTCTGATCGGCGGAATACTTGGCTGCCTGCTGGCATTCGGACTGGTGTCTGGAATGGCCCACGCGCCCGGCATGAGTTTGTTTCTTTCCGGCATGAAAGTCACACCCGCCACCTTGCTGCTCGCCGTTTTTGTCGCGGCAATCGTCGGATTCCTGAGTGCTGTCATTCCCGCCTATCATGCGGCCAAGATCGACATTGTGGAGGGCTTGCGCTACATCGGTTAGCGAACAAACAGCATGGCGATTCCCATCAGCTATAACGTCCGCAACTTGAAACTTCGTAAAGGTCTCACCATCATGACGGCGCTTGGCATCGCGCTCACGGTGACCACGGCAGTCTTCCTGATGGCGCTCCTTGCCGGGCTGAAGAAAGCGTTCATGTCGAGCGGCGATCCGCTGAACGTTCTCGTCATGCGCAAGGGATCGACAGCCGAACTCTCTGGAGGCTTCGACGCCAATCTTTTCCCCACCCTCAAGACCTTGCCCGGCATCGCGAAAGACGCCCAGGGTGAGCCGATTGCCTCGGCCGAGTGGGTAGTCGTGGTCGTGTTGCCGCGCAAAGATGGCACCGGTGACGTCAACGTTTCCGTGCGCGGCCTGATGCCCGCTGGGCTCACTCTGCGCCCTGGAGCCAAACTCATCGAAGGCCGCTGGTTCACGCCAGGACAGCGCGAAGTCGTCGTTGGGCGCTCGATCCACAACCGTTTCTCCGGCGCCAATGTGGGAGATTCGCTCGACTTCGCCAAAGGGCAGTGGAAGGTTGTGGGCGTCTTTGACTCTGGCGGCACCTCTTACGATTCCGAAATCTGGGGTGACGTCAACCAGATCGCGGCCGACTTCGACCGCCAGGGCGGATATGCGTCCGCCTATTTGCGCGCCACCGATCCTGTCGCAGCCGATGCGTTGAAACATCGCGTGAGCGACGACCAGCGCCTGAAACTTGAGGGTACCCTCGAAACCGAGTATTACGAAAAGCAAACCAGCTCTGGCGGAGCCATCAAATTTATCGGCACATTCGTGGCGATCATCATGGCCATCGGCTCCAGTTTCGCCGCCATGAATACGATGTACGCCGCTGTTGCCTACCGCTCGCGCGAGATTGCGACTTTGCGAATCATCGGATTCTCGCGGCCCAGCATCCTCACCTCATTCGTGATTGAGGCATTGCTGCTCTCGTTGCTGGGAGCCGTTGTTGGCATCGTCCTGATCTTGCCGTTCAACGGCATGAGCACCGGCATTGGTAACTCTTTGACGTTCAGCGAGACCGTGTTCAGTCTGCACCTGACCTGGGGGGTCGCACTGACGGCGGTCCTTTTCGCCTTGATCATGGGACTGGTTGGAGGCTTCGCACCCGCATGGCAGGCGGCGCGACAAGATATTTTGACTTCGTTGCGGGCGTAGACACAACCGCAGTTCGATGCTTCCACGCGCATAGGGCTGGATTTTGAATTTTTCGCAGCCCTATAGCTGCTACAACTTCCGTAGAATGAAGTGGTGGGTTTCCATTTGGAACCGGTAGAGAACTTGAAGCGTATTTAGCCCTATGCCGACCGATACCCGACATGACGATCTGCGCAGTCTGCGCATCGACCACTCGTTGCGCGATGGCGGCGGAGAACCGCCCGCTTGGTCGCGCCGCTTCATTCTGGGTGGAATCGCCGCAGTCGTCCTGCTCGGACTGGCCGTTGTCACCTACCGCGTCCTGGCTTCAGAAACGCCCGAAGTTGAAGTCGCCCGCGCTACTGCGGAGGGCAGCGATGCCGCCGGCAGCACCGTGCTATCGGCCAGTGGATACATCGTCGCGCACCACAAGATCAGCGTGAACTCCAAGGTCACCGGGCGCGTCGCCTGGATCGGCGTGGAAAAAGGCGACAAGGTCAAGGAGGGCCAGGTGCTGGTGCGCCTCGAGGACGAGGAATTCCGCGCCCAGTACGAACAGGCTCGCGGCGCGGTCGAGAGTGCCAAGGCTCGACTGCTCGAAAATGAACACGGCTCGCGCCCGGAAGAAATTCAGCAGGCCGACCACAATCTTTCGGAAGCCCGCGCGACCGCCATCAACGACAAAATCAATCTTGACCGCACCCGTGATCTCTACTCGCAAGGCGTGATGTCGAAGCAGAACCTCGACGACGCAACCGCCAAGTACGATGCGTCGCAGCAGCGCATGAATTCGCTCGAGCAATCGTTCAAGCTCATGCAGTTGGGTCCTCGCTCCGAAGAAATTCTGCGCGCCCGCGGCGATTTGTTGCAGGCGGAAGGTCAAATGGCCTATGCCAAGTCACAACTCGATGCCACCGTCATCCGCGCGCCCGTGAGCGGCACGATTCTCGAACGCACCGCCGAAAAGGGCGAACTCGTCACCGCCCAGTTCGCCAGCGGCGCTGAAGGCGGACCACGCGGGTCGGTTGTCGCGCTCGCCGACCTCAACGACATTCAGGTCGAACTCGACATCGCACAGGACGACTTTGCCAAGTTGTCTCCAAAACAGGAGGGTATCGTTACCCTCGACGCATTCAAAGATCGCTCCTATAAAGGTGAGATCGCCGAGATGTCTCCGGAAGCCAATCGCCAGAAGGCGACGGTGCAAGTGAAGGTGCAGATTCTTCAGCCCGATTCCTACCTGCGTCCGGAAATGAATGCCACCGTGCAATTCAAGGCGAAACCGAACGACGACAAATCCGCTGCTGCCAGACCGTCGTACGTTTTCGTGCCAACCGCGGCGCTTCGAGACAAAGACGGTTCAAAGTTCGTGCTGCTTGCTTTTAATGGAAAGGCTCTCCGCCGCGATGTTCACGTCCAGGGCCAGCGCTCGGGAGGCTATCTCGTGGATTCGTTAGTCGGCGGCGAAAGTGTCATCACGGCCGGACCCGCGGATTTACAGGACGGGCAAAAGATTCGCATCAAGGGGCAATCATGAACGCAATGACTTCAACCACACCCGCGACACAACCTGCCGTGGGCAGTAAAGTTGTGCAGGCTCGCGGCGTCAGCAAGATTTTCAAGCGCGACGCCTTTGAGGTAACGGCGCTCGACAACGTCTCCATCGATATCGCCAGCGGCGAGTTCCTCGCGCTCATGGGGCCTTCCGGTTCCGGCAAAACTACTTTACTGAACATGATCGCTGCCATCGACCGTCCCACCTCGGGCGAACTGCTGGTCATGGGCGAGAATATTTTTCGGCTGAACGATGGACAGTCGGCGAACTGGCGCAATACCCATGTCGGCTATGTCTTTCAGACATTCAATCTGATTCCCGTCTTGACCGCTTTCGAGAATGTCGAACTGCCGTTGCTGCTGACCAAGATGACACCGCAGCAGCGCCGCGACCACGTCATGACAGCGCTCAAACTCGTCGGACTTGAAGAACGCGTCCATCACCTGCCAAAACAACTCTCTGGAGGCCAGGAGCAGCGCGTGGCGATCGCGCGCGCCATCGTCAGCGATCCAACTCTGATTCTTGCCGATGAGCCGACTGGCGATCTCGACAGCAGCTCGGCGACCGATATTCTTGAGATTTTGAAACGGTTAAACGAAAGCTTTCAGAAAACCATCGTGATGGTGACCCACGATCCCCACGCCGCGCAGTATGCCCATGTCACCCGGCATCTTGAAAAGGGACGGTTGCTGCCCGCATAGAACGGGCGCCTGCGAATTTCTCTAACCTGGTCTTGGCTTACGCCGATCGGCGAGCAGTCATCGCTTCCGCTGCTTCGCCCTCGCTGATCCACTCCCACACCCGGCGGCCGCGATCGTTACTCAGACTGCGCGCTTCTCCATAGTCGACCAGTCGGTTCAGCACCGTGGTGACCGAAGCCAGCGGATCCTTGTGGCGGGCAAGAATGGCGGGAGCATAGCGCTCCAACTCCAGGCACACTTCGCGCGCTCCCAGCGGACGCCGCACGTCCATCAGCACGCGCCGACAGGCTTTGGTAAATCCCGGCTGCCGCCCGTTGGGCTTGCGGTCGATCAGTTCCAGCAAATCGTCGCCCAGCACGGCATCGCCGAAAAGATTGGCCAGTCCGGCGATCGTCTGTTTCACCGTACCGATGCGCTTCATGATTTCGGCGCGCTGCCGCATTAATTGGAGCAGTTCATCATGCGCCGCCTTGACCACCTGTTGCGCCGAGATGCTGTTGACCTGCGTTTCCACCGCCTGCGCGCCATTGCCGTTCGTTCTGCTCAAGTCCATAAGACCCCCACCTCTGATAGACCGATTCTGTCGTTCGCCCCGACTATGCTCTTTGATACGTGGAAGGATTCTCGAAAGTTCCCCCGCCTCCTGCCGCTGGCGACAGAACCCCATTTGTGGTTGGACTCGCAGAGTGAAGAAAGGTTATCGGAGAAAAAGCGCCTTCCGGCGGCGGGGATTTCCTGGCCGCCCCGGCCTCTTAATGGAGTGGCGCTCCCGCGACGCTGGAAACAGTCAGAACCTGATGCCCTTGAGGGCTACCCCATCACCGTCGTATGTTCCACCCGAATCTTGTAGATCACCCGCACTTCGCCCGGCTTGGAGTACGGATACTTCTCGACGCCCATATATTTCTTTGCCAGCTTGTCGATGTGCTGGCTCGCTCCCTCTTCTGTGATTTCTACTACGGTCCCTCGGATTTCCAGATAGCGATAGGGATTATCCGGATCGATGATCGCCAGCGCGACGCGCGGATCGCGACGCACATTCTTGTCCTTCTGCCTTCCCTTCGCCGAATTGAAAATAACGTGATGGCCATCGTAGTCGCACCACACCGGAGTGACCTGTGGTCTGCCGTCGGGCATCAGCGTGCCCAGACTGGCGAAAGCGCGTTTTTGAAAAAGGTCGGCGTATTTTTCAGGAATGACGTTCGACATCGCTCGCTCCTCGATTGCGTTGCTGTCGGTGGATTGCGCCACCGATTATAGATGCGTCGGCCCATCCGATGTAAATGCTGCTCAATGATTCTGAGCTCGATCCTAAGATTGTCATTCTAGGAAGCTCTCACCGGTTACAGCCGATTCGAATCCGGTGCCTTCAACGCAGTCAGGCCCCCGCCCACCAGTTTGCTGAAGATCGCTTGCACTTCCTGCAGCGGCTTGCTCATATTGCTTTCTGCCCAAGCCTCGATCACCGCCAGCAACGATGAGGCGACGGCTCGCGTGACGATGGCCCGTTCCATGGCGACGCTTGCGCCGACCGTAGGCGAACTTCCGTCCCGCGCGCCCAGTGCCTGTTTAACACGTTCGGCAAAACAGTCGCGCAGGATTCGCGGAGCTTCACCGGCATCTTGTGCTCCCAGCAGTGCCCTGTAAATCTTGGGCGACGACTGGATGTGTGACAGGAACACCGAAACATCGAGAAGACACGCGTCCTGCGGTTTGATCGCGAGCATGGGCGCCACGATCCGGTCAAATTGCGACCGCAGAAGATCGTCCTTCGAAGAGTAGTGCGCATAGAAAGTGGCGCGTCCCACGCCCGCTTTCCTGGTGATGTCATTCACGCGAATGTTTCCATAGGCACGCCGGTGCAATAGTTCCACGAACGCTGCGTCGAGTAGCTGGCGCGTGCGCACCACCCGCTCGTCTTTTTTCTCACTGTGCTGGTGAACTTTCGAGACACTTACAGATTTCTGTTTGATAACCGCCGTCCTTTGACGTTTCTGATTGTCGGGCGCACAGGGCTTTTATAGCATCGCCGTCATGACGCCAGCATCTTCAGCAGATCCGATGAGAAAAACACTCGCTGCCGCGCTTCTTGCTTTTCCATGCATCTTTACCCTCGTCTTCATCATGCATTTCCGGCGATTCGCAGATTTCCTGACGTTTCGCACACATTATGTGCCGTCTCCACCGGAAAGGGTCGTTGCCGCCTTAATCGCCGCTCACAACCGCTGGCCGCTGATCCACGATCCTCACATGATCGCCTATCTGTCGCTTCCGGTATTTCCCCTGTGCGCTTTCGCGTTGTATCTGCTGGGTCGAAACGCGCGTCCCCGGGCCAGCGCGGTTGGCCTGATGATCACCATCGCCGGAACCATTTATATGGGAGGCCTCTTCGGCATGTGGACCGCATTCTACCGCGGGCTCGGCCTTGTCGATCCCGCGCATCTCGTCGGGGCGACCGCAACCTTCGCTGCCATGACCGCTCCTCAGGGAGCCTTTCTGGTGACCACCACGCTCGCGAAGCTCACGATGATCGGCTTGGCCGTACAGGCTCTCACTCTCCTGGGCAGTCGCGTCGCGCCGCTGTGGTCCATTGCGTGCATTGTCGCCGGCTGCTCTCTCTTTCTGATGTTTTGGGATCTCGATAACTGGATGCTGCTCGCAACCCTTCTGATGTTGGTCGGGTTCATCCCCATGCGGAAGGCTCTTCTGCAGGAAACCGACACCGCAACCGCGTCCGACTGAGAACTTGAACGGGAATTGAAGAAGGGAGTCGAAGGAATGCGAAAGCAAAAGGCTACCGCGAGTGGCCGGTCGGTTCGAGTTCCGAAGCAATCCGCGGTAGCACCGCTCGCAGCAGCGCGATGAATTGCCCCATCACCCGGCGTCCGACTTCGAGCACTTCATCGTGGACCAGCGCTCGATCCAGAATGCCGGCCGCCATGTTGGTCACGCACGAAATAGCCAGAACGTTCAGCCCCATGTGTCGCGCGACGATCGCCTCGGGGACCGTCGACATTCCCACCAGGTCGGCGCCGATTGTGCGCAGATAGCGAATCTCCGCCGGCGTCTCGTAACTGGGGCCGGCCAGCGCTGCATATACGCCCTCATGCGGCGGAATAGAGAGATTCCGCGCTTCCTCGAGTGCGATCTCGCGATATCGCTTCGCGTAGGTATAGGTCATGTCCGGAAAACGCGGGCCAAAGCGGTCGTCGTTCGCGCCGGTCAGCGGATTCTGTCCCTGCAGGTTGATGTGATCGCGCACGATCACGAGCGCGCCCTGTCCGTAATCGACATTAATGCCGCCGGCGGCATTCGTCAGAATCAGCGCGCGCACTCCGGCTCGCGCCAGCACCCGCGTGGGAAACGCGACCTCGGCTGCCGAATAACCTTCATAGAGGTGCACCCGCCCCTGCATCACCGCGACGGGAACTTCGCCCGATTTCCCGACTACCAGTTGCCCGGCGTGCCCCGCGGCAGTCGACCGCGGAAATGTCGGAATGTCGTTATAAGGAATCCGGACGGCATCGCCAAGGTCGTCGGCAAACGAACCCAGGCCCGACCCCAGCACGAGCCCAATCTGCGGACGCAGCTTCGTCTGCGAAAGAATGTGGGAAGCTGCGGATTCGGCCCTCGAAAACAGATCAGAACTCATAAAGTCGGTTTTGCTATCCATGGACGGCCATCCCGGGAAGCAGGATTGTAGTGGAATCGTGCAAAAAAGCGTTAAATTTAAGCAAAAAAGCGCAAAAAGCGGAAGAAAACCGCAGAATTTATGCGGTAAAACACCGATTTGCACAGTTCATCCCCTCCGCCAATCGACCGCATGATCTCCTACATAAGCGCCGGAAGGCGCAAGAACGGCGCAGTTACAGACGATCGATGAGCGGCCGAATTCCGGGTGCACAATTCCCGCGTCACCGGGCTGTGCACGGGCTGCACTCGATTGATAAATAAGAAGTTACAGTCGCGCTAATTTCATTGACGTAAAAAACAGGAGTGGTAAAACCATAATCGTTCTTTGACACGTTCTGAAGTTTTTCCGGTTGGTGCGGCGTCCGGGGCTCAAGCGAAGTCACTTAGACAACCGCGAGGTGGGTCTAGGAGGGCAAGCAAGGGTCTATAGCTAAGCGCTGGTCGAGGAGAACAGGAGCCTCTGTTAAAGGCAGGATAGAGTCCCGAGGCGTTGAACTGATTTATCCGGTTGGCGGTGAGCCCGGAGCCCGAGCAAAGATCGGCTTGTAATGAACCCGCAAGGGAGTTACAAGAAAAGGTCAGCGAGGGTCTAAACGCGAGCTACTGGCCGAGACGAATGAGATCAACATCACCTCGGGACTCTCTATTTCTACTCATTCCCTCTTCTACCCGTTCCCTCCTGAAACTCTCGTGCCCCGACAGCTTCAAGTCCCTCTTTTCACCGGGTCGCTCCGCGAAACAAGCAGCCGGCAAGTCCCTCGGGTAGAGACGCGGCTTGCCGAAATTTCATGCAAAAAGATTGTGCAAGCCCCGTCTCGACGGTTATTGGGTTGCCCTGCAGCTTCCGTGGCCAGACACGAATGTGCAAGCGGCCCTTCACGCCCGCTATCGAGGATGGTAGGTGAAATCCACCAATGCGTCTCGATAGTCGATTCTGATGTCGAGCAGTTCGAGCATCTCGAAACCGAGCATACCGGAGACCTCGGTACCGATCTCGTCGCTGAGCGATGACGTGTCGAATACGACCATGTCCCGGTTCTCCTGGCGCAAGTGACCAAATTGCAGAAACACTTTGTTCGCGCCGTGAACATCGTTCACTCTGCCCCGGATCCCTTTCACGATCGTATTTGAGTCTCCATAGACTTTCGTGACTTCTCGAGCCGCCGCAGGGGAAATCACGTTGTTGAAAGCGCCAGTATCCAACAGGAATAGCTTGTTGGACACGTCGCCAATCGAGGTTGGGACCAGTAAATCTCCACCGACGAGAAAAACTCTCGAGAAGGTTTCCATCTCTGGCGCGATATAAGCATCGCGAAGTACCGGCTCCGGCTGCTCTGCCACTGTGGGTGCCTGTGCCGATTGCGCCCCGTCTTTGTTGGCCGCCGTGCCTGCACTACCGACTTCAGCTTTCTCGCTTGGGCGTAAGGGTAGGGCGCTGAGTTTGAGAGACGCCGAAGAATAGTCGATATCGATGAGGAAATCGCGAAAGAAATCCGATCCAATCAGGCCGTCGTCACCGAGTACGGATCGGCCTTCGAGTACCTGGACTGGGCAATCCTGGAAAACCAGGTTGCCTATTTGGATTGAGTTTGCAAAGCCGATGTAACCGTCGCTGGCCTGCTTGTCGCCGATTCCCCCAACCTTGGTTGACGCAACACGAACGATTCCCGCGCGCTCTGCAGCCTTGCGGCCGAGGAGAATCCCGTGGGCGCCCGTGTCCAACCGGAGTACGCTCTTGCGGCCGTTTGAGAATATCGGAACTCCCCAGCCGCTGAAAAAAGTATCCTCGCCGAGGAGCATTGTGAACGGAATGATTGCAGGCACCGTTCCGTTCACAAGGCTGCAACGACGGTAACCTGTTTTTTGCTGCTCCTTCAGGTATTCCACGTACTTCATCGTGCTCTGGCGCTGGTCGTCGCTCCCATCTTTCCAACTGGCTAATTTGTCTTCAAGAAATTTGATCTTCTTGGACCGTGGGAGCGTTTCGATCCAAAATTCCTCTATCTCGGGATCGTTGGGGTCCAAATCGTGCGCTCGAGCCGCCATCGCGGCAGCGCTTTGGTACATCGCGCGCGCAGTGCGGACTTTTGCCAATCCGAGGTAAGCCCGGGCTTCCGGAAAACCCGCATTGATGGCCTTTGCCCATTCCGTCTCTGCCCGATCGATGCTGCCCTGCCGAAAGAGGACCTCGGCATAGGCGACGCGAACGCGCGGTGAGTCGGTAGCGGATAGGCCTTCGTCCGCTGTTTGTACCGCCTGGTCGAGTTTTTTTTCTTTCAGGTAGGCGCGAATCAAGCCGGCATACGCATCCGGCGATTTTGGCCGCTCCCCCAACAGTTGCTTGTACTTTGTGATCGCGGCGTCGAAGTTACCTTTCGAGTAAAGTTCTCGAGCTTCACCGACAGGGTCACGGGTTGATTCGCCTGCGCCGGCAGGCGGACCCGCAGTCGGACTTTGTGTAGAACCAGGTATTGGTTTCGTGGACTCGGCTCCCGCAGATGCACCTTGCAACAACGGAGACTCAGCGAGGCACAGCGTTGACGCAAAGGTGAAAACTAAAACGGTAGCGGGCAAATAAGATCGATTCGCCATGGGCGGGGGCGTCTCACTCTCAATTCGATATGAAGCGGGAATTAACCGCGCGATCTTACAGCGGTATATTCCCGTGCTTCTTCGGGGGATTTTTGTCGCGTTTCGTCTCCAGCATTTCCAGCGCCTGAATCAATTTCTTGCGCGTTTCTCGGGGCTGGATGACCGCATCGACGAAACCGCGGTCGGCGGCGACGTAGGGATTGGCGAAGCGGTCGCGGAATTCCTCGATCTTGGCCTGGCGCAACTGCTCGCGTTCGGAACCGCTGCCTCCGTTCTTCACGGCGTCGAGGTCACGCTTGTACACAATGTCCACCGCACCCTCTGGACCCATGACGGCGATTTCAGCGCTGGGCCAGGCGTAGTTCACATCGGTGCGAATATGCTTGGAGGCCATGACGCAATAGGCTCCGCCGTAGGCCTTGCGAGTAATGACGGTCACTTTCGGAACCGTCGCTTCGGCGAAGGCATAGAGCAACTTCGCGCCATGCCGGATGATTCCGCCATACTCCTGCTGTGTGCCGGGGAGAAATCCCGGCACATCTTCAAAGGTCACGAGCGGAATGTTGAAGCAGTCGCAGAAGCGGACAAAGCGCGCTCCCTTGACCGAGGCGTTGATGTCGAGCGTACCCGCAAGAATGGCGGGCTGGTTGGCGACGATGCCCACCGACTTGCCGTTGAGCCGCGCGAAACCCACGACGATGTTCCTGGCGTAAAGCTCGTGAACCTCGAAAAAATAGCCGTCGTCGACGACCGTATGAATCACGTCTTTCATGTCGTACGGCATATTCGACTGATCGGGAATGAGCGTATCGAGCTTCTCGTCGATCCGATCGATCGGGTCGGTGCAGGGCTTGCGCGGAGCCTCTTCCAAATTATTTGAGGGGATAAAGGTCAGCAGCTCGCGCACCATCGACAAACATTCGGAATCGTCGCGGCACACAAAGTGCGCCACTCCCGAAGTTTCGTTGTGGGTGTGCGCGCCGCCCAGCTGGTCTTTGGTGACTTCTTCGTGGGTGACCAGTTTGATCACATCGGGGCCGGTAATGAACATGTAGGAGGTCTGATCGACCATCAGAATGAAGTCGGTGATCGCGGGCGAATACACGGCGCCGCCCGCGCACGGACCCATGATGGCGGAGATTTGCGGGACGACTCCGCTATAAAGCGTGTTGCGCAGGAAAATATCGGCGTAGCCGGCCAGCGACATCACGCCTTCCTGAATGCGCGCGCCACCGGAGTCGTTAAGCCCGATTACGGGCGCTCCCATCTTGGCGGCGAGGTCCATGATCTTGACGATTTTTCCGGCATTAGCTTCGGAGAGCGAACCCCCGAAGACGGTGAAATCCTGGGCGAAGACGAATACCAGCCGGCCTTCGATGCGGCCGTAGCCGGTGATGAAGCCGTCGCCGTAGTATTTCTGCTCGGCCATGCCGAAATCGTTGCAGCGGTGAGTAACGAGTTTGTCGGTTTCTTCAAAGGTGCCTTCGTCGAGCAGAAATTCGACTCGCTCGCGGGCCGACATCTTGCCTTCTTTGTGCTGCCGCTCGCGACGAGTGAGGCCTCCGCCTTCGAGCGCCATCTGGTCGCGTTTTTTGAGTTCGGAAATCTTTTCTTCGAGTTTCATGGCACAGATTATAGGCCGAGGCGGGATGAATGGAGCGGCGGGAGTTTACGGCCGGCCATGATGCGGAGATTTGGGGACTCGCACGAGAGCGGCACTGGACGGGCGAGACGCCTGTCGCTCCATTGCTATTTCGCTACGTCCGCATGGCGGCTGAGTCAAAAAGATTTAGGAACTCGATCTTCTTCTCTGCCGGCAGGAATGACGCTTCAAACGAATTGCGGGCCAACTCGCGCAAATGCTCGTTGGTGAAGCCGAAGGCGTTTTGCACCAAGGCATATTCCTCGACCAGGGAGCTGCGAAACATGGCGGGATCGTCGCTGTTGAGAGTCAGCATCAATCCCTGATCAAAATAGCGGCGCACCGGATGCTGCGCGAGGTCGGCACAGCAACCGGTTCGCAAGTTGCTGGTCACGCAGATTTCGATGGGAATCTGTCGCTCAGCCAGTTCTTCGATCAGTTCGGGATCCTGCCCGGCTGTAAGGCCGTGGCCGATGCGTTCGGCTTTGAGATTGAGCGCGCCCCAGATCGATTCGGGTCCGACGCTTTCGCCGGCGTGCGCAGTGCGATGAAGACCGTGGTCGGCGGCGCGCGCGTAAACCTCGGCAAACCATTCCGGAGGACCGGTTCGTTCATCGCCTCCAATGCCGAACGCGATGACGTCGCGATCGTGAAACTGGATGGCAAGGTCAAGCACACTCGCAGCCT
>Ga0181531_10001759_pt1 | contig 13570 bp, 11 predicted proteins | sample PEATcosm2014_Bin_38_FD_119743 | JGI IMG/M metagenome (GOLD analysis project Ga0181531, IMG submission 119743) | Peatland microbial communities from MTU Mesocosm Facility, Houghton, MI, USA - PEATcosm2014_Bin11_10_metaG | ecosystem: Environmental > Terrestrial > Soil > Wetlands > Peat | place... | reverse complement strand
CAGGCCGAGGACTACAAACCGATCATCATCGGCTATCACAACGGAACGGCGGTCCGGCTCTCGGACGTAGCCCAGATCACCGATTCGGTACAGAACATCCGTTCCGCCGGATACCTCAATGGCATTCCTTCGGTCACGGTGATCATTTTTCGCCAGCCGGGCGCAAATATTATCCAGACCGTCAACAACATTCGCAGCCAGTTGCCATTTCTCAAGGCGTCGATCCCCCAAGGTATCGACGCGACCATCGTTCTCGACCGTACCACCACGATCCGCGCCTCCGTAAGCGACGTCGAGCGCACCCTGGTCCTGTCGGTGATTCTGGTGATCCTGGTGGTGTTCCTCTTCCTGCGCAACGCGCGCGCCACTCTGATTCCGAGCGTCGCCGTTCCAGTATCGCTAATCGGCACCTTCGCCGTGATGTATATGCTGGGCTACAGCATCGACAACCTCTCGCTGATGGCGCTCACCATCTCGACCGGCTTCGTGGTGGACGATGCCATCGTGGTGCTCGAGAACATCACGCGCTTTCGCGAGATGGGACAGGACGCCGAGGGCGCCGCGATGGCGGGCGCCGCGCAGATCGGCTCGACGGTGCTGTCGATGAGCCTGTCGCTGGTCGCGGTCTTCATCCCCATCTTGCTGATGGGAGGTATCATCGGCCGGCTGTTCCGCGAGTTTGCGGTGGTGCTGTCCGTCGCCATCCTGGTCTCGCTGGTGGTATCGCTGACGACCACGCCGATGATGTGTACGGTGCTCATGCGCGAGCAGGCGCAGCACGGCCGCTGGTACATGGCGAGCGAGCGCATCTTCGAGCGCGTGCTCAAGGGCTACGAGCGGAGCCTCTCCTGGGTGCTCGATCACTCGCTCCTGTTCCTGGTGATCGCGATCCTCACGCTCGCGCTCAACGTCTATCTGTACATCGCCATCCCGAAAGGCTTCTTTCCGCAGCAGGACACGGGGCGCCTGAACGGCAGCATCATCGCCGATCAGTCGATCTCCTTTCAGGAGATGCAGCGCAAGATCACGCGCCTCGCCGCCATCGTGAAAGAAGACCCGGCCGTCGACACGGTGCTGGTCTTCACCGGCGGCGGCGGCGGCACGACCACCAACACGGGGCGCGTGTTCATCGCCTTGAAGCCGCTCCAGGAGCGCAAGTCGAATGCCGATCAGATCATCAACCGGCTGCGGCCCAAGCTCGCGGTGGTCCCCGGGGCGACGCTCTATCTGCAGGCCGTGCAGGATGTGCGCATCGGCGGGCGGCAGAGCGCCGCGCAGTATCAGTACACCATCCAGAGCGACAATCTGCAGCAGTTGAACCACTGGGGGGTCGTGCTGCTCGGCATCTTCAAGAAGATCCCGCAGCTCCCCGACATGAACTCGGATCAGCAGAACAAGGGGCTCGAGGCCAATCTGGTGATCGACCGGCCGACCGCGGCACGCCTCGGCATCACGACGCAGGGGATCGACGCCGTGCTCTACGATGCCTTCGGCGAGCGCGAGATCGCGACCACGTACACGACCTTGAATCAGTACTACGTCGTCATGGTCGTCGACCCGAGCTTCTGGCAGGACCCCACGGCGCTGCGCGATATCTATGTCGCCTCGAGCTCGGGCGGCATGGTGCCGCTCTCGGCCTTCACGCACTACGAGGCGACCACCGCACCGCTCGCCGTGAGTCATTCGAGCGTCTTCCCCTCCGTGACGTTCTCCTTCAATCTCGCGCCGGGCGTCGCGCTCGGCGATGCGGTCAAGCTGATCACGGCGGCCGAGCAGAAGGCGGGGATGCCCTCGACCATCCAGGGCTCCTTCAGCGGCACCGCGCAGGCCTTCACGAGCTCGCTCTCCACCGAGCCGCTGCTGATCGCGGCGGCGGTCGCGGCCGTCTACGTCGTGCTCGGCATTCTCTATGAGAGCTATATCCACCCGATCACGATTCTTTCCACGCTCCCCTCGGCGGGCGTCGGGGCACTGCTTGCGCTTCTGATCACGCGCACGGACCTCTCGATCATCGCCCTCATCGGCATCATCCTGCTCATCGGCATCGTGAAGAAGAATGCGATCATGATGATCGACTTTGCGATCGAGGTGGAACGGCGTGAGCACAAGAGCCCGGAGGAGGCGGTCTTCCAGGCCTGCCTGCTGCGCTTCCGGCCGATCATGATGACGACGATGGCCGCGCTCCTGGGCGGCGTGCCGCTCGCGGTGGGCACCGGCATGGGCTCGGAGCTGCGCCGGCCGCTCGGCATCGCCATCGTCGGCGGCCTGATCGTGAGTCAGGCGCTGACCCTCTACACGACGCCGGTGATCTACCTGTACATGGATCGGCTGAATACCTGGATCTCGAAGTTCGGCTTCGCCTCCTCGCCCGCGGGGAACGCACCTCCGGAGGCGGCCGCATGAAGCGCATGGCGATCTTGGGTCCGCTCGGCGCCGGGCTCTTGTGGCTCGGCGGGTGCAACTTCGCGCCGCACTACGAGCCGCCGAAGACCGCGCCCGCCGCGAAGTACAAGGAAGCCGCGCCGGACGGAGATGCGGCGGCGCGCGGCTGGAAGCTCGCGGAGCCCAAAGATGCCGCGCTGCGCACGCCCTGGTGGGAGATGTACGAGGATCCCGAGCTCAACGAGCTCGAGGCGCGGGTGGCGATCTCCAATCAGAGCATCATCGCCGCAGAGGCGAACTATCGCGCGGCCCACGCCCTCGTGCTCGAGGCACAGGCGCAGCTCTTTCCGACCTTCAGTCTCGCGCCCTCGGCGACGCGTGAGAAATCGAGCGCGGCGCTCGCCGGCATCGGCGGCGTCGGCACCACGACCGGCACGGGCACGACGACGACCGGCACCACCGGCACGACCGGCACCACCGGCTCGACCACCACGGCCGTCCCCACGAGCGTCTACACGGCCCCGCACAATATCTTTACCTTGCCGCTCGAGGCCTCCTATCAGGTCGATCTCTGGGGCAGCGTCCGCAATCAGGTCGCCGAGAACCGCTTCTCCGCCGAGGCCAGTGCGGCGACGCTCGCCAACACGCTCTTGAGCACCCAGAGCACGCTCGCCCAGGATTATTTCCAGCTGCGCGTCGCGGATGAGCAGCGCCGCATCCTCGAGGCGACGGCGGCCGACGATCGCGAGAGCTTGAAGCTCGTGCGTGCGCTCGTCGCGAGCGGGGTCGACTCGGAGGCGGACGTGGCTTCGGCCGAAAGCACGCTCGAGTCCGCCGAGGCGGCCGCGACCGACGCAGGCGTAGCGCGGGCGCAGTACGAGCACGCCATCGCGGTGCTCATCGGCGTCGCTCCGGAAGAGTTCTCCATTGCCTATCGGCATCTGAACCCGCGCCTGCCCGTGATCCCGGTGGGCGTGCCTTCGGACCTGCTCGAGCGCCGCCCGGACATCGCCGCGGCGGAGCGCCAGGTCGCCCAGTACAACGCGCAGATCGGCGTGGCGCGCGCCGCTTTCTTTCCGAGCCTCACGCTGAGTGCGTCGGGCGGCTACGAGTCGACCAAGACGAGCACCCTCATCAAGGCGCCGAACACGTTCTGGTCGGTGGGACCCTCGGTGTCGCAGATTCTCTTCGATGCAGGCCAGCGGCGCGCCGCGGTCTTGCAGGCGCATGCCCAGACCGAGAGCCAGGTGGCGACCTACCGCCAGACGGTGCTGTCGGCCTTCCAGTCGGTCGAGGACAATCTCGCGGCGCTGCGCATCTATGGCGTCGAGATCGATCAGGCCCACCGGGCGACGCTCGCCGCGAAGCGGGCGGTCGAGCTCACCGTGGTGCTCTTCAAACAGGGGATCGACAGCTACGTACAGCTCATCACCGTGCAGAACGCCTTCCTGACCGCGCGCGAGACCGAGCTGCAGGTGCGCCTCAAGCAGCTCGTGGCGAGCGTCACGCTCATCAACGATCTCGGCGGCGGCTGGAGCACGGCCGAGCGCGCGCAGGATGAGCGCACCGCGATGCATCCGCCGCCGAGCAGCGAGCCCGCGCCCGTCCCGTCGGCCGATCAGGGGAGCCTGCCCAACCCGCCCGATATTCCGCCGCGCGAGGTCGAGCCCGATCAGATACTCAAGCAGAACGAGGACGCCGTGGGGTCCGCGCCGCAGAGCCCGCCCGGAGCCGCCCCGCAGTGAGCGCCGTGACCGAGGCGTGAGCGAAGTGGCTGACGCGTGAGCGCCGTGGACGAGGCCGAGGGCGGGCTGCCCCGGGGCGCCGCGTTGCGCCGCGTCTTGTTGGCGAGCCTCGCAGGCACGACCATCGAGTTCTTCGACTTCTACATCTATGCCACCGCGGCGGTGCTCGTCTTCCCGAGCCTGTTCTTCCCGCGCGGCGATCCGGGCGCGGCGCTGCTGCAATCCACGGCCACCTTCGCGCTCGCCTTCTTCGCCCGACCGATCGGCTCGATGCTGTTCGGTCATTTCGGCGATCGCATCGGCCGCAAGGCAACGCTCGTCACGGCGTTGCTGACGATGGGCGCATCGACCGTGCTCATCGGCCTGCTGCCCACTTATGCCCGGATCGGGGTGCTCGCGCCGGTGCTGCTCGCGCTGTGCCGGTTCGGCCAGGGACTCGGGCTCGGCGGCGAGTGGGGCGGGGCGGTGCTGCTCGCGACCGAGAATGCACCGCCGGGCCGCAGCGCCTGGTACGGCTCATTCCCGCAGCTCGGCGCGCCCCTGGGATTCATCGTGGCGAGCGGCGCCTTCCTTTGGATCACGACGCACCTCTCCGAGGCCGAGCTGTTCGGCTATGGCTGGCGCTGGCCGTTCCTCGCGAGCACGCTGTTGGTGGCGGTCGGGCTGTACGTGCGGTTGCAGCTCGTGGAGACGCCGGCCTTCGAGCGCAGCATCGCCCGCGGTGAGCGGGTGCGCGTCCCCATGCTCGAGGTGCTGCGTCATCACACCCGCGCGCTGGTGCTCGGCACCGTGGGCTCGGCGACGACCTTCGCCATCTTCTATCTCATGACGGTGTTCGCGCTCGGCTGGGCAACGACGGCGCTCGGCTTCGAGCGCACGTTCTATCTCAAGCTGCAGCTGGCGGGCGTGCTGTGCTTCGCGCTGTTCATCCCGGTCTCGGCGCGGCTCGCCGATCGGATCGGCGGGCGCGCGATGCTGATTCTCGCGACCCTCGCGATCATGGTCTTCGGCTTTGCGTTCGCGCCGCTGTTCGGCGCACACGATGTCGCGCGCCAGGGGCTGTTCCTGGCGCTCGGCTTCAGCTGCACGGGCCTCACCTACGGCCCGCTCGGCAGTGCGCTCGCCGAGCTCTTTCCCACCCCGGTGCGCTACACGGGCACCTCGCTCGCCTTCAATTTCGCCGGCATTCTCGGCGCCTCGCTCACGCCGTACTTTGCGCAGCGGCTCGCCCAGGGCGGCGGTGTGGCCGCCGTCGGGCTGTATCTGTCGGCCTTGGGGCTCGCCAGCCTGATCGCTCTCTTGCTCATCCGGCGGCCGGCGCCGCAGGCCGGGTCGGTCCCTATAATGCCCGTGAATTCAAACACTTGATGAGCCTGCCCCGCCCGCGTGCCGCGTCTTGCTGGCTCACGCGCCCTTCGTCCGGCAAGATGCGCCCCCATGCCGAACCGTAAAGCCGTCACGCTGCACCGTTTGCGCGAGATGCATGCCTCCGGCGAGAAGATCGCCATGCTCACCTGCTACGACGCCTCGTTCGCGCGCATGCTCGATGAGGCCGGCGTCGATGCGCTGCTGGTCGGCGACTCGCTCGGCAATGTGGTGCAGGGGCAGGCGACGACGCTGCCCGTGACGCTCGAGGAGATGGTGTATCACACCACCTGCGTCGCCCGCGGCAACCGCACCGCCTTCCTGCTCGCCGACCTGCCCTTCGGCACCTACCAGGAGTCGCCCGAGCAGACACTGCGCAGCGCCGTGCGGCTCATGCAGGCCGGCGCGCAGATGGTGAAGCTCGAAGGCGGCGGCTGGACCGCCGAGTCGGTCCGGTTCCTGGTGGAGCGTGACATCCCGGTGTGCGCGCATCTTGGATTCACCCCGCAGTCCGTGCACGCCTTCGGCGGCTATCGGGTGCAGGGCCGTGACGAGGCGGCGATGCAGCGGCTGCGTCGCCAGGCCTTGGAGCTCGCCCAGGCGGGCGCGGCCTGCTTCGTCTTCGAGATGATGCCGGCCGCGCTGGCGCGCTCGATCACGCAGGAGCTGCCCGTGCCCGTCATCGGCATCGGCGCGGGGTCAGGGTGCAGCGGCCAGGTGCTCGTGCTGTACGACATGCTCGGGATCAATCCGGGCTCGGTCCATCCGCGCTTCGTGCGCAATTTCCTCGAGGGCGGCGTGAGCGTTCCCGCCGCCGTCGAACGTTACGTGGCCGCGGTCAAGAGCGGCGAGTTCCCAAAGGACGCCGTGCACGGCTACTAGGCGCCACCCGGCGGAGCAGGCTGCCCCGCCAGGGCGTGTAACCCCAAGAGTTTCAGGTGCGGATCATTCAATCCATCGCGGAGCTGCGGGCGTCCTCGAGCGCTCGAGGCGGGATCACGCTCGTGCCGACCATGGGAAACCTGCACGAGGGCCATCTCTCGCTGGTGCGCATCGCGCGCGCGGGGGGCGGTTGCGTGGTGGCGAGCCTGTTCGTCAATCCTCTACAGTTCGCGCCGCACGAGGACTTCGAGCGCTATCCGCGCACCTTCGAGCGCGATCGCGAGTTGCTCGCGCAGGCGGGCTGCGACGTGCTGTTCGCGCCGAGCGTCGCGGAGATGTACCCCGCGCCGCAAAGCGTGTTCGTCGAGCCGCCCGCGGCGCTCGCCGACATCCTCGAGGGCCGCGCCCGGCCGGGCTTCTTCCGCGGGGTGTGCACCGTGGTGCTCAAGCTGTTCAACATCGTCGAGCCGCGCGCCGCGGTGTTTGGCCGCAAGGACTATCAGCAGTGGGTGATCGTGCGGCGCATGGTGCAGGAGCTCGGGCTCGACATCGAGTTGCTCGCCGGTGAGACCGTGCGCGAGCCGAGCGGGCTCGCGCTCTCCTCCCGCAACGGCTACCTGAGCGAGGCCGAGCGGCGCGAGGCGCCACTGCTCCACCGGCAGCTGCGTGAGATCGGCGGGCAGGTGGCGGCGGGTCGCTCGGACTTCGGCGCCCTGGAAGAGGCGGCGAGCGCCGCGCTCGCGGCGCGCGGCTGGCAACCGGATTACATCAGCATCCGGCGCGCGCAGGACCTGGGCGTGCCGGCCGGCGGTGAGCCCGGCGATCTGATCGTGCTCGGCGCCGCGCGGCTCGGGCGCACGCGCTTGATCGATAACGTGAAGGTCGCGCTCAGCTCTCGCGATCGAGATTGAACACGAGCCCGTACGGATCGCGCAGGTAGCAGCGCGGCACGCTCCGATCCTCCTCGACGATGACGCAGCCCGCGGCGAGCAATCGTTGCTTCGCGGCCTCGATGTCCGGCACGCGCATATCGAACACCGCTCCGTGCGCCGCGCCGCGCTCGACATACAGCTGAAACGAGCCGGTCTCGAATCCGATCAACGAGTCGCTCGTGTGGGTCGTCTCGAAGCCGAGCACCGTGCGATAGAACCGCACGGCTTCCGCCAGCTGCTCGGTGCGGATGATGACGTCGCGGGTGCTGCGCACGGGGCGCACTTTGCCACCGGCCTTGAGGCCGCGCAACCGTTTCAGCCGGGCTGTGCGGCCACCACCGCCAGTCCCTGCAGCACCAGGTCGGGCACGATCTCGCCTTTCGTGCGCATGAGGCCGGTGACCAGTCCGGCATCGCCGCCGGTGACGAACAGCTTCGGCTTCACACCGGTCGCCTGCTCGATGGTCTCGGCGGCGCGATCGGCCATACCGGCGAGCGCGAATACCGCGCCTCGGGACACGGCACCGATCGTGTTGTTCGCGAGCACCCCGGCGAGCGAGGGCGTGCTGTGCTCCGCGGCTCTGGCGATGTCGCTGGTCTTGCTCATCAGCGCCTCGCGCATCATGTGAATGCCCGGCACGATGAGACCGCCCAGGTGCTGGCCGCCGGCATCGATGCTGTCGACTTTGACGGCGGTGCCGGCATCGACCACGCACAGTGCCGTGCGAGCCCGCGTCCAGGCGCCGATCAGGGACAGCCAGCGGTCGGCTCCGAGCAGCTTCGGCTCGAGATAGCCGTTCGAGAGGCCGTGATACTCGCGCGCCGCCGATACGAACTCGGGGACGACCTTGAAGTACTTCTTGCTCTGCTTGGTGAGCACCTTCGCCATGGTGAGACCGGCGACGTTGGCGACCAGCACCCGGCTCGGGCGCTGGCCCGACTGGAAGAGCGCCGCGGTCCAGATGCCGGGCTTCGCATCCCGGTGCATGACGGCCTGTTGATCGGACAAGCCGTTACTCGTCAGCCACGCCCATTTGAGGCGTGTGTTGCCCACGTCGATGACCAGGATCATGCGTTGTTCTTGCCCTGCCTTCCACGGCCGGTCGCGGTGTAGCGCGTCAGAATAGCATCCGCAGATGCACCCCTGCACGAATGCATACTATGATGCGCGCCTGTTGCAGCGGGGGACGACGCCGATATGAATGTGAGACAAAAGCAGTGGGGATTCTGGGCGCTGCTCGCGGGCGTTGCGCTCGCCCCGTGCGCGGGTGCCGCGGAGCACGCCGTCTCGAGCGAGACGAAAATGAGCGAGTCGAAAGCGAGCGAGTCAAAAACGGGCGACTCGAAGAGCCCGGGCTCCTCGAGCGAGAGCGACAGCCTCACGCCGCGGTTTCTGCACGATGCGCGCTCGGTCACCTCCGGCTCGATCAGTATCTCCGGCAAAGCGATCGCGTATCAGGCCGAGGCGGGCGTCATGGTGGTGCATTTCAAGGACCCGATGGACGAGGAGCCGGCGCCGCTCTCCGACGAGCACGGCGCTCCGCCACCGCCGCAGCCGCCCGAGGCGAGCATGTCGTACGTCGCGTATTTCCGTGGTGACAAGCCCGATTCGCACCGCCCGATCACGTTCCTGTTCAACGGCGGCCCCGGTTCCTCGACGGTGTGGCTGCACATGGGAGCGTTTGGTCCGAAGCGCGTGCTCACGGCCGACGACACGCACAGCGCCGCCGCGCCGTATCGCGTGGTCGATAACGAGTACACGCTCCTCGATGTGAGCGATCTCGTGTTCGTCGATGCGCCCGGCACCGGCTTCGGGCATCTGCGCGGCAAGGACCGCGAGAAGGCCTTCTACGGGGTGGATCAGGATGCACACGCGTTCGCGAACTTCATCGTCGAGTTCCTCTCGCGCCATCAGCGCTGGAATTCGCCGAAGTACCTGTTCGGCGAGAGCTACGGCACCACGCGCGCGGCAGCGCTCTCCGCACTGCTCGAGAATGAGAAGGATGTCGACCTCAACGGCATCATCCTGCTCTCGCAGATCCTGAACTTCGACGACAGTGCGGACGCACCGCAGTTCAACCCGGGAGTGGACCTGCCCTACGTGCTGGCGCTGCCGACCTACACGGCCACCGCCTGGTATCACCACAAGCTCGGCGCCCGGCCGGAGGCGCTCGAGCCGCTGCTGCGCGAGGTCGAGGGCTTTGCTCTCAACGACTATACGCAGGCGCTCGCCGCCGGCGCGTCTTTGAGCGCCGAGCGCAAGAGCGCGATCGCGCAGAAGCTCGCGGAGTACACCGGGCTGCCGGCGGACTACTACGAGCGCGCCAATCTGCGCGTGAACGGCGGCGAGTTCGAGAAGAACCTGCTCGGCAGCGAGACCACCACCGGGCGTCTCGATACGCGCTTCGCGGGACCGACGCTCGATCCGATGAGCAAGGAGGCGGAGTACGACCCGCAATCCGCGGCCATCTCCTCGGCGTACGTCTCGGCGTTCAACGATTACGTGCGCGGCACGCTCAAGTTCGGCGAACGCCTCTCCTACAAGCCCGAGACGGACATCGAGAAGGACTGGGACTTCATGCACCAGCCGCCGGGATCGCCGCAGAAGATCCCCGGCCCCACCAACGTGATGCCCGACCTCGCGACGGCGATGAAGCAGAACCCGAAGCTCAAGATCCAGATGAACGGCGGCTACTACGACCTCGCAACGCCGTACTTCGCCGCGATCTTCGAGCTGCGACAGCTGCCGATCGCCGCCTCGCTGCAGAAGAACATCGAGACCCATTTTTACACCTCGGGCCACATGGTGTATGCGCACGAGCCTGATCTGAAGGCGTTGCATGGCAACGTGGCCTCCTTCATCGAGCGCAACCGGGAGGGCATGGCGGGAGCCGCCGGAGCCACGGGCCGGTAGCAGCGGGAGCACAGGCCATGTCGCACCTCAAGGCGTACATCTCGGACGTGGCGGACTTCCCGCGCCCGGGCATCCTGTTTCGCGACATCTCGCCCCTGCTCAGGAGCCATTTCGCCGAGACGGCGGAGGCACTCGATCAGCTGCTGAGCGAGGCCGAATGGGGCCAGATCGATGTGCTGGCCGGCATCGAATCGCGCGGCTTCATCCTGGGGGCGGCGCTCGCTGCCCGCCGCGGCAAGGGTTTCGTGCTGGTGCGCAAGCAAGGCAAGCTCCCCCCGCCGGTGGTGGATATTGCCTACGAGCTCGAATACGGCTCAGGCGTGCTCGAGATGCAGCGTGGTGCCGGGCGGCTCGTGTTGATGGACGATGTGCTCGCGACCGGGGGCACCATGACGGCGGCCGCCGAGCTGTGCGTGCGCGCCGGCTACTCGGTCCGAGTACTCGCCGCGCTCATCGATCTGCACATCGTCGCGCGCTACGAGTGGCGCGGGCAGGCGCTGCGCGCCGCCATTCATTACTGAGCGAGGCGCAAGCGAGCATTGGCCCACGCGCCGGCATTGAGCGAGGCGCAAGGAAGGACTTTGAGCGAGGATCTGCCGGGTGTGCTTGCGGTGCTCGCGCTGCGTGCCGAGTCGGACGGCGTGTTCGAGGCGGCGCGCGTACCGCTCCTCTACTGCGGTGTGGGCAAGGTCAATGCGACGTACGCACTCACACGGGCACTCGAGCGCTACCGGCTCGCGCAGCGGCCGCCGCCGCTCGTCGTGAACTTCGGATCTGCCGGCAGCCGGCAGCATCCGGCGGGCTCGATGGTGGCCTGCCACGAGTTCGTTCAGCGCGACATGGACGTGCGCGGGCTCGGCTTTGCGCTCGGCACGACACCTTTCGATGATTCGCCGGCGCGCCTCACCTTCGCAGTCCAATTCAGGGATCTCACCGCCGGCGTGTGCGGCAGCGGAGATTCTTTCGCGACGGCCGCTTGCGAGATGCCGAGCGATGTCGTCGATATGGAGGCATACGCGCTCGCCAAGGTGTGCCGGTTGGAGAAGAGCGACTTCGCCTGCGTCAAGTACGTGACGGACGGCGCCGACCACGAGGCGGCCGATCACTGGCAGAGGAACGTGCACCGCGCCGCCGAGCGCTTTCTCGAGCTCTACCGGCGTCTCGCCGCTGCCGCTACCATCCGTTCGCGTGCATGATCTCGACGGCGATCGAGGCCACCAGGCAATAGATACCGAACAGATACCAGCGCCCGCTCTCCAGCCAGCGGCTCAACCAGCGCAGAGCGATCAGGCCCGCGAGGAACGCGAGCAGCGCACCCGCCACGCTCAAAAGCGCGACGGATTGAAGCTGCGCCCGATCGACCCCGGGTGCATGTACGAGACGCAGGATCTCGCGTACGACCACGGGCGGGGTGAGCACCACGGCCAGGGCAAAGCTGAATCGCTCGGCGCGCGCCTTGGTGACTCCGAGCAGCATGCCGGCGGAGATGGTGGCGCCGGAGCGTGAGAACCCCCGGAAGGGCAGGCAGAGTCCCTGCACGAGACCGATCACGCACACCTGTTTGAGGCCGAGATCGCCGCCGCCCGAACCCTGCACGGGTCGTCGCCGCGTGACGAGACTCGCCCACAGGATGAGAAGCCCGGCCGCCGCGAGTGCGGGTGCGATGAACTCGAGATGGCCGAACAGATCCTCGATCTGGGCGTGCGGCACGCCGCGCAGGACCGTCTTCTCGATGAGCTTGACGAGCCCCAAGCCGACGACCGCGGTGAGCGCCGTCGCGGTGATCACGGCGAGGGCGAAGTGCCCGAACGCAGCGCCGCTCTGAAAGTACGCCGTGCGCCACTGGCGCCAGAAATAGACGATGACGGCGAACATCGTGCCCGTGTGCAGCATCACCAGGAGCAGCGTGAGGGGCGGCGAGCTCGGGTCGAGGCCGAGCAATTTCTCGGCGACCACGACGTGCGCGGAGCTCGACACGGGCAGCAGCTCCGCGAGTCCCTGCACGAGAGCCAGGATGATGACGTCGATGAATGTCATCGCCGCATTCTCTCACACGCGCGGCGGCGCGCGCCGCGGGCGTGCGTCCTGGTGCGTGTGTCCTAGTGCGTGTGACCTGGTGCGTGTGTCCTGGTGCGTGTGTCCTGCCGCGCGCGTTCCCGGGGCGAGCGCCGCTGCGTGCGCGCCGGTTTGCAGTTGCAAGGCAAGTTCGCTAGTCTCGTCCGCCCTGATGAGCGTGGACTTCTCCCTGATTTTTGTCGTGGCGCTGGCGATCACCGGACTCATTGCGCTGGTCGACCTCGCCCTCGAGCGCCGGCGCCCGGCCGCCGCGCGCACCGAGCCTTCCTGGATCGGCGCGCAGGCGCGGGCGTTGTTTCCGATCATCCTCATCGTGCTGCTGGTGCGCTCGTTCCTCATCGAGCCGTTCCGCATCCCCTCCGCCTCGATGATGCCGGGGCTTCAGGAGGGCGACTTCATCTTCGTCAACAAATTCACCTACGGCCTGCGCCTGCCGGTCATCAACACCAAGATCCTGTCGACCGGTGAGCCGCATCGCGGCGATGTGATCGTGTTTCGCAAGCCCTCCGAGCCCTCGGTCGACTACATCAAGCGGCTCATCGGTTTGCCGGGCGATCATGTCGTGGTGCACGACAATCACGTGACCATCAATGGCCAACCGATGCCGCTCACCCCTGCCGGGGCCTATGGCGGGGACTTCGGCTTCAGCGGCGCACCGCTCGCGCTCGAGCACTTCCCCGCGAGCGCACATCTCGTGATGTTCGCGCGCCAACGCCCGGCGACGGATTTCGAGGACGTCGTGCCGCCGGGGCGCTACTTTTTCATGGGCGACAATCGCAACGACAGTGCAGACAGCCGCTTCGATGACCTGGGATACGTGCCCGAGCAGAATCTCATCGGCCGCGCCGTGCGGATCTGGATGAACTGGCGTCGCGGCTCCGTCGACTGGAGCCGCATCGGCCGCAAGATTGAGTGAGCTCGCGGCTCCTGTTGATCAGGACGCCGGCTTCCAGCGGTGCCACACCTGCGTTCGGCCGAGCAGTGAAAAGCCGAAGTAGCCGCGCACCTCGAGCCCTCCATTGGGATCAACCTTGAGTCTGCAGCGATACACCCGGCCGTTGTCCGGATCGAGGATATCCCCGCCGCTCCATTCATCATCCGAGTGCCTGAGATTGCGGATGATGATGAGGCCGAGGATGGGCCGGTCCTTGCGCTCATCCGAGCACATTTCGCAGCGCTGCTGCTCGGCGCCCGGTGTGAAGCTTTGCACGATGCGGCCAAACAGCGCATCGTTCGTCGCGTAAATCTCGACCACGCCCCGCGCCTTGCCGGTAT
>Ga0181531_10001758_pt1 | contig 13572 bp, 9 predicted proteins | sample PEATcosm2014_Bin_38_FD_119743 | JGI IMG/M metagenome (GOLD analysis project Ga0181531, IMG submission 119743) | Peatland microbial communities from MTU Mesocosm Facility, Houghton, MI, USA - PEATcosm2014_Bin11_10_metaG | ecosystem: Environmental > Terrestrial > Soil > Wetlands > Peat | place... | reverse complement strand
TATGTGAGCCCGAGCCAGATCAATTGTCAGGTTCCCGACGACTCCAATACGGGGACCGTTACGGTAGCTGTCATAACACCGGGCGGCAGCGCGACCCAGAGCGTGAGCATGACTCAGTATTCGCCGTCGTTGTCACTGCTCAGCAGCATGTATCCTGTAGCGATTGTTTATACACCCGGAAGCCCGGGCAACAGCGGCAACGGTTACGACATTATCGGTCCTTCCGGAGCGTTTTCGTTTCCGACTCGGCCCGCGGTTGCAGGAGAAACCGTGGTTCTTTACGGAGTCGGATTCGGGCCGACATCACCGACGGTTCCCGCCGGACAAGCCTATTCCGGTGCGGCATACGCCGTGACAGTTCCCAATATCTCGATCGGGGACATCCCGGCCACCGTAACCTTCGCGGGCATTGTTCAGGCAGGTCTGTACCAGTTCAACGTCGTCGTACCGGACGCGGGAAGCGGCGACGCGATTCTGTTCGTGACGGTAAATGGCTTCAGTGCTCAGAGCAAGTTGTACCTGACGCTCAAATAGCCGGAAGATCTCAGGGAAATCAGGATCGATATGTATATAGTCCGCACCAGCGCGATGGCATGGCTCACGATCGGAATCGCAGTGTTGATGCCCGCCGTTGCCGGCGCCCAAACATACAGCACGCTCTTTAACTGCGACTCGACCGTCGCTTCGCCATACGCTTCGCTGATACAGGGTAGCGACGGAAATTATTACGGGACCGCCAGTCAGGGGCGGAGTTACGGCACGGTGTTCAAAATGACGCCGGCGGGTTCCGTAACCATCCTGCATGCCTTCACCAACTCCGATGGGGCCAGCCCTTATGGGGCTCTCGTGCTCGGCTCCGATGGCAATTTTTACGGGACTACCCTGCAAGGTGGCAGTCACAGCGACGGAACCGTTTTCCAACTCACGACCGGCGGGACCCTCACCGCTCTGTACAATTTTTCCGGATCGGCGGATGGCGCAAGTCCCTACGGAAAGTTGGTTCAGGCGACCGACGGAAATTTCTACGGTGTGACTGCGCAGGGCGGCAGTTCCGGCTACGGAACGGTATACAAGATCACCTCCGGCGGCACGCTGACCACGCTCCACAACTTTACTGCCGCGAAGTCCGATGCCTCGACGCCTCGGGATGGGCTCATTCAGGCAACCGATGGGTTTTTTTACGGAACGACTTCAGCCGGCGGCGCCAATGGTCAGGGCACTGCATACAAAATCAGCTCCGCCGGGAATTTTACCCTTCTGCACAGCTTTGGTTCAACCGAAGGCTATACTCCCTACGCTGCGCTCGTTGAGGGAACCGACGGGAATTTCTACGGCACAACGTACAACGGCGGTACTAAGAGTCTTGGCACCGTTTTCAGCATGACTTCGAGCGGTAAAACGACCACTCTTTACAGCTTCTCGGGAACCGATGGCAAGTACCCGGCTAGCAGCCTGATTGAGGGGACCGATGGGAATCTTTACGGCACCACCTATCAGGGCGGAGACGCGATCTATGGCACTGTATTTACGATTACGACCGGAGGTTATTATACGCGCCTCCACAGTTTCACCGGATCTGACGGAGAGTATCCGGCGGCGGCGTTGATACAGGCCGGAGCGGGCTTGTTTCTTGGAACGACTTCCATCGGCGGGAACAGCAATAAGGGGGTTTTCTTCAGCATAAGTTACACGGCCGCCGCCCCCCCGGCGCCGTCCATCAGGGCAGGCGGCGTGGTGCCTGTTTACAGTTCCGTGAATACTGTTGAGGCGGGAGAGTGGGTGTCCATCTATGGCGCCGCCCTCGCAGGGAGCACATTCACATGGAACGGCGATTTTCCGACTTCGCTGGGCAACACCAGCGTTACGATTGACGGCAAGCCGGCGTACCTTTGGTATGTCAGTCCGGGACAGATCAATTTGCAGGTTCCGAATGACACAACGACCGGCGCGGTTCCGGTGGTCGTGACCACGCCCAACGGAGTTGCGACGTCCACTGTTACGCTGGCGCCCGTAAGCCCTTCCTTCAGTCTGCTCGGGGATAACAAGCATGTGGCGGGCATCATTCTCCGTTCTGACAATTCAGGCGCTTACGGCGGGGGTTCTTACGACATCATTGGTCCTACGGGTACTTCCCTGGGGTATCCCACGGTCGCTGCGAAGGCAGGGGACACCGTTGAGCTTTTCGGAGTTGGATTCGGGCCAACCAGTCCGTCGGTGTCTGCGGGTCAGTCATACACCGGCGCAGCCCCCACTACCAACGCGGTCTCACTGACTGTCAACAGCTTGAGTGTTGCTGTCGCATTCTCGGGGCTGTCAAGTGCCGGCCTGTACCAGCTGAATCTGACGATTCCTTTGGGTCTTGGCACCGGTGATGTCCCGATTCAGGCACTGGTGGGCGGCCTGCAGACTCCTTCGGGCGTTGTGATCGCTTTGCAGTAGAGTATCGCCGTTCAGTGAAAGCTGACTCTGTCGCTCTTCCGGGCGCACTCGTAACGGCGGTTCCGTCAGACCGGTCACCTGTTCTGTTGCTGCCCGCTGTTTCCCCGTAGCGCACCTTTGCACTTCTTAACCATCTGATCTCCAGGCGGACGCGACCATTCGTGCGTCAGTCCTGGTATGCGCATCTACAGATTCGATACGGGGGAGTCTCTCATCACGGGTCTCAACCCCAGCCTGCTGTGTGCGCTGGCCGTGCTGATCCTGATCGCTCCTCCCTGCGCGTCAGCACGAAATCGCGCGGCCGAAAAGCTGCGCGGAGAGGCCCGCGCGGCTGAAGTCGAAGGCAAGTTCGATGATGCTCTGCGTCTGGCCAAACAGGCTCTGTCTCTGGATCCGTCCGATCCCGCATATGGTCTCGAAGTTCATCGCATCCGTTTCGAGGATGGGGCGATGCATATCAAAGCGGGTTACAAACTGCGTGCTGCCGGGCAACTTGCGCAGGCGCTGGCGGAATTCCTGAAAGCGGGCGAGACGGACCCCGCATCCGATCTCGCCGAGCAGGAGATACGGATCACGAGAGAAATGATCGGAGGCAAATCCGCCGCGGATCCAGGCGCCACGCGAACTCCGGCCGAGGCTGCCCGGGACGCATCAGACAAAAGAACCGACAGACTTTCGCCCGTTCCCGAACTGAGGCCGCTGAATGGCGAATTGCTCGACCTCAAAATGATGAACAAGCCACGAATACTGTTTGAGACAGTATGCAAGATCGCTGGAGTCAATATTATCTTCGACCCGGATTACAATACTCAACAAACGATTGCATCACAGCAGTTCGACAGCACGCGCACAACTCTCGAACAGGCGCTCGACCAACTCGCCCTGGCCACGCGCTCGTTCTGGAAGCCACTTTCGGAAAACACGATTTTTGTTACGGTCGATAATCCGATCAAGCGGCGCGAGTACGCCGAGCAGGTCGTTAGGGTGTTTTACCTGTCTAATGTGAGCGGCCCGCAGGAGATGCAGGAAATTCTAACGGTCGTCCGAACTGTGGTGGATGTGGCAAAAGTATTCAATTACACGGCTCAGAACGCTATTATCGTCCGGGCCGAAGCCGATACAATGGCCCTGGTCGAGAAGCTGATCTCGAACCTCGACAAACCACGTCCCGAGGTCGTAGTGGATGTGATGGTGATGGAGGTGAGCAGCACGTGGACGCGTGCGCTGTCAGCCGCGGTCGCCGGAACCGGGCTGAATACGAGCGTGAGTTTCACGCCCCGCTCCGGAATCACCACACCCGTCAGTTCCTCGACGACATCGTCGTCTTCTTCCTCTTCCTCCAGTTCGTCTTCATCGAGCAGCAGTTCGACATCGGTGCCCATCAGCAATATAGGCCATTTGTCGAGTGCCGATTTCTCGATAACGAGTCTGCCGGGGGCCACGCTCGAAGCTGTTTTGAGCGATTCAGGCACTCGCGTGCTTCAGCAACCGCAACTGCGAGCGGTGGACAACACCAAGGCGGTTCTGAAGATAGGAGATAAGGTTCCTACCGCAAGCGGCAGTTATTCCGCCGGAACCGGAACAACCGCCGTGAGCGCGTTAGTGAACACTCAGTTTACCTATCTCGATGTTGGCGTGAACCTGGAGATTACTCCGAAGGTGCACAGCCGGGAGGAAGTCTCTCTTCATCTGGATCTGGACGTGTCCCAAGTCAAGGCGGAAATCGATCTCGGAGGGATTAACGAGCCGGAGATCAGTCAGAATAAGATGTCCGCCGATGTCCGCCTTAGAGAAGGCGAGGTGAGTCTGATCGGCGGAATCATTCAACAAACCGACAGTAAGGGTATCACCGGAATCCCGGGCCTCACCAACCTTCCGATTCTGGGCCGGTTGTTCAGCAGTGAGAATCTTGAGAAGGACCGGACTGAACTTGTAATCGCGCTGATTCCGCACATTGTCCGTGCGCCTTCCATCACGGAGTCGGACCTGAAAGGAGTCGCCTCCGGTAACGCGACCCAGATAAAGGTCACCTATATTCCGACGAGTCCGGCTTCTGGCAATCAGTCCCTCGGTGCCTTACCCGCCCCGCCGGCGACAGCGCCTCCGGACGCCCCTAAGAGTCCGAATACAGCCCGAGTTGTCTTCACGCCTTCAAACGTCGATGCCCAGTTCGGTTCTGAGGTGACGGTGAATCTCTATGGTTACGACATTTCTAACCTGGCTTCAATCGCCGCCCATCTTCAATTTGATCCGCACCTGCTGCGAATCAGCAACCTGGTCGCTTCCGATCTTCTGAAACAGGGGGGGCCTCAAATCAGGTCTACGGAGAACATTTTGAACGACTCAGGGCAAGCCGATTTTGTTTTTTCCCGCGACTCCGGCACAGGCGCCGTCTCAGGTTCGGGAGGACTCGTATCAATCGTGTTCCAGGCGGTTGGACGGGGCGACACCACCGTAACCGCATCGAGTTTATCCGTGGCGGCATCTCCGCCGCCACTACGCCTCACGATCCGCTGATCGGTCAATATTGTTTTGTAACCCTGATCAGCGCCACTCCGTGTGGCCCGACTTTAGTCTGAAATCCATCCTCCACGGTTCCAAGGCTCTGGTGCAGCCAAAGGTCTCTCACTGCCGCCTTTGCGCCGAAACCAATCGCACTCCATTTCAACCAGATATCCGCCTCGCTCTCACCTCGGTTGAACAGCGCCACTGCGTAATCGCCATTTGACAGCGGCTTGGCCCAAACTTCCGTGTCTCCCTGCTGCGAGATTCGCTGGCCGCCTTTGCCCAGAGCGTCCTGATCCACTGCAATCGCGTCTTCGTTGGTCAGAATCTCTCTTATCTGCGGTGTCATGCTTCGAAGATCGTTGCCGGCGATCAAGGGCGCACCAATCATTGCCCAGAGGCTCAGATGAGTCCGGTACTCCTCAACTGTCATCCCGCCATTGCCAACCTCCAGCATGTCGGCGTCAGGCCACCATCCAGGCCGCGTGAATCTGGCTGTATTGCCCTGAGAGAAGCCGATCTGTGCCATCGATTGCCAGCTATCGCGAATGTCGCCCGTGCTTCGCCAGAGGTTGCCGCCCGCGAGAGGGCCCCATTCACCCGCATTCGCCCGGCCATACTGGCAGAGGCTGTATACGATGTCGCGCCCGGATTTACGCAGCGCCTCACCCATCTTCTGGTACGCTGCGCGCATGTCTTCGTCCTTCCAGACTCGCGACGCTGAGCACCAGTCGTACTTCAAATAGTCGATTCCCCAATCCGCATAGCTCTTGGCATCCTGCTCTTCGTGCCCATAGCTGCCTTCGTATCCGCCGCACGTGGTAGGCCCCGGCGACGAATAGATCCCCAGCTTCAATCCCTTCGAATGCACATAGGCCGCGAGGGCCTTCATGTCGGGGAAGTTGGGATTGGGTAGGATCTTTCCGGTCTCGTCACGCTTCCACTCCCAGCCATCGTCGATATTGACGTACAGGTAGCCCGCGTCCTTCATCCCGGTCGACACCATGGCATCGGCGACCTCACGCACTGTCCGGTCGTCGATCTTAGTGTGGAATTTATTCCAGCTGTTCCAACCCATCGGGGGCGTTTTGGCCAGACCGTTCGAGGGCAGGTCTTTGACCGCGGGCAATGCAATCTTAGGGAGCGACGCGTAATTGACGGAGGCCGCCCGATAACTCGGAGTCGGTATCCCGCGCCGGGCGATTAAATGCTGAGACATAAAACCCGGTCCTCCGCGTCCGGCGCCCGGAGGAGGACCTCCCGGACCGCGCCCTCGTCCGCCGCCCGGCATCGCTGGAGTGATATGCAACTCTTCGCCGACGATTGTCCCGGTTATCGTGCTTTTCGAAAGTGAGCCAAAGCTTTCCGTCTCGACAGTCAATTCGACTTTGTCGCCGGTCACCTTGCCGTCCACGATCGGCGAATCGCCGAACGGACCGCGCTGTGTTCCGGTGATTTTGCCTTTGGCGTCCGTCCTGAGCTCATAAACGAATTCCATCTCGCCCATGGGACTTGTCGATTTGGCAACCCAGGTCCCGGAGAGGTCCTGCGATTGTGCGCGGAGGGTTTGCGCACAGGGAAGTGCGGCGAAGACGAGGACGATGATGAGGCTTCTCACGTAAGCGATTAGATCGCTTCACACGGGGGGCGTCAAGGTAAGTTTTGTAAAATCATCCGTGAACCGATTCAGACTCCGATTCGAGTGTAGTCAGATGTTCCGGCCGGGCTTGCGGACCTCTCGATCTCGACTCGGGGCCGCAAGCCCGACGCTTCAGTCTGACTCACTCAAAACACGATTCGAAACGAAGCCTGGGCGGACCGCGCGTTGGTTCCGTAGGGATAGTTGGTAGCGCTGGCGCCCGTACCCGCGCCCGCGACGGGCTTCAGCACTCCCGCGCTGGCGGAGTAGGCAATAGAATTCACGGCTGTATCCCACTGGCTGTTCAAAGCGTTGAATGCTTCGAAAGCCAGCAGTCCTTTGATCCGCTCTGTGATAGGAATACTTCGGGCGAGTCGAGCGTTAACATTGCGCTGCGTGCCGGTGCGGTAGCTGGCCACCGATCCGAAAGGCTCGCGCGACCAGCCGCCAGACCCATCGAGGGTGTACGGAAAAAGCGGCGTCACCCCGGAGTACTGCGTCTCATTGGCGATCACCAGAGCTGTAACCGGTTGTCCCGACGCTACGGTGCCGATCGTCGAAAGCTGCCAGCCGTTCACCAGATATCGCGCAGCGATCCCGTTGCTTTTCAGAAAACGCGGCTGCCATGTGGCGTTCACCACGAATCGGTGGCGCTGATCGGTTGCGGAACTGTCACGATTCGAAGTGAAGCCGCTATTGGAATCGAGAAGCGGTATGCCTCCGGCGATCAGGAGTCCGCCAGTATCGTCAATGGCATGAGATAGCGTGTAAGAGCCCTGGATGGTAACTCCGTGCGACATCGCTCTCCTCAATTCGATGGAAACGGCCGTATATCGGCCCGAACCGTTGTTTCCCACGTTGTAGAGATGGGAATAGCTGGTCGTGTTCCTCGCCGTGTACACCGGCAGTGAAAAAGTATCGACCGCGGTTCCCTCGGCGTTATCGATTGTGTAGGTAATGCTCTTGGTTGAGGTAGCAAGGTTATCGTCAGTGGCCGTCCATAATTTGGAAGTCGAGGCGTTGATAAGACTCAGCGTGACGGTATTAGCTCCCAACCTGCGGTCCGCGGCCAGCGTGAGTTGTTCGCTGCGGGGATTTCGAACCTTGCCACCCGCGTACTCGACTTCGGCCGTGCCCGTGGGAATTGCGCTGAATGAGGACACGGTTTTGGGAAAGGTGAGCGATCCGGTCTGGCCGGGACTGAAAGCGATATTCGCCTGAGATTGAGCGTTACCGATATAGAGCGCATCCATCAACTGGCCGCTGAGTGGCGCATAGTAGAGGCCAAAGCCGAAGCGGAAATCCGTCTTATCGTCCATACGCCAGGAAACGCCCAGTCTCGGCGCCAGATTGAGACTGGCGGAATAGATGTGAGTCGTGTCGTAAAAACTGGTATTGGTCTGTGCGGGGTGCGGCGTGACCGATTTGTCCCAGCGCAAGCCAAAGACCACGGTGAGATCCGGACGCGCGCGCCACGTATCCTGTCCGTAGATCCCGATGTCTCCCAGCGGAAATCTTCGGGCAGGCGCGCCCAGCGTTTGGGTGAAAAGGGTATAGTCCTTGAGAGCGGCGCTTGAAAGATCCTGCGCGAAATTGGTCAGCGAAGAATAATAATACTGACCCGCGCTGGCCACCTGATCGACGTAGAAGCGGCTTTTTGAGACGTCGAATCCGCCCTGAATCGTGTGGCTGCCCGAAGCGAACGAAACGTTGTCTAATAGCTGGTAGCGCCGTTCGTCGAGAAGATACGAATTCGGGTTCGCGTTACCCACGTTCACTCCGGCCACCGAGATGGACACATTGCCTGTCGAAAGGCCGGAGGTGGAGGAGGGCTCCGAGAGGTGGTCCTGCGACTCACCGAAACGCAGAATGTTCGTCACGGCGGGGTCCGGCGTCGTGGTCCAGTCCGCATTGAAGAAGCGCGGGTCTTCTCGAGTATTGCGTATGCCGAGCAGGCCGCCGTTCGATGCGGCTGCAGCGATCAGTTTGCCATCCGGGGCCAGCGAGTTGGTCAGGTTGGCGGCGAAGCTGAAGGCGTTCCACGGGTCTGGCCGGTAATCGATTCTGGCTACTCCGTTGGCCCAGCGTTCGGAAAGAGGCACAAGTACATTCATCTGCGACTGAATGAAACTGACCGCCGCCGCGCACTGGAGCGTGGTTGCCTTGCAGTTGGATGTGGGCACATACGACGCTGTTGAATCCGCGACCAGTTGGTTGGTGATACGGTTCAGCCCGTCGAAATGTCCACTCATAGTTTCCACATTGACGAACACAAACAATTTGTCCCGGATGATCGGCCCGCTGAGATTGCCGCCGGCGCGATATTGTCCTCGCAGCAATTTCTGGCCGTCTGAAAAACGGCCGACGGCGGTAAGTCCAGGCAGTCGATTGTAGCCGTATCCGGTTCCGTGGTAGAGGTTTGTCCCGCTTCGCAGCACCGAATTCACCATGCCGCTCATGGCGCGACCGAACTCCGCCGAGGCGTTGGCTCCCAGCACTTGAAATTCCTGGACGGCGTAGAGCGACGTCTGGCTCGTCCGAAGCGTTCCGTCCGTGAAGTATCCATCGCCGGTCACAACGCCATCGGAAAAGAGAGGCTGTCCGATGGTGGTTCCCAGGATAGCCACCCGGTCGTTACCTGGGGTCGTATTTATAACCGGCGCCTGAGGAGTCAGCGCATCGATCCGGCGCGGGTTTGCCGGCAGAGTTGCGATCTCACTCTCGTTGAATACGAGAGCCATCCCTGTCTTACTGGTCTCCTGAATGTATCCCGCGTGCGTGTGCATCCATGCGGCGGGCGCATCAGGCTCCAGCTGAATCCTGAAATTGAGAGTCTGGCCCACCGGTACCTCGAAGGGCTGGCTCTCCCAGTCGGCGAAGCCGGACCGTGAGATTTTAAGAACATAGTTCGGTGCGGGAGCCAGGCCCGGTGCCTGGAATACGCCGTCGTCGGTAGTAGCGACCGTGCGTTCGAAGCCGAGAACTTTGTTGTAAATTGTGACCTTCGTATCCGGAAGGCCGTCGCCATAATTATCGCGGACAAATCCGCCTATAGCTCCCGACCCGGCAACGGACTGCCCCGCAGCCGCGGAACATAATACTGCTGCGATAAGTATCGTTCGAATGATTGTCATGACGCCCCTTTGGAAATAAGCTTCTTCGAGGCCTTTGAGCAGTGGACGCACGACGCGGTTGCATTAACAAGTGTAAAAATCGATAGGGAGCTTCTTACTGAGCCGGCTGGTAACAGTGTGTTGGCAGGGGCACAGTGGCAATTTTTGCATTTCTTGACACGGTGCAAGGCTTCAGATGTCCTCTGGCGTGCGTCATGAAAGCATGGATATATCTGACGCAGCAGTCATTCGCGTGAGTCTCAGGCGGACCGCGTTTGTTGTCGACGACAACGCACAGGTCCGAAACTACATTCAGTCGATTCTGCGGGACGAAGGATATTCCGTCTTCGCATTCGAGTCGGCCATAGAAGCTCTCAATGAGCTGGCCGACCGTAACGGTGACGTAGCGGTTATCATATCGGACGTCGAAATGCCGGGACTCGACGGGATTGCATTCGCCGAGGAAGTCAATCGCCGTTTTTGTGGTGTTCCAGTCGTGCTAATGTCGGGAGCGGCGCAGCGAAAGGACTCGGCGCAAAGCCGGTGGCCTTTTCTGGCAAAGCCTTTTATGCATCCGGCGTTGATCGAGGCCGCCCAACTGGCCGTTATGTCGGTTCCGGCCATTTCGAAGTGATTTCGGCGATAACATCTTCACACTTCTTAACGTATAGTCTGCGGGGCTGCGGACGATATGTAAATTGACGGCGCAAGTAATCGCGTCAAAGAATTTGGAACAAGGAAGGACCATCAAATGTCTGTTTCGAGCGTCTCGTCTACGGGTGTCAGCACATTGCAGAGTCTTCAAAAGGAGATTCAGAAGGATCTCAGCAATCTGCAATCAGCCTTGGAATCGAACAACCTCTCGGGGGCCCAGAGTGCGTTTTCGGCCCTTGAACAGTTGCTGCCGGGCAACTCAACCGCTTCCAGTTCATCGGCTTCCGGTGCGTCGGCATCGGACTCGATCGCAACCACCGTTAAGCAAGATATCGACGCTATCGGAAAGGCGCTGTCGTCAGGCGATCTGACAGGCGCGCAACAGGCGTTTTCGAATCTCCAGAGCGTGGGTCAGCCCCCGGCGGCGTCAAGCGACAGTTCGACAAATGGCAATTCGAGCACGGATCCAATCAGCAACGACATTAACAATCTCAGCTCTGCCCTGCAGTCTGGTGATCTGAAGGGTGCTCAGGCTGCCTTTAAGCAGTTGCAAAGCGATCTGTCTTCCAGCGATTCCACGGACTCAACTGGTCAGGCGGGATATGGTCATCACCACCATGGGACCACTGGCACCGCCGGTGCCGAACAAAGCTCGACCCAGGCGGCAACGAGTACCTTCAGCCTGGTGGCCTGAGCCGGTTCCGCAGCACGGGTGCCAGCTTTTTTGGTTGCCGGATGCCGCGCGGTCGAAGGCACGCTGGTCTATGGACGGCCATCTTAAACTTGCCTTTCGGGTCCGGGGTTCAGATCCCAGACATTGATGTTTCGAAGGTCCGGCATCGTACGAGAGAGGCTTAGCCAATCTCTTTATCGCTTTAGTTGGAGCGGCTGGTCGGGGTCGTATTCGAATCCACGGGGACCCTGTTCCGTCGCCATGTTACGCGCTTTGAGCGCCGCGATCTTGCGCTGAACTTCCTCGCTGGATGGCGCTGCTGTCGCCGTGCCCGCTGCAATGGGGTTGCCGACCGGGAGCTGACTTGCTTGAGTTGAGCTATTCTCCGCCTTCCTCACCTTAGCCCGCGACCGGCTTCGCACGAAGTCGTGAACTCCGCTGCCGGTCACCTGAACGGCACATTGTTTCGTGAGTATCTCGGCGATGTCTCGATACGTCCGACCCCGGCTTCGAAGCTCTTCTATGAATTCCCGATACGGCTCAAGGCGCGAGCGGGGCGGCTTGTCCGGCAGTTCGTCCAGAAGTTTTTGCAGCTTGGCGTCCATGGTGATGGAGTCGGAGAGGGGCTTATCCGAATTATAGCCCCGACATCTTCTTGACAGATACTTGACAGACACTCGATGATTGCTCAAAAACTACTTGACAGGAAGATTTGGGCGCGACTGGCGCGAATCTAAGCCGAAGGCTTAGGGATGGTGTCTCTATATCCACATTTCGTTTTGTGTTCCGAGAATTCGGAACCATTATTCGTACTCCGTTCACCAAGGGGCCGGTCTGACGCGATTGATCCGTGCGACCAAGGCCAGCGGCAATCTGCCCGGGAGCCCCCCAGTCGGGGTTTCTCTCGGGCAGCAAGATCAAGATCACCAGGAGGTCGGAGTCGGAGCGCGGCCAGGGCGGCGGAGCGTGGTCCGGAAGAGGCGATCCGGGAGTTTAAGACCGACGCGGACGCTCACCCATCCGGACACCTGTACCGCTCGATCTGAATGCCGGCCTCGCCGTCTTCGAGTGTCACCTCCAGAATCTGGTTGGTCAGGTCCCCATCGGTTTCGAGTTCATCCAGCACCTCGGAGAAGAGTTCTCTCTGGAGCCCAAGGTCCATACCGGCCGGCGCATTAAGGCAGATCAGCCCCGCATGGAGTGACACACTGGAAAACTGGCCCTTCGAACCGGGCGATTCACGAGGTCCACGGAAGTCGTTGCTGTTTCTGGTCACCAACACCCAGTCCTCGGCCAGCAGGAACCGCTTCAGTTCCCAGTCCTTCCAGCCTGACTTGCCGATCCACACGACGTGAGAAGTCTCGTGGTGGCCTCGCTCGCGAGCCATCAGAGCCAGTTCTGAACTCAGACACTCGTCGATAAGGAGTTTCGTCACCGCGAAACGGACCGCGGCTTGCGACGAGACGAGATGACCTTTATGCCTGAAGGCGGAACGACGCGCTGCCTGGGTCTCCCCCTCTGCGGGTTCGCTTCTGCAAAAAGGGCGGCGAGTTCCACCTGTTCCCGATTAAGACCTGGATAGGAAGAAAGAATCCTCTCGATAGGATTACCTGCTGCAACGGATGCGGCGACATCGTAGACCGGTACCCGTGTTCCCCTGATTGTCGGAGTTCCGCTGAGAATCTCGCCGTCGATAGATACCTGAGCGCGAGCCGCATTCAGACGCTGAAGACGCTCGTCCACGCTCGTCCAGAACGGCGCGAAGTCGATAGTCAGAAATCCGTCGTGGATAATCTTCGTGAAGGACTTCTCGCCGGAAGAATCCCGGCTCGCCAGTGCGATCGCCCGCTGCCGCTCCCCGGAGGTCAGCCGGTCGGCCGCTTCAAAGAAAAACGCGATAAACACACAGGCGTGACTGGTGAATGATCTGGCTTCTCGAGTATCGTAAAAGCCCTCCGGCAGAATGTGCTCGTCGATCACTCTATGGACGTCGCGCATAGACACCCCAGCTACGACCGCCGCTTCGGCAGGCGTAAGAGTGTCGGGTGCAGCATGCATAATGTCCGCCATGGCTCCATTATAAATGTTCCGACGCATCGGAAGAAAAAAGGTATGATCGCCGGAGACTAATGCTGCCTCGCGGGTTCGGGTTCGCTCTGCCCACACAGAGCCTTCGGTACATTTCCCAGAACGCCCAGAGGACGGAGTCGCACCGCGAATCGCAACTGGGCCGGGAGTTGTTCCTTTTTCCGGCGGTGCGGCCAAACTCCGCATCTCCACAATCTCCAGCCTTGGTTCGACTGGCGTCGGCGGGTCAGAATCGAGGAACAATAGAGGAACATCGTGGGGCCGAATTGGCCCTAAACCATCCCGATTGGTATTAACTGACGTTTCATGTAAGTGCTTTGCCACCAGAAGTTTCCATTGATTCTGAACCGTTTAGCTTTATCGATAAGCAGCCCTGAAAAGGCTGGAATTGTTGTGGCGGGTAGAAAACGTGGAATCGGCGGCGATGGAAAACACGGGAGTACGCGAGACCCTGCGGCGCG
>Ga0181531_10001756_pt1 | contig 13583 bp, 12 predicted proteins | sample PEATcosm2014_Bin_38_FD_119743 | JGI IMG/M metagenome (GOLD analysis project Ga0181531, IMG submission 119743) | Peatland microbial communities from MTU Mesocosm Facility, Houghton, MI, USA - PEATcosm2014_Bin11_10_metaG | ecosystem: Environmental > Terrestrial > Soil > Wetlands > Peat | place... | reverse complement strand
TGGTGAATCCGGATGACGACGCGAATCTTCTCCGCATTATCAATACCCCGGCGCGCGGGATCAGTGCCGGCACCATCGAGCGCGCGGTCGAATGGAGCGCCAAGGCCAGGCAATCCGTTTGGAAAGCGCTTCATTCGGACGATTTTCTGCGGGAACTTCCCACGAGGACCGTCGGCAAGATCGCTGAATTTGTCGCATTGATTGATGGATACGAGACGAAGTTGAACGAGCCGCTGACGGATCAGTCCGCCGTTGCGCGGGAGTTATTGAAGGAGATCAATTATTCCGAAGATCTCAAACGCGCCTGCAAAACACCGGAAGAGGCGATGAAGCGGGAAGAGAATGTGACGCAGCTATTTCAAGACCTCGCGTCGTTCCAAGGCAGGTCCGTGGCCGGCCTGCAAGGTTTCCTGGATGAAGTGATGCTGGATAAGAACCGTGAGGAGGACCAGGACGTTGAATCAAAGAAAGGTGTCCTTCTTATTACTCTCCATGCCGCGAAGGGCCTGGAGTTCCCGCACGTCTTCCTGGTTGGCCTCGAGGAAGGAATCCTTCCTCACGACCGAAGCCGCGTGGAGGGCACGATGGACGAGGAACGCCGCCTTCTTTATGTCGGAATCACGCGCGCCATGCGGACCCTGACGCTGACTTACTGCCGCGACCGAATGAAGTACGGCAGCGTGTCACCTTGTCATCCAAGCTCCTTCATCAAGGAGCTCCCCGACCAATTGCTGGAGCGCAAAACCCTGACGGAAATCATGAACACGCCGGTCAAGGAAACAGCGGCCAAGAGTAACTTCGCGAGAATGCGGGAGAAGCTGCAGGAGTTGAAGTGAATCGAGAAGCTGGATGCTATTGTGAGCCGCTTTCGGAAGCTGTTGGGTGCAACACGTACCTTGAATTCACGGGTTCGGGAAGCGGCCCCGTAATCTTTATATGGACACCAAAACTATCTTGAACGTCAGTCGAGGTAGACTGTCCCTTGTCTCCGAATAATTCCCCCGCTACCGTCACAATTTTGACAGGAATCATAAATAGATCGGCGATACCCACGGCAAATTTCTCGGCAGTCCTATCGAACTCATGGCGCATCCAGGCAGTTCCTGCAATCACGAGCAATGCAAACGAGAACAGTTTCCAACATTTGACACTTGGAAACATTCGCTCTCGCATAAGCGGTTGGTTAAAATTCCGGCTTAGCCCGGAATCTCCTTCAGCATCTGGAAATTCGTCGGGAATTTGCGAACGAAAGAAAGCAGGCGCTCGATCGCTTCTTCAGGCTTGTGCCCGGCAAGGCCGCGGCGGATGACATTGATCTTGTGCAACTGATCCGCAGGCACGAGCAACTCTTCGCGACGAGTACCAGACTTGAAGATATCGATGGCGGGATAAACACGGAGATCGCTGATCTTGCGATCGAGGACCATCTCCATATTGCCAGTACCTTTGAACTCCTGGAAAATCAATTCATCCATCCGGCTGCCGGTCTCGATGAGCGCGGTGGCGATGATGGTTAATGACCCGGCTTCTTCCGTGTTTCGCGCGGCGGCGAATAGCTTGCGCGGGATCTCAAGGGCGCGAGCGTCGATACCGCCGGACATTGTACGGCCGCCGCCGCCCATGGCGTTATTGAATGCGCGGCCAACGCGGGTAATTGAGTCGAGCAGGACGAAGACATCCTTGCCGGCCTCGACGAGACGCTTTGCGCGCTCGATTGCCAACTGGGCAATCCGGGTATGGCTCTTGAGGTCCATGTCATTGGAGCTGGCCATGATCTCGGAGGTCGGGACGGTGCGCCGGATTTCGGTTACTTCCTCCGGGCGCTCATCGACGAGGAGGATAATCAGGATGGTCTCCTTATGATTCTTCACGATTGCATCCGCGATATGCTGCAGCAGCGTCGTCTTGCCGGTGCGCGGAGGCGCGACGATGAGGCCGCGCTGGCCTTTGCCAATCGGCGTCATCAAATCCATGATGCGCGTGGTGTAACGGTCGGGCACGGTCTCGAGCCGGAAACGCTCGGTGGGGCTGATGACGGTCAATTCTTCAAAGAGCGGGAAGTTCCCATAGTTGGTGGGGTCGTCGCCATTGATCTCGGTGAGCTTGTACATTTGCAGCCCGCGGCTGCCACGGCGGACTTCGCCTTTGACCCAGTTCCCATCGCGCAATGCAAAACGGCGGACCACTTCCGGCGTCACGAAGACATCCGTGGGGCTTTGGATAAAGTTCCGTTTGGGATCGCGCAGGAAGCCGAATCCTTTACCGGAAACTTCCACGATCCCTTCGGAAAAGATGGGTTCGCGCTTGGGATCGTCCTCGCGCTCGCCGGCTGGTTCGGGGCTGCTCATTTCGTCGTATCCTCTTGGTTCCTGACGGTCCTGACGGTCGGGGCGTTCCTGGCGATCGAATCTATCCGGCCGCTGCTCAAACCGCTCGGGCCGCTCGAAACGATCCTGGCGTTGTGGGCGCGGGGCGTAGCGGGGATTGGGGTTATTTTCCCGGTGCACTTCCGCAGCGGACAAGGGGGCGGAGGTTATCCGCGAAAGAATCTGGGCGGCATCCTCGATTTGGCCATCGTCCTGACGAGCGGGTGCGGAGAATCGGGCTCCGTCGTTTGCGGGAGCGGGCGCGGATTCAGCAGCCACCGGTGCCGGAGCGGGCTCCGGGGCGGACGGCTGCGGGGCAGGGGATACCTGCTGTGCGGTCACGGGGGCTTCCTGCGGAGCGGCCTCGACGGAATTGGCAGGCACTTCGACGGCGCCGTTTTCGATGGGCTCCGCGGCGGCGGCCTTGGTTGCACGTGTTTTGCCGGCGCCGCGTGGAGTCGCCGATTTGCGGCGGGCTGGCTTTTTGGGTTCGGCCAGAGTGGGCTGGCTCTCGGTGGGTTCGATCATAGATGCGTTAGATAAGCGATAAAAGTGTTAATAAATGAGGGGTTTTTAAAATGGCGGGCAGGGGGCGAGTAAGTCGGAGCAAGCTCGGCGGGGCGGGTAAAACCGTGCGTGATTATGCGCAGAGCCTTGCAAGGAGTTCTTCGGGTAAGTCAAAATTTGCGTGGACGCTTTGGACGTCGTCATTCTCTTCCAGAGCGTCGCAGAGGCGGAGAACCTGGGCGGCCACGGCTTCGTCAGTCACCGGGGTCATGATTTCCGGCAGGTAAGTCAATTTTTGCGAATCAGTGGGGATTCCAGCGCTCTTGAGCGCATCGGCGACGGTATAAAGATGATCGGGTGCCGTGGTGATGATAAAATGCCCGCCCTCGGCGTTCAGTTCATCGGCGCCAGCGTCGAGGATAATATCGAGCAACTCATCCTCCCCGGTCGCTTTTAGCGGCACCGAAATCTGCCCTTTGCGTTTGAACATATAGCCCACGCTGCCGCTCGATGCAAGGTTTCCGTGATTTTTTGTGAAGATGAGGCGGAGATCGGCGGCGGTACGGTTTTTGTTATCAGTTGTGGTTTCCACCATTAACGCTACGCCGCCGGGGGCATAACCTTCATAGACGATTTCCTCGTAATGATTGGCATCATCGGGGCCGCCGATGGCGCGTTTGATGGCGCGGTCGATATTATCGCCGGGCATGCTCTGGGCGCGTGCGGTGAGCACGGCGGCACGGAGCCGCGGATTCCCAGAGGGATCGCCGCCGCCCATGCGCGCAGCCACGGTGATTTCCTTGGAGAGCTTTGAGAAAAGCTTTCCGCGTTTCACGTCGATGGCGCCTTTGATGCGCTTGACTTTAGACCACTTGCTATGACCCGCCATTTGCCGGGGGAGTTATGTCCGAGGTTTGGTTCCGAGGTTGGTATCGGTGGAAAGACTGCGCCGGCTTAAGTGACTGTCGAGACTGTCGCGTCTGTATTGACCTTAAGAGAGGAGTTCACTTCCGAGAGGGGACGAACTGCCGCGTAGCGCGAGCTAACGGTTCAAAGCTCACAAACTTCCGCGAGATTGTCAACTGAAGATATTCCAAAAAAAACTCCGGCGCCTGATCCGTGCTGGGCCAATCAGGTGGACGAAGCCTATTGAATATCGAGGATTCGGGCGCTGCCGTTGGCGTAGGAGACGATTCGCTTGTGGAGAACTGCGGGGGCGAATTTATCCTCGAGGGCGATCGTATCCGGGGAATCGGTCCGATCCGGCGGCGGCGGGGTGTAGGAGTAACCGACGGGCTCTGAGGGATTGAGGGGCGAGACGAGCTTCGAGCGATCCTGCATGTAGGCCGGGAAGAGTGTGTCGAGCGACGGCGGGAAGACGCCATTGTGCTCGCGGGCATACTGTCTGCAGGCGAGACAAATGGTCCGTGCGGCAACCAACGATTTGTATGGGGTGCCGCTCGGTTTGGACTCCCGCATGACAAGCAGGAAGATTACGGAGCCGATCAGGACTACGACAATGAGAGGATATTTCCGGAATAATTCGAGCATGGGAGAAAACGGAAAGTGTTACTGCGGCGGGGCGTGGAGACAAGAGAGAAACGGTTGCGGCCACAACTGTTCCATTGTCAGAATCCGGGAAAATCTCCATTTATCCATCGATGAATCCTTCCGAAAGCATCTGTGCGATGCAGGATTACTATCGGAAGCGCGCTCCGATTTACGACGCTTCCATGGGGTACGATCTTGAGGAAGTTGTCCGCAAGCACCTGCCGCTGATCGAGCACCTGTCCGGGCGGTTCGCAAACCGTTCGATTATCGAGATTGCCTGCGGTCCGGGATTCTGGACTAAGTTTCTTGCGCGTTCCGCCGCCGCGATAGTGGCCACCGACTTTAGCGAGGAAACGCTCATGGAAGCGCGAAAGAGGCATCCGCCACCCAATGTGAGCCTCCGCCAGGCGGATGCGTATGCTCTCCCCGATTTCGGCCACGCGTTTGACGGCTGCTTCGCCGGCGATTGGTTTTGCCACGTGCCGATCTCGAAACGCCTCGATTTCCTGAATGGCCTGCATCAGCGGCTGGCACCCGGTTCCCTCGTGGTTTTCTGCGACCAATTGCCACACGAAAGATCGATGACCGGCGGGGCGGACGCCGAGGGCAACAACATCCAAATCAGAACGCTGCCCGATGGAAGCACTCACCGAGTCATCAAGAACTTCCCGAGCCGGAGCGAGGTGGCGACGCTTTTTTCGAGATACACCGGCGATCCCAGGGTACTCGAGTTTCCAGACTGCCGCAGGTACCTCATCGAATACGAATACCGGCCTTAATGGCCGGGAGGATCGCGGGCCGGGGCAAACCCGCGGCACATCCGGTTGACTGAGAATTAGACCGCGACGGCTTTCCCGGACCGCTTCCGCATGTTTGCGTCGAGAATCTTTTTGCGCATGCGGAGGGATTTGGGAGTGGCTTCGACGTACTCATCGGGGCCGATGTACTCGAGGACGCGCTCGAGGCTCATCCGGAGCGGCGGGGCGAGCTGGATGCCCTTGCCATCGCCTGTGGAGCGCATGTTGGAGAGCTTTTTCGCCTTGCAGGGATTGACGGGCATATCGTCCGGGCGGGAGTTTTCGCCGACGATCATGCCTTCGTAGATTTCTTCGCCCGGCTCAATGAAAAGGCGGCCGCGAACCTGGATGGAATCGAGGGCGTAGCCGGTGGAGATGCCGCCTTCCATCGAGACGAGAACACCGGCGTTGCGGGTTGGGATATCACCTTTGAAAGCGCCGTATTCCTTGAACAAATGGGACATGATGCCGTGGCCCTTGGTGACGTTGACGAGATCGGTTTCGAAACCGATGAGGCCGCGGGTGGGGATGATGGCCTGGACGCTGACGGAGTGGGGAAGGTGCTCCATGGCGATGATATCGGCTTTGCGTCCGGCGAGGGATTGGAGGATGTCCCCGAGGTTATCGGGCGGGACGTCGACGTAGAGGGTTTCGAGGGGCTCGAGGAGGGCGCCGGCTTCGTCGCGGTGAAGGATGACCTCGGGGCGGGATACGAGGAGCTCGAACCCCTCGCGGCGCATCTGCTCGACGAGGACGGCGATTTGCATTTCACCACGGGCGTTGATCTCGAAATGGCCGGCGGTGTCCGTGTCGGCGAATTGGATGCCGACGTTGGTGCGGGTCTCGCGGACCAGGCGCTCGCGGATTTGGCGGGCGGTCAGGAGTTTGCCCTCGCGGCCGGCGAGCGGGGAATCGTTGATGCAGATGCCCATGGAAATGGTGGGCGGATCGATATCGGCGAATGCGAGCGGGAGGCGCTCCTCGGAGTCGGTAATGGTTTCGCCGATGAAGGCATCCTCGAATCCGGTGATGCCGACGATGTCGCCCTCGCTTGCGTGTTTGACCTCGATTTTGGCCAGGCCCTGGTGGCTGAAGATGGAGGTAATATTGGCGCGCTCGCGGCGGCCGTCCTTGGCGATGCGAACCGTGGAATCGCCGACGCTGACGCGGCCGCTGGTGATGCGTCCATAGGCGATACGGCCGAGGTAATCGGAGTAATCGAGGTTCGAGACGAGCATCTGGAAATAGGAGTAGGGCGCCTTCGGGGGAGGGGGGATGTGCTGGACGATGGCCTCGAAGAGGGGCTGCATGGTGGTGCTCGTCTCGTGGATTTCGCGCATGGCGTAGCCGGCCTTTGCCGAGGCGTAGATGACGGGGAAATCGAGCTGGAGGTCGGTGGCGTTGAGCTCGAGGAAAAGCTCGAAAACCATGTCCAGGACCTTGTGGGGACGGGCGTTCTCGCGGTCGATTTTATTGATCACGACAATGGGCTTCGCGCCGTTTTCGAGGGCTTTTTTGAGGACGAACTTGGTCTGGGCCTGGGGGCCGTCGTGGGCATCGACGACCAGGAGGACGCCATCGACCATCTTCATGATGCGCTCGACCTCGCCGCCGAAATCGGCGTGGCCGGGGGTATCGACGATGTTGATGTGATAATCCTTCCACTTAAAAGCGGCATTCTTGGCGCGGATGGTGATGCCTTTCTCGCGCTCGAGGTCCATGGAGTCCATGACGCGCTCTTCGACTTGCTGATTTGCCCGGAATGTGCCAGACTGGCGCAAGAGTTGATCTACGAGTGTCGTCTTCCCGTGATCGACGTGGGCAATGATGGCAATGTTGCGAATATGTTCCATAGCAAAAAGGGGCGGGAATATGGCGGTTGCGCTGGCTTCCGTCAATGGCTCATGCGCGCCAATTAATTCGGCGTGCCCGCCGTATCCGGTTGGAGGCGAGATAACTGGGTGATGGTTCTTCATTGACACTGGAGGCGAAATGCAAAATAACCAAATGGATAAGCGACCCGGGGCCAGAAGTTCCGCCGCCGGCCCTAATCTGATGCACAACCTGCTTACCGTCAAAGAAACTGCTGAATACCTGCGCATACCGCTGCCGACGGTGTATTACCTCGTCCAACGGGGGCAACTGCCGGCCATCCAAATCGGGGGGCGATGGAGGATCAAGAAGGACTCGCTGGACCGCGATATTCTGCGCGAGCAGGAGCAGGGGCAGCCGACGGTGCTGGTAATAGATGACGACACGGGGGTGCAGGGGATGTTCAAGCTTTTCCTGAAGAAGACGGGATTTAGCCGGATGATTGTGGGTTCGGGCAAGGAAGGTCTGGCGGCGCTAAAGAAGCAGAAGTTTGATCTGCTGTTCCTGGATTTGATGCTGCCGGATACGACGGGGGATGTGATTTATGGGGAGGTGCGGGAGCTGGCGCCGGATCTGCCGATTGTGATAGTTACGGGTTACCCGGACAGCGATATGCTGGACAATATTCTCAAGCGTGGACCAGTTACGGTGCTGAAAAAGCCGCTGAAGGTCGAGCAGGTGGCGCAGACCCTGAAGTTCCTGGGGCACAAGATCGTGGACGCCCAGGTGGCGTGAGGCTCCGCGCATTTGCGCAAGGCCGGTCCCGGCGGGAACCTTGCTATTTTGGCCGCAGGTATTGGTCCAAATACGCGAGGAGCCCAACGATCCCGCAAATCCATCCCCCCCAATTGGCAGATCGCATCCTCATTTTCCCGAGTTCCTTCTGATCCAATTCTGTTTCGGGCCCCTCGGGGTTGCGCTGTCTCTTCATTTCGTAGGCGCGCAGGGATGCGCGTGAGGAAAGCCACCCGAGCACCCAGAAACCAGCAAAACTGGAAAATGCATCCCAGGAAAGAAGGCGTCCCATTTGATTTCGAATTGGGACACTACCTTCCGGCGATTTTATTTGCAATCCAATGCTCCGCTGGTAATCTCCCGCCCCTCTTAAAAAGCTATGTCACAGCATCGCAGTCTCAAAGGCGCCAGTACCATCACCGCGAAACGCAACGTCCTCAAGCGCTTCGAGCGGGTGGAGGTGCTGCGCAAGCGGGGTCAATTCAAGGACGGTGACAAGGTCATCGGTCTGCGCAAGACCCGGCCCGAAGCGTAGCACGGGGTTTGGCGGCTGATGCCCACTTCTCCCAATAAATCCGTCTTGGGCTGAAATGTGCCGCAAGGGGCATATTGTGCAATTGTTCAATCTTCGGGTGACATGCTGTCGGCTGGTTGCCTGGTTCGTTCTTGTTCCGTTGCTGGGGAGCGCCGCGCCAAGCCCGACGCCTCCGCCGAGGATTCCGCTCAAGGATTTCTTCGATAATCCGAAGTATCTGAGCGCGGAGATTTCGCCGGATGGGAAGCGGCTGGCATTTTTGGCGCCCGTGGGGGACCGGCTGAATATTTGGATTTGCAAGGCGGACGCGCCGCTGGATACGGCGGTTGCGATCACGCACGAGAAGGTTCGCGGGATTTATGGCTTTAATTGGTCCCGGGACGGCCGGTGGATTCTTTACAGCCACGATTCGAACGGGGACGAGAATTACCATCTCTTTCGCGCGGATCCGGACCAGCCGGCTGCGGCGGCGGCGGATTTGACGCCGACTGCGGGGTCGCGGGCGGATTTTATCGATCTGCCGATCGAGACTCCCGGGCAGATAGTGGCGGCCTGGAACCAGCGGGATCACCATTACTTCGACGCATACCGGATCGACATTGTGACCGGGACGGCGGCGATGGTGGCGCAGAATCCGGGGGATGTGGACTCGTGGAGCACCGACACGCACGGGCGGGTGCTGGCAGCGACCGCGGTGCTGAAGGATACGGACTCGGAGATTCGTGTGCGGCCGGACGAGTCGGGGTCATTCAAGGCGCTGGCGACTTATACTTATGACGAGAATGCGACGATCCGGGATTTCAGTCGGGATGGATCGTTCATTTACCTGACGAGCGCGCACGGCTCGAATACTTCACGACTCGTGAAGCTGGACCTCAAGACGGGGAAGGAAACGGTGGTGGATCAAGATCCGGATTTCGACATTGGAGGGCCAATCATCAGCGAGTGGACCCACAAACTCCTCGGTGTGGTTTATAATAAGGATAGGCTGAGTTACAAGGCTTTCGACCCGGAATTTCGGAAGGACCTCGAGAGACTGGCGGCGGTGCATGACGGAGATATCCTCTTGGGTAATTCGACCCGGGATGAGAGGAAGTGGATTATCACTTACAATTCGCCGACTGATCCGGCGTCCACTTACCTGTATGACCGGGATACGGGGAAAGCGCGGTTTATATTCCGGCCGCGGCCATGGCTGAAGCCGGATACTTTGGCCCCGGTGAAACCGGTGACATTCAAGAGCCGTGATGGGCTGACGCTGCACGGATACCTGACGTTGCCGAAGGGCGTGGCGCCGCACGACCTTCCCGCGGTGGAAATTGTCCATGGCGGTCCGTGGCTGCGGGCCGGATGGGGCTATGACGGGGAGGCGCAGTTCCTGGCCAACCGGGGCTATGCGATTATCTCGATCAATTACCGGGGCTCGGACGGGTACGGGAAGGCGTTCATGAACGCGGGGGACAAGGAATGGGGCGGGAAGATGACGGACGACATGGTGGACGCGACGAATTGGTTGATAGGGCAGGGGATTGCCGATCCGAAACGGTTCGCGATTTATGGCGGCAGCTACGGGGGTTATGCGACGCTGGCGGCGCTGGCTTTCCGGCCCGGAGTGTATGCGTGCGGGATCGATTATGTGGGTGTCTCGAACCTGCTGACGTTTATGAATACGATGCCGGCGTATTGGGAGGACTCGCGGAATATCATGTATAAGCGGGTCGGCAATCCGAATACCGAGCAGGATTTTCTGCGCTCGCGCTCGCCGGTCTACCATGCGGATAAGATCGTGGCGCCGCTGTTTATTGCGCAGGGTTATAATGATCCGCGTGTGAACCATGCGGAGGCGGAACAAATTGTCGCGGCTCTGAAGAAGAATGGGAAACCGGTGGAGTACATGGTGAAGATGGATGAGGGGCACGGCTTCCGGAACCCGGAAAACCGGTTGGATTTCTACTCGAAGATGGAGAGTTTCCTCGCGGAGTATCTTGGCGCAGGCGCCTCGCGATAAGTCCGGATCGACCAGCGGGCAGTAGCGATTCTTCTATGCGGTTTGAGGTGAGGGGTCCTTACCGGATTTTGCGACACTCGGCTGGCCTTACCGCGCGATGGTGGGGCCAGACAGGTGGAGGCCTAGAATAAATAGGGTTCATCGCTCAAGGCGTTGATAACGGCCCAGCCGAGCGAAAACAGAACAGCGCAAACGGGCAGCCAGGTTCCGAGTTGCTGAGTATCGTTCAGAATCGAGCCAGAAATACTAAGCGAGGTTGGTTGATCCCATGGCAGCCACCAAACGGCCATGGCGACGCCGATCGCGGAGGCCGCCAGCAAAATGAGCCGGCGGGCGAGGCTCGGCCGGCGACTCGGGAGGGCCTGAAGAACGCGGTCGGTAAAGCCGGCGTCCTCGATGTAATCGATTCGCTCCTTCAGCAAGGTTTCGAGAGGGTCGTTTTCCTCAGGCGGTTCTGGCATCCCGGTATTCATACAATAGCTTTCGTAGTTTTTCTTTTCCGCGCAGGACGTTGGTTTTGACCGTGCCGAGCGGGCAATTGAGGACTTGGGCGGCTTCTTCGTGCGAGAGGCCGTTTTGACAACAAAGTACGATGGCGGCCCGCTCGTCCGGGCGGAGCTGACTCAGGGCTGCTGGTAAATCGATGCGCGCGGAAGTGTCCGGGGAATCGCCCGTTTGCTCCTGCTCGTGTGGTGGCTCGGAGCTGTCGCAGGGTGGAGGCGCGGCTTTTCGCGCGACTTTGCAGAACTCGTGATACGCAATGCTGAAGAGCCATGTGGAGAAACGCGAGCCGCCGCGCCAGGTGTGGAGTTTACGCCATGCCCTGACGAATGTCTCCTGGGCGATGTCGTCCGCGAGGTGGGTATCTCCGCGCGTGAGGCGCATGATGAAGCCGCGAACGGGGGATTGGTAGCGGCGCACCAATTCGCCGTACGCATGCTGATCGTCGCAGGCGAGCACACGGGCGATCAAGTCGCTGTCCGTAAGTGACACGCGCTATGGGGGGGGCTCGTAGGTGGTCTTGGGCGGGAGTTCCGGGGCTTTCTGCCGGTCGACGACGGAGAGGACCAGGAATGCGACGCCAAGGAAAAGGACGATGTAGCCGGGCTTCCCGACGAACATGAGGAGGCCGACTCCGATGGAGGTGAGTATGATGCCGCTGCGCAGATCCCGGCGGGACCGCTCGGAGACGCCAATCTGGGGCTTGATTGACGCAACGACGTCGGGGGTAAGCGGGATGCCCTTGTCGATCATGGCGCGGAGGGTTTCGTGCGTCATCAGATTGCGCCGATGGATGGTATAGAAGACGATGGCGACGACGGCGACGGGGACGATCCAGCCGCCATCGCCGAGAAGGGCGAGGTGGAGCAGCGGATATGCGAGGGATTGAGGATTCATGGAGTAGCTTTCCGTAAGTGAGATGCTCGGAGAGCGGATTTTGGATTCAAGGAAATTCGGGAACGTGAGGGGCGGGTGCGCATGAGGCGATTGACAATCGGGAGGCGCGGAAGAGAATTCGGCGGGTTCGGTCGCGGAAATCCTCCTATGGCGGAAACTTTTCGCCGCGGCCGGCATTTAACCCCCTACCCGATTCCCCATGCTATTACTCTCCCGGTTGGCCACGCTGTGTCTGATATTGCCGTTTGCGACTGCGGCGCAAAATGCCGCGCCAACGATCCAGCCGATCCCCTGGCCGGCCCCGGCCGGGAGCACGCAGCTCTGGAACGGGCATGACATCACGGGGTGGACGATTTTCCTGAAGGGGGGGATCCCGGCGCCGGACGGGTACTGGACCGCGGCGGACGGGGTGCTGCATTTTGTTGGGAAGCCCTCGGGGTATCTGCGGACGGAGAAGGATTACTCGAATTATCACCTGCACGTGGAATGGCGCTGGGGCGGCACGCCGAAGGCGGGGACGAATAACAGCGGCATATTCGTTTTCCAGCATCCGCCGGATGTAGTGTGGCCCTACAGCGTGCAGGTGCAGGTGAAGGAAGGCTCGTGCGGAGACCTAATCTCCCAGGGCGGACTGCTGTTTCCGGCGCCGGACACGAATCCGACGATCAAGAAGCTGGCGCCGCCGAGCGAGAAGACGGTGGGAGATTGGAACAGTCACGACATCTATTGCCGCGGCGCTTCGATCGAGGTGTATGTGAACGGGGTGCGGCAAAATTTTGTTGATAAACTGCCGGCGGATTCCGGGGAGATCGCCCTCCAGGTGGAAGGGTATCCGATTGAGTTCCGGACTATCTGGATCGAGCCGCTATAGCGCATCGCCCACGGTTTATCGTGACTGCTTGACCCCCAAAATCCGCAATGCCCTTGAAACGCGTTTCTGTCTTCATCTCCGCCACGTTCATGGCCGCTGTCATTGCGGCAACCGCCGCAGATCCCTCTGCGACGCCGTCGGCGAGCCCGTCAGCAAGTCCGTCGGCGAGCCCATCAGCAAGTCCGGGCCCGCACCTGAGCCCCACGACGCCGCTGGAGTGGTCTGTGCGGATGGCTAGCTCGCAGATACACCGGGACGGCAAGAAGCTTGAGGCACCGCCGGCGGGGACCGGTGGGTGGGATTATACGACAGGGCTGTACGCGGATGCGCTGATTCGCCTGACTGATGCGACGGGTTCCCCGGGGTATGAGAAATATGCGGAGGCGACGATTGGTTCCTTCATCGGCCCGACGGGAAAGATCGCGACATACGAAAAGAAGCGTCCGAGACCGAAGCCCTCGCCGGGCGAGCCCTCGCCGACACCGACGCCCGACGCGGGATTGCCTACGGTCAAAATCCCATACTCGCTGGATGATGTGCAAAGCGGAGTGGCGACTCTAAAGCTATACGACATTACGCACGAGGAGCGGTACAAGAAGGCGGTTGATATATTGCGGCAGCAATTGCGCGTGCATCCGCGCATTCCGGAAGGCGGATTCTGGCATAAGGCGGTTTATCCAAACCAGATGTGGCTCGATGGGCTGTATATGGGTGAGCCGTTCTATGCGAATTACGCGGCGCGCTTTGGCGAGACGAAGGATTTCGATGATATTGCGAACCAATTCAAACTGGTTGGGGCGCATACTTATGACCCGGCGACGGGCTTATTCTATCACGCCTGGGATGAGGATAAGAAGCAGGTGTGGGCGAATCCGCAGACGGGTGACTCGCCAAATTTCTGGGGGCGTGCGATCGGCTGGTATGCGATGGCGCTGGTGGATGT
>Ga0181531_10001755_pt1 | contig 13588 bp, 12 predicted proteins | sample PEATcosm2014_Bin_38_FD_119743 | JGI IMG/M metagenome (GOLD analysis project Ga0181531, IMG submission 119743) | Peatland microbial communities from MTU Mesocosm Facility, Houghton, MI, USA - PEATcosm2014_Bin11_10_metaG | ecosystem: Environmental > Terrestrial > Soil > Wetlands > Peat | place... | reverse complement strand
GAGCGCTACCCGACGCAGGAACTCACCTTCGACCACGTGATCCCACGCAGCCGCGGCGGCCGCACCACCTGGGAGAACGTCGTCACCGCCTGCGCCCACTGCAATTTGCGCAAGGGCAGCAAACTGCCGCGCGAGTGCCGCATGCATCCGCGTCACAAGCCCTGCCAGCCGACCACGTGGGAGCTGCAGGAGAACGGCCGCGCCTTCCCGCCCAACTACCTGCATGCCAGCTGGCGCGACTATTTGTATTGGGACAGCGAACTGGAAAGCTAATCCACGCCCTTGGCGATGTGCGCCACGGAAGCGGACAACCTGCACGCGAGCGTTTCGCCTTCACAGTCCAAATTTCGTTACCACCTGGCGCGCCCACCGTCGATTACGCCTGGCACCGCCGAAGGATTCTCGCACGGCCGCGTTTTTCACCGAAGAACCGCCTTGCCAGGCCCGCGATTTGGCCTAATTCTGCGCCCGCGCGCCCGGCCTGTGCACCGAGCGGGCAAGCCGACATCCCCTCGTACAACCGTTCCGCGATTGGCCGCGCCTGATGGAACTTGACCTTGCCCGCAACGCGCTGAGCGCGGGCCAGACCGCTATACTTGACCGTAACGAACTCCCGGCGGCGGCAACCGCGCCGCGGCTCGCGATCGGGCGCGGCATCGCCGGTCTGGAGGCCGCGCAAAACCATCTCGCGCGCTATTTTCGCAGCGCCGGCTGCCACGATCGCACCTTGTTCCGCGCCGATATCGTGTTGAAGGAAACCCTGCGAAACATCCGCCAGCACGCCGAGTTGCCCGATCGCCCCGCCCGCGCCTGGGTGGAGGCCTGGCTGACCGAGCATCACGCGGTGATCGCCGTGGAGGACGACGGCCCGCCGTTCGACCCGCTGCGGCTACTCACCGCGCCGCCGGAGCACCCCACCCGTAGCGCGGCCGGCGGCGGCCTGCGCCAGATCCGCCGCAACGCCAACACGGTGCGCTACGCCCGCACGCCAGCCGGCCATAACCGGCTTGTGCTGCATATCGGGTTGGACGGGTAGAAAACCCTCGTCGACGCGCCGCCGCTGGCGATAGCGCTGCGCGCGGGGGCGCAACGTAGCACGGAACCGGGTAGCATGTTCCGACATCGCAACCCAACGCCGCGCGCGATGCCGTCTAGTCGCGTGCAGCCCTCCATTTCGCCATGAATGCAGCTCCATAGAAAGCAACACCTAACGCGGTAATCCAGAAACTTGCCGGCCAGTCTGTGTAAAACGCGAGTGTGACGCCCCCCAAACCCTCAGCCAACGCGAGCGCAACGGACAACGCGATCGCGGTCAGCACGCGCGGCGTGGCGCGCTGCGCCGCGGCCGCGGGAGCCACCAGCAGCGAAAATACCAGCAGCACACCTACAACCTGCGCGGCGCCGGCCACCACCAGGCCGATCACGCCGAGGAACATTACCGAAAGCAGCCGCACTCGCACGCCGTGGGCTTCCGCCAATTCGGGTTGCAGGCTCGCGAACAGCAGCGGACGCGCCATGAAGGCGAGCACGACCAAGGTGAACAGGCTGACCCACAGCAGTGCCCACAAGGTGTGTGCGTCGACACCGAGTACGTTGCCAAACAGCAGCGCGGTGGCTTGCGAGGCGCTGGCGGTGAAGAAGCCCAGAAACAACAGCCCGAGTGCCAGGGCGCCGGCGAGAACCAGCCCGATCCCGACATCGCGTTCGGCGACGCCCTCGCCGAGCAGGCCCATCATCATGCCGCCGCCGGTCGAAACGACTATCAAACCTGCCAATGGCGGAAGACCAAACAGCAGCGCGCCCGCGGCGCCGGCGAAACCGACATGGCCCAGGGCATGCCCGGCAAAACTCTGGCCCCTGAGCACCAGGAAGTACCCGGCCACGCCCGCGGTAACGGCTACCATTCCGGCGGCCGCGTACGCATTGCGCATGAACTCGAAGTCGAAAGGACTCATCTCATAAATGGGGTCTGGGGCCGTCGTGTGAAGCACGCCAAGGCGTGACGGCCCCAGCGGGGTCCAGGGGCAGAGCCCCTGGCCTTCTTTCTACGCCGCCACCGCAAACCGGTACTCCCCCGACCGCACCACGTCGATCGGCGCCCCGTAAAGCAGGCTCAGCACCGGCCCGGTCACCACCTCATCCACTTTACCGAGCGCGACATGACCGTTGCCGACATACAGCACGCGATCGACCGCCGGCAGCACCACGTTCAGATCGTGCACGATACAGAGTACCGTCAGGCTCAGTTTCTGCTGGATGTCGCGCAGCAGGCTCACCACCGCCCGCTGATGGCGCGGGTCGAGGTTGCTCAGCGGCTCATCGAGCAGCAGCAGGCGCGGGCGGCCGAGCAGCGCCTGCGCGATCAGCACGCGCTGGCGCTCGCCGCCGGAGAGTTGCGCCAACGGCCTTTGCGCCAGCGCCGTCGCGTCCACCTGGTCGAGCGCCCAGGCGATTTCCGATTTTGCTTCGGCGGAGCTGAACGGCAGGCCCCAGCGCGTGCCGCCGAGGGATGCCGCCAGCAGATCGATGCCGCGCACGGTGGGCAGCGCGCCGGGGCGGGTTTGCGGCAGGTAGCCGATACCGGAACGACCTGGTTGGGCCGTGGCGCCGAATATTTCGATTGTTCCAACAGATGGCCGGACCAGGCCCAGCAGGGCCCGCAGCAACGTGGTTTTGCCGGCGCCGTTGGGTCCCAGCACGCCGAGGAATTCGCCTTGCTGCACGGCCAGATCGACGTCGCGCAACACCGTGCAGCCGGGAAACCCCAGCGTGACACCGCGCAACTCGACCGCCTGTGTCATGAACCGGCGTGCAGCGCGGTGGCAAGCGCGGTCAGCTGATCCAGCATCCAACTGACATAATGCGTTCCCGGCGGCAACGTCTCGGTAACGCCGACCACCGGCACGCCGGCATCGTGGGCGATGCCGAGCAGCCGTTGCGTCGAGGCATCGGTGACCTGCGCATTGTACAGCAGCGCGCCGACCTTGTGGCCGCGCAGGTCAGCCTCCATGGCGGCGACGTCCGATGCTCGCGGTTCGGTATCGTTCATGACCGCCAGCTGAAAGCGTTCGTTGCGCATCGTGAGGCCAAGCGCCTCGGCCAATAGCCCAAACACCGGCTCCGTCGCGGTTACCGGCCGGCCGGCCAGGCGGGCACGCAAGGCGGCCACACGTTCATCGAGCTGGTGCAGTTGTTTCAATACAGTAGCGAGGCGGCCGGAGTATGTCTCCGCGCCGGCGGGATCCCGCCGCGTCAGGGCTGCGGACAGGGCCTGGGCGACGGCCGGCATCGTCGCGGGCGCGTACCAGAGATGCGGGTTGCCGCCGGGGGCCGCGTGCACCAGGTCGGCCACCACGACCACCTCGCGGCCGGGGTGGGCGGACGCGCCGAGCAGCGTCTGCATCCAGGGATCGTAGCCTTCGCCATTCACCACGACGATGTCGGCGGCGGCCAGGGCGCGCGCCACGGAGGGGCTGACCTCGAAGAAATGCGGGTCGGTGTTCGGGTTGCTCAGGATGCTTCGCACCTGGGCGCGATCGCCGGCGATCGCCTCGGCCACGTCGCCATACATGTTTTCCGCGGCCACAATCGACACCGGCGCGGCCCTCGCAGCCCCGATGGGGACCACTAAAGAAAGCAGCAATAATAGTCGTTTACAGCTCATTACTCGTACGCATCCACAGCTTTGGCCCGGCAGTAGCTACGCTATAACATAACACGGCTCGCGCTCAATGCCCATCTGGGACATAGTTGCCTTCCGGGAGTCGGATTGTTGACCGAGCACAGCCACGCCAAACCTGATGCAAGCGCCCTCGCCGATCGCCTGGCCCGCGCGGACGCCGAGTGCGCGCGCCGCGGCGTGCGGCTCACCCCGCAGCGGCGCGACGTGCTGCGTCTGATCCTGGAGGCCGGCGAGCCGGTCGGCGCCTACACGCTGCTGGACCGGCTACGGGCGGAAACCGGCAGCGGCAAGCCGCCCACGGTGTACCGCGCGCTGGATTTTCTGCTGGCGCAGGGGCTGATCCATCGCGTGGAAAGGCTCAACGCGTTTATCGGCTGCCACGACGAAACCACCCACCAGCACGCCGCGCAGTTCCTGATCTGCCGCCAATGCGGGCGGGTAAAGGAGCTGGAGTCCGCCCAGGTCGAAGCCGCCATCGCCGCGGCCGCCGCGACGGCAGGGTTCGCGGCGGCGCGTGCGACCGTTGAGGTGGATGGGGTGTGTGTGACGTGCGCGCAGTAAGTATTAAGGAAGGCCGGGGCTCTGCCCCTGGACCAAGCTGGGGGCCGGCGGCCCCAGACCCCATTCAGCGCTGCGCGGCTTTCCTTGGCTTCTCGACGAAGCCAATAAAGACTTGGATTCTTGGCTTCGCCGTTCCCCAAACTATTGCTAAATGAATGGGGTCTGGGGCCTACGGCCCCAGCGGGTCCAGGGCAGAGCCCTGGCCTTCGTTACCCCGCAACGACCACCGCATGATTAAGCAAATAATTCAAAGTAGCCCGCAACTTCGAAGGCGCCACCGGCTTTTTCAGAAACATCGCCCCCACCGCGTGGGCCTCCGCCCGCAGCCCCGGCGCACGGTCGCTGGACATCACCAATGCCGGCGTTGGCGTTCCGTAATGGTCGCGCACCGCGGCCACTGCCCGAATGCCGTGATCGCCACCGGCCAAGTGGTAATCGGCAACAATCACCTGCGGCGGGGCACCGTTGGTGCGCAGTTTTGCGAGCGCGGCCTCGGTGCCCTCCGCGGTCACCACATGGCAGTGCCAGCTACGCAGCAGGCTTGCGATGCCGGCGCGCACGGCCGGATCGTCCTCCACCACCAGAACGCAACATTGCGCCAACGCTTCCGGTGCCGCCGCCTGCGTCGGCATCGCGGCCGGCGCGCTACCGATCGATACGCGCGGCAATGTAATCGAAAACCGGCTGCCGCGGCCCGGTTCCGATCGCAAATCGACCGTCGCCCCCAGCAGCCGTGCCGCACGATCCACGATCGCCAGCCCGAGCCCCAATCCCTTGGCACTCTGGCGGTTCGGCACGCCCAGTTGGTGGAATTCCTGAAAAATCACCTGCCATTGCGCGCGCGGAATACCGACGCCGCTATCCACGACATCGATGCGCACCGTGCCGCCCCTCGGCCGGCAGCCGATCAGCACGCTGCCGTGCTCCGTATAGCGCACTGCATTGCCGATCAAGTTCCGCAGGATGCGCTCCAGCAGGCGCCGGTCGGTGCGCACCGCGGCCGAGCTTTCCACAAAGCGCAAACGCAGCCCCGCCTCTGCCGCCTCCGGTTGCGTCTCCGCGACCAGCCGGGCCAGCAACGGCCCGAGTGCCACGAACTGCAAATCGACGCGCCAGGCGCCGCTATCCAGCCGCGACATGTCGAGCAGCGCTTCCAACATGTCGTCCATCGTATCGAGCGCGGATTCCACCCGCGTTATCAACGCCCCGGCGCGGCCCGCCGGCACGCTTTCACCGACCTCGCCCAGAAACAACCGAGCGGCATGCAGTGGCTGGCGCAAATCGTGGCTGACCGAGGCCAGAAAATTCGTTTTGCTCTCGTTGGCATGCTCCGCTTGCGCCTTGGCTTCCAGCAACGCCGCCTCCGCCTCGCGCCGCTCGGCGATTTCCTGCACCAGGCGGCGCGCCAGATTGGTCAATGTCGTGGTGCGGTGCGAAACGCTGCTGTCCATCGTGACGGTATTGTAAAACAGAGAGAAAGCGCTGCTCGCCGCCGGATCCATTTCGCGCTCGACGCGTTCGATCAAGACCTTGTTGATCACGCGCAGCCGCCGGTTTTCCTCCTCCAGCGCGGCGACCAAGGGCGATTCCGGAGTGAACTGATCCATCATTGCACCGGTGCACGGCCGATCGCGACGCCGGTAAAAGTCTGATTGAGATGCATGGCGTGAAACTGTTCGCCGTACGTCGCAAAGCCCACCACGTTATTATCCGCCATGATGCGGCTGGCGACGTGGCGCACCTGGCGCCGCTCCATTTCCAGTCCGCGCAGCACGCAATCGAAACCGATCACCAGTTGCGGCGGCCCGATGTCGTTGCGCATGCCGCCAAACAGCTCGCGCAGGTCCTCCACCAGGTCGCCGGGTGCCGCAACCGTCAGCACCACGCCCTGCTCGATCGCGGAATAGAACGTCAGGCTGCCGTCGGCACCCGCCTTCTGGATCGAGCGGACATAGAACTCACCGCCGATCTTCACCATCAAGGTGCGTTCGCCGAAAACCTCGGCCGACAAATCGGCCACCTTGCAGCCGACGATGCGGGCATATTCCTCCGCCGCCGGTGCAGCATTCAGCTCGAGCACGATACGACGTTCCGGATCGGCGCGCGTCACCACCAGTTTTTGGTCGGTACCCCGGAAATGCTTGGTGTTGAAGGTGCGGAACGGTGCATCGATCTGCACCAGGGTCAGCAGCGCCGCATTGGAACGGAACGCGCCGTCGTGATAAACAAAGGTGTTCGAAAGCCGCATGTCGTCGCCCGCCGACCCGCCGAGCAGCGGGATGGTGCCCATGCCCCAGTGCATCGTGCTAACCACCACCTCCTCGCGCGCCGACATGCCGTCGATCAGCAGCAGCCCGAACGTGTTGGTGTCGTCGACCGGCGGCCCGCCCTGCGCAAAGCGGGCCATGAGCTCCTCCGCGGCGAGAAAGCCCGCGCTGATCGCGCAGTCGCCGAGATAGTCGATGCGCGTGGTCGCCGCCCGGCTGCCAGCGCCGCCAATCGAAAACCCGGTGATCGAGCCATCCTGGTAGCCGACCGGCGTAATTTCGCCCGCGGTGGTGCAGCCGATCAGCGGAAGCCCTTGAAATTGCAACCGAAGCTCGGCCGCAAGCGCCTCCAGGTCATAAGCGGTGGAACAGAAAAACACGGCCACCGCCATGTCCGGCTGAACAATGGCGTCATGCAGCTCCCGCACCGCGACCGCGGGCTCGGTGGCAAGCGAATGGCCGCGGCGAATGGTGGACGTGGCCGCCAAATACCCCTCCAGCAGCGCTCTGCGGCGCCCTTCGGGGGTATTGTAGGCGCAGGAGCGAACAGAAGGAAGGCCAGGGGCCCTGCCCCTGGACCCCGCTGGGGCCGGAGGCCCCAGACCCCATTCATCAGGTGTCGGCGCCAGTCAGCAACGCGGGTTCTTGCCGCAGTTCGGCCCATTCCTCGTCGGTAAACACGCGGCTGCGGGTCAGGAACCGCACGCCCTCCGGCGCCTCCAGCGAAAAACCGCCGCCACGCCCCGGCACCAGGTCGATCGTCAGCTGCGTGTGCTGCCAATATTCGAACTGCGCCGCACCGATATAAACCGGCGTGTCCTCGATGCGGCCTAGCAACACATCCTGCGCGCCGACGCGGAATTCCCCGCGCGGATAACACATTGGCGAGCTGCCATCGCAACAGCCACCCGATTGGTGAAACAACAAATCCCCATGAGCCGCGCGTAACTTCGCGATCATGGCCGACGCCTGCGCTGTCACACAAACCCGAGGGACCATTGGCAACTCCACAAGAAGGCCAGGGGCTCTGCCCCTGGACCCCGCTGCGGCCGGGGGCCCCAGACCCCCATTCATTAAGTCAGGGGACAGGAGGGGGCGACACGCACTTCACCACACGCGAGATGCCCCCTCCCTGTCCCCTGACTTAATGAATAGGTTCTAAGGACTTGTCCTTCGCGGGGGTCCAGGGGGCAGAGCCCCCTGGTCTTCTCCTAGAAAAACCCAAGCGCCTTCGGGCTGTAGCTGACCAGCATGTTCTTGGTCTGCTGGTAGTGATCCAGCATCATCTTGTGGTTTTCACGCCCGATGCCGGACTGCTTATACCCGCCAAACGCCGCGTGCGCCGGATAAAGATGGTAGCAGTTGGTCCACACGCGGCCCGCCTGTATTTCGCGCCCGAACCGGTAGGCGCGGGTGCCGTTGCGCGTCCACACGCCGGCGCCGAGCCCGTACAGCGTGTCGTTCGCGATCGCCAGCGCGTCCGCATCGTCCTTGAAGCTTGTCACCGCCAGCACCGGCCCAAAAATCTCCTCCTGGAACACGCGCATCTTGTTGTGCCCTTCGAGCACCGTCGGCGTCACATAATACCCGTCCTTCAGCTCGCCGCCGAGATCGGCGCGCCCGCCGCCAGTGAGCACCTTCGCCCCCTCGCCGCGGCCGATGTCGATATAAGAGAGGATTTTCTCCAGTTGATCGTTGCTGGCCTGCGCACCGATCATCGTTGAGCTCTCCAGCGGATCGCCCATCTTGATTGCCTGCACCCGCTTGATCGCGCGCTCCATGAACTTGTCATAAATACTCGCGGCCACCAGTGCCCGGCTCGGGCAGGTGCACACTTCGCCCTGGTTCAGCGCAAACATGGCAAAACCTTCGAGCGCCTTGTCGAAGAAATCGTCGTCCTCGTCTATCACGTCGGCGAAAAACACGTTCGGCGATTTGCCGCCGAGTTCCAGCGTGCACGGAATGATATTCTCCGACGCATACTGCATGATCAGCCGCCCGGTCGTGGTTTCCCCGGTAAACGCAATTTTCGCGATGCGCTTGTTTTGCGCCAGCGGTTTGCCGGCTTCCACGCCAAACCCCGTAATGACGTTGATCACGCCCGGCGGCAGGATGTCGCCGATCGCGTCCATCAGCACCATGATCGCGAGCGGCGTCTGCTCTGCCGGCTTCAGCACCACGCAATTACCCGCTGCCAGCGCCGGTGCCAATTTCCACACCGCCATCAGCAGCGGGAAATTCCACGGAATGATCTGCCCAACCACGCCAAGCGGCTCATGGAAGTGATACGCCACCGTGTCGTGATCGATTTCGCTGAGGCTGCCTTCCTGGGCGCGCACGCAGCCGGCGAAATAGCGGAAATGATCCACCGCGAGCGGCAGGTCGGCCGCCATCGTCTCGCGGATCGGCTTGCCATTGTCGATCGTCTCCACCGTCGCCAGCAACGAGAGTTTCTCCTCGATCCGGTCGGCAACACGGTTCAGCAGCAGCGCGCGCTGCGCCGGCGACGTGCGGCCCCAGCTTTCGCGCGCCGCGTGCGCCGCATCCAGTGCCAGCTCCACATCCTCCGCCGTCGAACGCGCGTGGGTGCTGACCACGTGCCCATTGATCGGTGAGACGTTTTCAAACGTCTGCCCGCGCACCGGTGCCACCCATTTGCCACCGATATAGTTATCGTAATGCGAGCGCAGCGCGATCTGCTTCGCAACGTCATGCAGTGCTTTCTCGACCATTGTCGTCCTCCGTAGTTGCCGCAGGCAAAATTAACAAAAGTTTTTGCTTCTTTTTTCAAAAAGAAGTTCTTTTTTGAAAAAAAGAACCAAAAAATTTTTGTTCATTAGGAGATCATTCTGTCTGTACGCTGTGCAGGAACGCGAGTATCTTTGCGAAATCATCTTCGGTAAACACGCCGCTCCAGTTCGGCATGCCCTTGCTTTCGCGCCCATGAGTCACGGTGTAGTGGTAGACCTGATCCATCTCGCCGCCATAACGATGGCGCAGCAGCCGTAGATCGATTTTCTTCACCGACTGCACCGCGTCCGGCCCGTGGCAATGATTGCATGTGCCGTTGAAGATGGTGCGGCCGTCGGCCACCGCGGTTGGCGTCGTGGCCGCCTTGAAACTTTTGTCTTTATCGGTCGCGTTTCCGGCGACGCTGTCGGCGGCGTCTTTTTGATCGTCCGTGATCTGCTCGGCATTGCTGTCGGCCGAAGCCGTCACGCGAATGACCGCCGCGCGCCGCGGCGCATCATCATAAATGATGCGCGCCAGCGCGGCTGGCATGATGGATGGCACGACCGGCACCACCGTCACCGACAATGGCGCCTGGGCGGGAAACCCATACTTCTTCGCGAGCCTGGCAACCGTGCCGCCAAGCGTGCCCAACGCCCGATCCACCTGATCGCGCAGCGCGGGCTGCTTGTTGGAAAATCCGATGCCGACATTCCACTGCATGCCGGTGCCCGCAACCGGCGTCACGGCAAACCGGTCATGCAGTTGCGTGTGGTTCATATAACCGGCCGATGGTCCCCAGACGAAAGCCACGTCCACGTGCCCATCCGCCAGCGCCTGCACGGCACTTTCCGGATCCAGGAACGTGGCCGAGGTAATCTCATCGTGTTCCGCCAGCAGATCTTGCGGCGGCGTAGAGAGCTGCACCGCCACGCGCTTGCCGCGCAATGCCACCAAGGTCGGCCGCGCGCCCTTCGGCAGCACCAGCGCGAAACCGACCTGCATGAACGCGCGCGAGAAAATCAGCCGGGGCCCCATGAAGCCCGCGCCGGTGGGCAGCCCGATCGACATGTCGCATTTGCCGGCCAGCAGCGTCTCCCGCATCGCGTGCTTGCCGAAATAGGTCATTTCCCACACCGGCTCCACCGGCCGGTCCAGCGCCTGGCCGATCGCCGCGCCTAGCTCCAGATAGAGGCCGGGCGCGCCGGCGCGGTTGCTCGAAAACGGTGGATTGGTCGGGTCGGCACAGAGGCGGAGCGGCGTTGCTGCCGCCCCTGCCCCCGCCCCCTCGTCCGCGGCCGCCACCGTGGCGAGTAGCGGCAGCAGTGCGAGGGACAGCAACCAGCCGCGGCGGCGTGGGAGGAACACCGCTTTATCGGGCCGGTCTGCTGGTCCGATCAGTAGCCTTTGCGGCGTCATTTTCATCCTCCCTGCGCGCTTACCGCATCCTATTCGCTAAACACGAACAGTGCGCCCCCTTCCGGCGTCGCTTTTGTCATCTGGTCGCCGATCGCGCCGAGGAACGCCGGGATCGCGGCAGTACGGCCAACGACAATCGCGATATACTGCTTGCCGTTTACCGCGTAACTCGAGGCACCCGGCCCGATGCCGCTGCCCAGGTTCGTGCTCCACAGCACCTTGCCGGTCTTGGCGTCCAACGCGCGGAAATCGCCATGCATATTGCCGTAGAATGTCAGGCCGCCCGCGGTCGTCAAGGTGCCGCCATTGAACGGCAGATCCTCCTTGACACCCCACACTTTCTTCTGCGCCACCGGGTCCCAGGCCTCTATTTCGCCCATATAGCCGCCCGGCCCCGCGATCGAGGGGAATTCGGCTCCGAGATAAAACACGCCGCGCTTGTAGCTGACGTCGCTGACCGACCAGTCCATGCACACATTGTTGGAGGGGATATAAACCAGACCGGTACCGGGATTATAACTCATCGGTTGCCAGTTCTTGCCGCCGATCAGGTTGGGGCACGCGCCCTTCGCCGGATGGCCAGGCCCCGCGCGCCTTGCCGGGTCTTCCACCGGCTTGGCGGTCGGCACGTCGTAGCGCACCGCCCACGTCGTCGGCACGAATTTCTCCGCCGACAGCAACGTTCCGGTTTCCCGGTTCAGCACGAAGAAAAACCCGTTGCGATCGGCCTTCATCATGGCGGGCACCGTCTTGCCGCCGATCTTCAGATCGGCCAGCACAAGCTCGTTCACGCCGTCATAGTCCCACGCATCCTCGGGCGTGCCCTGGAAATGCCATTTGATCTTGCCGGTGTCGGCATCGAACGCAACGGTGCTGGCGGAATACAAATTCGAGAACTTGCCGTAGTCGCCATTGCCGGTGCTGCGCACCACCGAGTTCCACGGGCTAGGATTGGAAAATCCCCAAAACACGCTATTGGTTTTCTCGTCGTAGCTGCCGACCAGCCAACCCACCGCGCCGCCGTGCTGCCAACTGTCGCCCTTCCAGCTGTCGTTGTTCTCCTCGCCGGGGCCGGGCACCGTCCAGGTCTTCCAGACTTGCTTGCCGGTCGCAACATCATAGGCCTGCAGGCTACCGCGGGCGCCATATTCGCCGCCACCAAATCCGGTTATCACCTTGTCGCGCACCACCAGCGGCGGCGACGTAATGACTGACCCCTGTTTGTAATCGACCACCTTGGTGGTCCATAGCTCGCGGCCGGTCGTCGCATCCAGCGCGGTCAACTTGCCATCAAGCCGGCCGACAAACAATTTTCCATCGGCGTAGGTGACGCCACGGCTATTCACGTCGCAGCAGGCATATTGCAGCACGTCGTCGGGAATATCCGGCTCGTAGACCCATTTGCGCGCGCCGGTGGCCGCATCGAGTGCATAGACATATTTCGGGCCCCAGCTGGTCGAAACATACATCGTGTCGCCGATCACGATCGGGCTGCTCTCGTTCGACCGCAGCGAGCCCAGCTGCAACGAATAGGCGAGTTTCAGCCGTGCGGCGTTCTTGGTATTGATCTGGGTGAGCGGGCTAAAACGCGTGTTCGCATAGTCGTGCCCATACATCGCCCAACCGGTGTCCGTCGTTTTTGCCTGCGCCGGCAGCGCCGCAAAGCCGGTCAGCAGCACGGCGCTTGTCAGCAGTCTTGCTTTTCTCGACGTCATTCCTGTTCTCCCTTGCGACGCAAACTCGCCCGGCGAAAGTTATTACACGGAAACGGTGATGTACGCGTCCGCCGCAATCGACGGAACGTTATGGGCTCCCTGCCGCACACTCCATCGCCAAATGGTCGAACACCTTGCCCCAGATCAAGGAAACGGCATTATCTTTTGGTCGAATTGTGTGGCCGCGGCGATTGTAGCATCGCCGAAAGCCCGTAAACACCAGCGTCGCATCGCTGCCGCCCCGCTATGGACTTCATGCTGCGCCCCATGGGAGTATCCCGTCAATGCCAGATGCCAGCGGAGGGAGGCCAAGCCGCATGGCCCGCGTGCTGATCGCCGACGACCACCCGCTGTTTCGCGATGCCATCCGCGGCGTCGTGGCGCAAGTATTCGCCGAGGCCGGATGGGAGTTCTCCTGTGTGGAAGCCGCCACCGTCGGCGAAGTCATGCGCCTCGCCGAGCAGGAGGACGAACTGGACGTGCTGCTGCTGGATCTGTTCATGCCCGGCGCCCAGGGCCTCTCCCAACTCGTGGCCCTGCGCAGCAAGCTGCCATCGACCCCGATCATCATCCTCTCGTCGCTGGCTGATCCGCAAACCGTGGAACAATGCATCACCTGTGGTGCCGCCGGCTTCGTGCCGAAATCCTCGTCCAAGGAGGTCATTGCCGCGGCGCTCAAAACGGTGTTCGACGGCGGCGTCTATGTGCCGAAATCGCTCGGGCCGGCACCGGAACCAGCGCCCCTGCAGCCGATCCAGCGCCGCCACGTCGCCGACGACCAGGATAGCGGCCCGCTCACCGGCCGCCAGGTCGCGGTGCTGGAACTGGTGGCCAACGGCAAATCGAACAAACAGATCGCCTGGGAACTCTCGATCAGCGAAACCACCGTGAAAGCGCACATGACCGCCATCCTGCGCAAACTCGGCGTTTCGAGCCGCGCCCAGGCCATCGTGCTGTTCCAACGCCAACTCGTCCCCGAAGCGCTGCCGCATTGAAGGCAAGGAAGGCCAGGGGGCTCTGCCCCCTGCACCCCCGCTAAGGACAAGTCCTTAGAACCTTTTCATTGAGTCAGGAGACAGGGAGGGGGGCATCTCGCGCTTGGTGGAGTACGTGTCGCCCCCCTCCCTGTCCCCTGACTTATTAAACGGGGTCTGGGGACTAGTCCCCAGCGGGGGGTCCAGGGGGGCAGAGCCCCCTGGCCTTCCTGCTTTGTT
>Ga0181531_10001754_pt1 | contig 13591 bp, 11 predicted proteins | sample PEATcosm2014_Bin_38_FD_119743 | JGI IMG/M metagenome (GOLD analysis project Ga0181531, IMG submission 119743) | Peatland microbial communities from MTU Mesocosm Facility, Houghton, MI, USA - PEATcosm2014_Bin11_10_metaG | ecosystem: Environmental > Terrestrial > Soil > Wetlands > Peat | place... | reverse complement strand
GGCGGCTTCCTCGGCGGCGTCCTCGGGACCGAGATCGGCAAGCGCCTCATCCACTGGCCCTTCCCGACCGGTGATGCCTGGGTGCCCGCGCTCGTCACGGGTCTCGTCATCGGCCGGATCGGCTGTCAGCTCGCCGGCACCTGGGACATGACCTATGGTGCGCCGACCGGCGTCGCGCTCGGTTGGGATTACGGCGATGGCGTGCCCCGCTATCCCACCGCGCTCATCGAGCTCTTGGCGGTGCTCGCGATCTTTGCGATGCTGCGTCAGCGCGCGGCGCAAGCGCCGTCGCCGCTGCCGCCGGGCTGGCGGTTCAATGCATTCCTGCTCGCGTACTGCGTGCTGCGCTTCTTCATCGAGTTCTTGAAGCCGCCTTACGGGGCGCCCGCGCCCGGCGGTATAGCGCTCGATCGCTTCTTTGGGCTCACCGCCATTCAATGGACGGCGCTCGCGGGAGCGATCTGGATGAGCGTGCGGCTCAGGGCCGCGCGGCGACGGGCCCCCCACCGCGTCAACGGGCCCCGAAGCCTGGCTTAGCGAGGCGCATGCAAATGACGAACACTGGCGAGAGGAGCACCTGAGTCATGCCGAAGACGCGCCCCTACCTCTATTACGATCAGACCGTGTCTCTCTGCGAGCAGTGCCTGCGCCGCATCGAGGCCAAGCACGTGATCCAGAACGAGGCCGTGTATCTCTACAAGTGGTGCCCCGAGCACGGCGCCTCGAAGGTGCTCATCGCCCCGGATGCGCGCTACTGGCGCCTGGGCCGCGAGACCTACATCAAGCCCCCCGAGATGCCGCTCAAGTTCAACACCGAGCTGCACTGGGGATGCCCGTACGACTGCGGCCTGTGTCCCGATCACATGCAGCATTCCTGCCTCACCATCATCGAGGTCACGGACTACTGCAATCTCGCCTGCCCGGTGTGCTACGCCGCCTCAGGTCCGCATCGCGTCGGCCAGCACCGCACTCTCGAGACCATCGAGCGCATGCTCGACGCCGTGGTGGCGAACGAGGGCGAGCCCGACGTCGTGCAGATCTCGGGCGGTGAGCCGACCGAGCACCCCGAATTCTTCGCGATCCTCGATGCCGCGCGCCGCCGGCCGATCCGGCACCTGATGGTGAACACCAACGGGGTGCGCATCGCGCGCGAGGCGGGCTTCGCGGAGCGGCTCGCGAGCTATGCGCCGCGCTTCGAGGTGTACCTGCAGTTCGACTCGCTCGAGCGCGAGCCCCTGATGCGCCTGCGTGGCGCTGACCTGCGCAAGGTGCGCGAGCAGGCGCTCGAGAATCTGAACCGCGTCGATCTGTCGACGACCCTCGTGGTGACGGTGGCGCGCGGCGTGAATGACGGCGAGCTCGGCCGCTTGATCGAGTTCGCGGCGCGCCAGCCGTGCGTGCGCGGCATCACGCTGCAACCGATCCAGTTCGCCGGCCGCACCGACGGCGTCGGCGCCGAGCGCGAGCGGCTCTCGCTCGGCGAGGTGCGCGCGTCGATTCTCGAGCAGACCACGCTCTTCACCCCCGAGGATCTCATCCCCGTGCCCTGCAACCCCGATGCGCTCGCGATGGCCTACGCGCTCAAGACGACCAGCGGACTCATGCCGCTCACCCGCTATGTGGGTCCCGAGGTGCTGCTCGCAGGGCCGCGCAACACGATCGTGTTCGAATCCGATCCGGTCCTGAAGAGCGAGGTGTTCCGCCTGTTCGCCACGAACTTGAGTCCCGAGGGGCAGGCGAGCTGTCTGTCTTCGCTTCTGTGCTGCCTGCCGAACGTGCAGGCGCCCGAGGACGTCGGCTACCGCCACGTCTTTCGCGTGCTCATCATGGCGTTCATCGACGCGGTCAACTTCGATGTGCGCGCGATGAAGAAATCCTGCGTGCACATCGTGCAGCCCGACGGCCGGCTGATTCCCTTCGAGTCCTTCAATCTTTTTTATCGCGACGCGCAGAGCGCGGTGCTGCGCGAGCGGCGCCGCGAGGCGGAGCGGGCGTTCGGCGGATGACCGCAGCCGCGGCGCCGGCGCCTCGCGTCGGAGTTCCGCGTCCGGAGTCCCGCGTCCGGCGCCCCGCGCCGGAGCGCCCGACCGCCCGCAGCTCAGGAACCGGCCTTGGGCTGGCGGATGCGCTCGAGTCCCGCCTCGATCGCCATCCGTGTTTCATCGGTGAGCTGGCGCGCATCCTTGCCGACCGGTGAGATCGGTGCGCCGATGACGACGCGCACGACGCCCGGCTTCTTGAGAAAGCCGCGCCGCGGCCAGAACTCTCCGGCATTGTGCGAGAAGGGCACGATCAGCCGGCCGGCGGCGATCGCGAGCAGCGCACCCGACACGCCGTACTTGCGGGTCTCGCCGGCGATGACGCGCGTGCCTTCGGGAAAGATGATCACCCAGAGCCCGTGCGCGAGGCGCTCCCGGCCCTGCTCGACCACCTGACTCACGGCGCGATGGCCGGCGCCGCGGTTGATGGCGATCGGTTTCAGGAGCCGCAGGCCCCAGCCGACGAAAGGGATCCAGAGCAGCTCGCGCTTCAGCACCCAGACCTGCGGCGGAAAGATCGTGAACAGCGCCACCGTCTCCCAGGCGGAGGTGTGATTGCTCATGATGATGTGGCTGCCTTCGGGAATGTGCTCGCGCCCCTCGACCGTGAAGGTGAGGCCGCACAGCGCGTCGAGCAAAAAGAACACCGAGCGCGCCCAGCTGCGCGCCAGCGCGAAGTGCGCCCGGTACGGCAGCCAGAAGCACACCGCCATGAAGACTCCGAACAGGCAGGCCGACACCATCAGGTACGTGGTGAAGAGAAACGAGCGGAACGTCTGCACGGGGCAGCCCCTTTTCCGTCAGCCGGGCAGGCGGGAGAGATCGGCTACCCCGCCGAGTAGACGCTGCGCCTCACGCAAGAGTCCCAGCCGATGCTCGCGGCGTTTCGGGTCCTCGTCCATGACCATCACGCCGTTGAAGAAGGCATCGATCGGCGCGGCGAGTGCGCTCACCTCGCGCAGCGCCTGCGCGTAGCGGCGCTTCTCGATGAGCGGCCCCTGCGTGCCGGCGAGGCGCTCGAGCTCCGAGGCCAGGTGGCGCTCGACCTCCTGGGTGAGCTCCTCGCGCGCCGGCCGTGCGGCGCCGCTCTCGGGCGCCGTCTTCAGGGCGGCACCGCTCCCGGGCGCCTTCTTGAGGATGTTGCCGATGCGCTTGTTGAGCGCCGTGAGCACCGGCGCCTCCGGGATCGACAGGAACTCGCGCAGTGCCGTCAAGCGCGCGAGCGCATCCAAGGGGGAGCGCGGGCGGCCTGCCAGAACGGCCTCGACCATCTCGACGGTGGTCCCCGCCTGGCGTTCGAGCAGCAGCCCTCGCAATCGTTCGCCCAGGAACGCGACCACCTCATCGACCACGCCCGCGCGCACGACGGGCTGCGCGGCCGCGGCGTGCTCGAGCAGCGATTCGAGATCGAGATCGATCCCGCCCTCGATGAGGATGCGCAGGATGCCGAGGGCCGCGCGCCGCAGGCCGAACGGATCCTTGGCGCCCGTCGGCCGCTCCTCGATCGCGAAGATGCCGACCAGCGTATCGATCTTGTCGGCGAGCGCGAGCGCGCGGCCGGTGGCCGTCTCGGGCAGCGCATCGCCCGCGAAGCGCGGCCGGTACTGCTCCTCGATCGCGCGGGCGACCTCCTCGGGGAGCCCCTCGGCCTCGGCGTAGTAGCGGCCCATGGTTCCCTGCAGCTCGGGAAACTCGCCCACCATCTGCGTCATGAGATCGGCCCGGGCGAGCTCGGCCGCCTGCGCCAGCGCGGCAGGGTGTGCCCCGAGGCGCTCGCCGCCACGATTGCCGATGCGCTCGCCGATCTCGAGCGCGAGGGCGCGCACACGCCGGGTCTTGTCCGCATAAGTCCCGAGCCGCGTCTGAAACGTCACCTGGGCGAGCCGCGCCGCATGCGCCTCGAGGGGCACCTTGCGGTCCTGCTCCCAGAAGAAGGCGGCGTCCGCGAGGCGCGGGCGCACCACGCGCTCGTTGCCCTGGCGCACGCGCCCGGGATCCTTGCTCTCGATGTTGCTCACCGTCACGAAGCCGCCGGTCAGGTGCCCGTCGTGCCCTTCGATGGGGAAGTAGCGCTGATGATCCTTCACGGTCGCGATCACGACCTCGCGCGGCAGCTCGAGGAAGCGCCTCTCGAAGTGCCCGACGATGGGGACGGGCCACTCGACCAGCGCCGTCACCTCATCCAGCAGCGCCTCGTCGATGAGCGCCGTGCCCCCGGCCTCGGCGGCGGCAGCCGCGACGCCCGCATTCAGGCGGGAGCGCCGCTCGGCGAAGTCCGCGATCACATACGCGCGCTCGAGCCGCTTGGCGTAGGAGGCGGGCGAGCGCAGCGTGATCGGGCGTGGCGCATGGAAGCGATGTCCGTGCGTGATGCGTCCGGACTCGAGGCCGAGCACCTCGATCGGCACGACGTCGCCGCCGAACAGCAGCACGACGCTGTGTACGGGGCGCACGAACTCGGCCGTGCCCGCGCCCCAGCGCATGCGGCGCGCGATCGGCAGCGCCGCGATGGCCTTGGCGATGATCTCGCCGAGCACGCTCGCGGTGGCCGCGCCGCGCTGCGTGCCGCGATGCACGAGCCACGCACCCTTCTCCGTCGTCAAGCGCTCGAGCGCGGCGATCTCGACCCCGCAGCTCTTCGCGAAGGCGACCGCCGCCTGGGTGGGCGCGCCCGACGCATCGAAGGCATTGGCGATGGGAGGACCGCGGCGCTCGAAGGGGCGATCCGCCGCCTGCTCGGTGACGCCGCGGATCAGCACGGCAAGGCGGCGCGGGGTCGCAAAGCGCTGCACCGAGCCGTGCTCGATGGTGAGCGCCTCGAGCCCGGCCACCATGCCGTCGGCGAGCGACGTCGAGAGCTGCTCGAGCGTGCGCGGCGGCAGCTCCTCGGTGCCGATCTCGAACAGCAGATCGCGTGTCACCGCCGTGGCGCCTCTCGAGAAGGTGGCGCCTCGCGCGGAGGGGTCGCCTCTGGTGCCGCCACCGGCGAAGGCGGCGCCGCGCCGCGGTTGAGCAGCGGGAAGCCGAGCGCCTCGCGGCTCTCGCGGTAAGCCTCGGCCACGGCGCGCGCGAGCGTACGCACACGCAAAATGAAGCGCTGCCGCTCGGTGACCGAGACCGCGTGGCGGGAGTCGAGCAGATTGAAGGTGTGCGAGGCTTTCACCATCTGCTCATAGGCCGGCAGCACGAGCTTCTCTGCGAGCAGCCGCTGACAAGTGCGCTCGTAGGTATCGAACAGCGGCCGCAAGATCTCGACATCGGCGAACTCGAAGTTGTAGCGCGACTGCTCGACCTCGTTCTGGTGGAACACATCGCCATAGGTGATGCGGCCGAACGGGCCTTCGGTCCAGGTGATGTCGAAGATGCTCTCGCGGCCCTGGATGTACATGGCCAGCCGTTCGAGGCCGTAGGTGATCTCGCCCATCACCGGCCGGCAGTCGAGGCCGCCCACCTGCTGAAAATAGGTGAACTGCGAGACCTCCATGCCGTTGAGCCACACCTCCCAGCCGAGTCCCCAGGCACCGAGCGTGGGCGATTCCCAGTTGTCCTCGACGAAGCGGATGTCGTGGACGAGTGGGTCGAAACCGACGGCACGGAGCGACCCCAGATACAGCTCCTGGAAGTTCTCGGGCGAGGGCTTGATCGCCACCTGGAACTGGTAGTAGTGCTGCAGGCGAAAGGGGTTGTCGCCGTAGCGGCCGTCGGTCGGCCGGCGCGAAGGCTGCACGTACGCGGCGGCCCAGGGCTCGGGTCCGACCGCGCGCAGAAAAGTCGCGGTGTGGAAGGTCCCCGCGCCCATCTCGAGGTCATAGGGCTGCAGCACGATGCAGCCCTGCCGCGACCAGTAGGTCTGCAGCGCGAAGATCAGATCCTGGAAGGTGGCGGGTGCGGCGGGCGCCTGCAACATGCGGTGCGACGGGCCCCCGGGCCCGGAATCATGAATCGGCGGCGCAGTATAGCGATTGAGGCTGCCGGGTGTCGTGGGGCGGCCGGCGAGGCGGTGCGTCGCCGGCGCTGCGCGCCGGCGGGGCGCTGGCTCGGGGCGGCGAGGGGCTGGGCCGAGGTCGGCAACACGGCCCGCCGGCGGGCGCTGCAACGGTGCGCACTGATCTCGGGACGACGGCGATGAATGGCTGGCCGGCCCTCGATGCACTTAATCAGTGCGCGTCGCCGGCCAGGAGCGCACTATGGCGGTGCCGCGTGCACTCTTTGTGATCGCAACCCATTGATCGCGAGTATTCCATCCATGGCACATATCCTGCACCGCAGGCTTCGGGCCCCGGGCTGGCCGAGGTCCCCCTGCCCCTATCAAAAATCACGAGGCCGCACATGACTCCCGCTGATGTAGTTAAGTTCATCGCCGAAAAAGAAGCCAAATTCGCCGATCTTCGCTTTACGGACACGCTCGGGAAGGAACAGCACGTGACCGTGCCCACGCGGCTGGTCGACGAGGGTTTCTTCCAGGACGGGAAGATGTTCGACGGCTCCTCCATCGCCGGTTGGAAGGGTATCAATGAGTCGGACATGATCCTGATGCCCGATCCCTCCACCGCGATCATCGATCCCTTTTACGAGGAGACGACGCTCAGTCTGCGCTGCGATGTCATCGAGCCGATGACCATGCAGGGTTACGAGCGCGATCCGCGCTCGCTCGCGAAACGCGCGGAGGCGTATCTCAAGTCGACGGGCATCGCGGACGGCGCGCTGTTCGGCCCCGAGAACGAGTTCTTCATCTTCGATGCCGTGCGCTCGACCGCCAACATGAACGGCTGCTCGTACGAGGTCGACTCCTATGAGGGCGCCTGGAATTCGGGCAAGACCTATGACGAGGGCAACAAGGGACATCGGCCGGGGGTCAAGGGCGGCTACTTCCCGGTGCCGCCGGTCGACTCGCAGCAGGACATTCGCACCGCCATGTCGATGGCGTGCGAGGAGCTCGGCCTCAAGTTCGAGGTGCACCACCACGAAGTCGCGACCGCGGGCCAGGGCGAGATCAACGTCGCCGCCAACACGCTCACCAAGAAGGCGGACGAGGTCCAGATCCTCAAATACGCGCTGCAGAACGTGGCGCACGGCTACAACAAGACCCTGACCTTCATGCCGAAGCCGATCGTCGGCGACAACGGCAACGGCATGCACGTGCACCAGTCGCTGCAGAAGGAAGGCAAGGCGCTCTTCGCGGGCGACAAGTACGGCGGCCTCTCGGACATCGCGCTCTATTACATCGGCGGCATCATCAAGCACGCGCGCGCGCTCAATGCCTTCACCAACGCGAGCACCAACAGCTACAAGCGCCTGGTGCCGGGGTTCGAGGCGCCGGTGAAGCTCGCGTACTCGGCACGCAACCGCTCTGCTTCCATCCGCATTCCCTGGGTGTCGAATCCGAAAGGACGGCGCATCGAGGTGCGCTTCCCGGATGCCACCGCGAACCCGTACTTCGCCTTCGCGGCCATGCTGCTGGCGGGGCTCGATGGCATCCAGAACAAGATCCACCCGGGAGACCCGGCGGACAAGGATCTCTACGACCTCGAGCCCGAGGAGGACAAGAAGATTCCGACCGTGTGTCATTCGCTCGACATGGCGCTCGATTATCTGGATGAGGACCGCGCCTTCCTCAAGAAGGGGGGCGTGTTCACCGACGATCTGATCGATGCGTACATCGAGCTGAAAATGAAGGAAGTGACCCGGCTGCGCATGACGACGCATCCGATCGAAATCGAGATGTACTACAGCCTGTAGCAGCGGCCGTGCAAAGGTGACGGCGGTCACGCCGCCGTCACTCCCTTTTGTGGCGTGGAAGCGATACGACTATGCTTTCGATTCATGCACCCCTCGAGGATCTGGATCGTTCTCGGATGCTGGGTGGCCGTTCTGGGCCCCGTCACGGTGCATTCGACCGTCGTTTACAAGTGGACCGATGCCGATGGCGTGGTGCACTTCTCGGATCAGTCCGTGCCCGGGGCGGAGAGGATCGTCACCTCGACGGGCCTCAAGGGGATCGGGGGGCCGGTTCCCCAGGCGGCCGATGCGCCGGCGAAGGCCAAAGTCCCGAAGCTCGCCTTCGTACAATTTGCCATAAGCTCGCCGGCGTCGCAGGAGACGTTCACCGGCAATCAGCCGGTGCTCGTGCACCTCGAGCTCGCACCCGAGCTCGGCCCCACACAGGGCATCACCTGGTTTCTGAACGGGCAGCCGCTCACCAACCAGGCCCCCGACGCCGTGCAGTTCACCCTCGAGGATCTGCCGCGCGGCACTTATTCGCTCTCGGCGACCGTCGTCGACCAGGCCTCGGGCGAGTCGAAGAGCGCCGATTCGGTGACCTTCTTCGTCCAGCGCCCCTCGACCCAATCTCCAACACACAAGTAGAGCGGGATGGGGCTATTGGCCGCTGAGCTGCAGCGGCCGCCGCTCGGCATGGAAGGCGCCGAGCTGCTCGATGCGCTCGTGACCGGCGTGTTCGTGCTAGATGCCGATCTCAAGGTCCTCTATCTCAACGCGGCCGCGCAGACCCTCATCGGCATCGGCCGCACTCTGGCCCTCGGACGGCGCATCGTCGAGCTCGCGCGCGGCGCGGAAACACTTCTGCCGCTGTTTGCTCGTGCGCGTGAGGACGGCGAGCCCGTGGTCCAGCGCGAGCTCGCGTGGCCGGTGCCGGGCGGAGCCGACCGCATTCTCGATTGCGCGGTGACGCTGCTCGTGCCGGGCGCGGGAGGCCCGGGCGGGCTGGGCTCAGCGGCAGGCGGGCTGGGCACCGCGGCGGGCGGACTCGGCGCAGCGCGCATCGAAGCCGGCGCCCGCGGCGCCCGGCTCTTGCTCGAGATCGAGGACATCACGCAGCACCGGCGCCTGACGCGCGAGAACGCACTCATCGCGCAGCTCGGCGGCAGCCGGCTCATGGTTCGCCAGCTCGCGCACGAGATCAAGAATCCGCTCGGGGGGCTGCGCGGTGCGGCGCAGCTGCTCGAGCGCGAGCTCCTCGATCCGAGCTTGCGCGATTACACGCGCATCATCATCAGCGAGGCCGATCGGCTCACGCAGCTCCTGAACTCCATGCTGGGCCCCGGGGGTCCGCCGGCGAAGGAGCTCGTGAACGTGCACGAGCTCATCGAACGCGTCTATCACCTGTTGCGCAACGAGGCCTCGAGCGATATCGAGATCGAGCGCGACTACGATCCGAGCCTGCCGCCGCTCACCGTCGATCCACACCACATCATCCAGGCGATGTTGAACCTCGGGCGCAACGCCCTGCAGGCGCTCGCGAGCGGCGGAGTCGCGGCGCCGCGCCTTACGCTGCGGACGCGCGCGTCGAGCAACGTGAGTCTCGGTGAGCGCCGCCATCGGCTCGTTGCCTCGGTGCAATTCGAGGACAACGGTCCGGGCGTGCCGGCGGAGATTCGCGACACCCTTTTTTATCCGCTCGTGTCCGGGCGCGCCGACGGCAGCGGCTTGGGGCTCGGCATCGCCCAGGATCTCGTCAGCCGCCACGGCGGACTCATCGAGTTCGATTCGATGCCGGGCCGCACCACCTTTGTGATCTCACTGCCCATGGATGACGTATGAACGCGAAGCCGCTGCAAGTCTGGCTGGTCGACGATGACTCCTCCATCCGCTGGGTGCTGGAGCGGGCGCTGAAGGGCAGCGGCATGACACCGCGCAGCTTCGATCAAGCGGACCACGCGCTCTCGGCGCTGCGCGCCGACGCTCCCGATGTGCTGGTGACCGACATCCGCATGCCGGGCCGCAGCGGCCTGGATCTGCTCAAGGAGATCCAGGGCTCGCGGCCAGGCCTGCCGGTGATCGTGATGACGGCGCACTCGGATCTCGATGCGGCCGTGGCCGCCTATCAGGGCGGCGCGTTCGAGTATCTGCCGAAGCCGTTCGACATCGACAAGGCGGTGGATCTGGTGCGGCGCGCCGCGCAGCAGGGAACCGTCTCGGCCGACGTCGAGGCCACTCGGCGCAGCGTCCCGGAGCTGCTCGGGCAGGCGATCTCGATGCAGCAGGTGTTCCGCGCGATCGGGCGCCTGTCGCGCTCGAGCATGACGGTGCTGATCACGGGCGAGTCGGGCACGGGCAAGGAGCTCGTGGCGCGCGCCCTGCACCGGCACAGCCCCCGCGCGAGCAAGGCCTGCGTCGCGCTCAACACCGCGGCGTTCACCGCCGACCTGCTCGAGTCCGAGCTGTTCGGACACGAGAAGGGCGCGTTCACCGGTGCGGACACCCTGCGCCGCGGCCGCTTCGAGCAGGCGGATGGCGGGAGCCTGTTCCTCGATGAGATCGGCGACATGTCGCCCGCGCTGCAAACGCGGCTCCTGCGCGTGCTCGCCGAGGGCGAGTTCTACCGCGTCGGCGGCCAGACGCCGGTGAAGGTCGACGTGCGCGTCATCGCGGCCACCCACCAGGATCTCGAGCAGCGGGTGAAGTCCGGTCACTTCCGCGAGGACCTGTTGCATCGATTGAACGTCATCCGCATCGAGATCCCGCCGCTGCGCGAGCGGCGCGAGGACATCCCCGAGCTGCTGCGTCATTACCTCGTGGTCGCCGGCCAGGAGCTCGGCGTCGAGCCGAAGCTGCTGACGCAGCCCGCCGAACAGGTGCTCGTCGCCTTCGATTGGCCGGGCAACGTGCGCCAGCTCGTCAACGCGTGCCGCCGGCTGACCGTCACCGCGCCCGGGCGCGAGATCCGGGTGGCGGACATCCCGGCGGATCTCGGCGGCGTTGCGGCCGGGCGCAGCGCGAATCACGACTGGGCGCAAAAGCTCTCGCACTGGGCCGAGCAGGAGCTCGACGCGGGGACGCGGCGTCTTCTTGATCAGGCGGTGCCCGAGGTCGAGCGCATTCTGATCCGGGTCGCGCTGCGCAAGGCAGACGGGCTCAAGCAGGATGCGGCGAAGCTTTTGGGCTGGGGGCGCAATACGCTCTCGCGCAAGATGCGCGAGCTCGGCATGGAGGATGGCGTCTAGCCACCGACGACTACCGGACTCGGCTCCTGTTGCCGGCTGCGCGGATCGGCGATGCAGAATCGTGTGCGCCGCGTTCCGTGATCACTACCTGCGTCTTCTCGGTCGTCAGGTGATCAGTCGCAGCCCTGCGAGGGACATTTTTGGAGGAAATATTCGCTCTTCAGCTCGCCGACATCGGGAACCGCGGACTTCACGTCTTGAAAAGCGCCCACCGCCTTTGTGCGCGCGATTCTTGAGTCGTGGTCGACTTGGTTCGACACGACGAAGTACGCGCCGGTTGGAAGCGGAGCGCCGAGACTCATAACACTATGCACACTGGTGGAGTGACCCTGGAAATGACCGACGTACGTCGCGCTTCCGGCTTCAATCCTGAAGGGAATCGAAAAACTGTTGTTCGATTCCCATCGCCACTGAACAGCCCCTCCGTAGAGCGCCCCCTCCACTTTGAAAAGCTCGTAGTTTCCCGGCGCAAGTTTACGTACTTCGACGATGCCCATTTCATCCCCATCTTCAAAATCCGTTTTCTGGTTCATGAACGGCATCAATTCCAGCTTCTTCCTCGGAGAGAAGCTAATGGAGCCTGTGTCGCTTGAGTCAGTTCGACGATAGTCGAGCGTGTACTTGATTGCCCGGCTTTCCACCGTGTCGTACGCCGCAAGGCCGATTACAAGGTACCCGGCGTCGTTTCCGCCATACTTCCCGGCCACCGGGCTTGTCTCGCATGCGGAAAGCATCAACATCCCAAGAAGTGCCATGGTCCGAATCGTTCGCATCGCCTTTTCCCCTTCTCACGGCCGAGTGTCAGTAGCAGAGCTATTGCATATGATAGTCGTTATGAACCGAGTCCTCCTGAGTGCCGCGCTGTTGCGAGAACGCTGCCGCGTTGCTTTATACGCCCCGGCTGGATGGCGAGTGAGACCGGCGTTGCGGCCCGTATAATCGCGCGCACCATGGGATCCGCGCCTCGCTTGTTCTACGGCAATACATTGGGCGACTGGATCGCCGCCGGCATCATCGCGTTCACGGTCTGGACGGTGCTATCGATCGTGCGCCGCGTGCTGGCGGCGCGTTATCGGCAGTGGTCGCAGGCTGCACGCCATTCGACCACGCTACGGCTGCTTTTCTATCTGCTCGGCAACACCAAGCAGTTCCTGGTGCTGGCGCTCGCGTTGCGCGCCGGCGAGGACATCTTGAGATTCCCACCGCGCGTTGAGCATGCGGTGTCTGCGACGCTGCTGATCCTCGTGCTGCTGCAGGTGGGGCTGTGGGCGTTGCGCGCGGTGCGCTTCTACGTGGAGATCAAGACGCTCGAGCGCGGCCCCGACCATTTGTTCGCGGGCTCGCTCGACATCATTTATTTCGTCGCGGGCCTCGTCATCTGGTCGCTCGTGAGCCTGGTGGCGCTCGAGAATCTCGGCGTCAATATCACCGCGCTGCTCGCCGGACTCGGCGTGGGCGGCGTGGCCGTTGCGCTCGCCCTGCAGAACGTGCTCGGGGATCTGTTCGCGTCGCTCTCGATCGCGCTCGACAAACCTTTCGTGATCGGCGACTTCCTCACCATCGATCTGTTCTCGGGCACGGTCGAGCGCATCGGCATCAAGAGTACCAGGCTGCGCTCCGAGAGCGGCGAGCAGATCATCCTGTCGAACGCCGACATACTGAAAAGCCGGGTGCGCAATTACGGGCGCGCCCCCGAGCAGCGCGCGCTCGCGATGATCCGCGTCGACTATGCGACCCCGGCCGAGACGCTGCGGGGCATTCCGCAGCTCCTGGAGAAGATCGTGCGCGAGCATCCCAATGCGCGCTTCGATCGGTGTCACTTGAAGACCCTTGCCGACTCCTGTCTGCAATTCGAGCTGTCCTACTTCGTGCAGCAGCCGAAGCTCAACCCGCTGCTCGATCTGCAGCAGGCGATCAACTTCCGCATCATCGAGGAGTTTCGCCGGCTCGGCATCGAGTTCGCCTACCCCGTGCAGCGCGTGGTGCTCGAGCAGGCGATCGCCTGAGCGGCGGGCGGCGGCGCCGATGTTGCACGTGGTGCTGGTCGAGCCCGAGATTCCGCCCAACACGGGCAACGTGATCCGGCTGTGTGCGAACACGGGCTCGACGCTGCATCTCGTCAAGCCGCTCGGTTTCCGGCTCGATCACAAGAGCCTGAAGCGCTCGGCGCTCGATTATCACGACCTCGCTGAGGTGCACGTGCACGCGGATCTCGAGGAATGCCTGCTCGCGCTCGGGCCGGCGCGCGTATTGGGGGTCGAGACCGGGGGCGGGCGCTGCTACTGCGAGGAGCGCTATCGAGCAGGCGATGCTTTGGTGTTCGGCTCGGAGAGCCGCGGGCTGTCGGCGCAGGCCGTGGCGCGACTCGGGGGCGCCGCGCATCTGCTCGCGATTCCGATGCACGGAATGGCGAGCCGCAGCCTCAATCTCTCCAATGCGGTGGCCGTGGTCGTGTACGAGGCGTGGCGGCAGCTGGGTTTCGCAGCTCCCCCGCGCCGTTGATGATGCGCCGCAACAGAATACCGCTACAACCCGGGTGTGCGATTCGATGCCGTCGGATCTATGATTGAGTTGTCGAGTCGAGAGCGG
>Ga0181531_10001753_pt1 | contig 13592 bp, 11 predicted proteins | sample PEATcosm2014_Bin_38_FD_119743 | JGI IMG/M metagenome (GOLD analysis project Ga0181531, IMG submission 119743) | Peatland microbial communities from MTU Mesocosm Facility, Houghton, MI, USA - PEATcosm2014_Bin11_10_metaG | ecosystem: Environmental > Terrestrial > Soil > Wetlands > Peat | place... | reverse complement strand
GGCGGAAGCGTTGGACTGGATGTAAAGCTGATTCAGCTTCTCCGGGTCCAGCTGAAACTGCGGCTGCACCTCCAGGATCAAATGGTACTGGTTGAGCTGCGTGAAGAGCGTATTGACCTGCCGCTGCCCGAGGCCGTCGTAGAGCGTGTCATCGATGTTCTGGGCGGTTACACCCAAGCGCGAGGCGGTGGCGCGATCGAACACGAGCGACACCTGCCGCCCGCCGTTCTGCAGATCGCTCGCGACGTCCTCGAGCTCGGGGAGCTTCTTCAGCCGCTCGACGAACTCGCCCGCGTAGCTTGCGAGCTCATCCGCGTTCGGGTCCTGCATGCTGTACTGGTATTCGGTGCGGCTCACGATGTCCTCCACCGTGATGTCCTGTACCGGCTGCATGTAGAGCGAGATTCCGTCGATCTGGCGCGCCGAGTCGTTGAGCTCGCGAATCACATCGGTCACCGACTCGCGGTCCGCGAGCGGTTTCAGGTTGATCTGGATGCGGCCGCTGTTCAAGGTCGTGTTGGTGCCATCCACGCCGATGAAGGAGGACAGGCTCTCGACGGCGGGATTCGCGAGAACGAGCGCATCGAGCTGCTGCTGCAGCTGCGACATCTGCGCGAAGGACGTGGTCTGGGCGCCCTCCGAGACCGCCTGGATCTCGCCCGTGTCCTGCACCGGGAAGAATCCCTTCGGCACGGCCACCAACAGGATGAAGGTCAGGAGCAGGGTCGCCACTGCTACCAGCAGCGTCAGCACGCGCCGCCCCAGCACCCAGTCGAGCGTGCGCTCGTAGAACCCCAGGATGTTGCCGAACCAGCGCTCCGAGACCTGATAGAAGCGGCCGCGCTCGGCGGCATCCTTGTGGGCGAGGAGCTTCGCCGACAGCATCGGCGAGAGCGTGAGCGAGACGAACGCGGAGATGAGGATCGTCGCGCTCAAGGTGATGGCGAACTCGCGGAACAGCCGCCCGGTGATGTCGCCCATGAACAGGAGCGGGATCAGCACCGCGATGAGCGAGACGGTGAGCGACATGATGGTGAAGCCGATCTGCGCCGCGCCCTTCAAGGCCGCCGCGAGCGGCGCCTCGCCCTGCTCGACGTAGCGCGTGATGTTCTCGATCATGACGATGGCATCATCGACCACGAAGCCCGTCGAGATCGTGAGCGCCATCAGCGTGAGGTTGTTGAGGCTGAAGCCGAGCGCATACATCGCGGCGAAGGTGCCGATGAGCGACAGCGGCACGGCGACACCCGGGATGAGCGTCGCGGCGAACGTGCGCAGAAACACGAAGATCACGGCGACCACCAGCGCGATGCACAGCAGCAGCTCGAACTCGACGTCGTTCACCGAGGCGCGCACCGTCGTGGTGCGATCGGTGAGCACCGCGACCTGCACGACGGAGGGGAGCGTTGCGCGCAGCTTCGGCAGCTGCGCCTTGATGCTGTCGACCACGCTGATGATGTTGGCGCCGGGCTGGCGCTGGATGTTGACGATGACCGCCGGCACCTTGTTCATCCACGCCGACAGCTGGTTGTTCTCGACGCCGTCCACCACCTGGGCGACGTCGGTGAGCATCACCGGCGCGTTGTTGCGGTAGGCGACCACCACCTGTTTGAAATCCGCGGCGCTCGTGATCTCATCGTTGGCGCCGATCTGAAAGCTCTGCGCGGGACCGTCCAGGCTCCCCTTGGCCTGATCGACGCTCGACTGGGTGAGCGCGGTGCGCACGTCCTCGAGGGAGAGTCCGTAGGAGGCGAGCTGCGTCGGGTTCACCTGCACGCGCACCGCCGGCTTCTGGCCGCCGGTGATCGTGACCGCGCCGACCCCGGGAAGCTGCGAGATCTTCGCGGCGAGGCGTGTATCGGTGAGATCCTCGACCTGCTGCAACGCCATCGAGTCCGAGGTGAGCGCGAGGGTGAGGATCGGCGCATCGGCCGGGTTCACCTTGTTGTACACCGGCGGCATCGGCAGGCTCGCCGGCAGATAGTTCTGCGCCGCATTGATCGCGGCCTGCACGTCCTGCTCGGCCACATCGATGTTCAGACTCAGGTTGAACTGCAGCGTGATGACCGAGGCGCCATCGGCGCTGGTCGAGAGCATCTGCTGCAGCCCCGGCACTTCGCCGAGCTGGCGCTCGAGCGGCGCGGTGATCGCGGTCGCCACCACCTGCGCGTTCGCGCCCGGATAGAAGGTGAGCACCTGCATGGTCGGATAATCGACCTCCGGCAGCGCCGCGATCGGCAATTGCCGGAAGCCGATGATGCCGAGCAACAGGATCGCCGCCATCAGGAGCGACGTCGCGATCGGCCGCATGATGAACGGACGCGACGGATTCATCGAGCGCTCGCTCCGCCTCGGCTGAAGCGCAATCCGCCACGGTCGCGGCCGCAAACGTTACTCAGAGAGGCTCCTAGGGACTCGGCGCGGGTTTCGGCGGCGGCGGCGGCGGCGCGCTCTGTTGCTGCGCCGGCGCCGGCTGGGTGGTCGCGCGCGGCTTGATCTTCGAGCCGTTCTGCAGCTTGTCGAAGCCGTCCGTCACCAGCACCTGATCGGGCTCGACCCCGGTGACCGCGGAGGTCTGGCCCTCGGTGGCGAGGATCTTGACGTTCGTCGACTTCACCGAGTTGTCGGCCTGCACGACATAGACGAAGGCGATGTCGTTGTTGTGCTGAAGAGCCGCTTGGGGGACGAGATTCACCCCCGTGAGCGTCTTCACCAGCAGCCGGGTATTGACGAACTGGTTCGGGAAGAGCTCATTGTGCGTGTTCGGGAAGGTCGCGCGCGCCCGCACGGTGCCGGTCGTCGTGTTCACCTGATTATCGACGGTGAGCAGTGTCCCCGTTGCAATCTGATGCTGCTTGGCGCGATCGAGCGCGATCACCTCAAGGGCGCGTCCCGTGCCCATCTGCGCCACCACCTCGTCGATCGAGTCCTCCGGTACCACGAAGATCACCGTGATGGGCTTGAGCTGGGTGATGGTGCACAGCCCGGTCGTGCCGTTGGCGGCCACGACGTTGCCCGGATCGATGTTGCGCAATCCGACGCGCCCGTCGATGGGCGAGAGGATGCGTGTGTAGAGCACGTTCACGCGCGCGGCATCGTAGTTCCCCTGGTCGAGGGTGACCGTGCCCTCATCGGATTCGACGGTCGCCTCCTGGGTGCGCAGCTGCTGCTCGGGAATCGCATGGACCTTGTACGATTCCTCATAGCGCTTGAGGTCGATGCGGGCATTCTTGAGAGCCGCGACGTCACGATCGAGCTGCCCCTTGGCCTGCAGCTCCGCCGCCACGTAGGGGCGCGGGTCGATGACGGCCAGAAGATCGTTCTTCTTGACCATCTGCCCTTCCTTGAAGTGGACCTCGGTGACCTCGCCCGCCACCCGGCTCACGATGGTGTCCGTGTACACCGGGGTGACGGTGCCGATGGCGTCCAGGTACACATCGAGGTTGCCCTGCTTCACCGTGGTCGTGCCGACCGGAATCGGCTGCGGCGCCGTGGGTTTGGAGTTCGATTTCGCGAGCTCGTGCACCAGCCACCAGATGCCCAGGAGCACGAGGACGACCACGAGGCTCGCGATCAGCCCGTGATGCTTTTTCTTCGATGGAGGGGCGGATGCGCCCCAGGAGGACTCGCCAACTGGCGCTGTGCTCGACACGCTTTTCTCGCTCGATGGACTTAAAGTTTCCGTTGTTTCGATTAGCCTAACACTGCGAGGCTCGAGCCGCTCCGCCGGGGTCTGTACGGCGGTCATTGCAGCCGCTGTCAGAATATCCCTACCGGCGTTGCGGACGTCGGGGGATTGTGTATAGAAGCGTCAAGGACAAGGCAGGGGGCGCCCATGAAGATCAAGACCGAGGATTTCCGTGCACCCGAGGGCGCGCGCATCGAGCTCGATGCATGGCCGACGCGCGTCGCACCCGTGTATCGCGACGACGATGACTATCAGGACATCTTGAGGACGCACGTCAAGAAGCTGAGCGAGCAGCAAGAGCTCCTCTACGCCAGCAGCAGCTTCGCGGTGCTGCTCATCTTCCAGGCGATGGACGCGGCGGGCAAGGACGGAGTGATCGCGCACGTGATGTCGGGGGTGAACCCGCAGGGCTGCCAGGTGTTCAGCTACAAGCATCCGAGCGCGCAGGAGCTCGCGCACGATTTCCTCTGGCGCACCACCCGGGACCTGCCGGAGCGCGGGCGCATCGGCATCTTCAACCGCTCCTACTACGAGGAGGTGCTGATCGTCCGGGTGCACAAGGAGATCCTCGCGGCCGAGCATCTGCCGCTCACACCGCGCACCCACAAGCGTCTGTGGCGCGAGCGCTATCGATCGATCGTGGACCAAGAGCGCCACCTCGATTGCAATGGCACGCGCGTCGTGAAGTTCTTCCTGCACCTCTCCCGCGAGGAGCAGCGCAAGCGCTTCATCGCCCGCATCGACGATCCCGACAAGAACTGGAAATTCAGCGCCGCGGACATCGCCGAGCGCAGGTACTGGAACGAGTATGCCCGCGCCTATGAGAAGTGCATCGGCGCGACGAGCACGAAGCGCGCACCGTGGTACATCGTGCCCGCGGACGACAAGCAAAATGCCAGGCTCATCGTTTCAAGGGTCCTGCTCGAAACCCTCGAGTCGCTGAAACTCAAGTTCCCGCAGGTCACCCCGGCCCGCAGGCGTGAGTTGCGCGCGTTGCGCAAGCAGCTCGCGCGCTGAGCGGCCGGCCGGGCGCCGCCCCGATCACTCGAGCGACGGCGGGCCGGTCAAGGTCGTGAACGCGGCCGTCAGCACCAGAATGCCGAGCGCGAGCACGATCTCCAGCCCGATCGAGATGCGCAGCGCGCGCACCGCGCGAGCGTCGCCCGCACAGAGCCGCGGGGTCAAAGAGAGCTTGTTGAGTGCCGCACAGGCGAGCAGCCCCGCGACCGCACCGAGCTTGAGCAGTACGAGGCGCCCGTAGTCGCTGCTCCAGAGCTCCGCCGGGCTCTCGAGGAGCGAGGCGAGCACCAGGACGCCGGCAGCGATCAACGCACCCACCACCGGCACGGCCAGCACGCCGAAGCGGCGTGCCGGCGGGGCGATACGCGCGGGCTCTCCGCGGCGGGCGATGAGCAATAGCGGCACGAGCGCTCCCACCCAGCACGCGACGCCGAGCAGATGCACCCACAGGAGCCCGGCCGGCAGTGCGGATGCCGTCCGATGCACGTGACCCGTCAGTGCAAATGATCCGGCGGCACCCGCGGCACCCAGAAGCGCAAGCGCGCCGGGACGCCGGTCCCTCAGCAGCGCGGCGCTCAAGAGCACGAGCGCGACGCCGCGCAGCCCCAACGCCGCGCCCTCGCCCGATTGCGCGGCAAGACGCCACAGCGAGGGGTCCGTCAATCCTGCCCCCGAGCCGTCCATCCAGGCCGCCGCCACACCGAGGCGCAATGCCCCGATCACGCAGCCCGCCACGCCGAGCAGCGCCGCCCAGCGCCGTATCGCGCGCCGGTCCTCTGGGGCGAGCAGTCCCCAGCTGTAGGCGAGAAAGCCGCTCGCCCCGGCCGCGCCCAACGTCGCGGCATAGGTGAGCGCCGTCACAAGCACCGCCGCCGCGGCCCAGGGGTCCACGCTCATCCTTCGAGAGGAATTCCGCTGGCCGCCTGGAGCACCAACGCGGAACTTAAGGCGGCGTCGTGGGCGCGAGGTGCCACTCGAACCCGAAGCGGCCGGTGACGATGTGGCCGTCATCCACCGTGATCGCGCTCCAGCGCACCTCGTAGGCACCCGGCTTGAGCGCCGGCAGCGCCACCGTCACCGTCTTCGCCGGCGCGGCGTTGCGATCCACCGGCAGCGGCACCTCATCGGTCGCGCTCTCGAGCTTGAGCACGGCGAGCCGCACGCTCTCGTTGAAGCTGAGCGTGACCGAGCGTGGCGCGGCGATGAGCGAAGCGCTCGCGGCGGGCGAGGTCGCGAGGAGGTGGGCGTGGCCGAGCGCGACCAGCGGCAGCGCGACGAGCAGCGCGACGAGCCGCGCGGTGAGCGGCGCGTGGCGCAGCCTGCCGCCTTGACGGCCGGCGGGGGCCCGAGAAAAATGACCCATGATTCATCTTGGCACATCGCCGACGCTCACGGTTTTTTTCCTCGCCAGCCTGTTGCTCGCCATCACGCCGGGGCCGGGGGTCATCTACCTCGTCACGCGCACGCTCGGTCAAGGACGGCGCGCCGGTCTCGCCTCGATCGGCGGCGTCGCCCTCGGCAATCTCGGCAATGCCTTGTTGGCGTGCCTCGGACTCGAGGTCGTGCTCGCCGCCTCGAGCGCCGCATTCACGGTCCTGAAGCTCGCGGGCGCAGCTTATCTGGTATGGCTTGGCCTGCGCGAGCTGCGCCGGCCGCCCGCGCCGCGTGAAAGCGCCGCGCCGCTCGAGGCCGCGCCCGGCCGGGCGTTTCGCGATGGGGTGTTCGTGGCGCTCCTGAATCCGAAGACGACCCTGTTCTACGCGGCCTTCCTGCCGCAGTTCATCGATCCGCGCGCCGCCGCGCCGCTCGTGCGCAGCATCGAGCTCGCGGCGGCGTTCGTGGCGATCGCGGCCTGCACCGACACCCTGTACGTGCTGGCCGCGGGAGCACTGCGCTCGAGGATGCGGGTTCGGCCGAATGCCTGGGGGCGGCGGTTGAGCGCTCTCCTCTATCTCGCGCTCGGCACTTACCTCGCCGTCAGCGACGTACGTCCGGCGCGTTGAGATCCTCGAGCGAGTCGCGGCTGTAGACGAACAGACAGTTGCCGAGAATGCTGAGCGTGAACAGCGCGAGCGAGGCCGGCAGCAGCTCGAGCACCTTGTGCAGCCCCAGCCAGTTCACCGGCGTGGCGAGCCACTGCGAAAGCCGCGCGAGGGGGCCGGTCGCGCCGTTGCTCACGCAGCAGCGCTCGAGCGTCACGCGCAAGCCCTCGGTGACGCCAATGTGGGTCCATTCACCGTCGCGCAGCCAGCGATAGACCTGCAGACCCACCAGCGCGAGGAACAGCGCGAGGAAACCATAGCCCACGATCGCGCCGAGCACGCGCGCGGCGTACAGCACGGACTGCCGCAGCGTCGCCTGCCGGAGCGTGGCCACCCGGGCGCTCATGGAGATCCGGCCACAGGGCAGCCCTTCACCTCGAGACGCACGATGCGCCCGCTCTCCCCGGCAAGATCCGAGGGCTTCACCAGCGCGTCGGTGGGCTTCAGATCGATGTCGATCCAGTACACATCGCCCGTGCGTTTGCGGTCCGCCAGTGCCGGATTGAACCCGAGCGCCTGCACCTGGGCGACGCGTGCCTGCGCCCGCTTCGTCTCGCTGAACAGGCCGAGGGAAATCACGGAGGCGTCGCCCGGCCCCGGCATTTCGAGCGCGTCCTCGACGCCGGCGCCCTTCAGCCGCGCCAGCAACTGATCGCCGGCCGTTCGGGTCGACGGCAACGGCAGGTACACCCACACTCCGGCCCACACCTCGCCCTCGGCGACGCGCTGACGCGGATCGTAGCCGCCGCTGCGCAGCGTGCTTGCCGCATGCGCGGCCTGCGACACGTCCGCGAACGGGCCCACGGTGATGCAGCGCTTCACGTTGGTGATGAGGGTTGCATCGTCCGCCGCGGGCGTCGCTCGCGCATTGGCGCTGGCGAGCACCGCGGCCGGCGTGGTGCGGCCCGGCGCCGCGTCGCGGGCGAGGCGCGGCGTCGCGGCGCCCTGCGCAGCGCCGGCGCGGGCGCCTCCGGTCTGCGCAGCGCCGGCCGGTGCGGCCCCGGCCGATGGCGCGCCGGCCCGCGCAGCGGCCGCGCGCCCATCGGGACCCGCCGCGCTCGCGTCGTCGGCGCCCGAGGCCGCGCCCGTGCCCGCGCCCGTGCCCGCGCCCGTCCCCTCGGAAGCCAATCGCAGGGTCGCCGGCGCCGCCTCACTCGAGGTGTCCGCGCCGCGCAGATCGTGTGCCCAGAGGTAGTACACGACGTTACCCAGGGCGAGCAGCGCGACCAGCGCTTTAAGCAGAGTCACGCGTCCGGCTCCCCGGGCCGCAGGCTGACCTCGCCCGACATCACCCGTTGCACTCGATCGCCGGTGTCCAGCAGCAGCGCACCGTCGAGATCGACGCCCCGGGCGCGGCCTGTGAGCGTGCGCTCGCCCGCCAACAGGCGAGCGGGGCGATCGAGCAGCGCATCGTGCGAGGACCATGCGGCACGAAATGCGCCGAAACCCGCCCGCTCGAACTCGACCAGCGCCGCGATCAATTCATCGATGAGCGCACCGGCGAGCCGATTGCGCGAGGGTGTCTCCCCGCAGGCGTCGGCGACCGAGGCCACCCTGACTCCCGTCTCCTCGATCTCACGGCGCATCTGCGCGGTGAGTGCGACGTTCACTCCCACCCCGATCACCGTATGGAGTGAACCGCTCCCCTCGCCTTGCTGCTCGATCAGCACGCCGCCGAGCTTGCGATCGGCAAGCCACACATCGTTCGGCCATTTGAGCTTGACGCCGAGCGCGCCTACGCGCGTGAGCGCGCGCACGATGGCGACGCCGGCGGCGAGGCTCAAGGCGGGAGCACTCGCGGAACCCCCGAAGCACCAGCCGACCGACAGGGTGATGCCGCTGCCGGACGGCGCCAGCCAGCGCCGGCCCTGGCGGCCACGCCCGGCGGTCTGCCACTCGGCGATGCAGACCCCCGCACGGCCGAGCGGCGGCGGGGGCGTCGCGAGCAGGCGCAGGTTGGTGGAGTCGACCTCCTCGAGCACCTCGAGACGTTCGAGCCGCGCAGCCTGGGGCTCGCCGAGCTCGGCACGGATGCGCGCGGCATCGAGCGCCTCGGTGGGCAAGAGCGCCTCGGTGGCTAGGCCGCGCGTGACCGGAACAACCATAGGCGCTCCGCGCGGTGCTCGGAACCGGAGAACATCCGCGAGATATTGGTGCGATGGGTGAAGAGCACGAGCAGCTCGATCGTGCAGCAGAAGGCCAGGAGCGGAGTGTCCGCGGCGCGCGTGACGAGCACGAACAGCACGAGGGCAAGCCCGGCCAGCATGCTCGCGAGGCCCACGAAACCCGTGAGCACCACCACGGCCACCCAGCAGGCCAGCATGGGCACGAGCAGCCATGGATTGAGCGCGCCCACCACCCCGAGCAGCGTCGCGACCCCCTTGCCGCCGCGAAACCCGAACCAGACCGGATAGACATGGCCCAGGATGACCGCGAGCGCGCATGCGAGCGTCAGCCACTCGCGCGAGAGCTCGGGCGCGATGCCGACGCCGGGCAGGACCAGGGACGGCAAAACGCGCACGGCGAGCACACCCTTGGCGAGGTCGAAGGCGAAGACACCGAGGCCGAACAGCGTCCCCTGAGTGCGCATCGCGTTGGTCGCGCCCGCGTTGCCGCTGCCGAGGCGGCGCACGTCCACGCCCTTCAAGCGGCCGAGCAGCAGGCTGCCGAGCAGCGCCCCTCCGAGATAAGCGATCAGCGTTTTGACGGCGAGCTCGAGCACGCGGCCGGGAGTCGGCTAGAAGCCTGTCTGAGTCATGCGCCTATTATCGCAGCAATCGGCGCGGCAGGTGGATCTCGGCCAGCATGCAGCGCACGCTCCCGCCGCCGTGCCGCTCGATCAGCGGTATCTCGCCGAGCACCGGCTCGCCGTGACGCTCGAGCGCACGCCGCTGTGCGGCATCGAGGCTGCGCCAGGCGGCGCTCGAGAGGGCGATGACGGCACCGGCGCGGCCGGTGAGCTCGAGCGCATTGCCGGCGAAGGCGTGGAGCTGCTCGAACGTGATCTCGATGATGTCGTGATGCGTGGCGCGCAGCCGGCCATATACCGCCTCGCGATGCCGCGCATCGCCGATGCTCGCGCCGCAGACGATCGCGAAGTCGCGGCCGATCGAGAGCATCACGTTGGTGTGATAGATCGGGCTGCCGGCGCGGTCGGCGGACTCGAACGTGACGAGCTCGTAGTCGAGCTCGTGAGCGAAATCCGCCAGTGCATCGAGATGAGTGCGGGGAGAGAGGCTCGCGTACGCCAGCCGATGTACGCGATCGAGGACCAGGCTCCCGGTCCCCTCCAGATACTTGCCCTCGCGCTCGCGCGCCGACAGATCGACGGTGCGGCGGATGAGGAACGGGCCCGCGGCGGCAGCGGCCTCGATCAGCTGCTCGCGCCGCTCGGCGCGCCGGTTGGCCGCGAGCAGCGGGTACAGGACGACGGTACCGTCCGCATGGAAGGAAACCCAGTTGTTCGGAAAGATCGCGTCGGGCTTGGCGGGGTGATCGCTGTCCGCGGCGACGGCGACGGTCACGCCCGCGCGCTCGAGGCGCGCTGCGAAGGCATCGAACTCGGCGCGCGCGAGACTTTCGAGCTCTGCGGCGATGGCGGGGCGGGCGAGGCCGGCGGCGGTTGTGGCGCCGGCAGGATCCGCGCTCGCGGCGTCGGCGGGCCCGCGATCCGGGTCCTCCTGGAAGGCGTTGCTCGGGGCGGTCTCGCGGTTGAAGCCGAAGTGCGCCGGCCGGACCATCAGCACGGCGGCGGCAGTCTGGGCCTCGCGAGAACTCGCCGCTGCGACCATACCGCTAGACTATAGCAGGGCGCGGGGTCGGTTCCCCGCTTGGGTGCGTGGCGGACCTGGGTTGGGCGCGCGGCGCGGCCGCCCCGTTGACAGTGCGAGGGGCATTGCGCATGGTGCGCCGCTCTCAGGCGATCGAGGACAGGTGCGTGGCGTTGACGATGTGGAGATCCTGCGGCGGGCTCGCGCTCTGTCTGCTGGCGATGCACGCCGCAGCCAAGAAGCCGCCGCCGCCCCCGCCCGCGAAGCCACCGCCGGGCAGCTATCCGTTCAGTTTCGAGACGCTGATCGCCGAGGCCAAGCGGCGCGCCGCGGCACCCTATGCGCTGCAGAAAAGCACCATTCCGGCGGAGCTCAACAAGCTGAGTCCGGAGCAGTACCGCAGCATCCGCTTCAACCCCGACGCGGGCATCTGGAAAGCGGAGAATCTGCCCTTCCGGCTCGAGCTGCTGCGGGCGGGATTGAACTTGCAGAGCGCCGCCGTGACGGTCTCCACCGTCGCGGACGGGCGCGCGCTCGATCTCGTCGCAACCCCCGAGATGTTCGATCTCGCCGCCACGGTCCCGCAGCTCGCCAAGGTGTCCCTGCCGCTGTCGGGATTTCGGCTGCGCTACCAGATCAACGAGAAAAAGATCTGGGACGAGTTCCTCGTGTTCCAGGGCGCGAGCTACTTTCGCGGCGTGGCGCAGCACCTGCTCTACGGGCTCTCGGCGCGGGGCCTGGCCCTCAACACGGCGGAGCCCGCGGGTGAGGAATTCCCGGCCTTCACCCATTTCTGGGTGGAGCGGCCCGCGCCGCGCGCCGGGTCGATCGTCGTCGAGGCGCTGCTCGAGAGCGAATCGACCACGGGGGCTTACCGCTTCGTCGTGCAGCCGGGAGCCCTGACCACGATGGATGTCGAGATGACGCTCTTTCCACGCACGGATCTGCATGTGGTCGGCATCGCGCCGCTCACCTCGATGTTCCTGTTCGATGCCACCAATCGCGGCCGCCTCGATGACTATCGGCCGGAGGTGCACGACTCGGACGGCCTGCAGATCCTGTCGAAGGCGGGCGAGCACATCTATCGGCAGCTCGCGAACCCCAGCCGGCTGCAGGTCTCGACCTTCACCGCGCAGGCGCCACAAGGCTTCGGGCTGGTGCAGCGCTCACGCGATCAGCGCGACTATGAGGACCTCAACGACCTCTACGAGCGGCGCCCGAGCGCGTGGATCGAGCCCAAGGGCGACTGGCCGGCCGGTGCGGTCGAGCTCGTCGAGATCCCCTCGGGACGCGAGAGCAACGACAACATCGTCGCCTTCTTCCGTCCCGCGCAGGCACTCGCAGCGGGGCATCCCGTGCCGCTGTCCTATCGCATCACCTGGCTCGCCGAGCCCGCTCCCGCCAAGGGCATCGCCGAGGTCATGGGCGCACGCGCCGGTGCGAGCCTCGACGGCCGGCGGCGCGTCTTCATCCTGGATTTCGTCGGCGCCGGGGAGAAGCCCGACGGATTGAGGCTCGACCTGGGCGCTTCGGCCGGGCATATCTCGAACCCGCAGCTCATGGCCAATGAGACACTGCACGGGCTGCGTGCCAGCTTCGAGATCGACCCCGGGGATGCGGATCTGATCGAGCTGCGGCTGCGCATCCTGAAGGGCGATAAAGCCGTGAGCGAGACCTGGCTGTACCGATGGACCTCCCAGTAACTTCCCGCCTCGTCCCGGAGCTGCCGGAATCTTCCCGCATGCCGCCGGAAGCGCCGCTGCACATGGGCTCGCAGGACCTCAGGAGCCGCCCGAACCACGTGAGGCGTGCACTGCCCGCCGCGGAGGTCGTGTTTGCGCGACTGATACTGCTCATCGTGTGCATCGGGGTCACCGTGTACGGCATCTACCAGATGCTGCAGGTGGTGCGCTTCGCGAGCATGACCTTCCTGCAGGGCCTCATGATCGGCTTCTTTGCCGCCTCGCTCGCCTGGATCGCCTTCGCGGCGGGCTCGGTCATCGCGGGCTCCTCGCGGCGGCGCGACCGGATCCGCGGCGGCGGCGGTGCCGGGGTCGGCGCGGGCGGGGTCGCGGGCGGTGCCGGGGTTGGGGGCCGGGCTGAGGCGCTGACCGCGCTGGTCATGCCGATCTACAACGAGGATCCGGTGCGCACCACGGCGGCCCTGCGCGCCATGGCGGAGGGCCTCGCAAAGATCGGTGCGCAGGGGTTGTTCGAGATCGTGGTGCTATCCGACTCGAACCAGGCGGATGCCTGGATCCACGAGACCGCCGCCGTCGTCCGCCTGCGCACCGCGCTCGCGGATGTGATGAGCGTCTGGTATCGCCGGCGCTGGCGCAACACGGCGCGCAAGTCCGGAAACCTGCAGGACTTCGTCACCCACTGGGGCGGGCGCTACGAGCACATGATCGTGCTCGATGCGGACAGCCTGATCGAGCCCGAAACCTTGCGGCGCCTGGTCGAGATGATGCAGGACGACCCGGCTCTCGGCATCCTGCAGACGGCGCCGCAACTGATCGGGGCACGCACCTTCTTCGGCCGGCTGCAGCAGTTTGCGGCCTGCGTGTACGGCCCGGTGATTGCGCGCGGCGTGTCGGCCTGGTCCGGCGACAGCGGCAACTACTGGGGTCACAACGCCATCCTGCGCATCAGGGCGTTTGCCGAGAGTTGCGGGCTGCCCGAGCTCGAGGGGCGCGCGCCGTTCGGCGGCCACGTGCTGTCACACGACTTCGTCGAGGCCGCGCTCATGCGCCGCGCCGGCTGGAAGGTGCGCATGACCACCGATTGCACAGGCTCGTGGGAGGAGTCGCCGCCCTCGCTGATCGACGTCGCGCTGCGCGACCGGCGCTGGGCGCAGGGCAATCTGCAGCACATGAAGATCATCGGAGCGACCGGTCTCGCCTTCACCAGCCGCATGCACTTGGGGGTAGGCATCATGAGCTACCTCTCCTCGCCCATGTGGCTTTTCATGCTGATGATCGGGTTTGCGCTCGCCGTGCAGGCACACCTGATCCGGCCCGAGTATTTCAATCACGACTTCCAGCTCTTCCCCACCTGGCCGCGGTTCGACGT
>Ga0181531_10001752_pt1 | contig 13596 bp, 13 predicted proteins | sample PEATcosm2014_Bin_38_FD_119743 | JGI IMG/M metagenome (GOLD analysis project Ga0181531, IMG submission 119743) | Peatland microbial communities from MTU Mesocosm Facility, Houghton, MI, USA - PEATcosm2014_Bin11_10_metaG | ecosystem: Environmental > Terrestrial > Soil > Wetlands > Peat | place... | reverse complement strand
TGATCTCCGCGGCGCGCTCCGCCAGCGTGAGTAGCTATTACCAATTTTAGCAATAAACTCCTGCGATCGCCAGGAACTCGCTGGCCACAAGGCTCGCGCCGCCAACGAGCGCACCGTCGACATTTTCGGCCGTCAGCACCCCCCTGGCATTGTCCGGTTTCACCGACCCGCCGTAGAGGATGCGGACATTCTGCGCCGAGGCACCAAAGCGCGCCGCCAGCCGTTCGCGGATGAAGCCGTGCATGGCGGCAATGTCGGCCGGCGTCGGCGTCTGTCCGCTGCCGATCGCCCAGACCGGCTCATAGGCGATGACAAAATCCTCCGCGCCATCCGGCACGGAGCCATCGAGCTGTCGGCCGACGACGTCGCGCGCGCGGCCGGCATCGCGCTCGGTTTGCGTTTCGCCAAGACAGATAATGGGCAGGAGCTTTGCCCGCCGTGCCGCCAGCGCCTTCTCCCGCACCGCCATGTCGGTTTCGGCATGATGCTGGCGGCGCTCGGAATGACCGACGATGACGGCCTGCGCGCCGGCGTCGCGGAGCATTTCGGCGGAAATGTCGCCGGTATAGGCGCCGGCGGCGAGCGCATGGCAATCCTGGCCGCCGATGGCGACGTTCGTTCCGCGTGCGATTTTGGCGAAGCTTGCGATCAGGGTTGCCGGCGGGCAGACCATTACGTCGACGCCCGCCAGCGCCTGCGCGCCCGCGATGATTTTTTCCAGCGTTGTGGCGGAGGCCGCAACGCCATTCATTTTCCAGTTGCCTGCGATCAGCGGGCGGCGCGCCATCATGTCGGCCCAAATGGAATGGCTTAAAAGCCGTGCGACAATGAGGCGTTAGCAGACGCCTTGCATGCGGGAAAGAGGCGTCTTACGCGTAAAACCCGTCGGTTGCGACACGGCGCTGCGCTCCCTATGATGCGCGGCCTCACCGAACCGACATTCATTTTGGCGCCTGATCGATGCTTCGAGGTATCCGCAACGCCTCCACCACTTGGCTCGGCCGCGCCGTCATGGGCGCGGTCATGTTCCTGCTCGCGGGCATATTCGCGCTGTGGGGCATCAACGATATTTTCCGTGGCTTCGGCCGTTCGACACTCGCCAAGATCGGTGGCTTCGAAATCCCGGTCGAGCAATTCCGGCAAAACTACAACGAGCGCCTGCAACAGATCGGCAAGGAACTCGGCCATCCGTTGCCGCCCGACCAGGCGGCAGCGCTTGGGCTCGATCGGCAGGTCCTTGGCGAAATGGTCGCCCAGGCCGGGATCGATCAGCGGGTACGCCAGATGCGGCTCGGCCTTTCCAACGACGAGATTTCGCGGCGCATCACCTCGGATCCGCAATTGCGGACGCCGGACGGCCATTTCGACCGGCTGCGATTTGAAATGGCGCTGCGCAATATGGGCCTCACCGAGCAGCGCTTCGTCGCCGAACAGCGGCGCACCGCACTGCGCCGCCAGCTCCTCGACACGATTTCGGGCGGCATCGCGCCGCCGCAAGCCTGGCTCGACGCCATCAATCGGCTTCGGAACGAACAGCGCAGCATCGACTATGTATCGCTCGGCCCGGCGCAGGCCGGCGATATTCCAGCACCGACGGCAGAACAGCTCGGAAATTACTTCAACGAGCGGAAAATCCTGTTCCGGGCGCCGGAGTACCGCAAGATCGACACCGTCACGGCGACGCCGGCGGAACTGGCAAAGTGGATGGAAATTTCCGACGACGACATCAAGAAAGCCTATGAGCAGCGCCGCAGCCGCTACAGCACGCCGGAACGGCGGCAAATCGAGCAAATCGTGTTTCCCAACATGGCGGAAGCGCAGGCCGCCGCCGACCGCATCAAGGCGGGCGTGAGCTTTACCGCGCTTGCCGCCGAGCGCGGGCTGAAGGAGGACGACATCGATCTCGGCACGGTGGCGAAATCCGCCATCATCGATCCGGCCGTCGCCGACGCCGCGTTCGCGCTCAAGGCGGGCGAAATCAGCGCGCCAGTGCAAAGTCAGTTCGGCGCGGTTCTCGTCACCGCGCTCAAGATCATGCCGGCGGTGACGCAATCGCTCGCCGAGGTGACGCCGCAACTGCGCAACGAGATCGCGCTCGAACGCGCCAAGTCTCAGTTGCAGGATATCCACGACAAAATCGAGGATGCCCGCGCCGGCGGCGCCGCGCTGCAGGAAGCGGCGGCGCAATTAAAGCTGCCCGTCGTCACTTTTGACGCGATCGACCGCTCCGGCCGCGATCCGGAGCGCAAGCCGGTCATCAACATTCCGCATGGCGCGGACGTCGTCAGGGCGGCCTTCGCCACCGATGTCGGCGTCGACAACGATCCGATCGACGCCGAGGGAGGCTATGTCTGGTATGACGTGGCCGCCATCACGCCGGCGCACGACCGCACGCTCGACGAGGTCAAAAGCGAGGTCGAGCAGCGCTGGCGCGACGATGAGATCGCGTCACGGCTCAAGACCAAGGCGGCCGAACTGCTCGACAAGCTCAAAAGCGGCAATGCGTTCGACACACTCGCCTCGGCCGACGGCCTGAAAATCCAGACCGCGAGCGATCTCAAGCGCGGCCAAGGCAGCGCCGGTCTTTCGCCACGGGCGATTGACGCGATCTTCCACACCGCCAAGGACGCCTTCGGCAGCGCCGCCGACCAGCCGACGCAATGGATCGTGTTCCGCGTCACCGACGACAAGCTACCGAGCCTCGATCCGAATTCGGACCAGGCCAAGACCGTCGAGAAGACGGTGAAGCAGCAATTGGCCGACGACGTTATCGGCCAATACATGGTCTGGCTCGAGGAGGAGCTCGGCACCACCATCAATCCCGCGGCGATGGCGCAAGCGCTCGGCAACGGCAGCGCGCCGGATACCAACTAGTTCGGGGACTGGATGCAAATCGAGCCGGCGGCCGAAGCGTTTGCCGCGCGCTACGCGGCCGGCGAGCCGCAAGTGGTGTGGACGACGCTGGTCGCCGACCTCGAAACGCCGGTATCCGCCTTCCTCAAGATCACCGGTTCCCGTGCGATGAGCTTTCTCCTGGAGTCGGTCGAGGGCGGCGCGGTGCGCGGGCGCTATTCGATCATCGGGCTCGAGCCCGACCTCGTTCTCCGCGTCAACGGCAGACAGGCCGAGATCAACCGCACGATGCAGACCGACCCGGCCGCGTTCGTGCCGGTCAACGATGCGCCGCTTGTGGCGTTACGCGCCGTAATCGGCGAAAGCCGCATCGCGCTGCCGCACAGCCTGCCGCCGATGGCCGCCGGCGTGTTCGGTTATCTCGGTTACGACATGGTGCGGCAGATGGAGGATTTGCCGGCTGCCGGCCCCGACCCGATCGGCGTTCCCGACGCCATCCTGATGCGGCCGACCCTGGTGATCGTGTTCGATGCGGTCGAAGATACGATCACCGTCGTGACCCCGGTGCGCGCGCAATCCGGTATGAGCGCCAAGGCAGCGCTGGCGCGTGCCGTCGAGCGGCTTTCCGCCATCGTCGAAGCGCTCGACCAGCCGCTCGACAAATCGGCGGCGGATATCGATCTGGGCCCGCTCGACGTTAAGCCGCGCTCCAACACCACGCCGGCCGCCTTCAAGCGCATGGTGCTGCGCGCCAAGGATTACATCGTCGCCGGCGACATTTTCCAGGTCGTGCTGTCGCAGCGATTTGAGGCGCCGTTCACGCTGCCGCCGTTCGCGCTTTATCGCGCGCTGCGACGCGTCAATCCGTCTCCCTATCTCTATTTCCTCGATTTCGGCGGTTTCGCGGTGGCCGGATCGAGCCCCGAAATCCTGGTGAAAGCGCGCGATGGCATCGTCACCATCCGCCCGATTGCCGGCACGCGCCCGCGCGGCGCGACACCCCATGAAGACGCCGCCCTCGAAGCCGAGCTGTTGGCCGATCCGAAGGAGCGCGCCGAGCATCTCATGCTGCTCGACCTCGGGCGGAACGACGTCGGCCGTGTCGCCGAGATCGGCAGCGTCACAGTCACCGATCAATTCTTCATCGAACGCTACAGTCAGGTCATGCACATCGTCTCCAATGTCGAGGGCAGAATGCGCAAGGACTGCGATCCGCTCGATGCGCTCGCCGCCGGCTTTCCGGCCGGCACCGTGTCCGGCGCCCCAAAAGTTCGCGCCATGCAGATCATCGACGAATTGGAGAAGGAAAAGCGCGCGCTCTATGCCGGCTGCGTCGGCTATTTTTCCGCCGGCGCCGAGATGGACACCTGCATCGTGCTGCGCACCGCGCTGGTCAAGGACGGCACCATGTATGTCCAAGCCGGCGCCGGCATCGTCGCCGACAGCGATCCCGATTTCGAGCAGCAGGAGTGCATCAACAAGGCCAAGGCGCTGTTTCGCGCCGCCGAGGAGGCCAAGCGCTTCGCATCCGCCGCGCGGCGCGGACAGTAGGTTGATCGACAGCGCTCGGCGACGATTTCAAAAAAGATCGTTTCCGGATTGCCGGCGCAATCCGGGCTACAGTTTGCAACCCAAATGGAGGACGCAATGAACCGGCATGGCATTCTCGGTATTTCTATCGCCGCGGCGCTGGGATTTGCCCTGGCGACGACACCCGCCGAGGCCCGGCAGAAGAGCTGGAAAGAGCAAATCGTCGGGACTTGGGTGATGGTGTCGAACGTCACCACGGGTCCGGACGGCAGCAAAACCGACACTTACGGCCCCAATCCGAAAGCCATAGCCATGTTCCAGAAAGACGGCCGCATGGCCGTGATCACCGCCCGCGCCGACCTGCCGAAGTTCGCCTCCGGCAGCCGCTCGACCGGAACCCCGGATGAGAACAAGGCCGTGGTCCGGGGCACCATCGCCTATTTCGGCACGTACTCGGTGGACGAGAAGGACAAGACGCTCACGCTCAACATCGATGGCAGCACGTTTCCGAATTGGGCCGGGACGTCGCAAACGCGGTCGGTCACGCTCACGGACGGCGTGTTGACGCAATTCCTTCCGATTGGGTCGGGTGGCGGCACGGTGGTCGTCAAGTTTCAGCGCATCAAATAATCCGGTCAGCTGGGGAGCCGCCGCGCGACTTTCATGCGCTGCACCGTATCACCGGCGAGATGGCTCCAGATGATGGAATCGCGAACGAGCTTGTCGGCATGGTGATCCATCGCGCAACCGTCTGAGCCGCGCACATCCATGTAGAGCTCGGTCACCTCTTGCACCACGTCGGTTGAATAATTCATCGCCAAGCCGGCGTTGGGCGAGCGCACCTTCATGTCGTGCTCCCAGGCCACCCGCAGCACGAACGAGCGCAGTGCCTCGGTCAGCATGTGCATTTTGTTGATCTGAAGCTGGACGATCTGCTGTTCGAACAGATAGCGCCCGCCCTGCTTGGTGGTGCGGGCGTAGCGCAACGCCGTCTGGCTGGCGTCGTCGCAAATGCCGAGCGCGTTGGCGCATAGTTCGAGATCGCCGAAAATGTCGCCGCCGGTCGTGTCGTCACCGCCACCACCAGCCTTGCGCGCGCCGCCGTTGACCTCGCCGACGACATTGGCGTGCGGCACGCGCGCATTCTCGAAAATCATTTCGCCGTTCTGGTAGAACCGCCAGCCGCTCTTGTTAAAGACTTTGCCGATGCGAAAGCCGGGCGTGTCGCGCGGCACCAGAAACATTGTGGTGCCCTGCTTGAGCGGCGCCGCCGGATCGGTGCGCGCGTCGATGAAGAACAATTTTCCCACCGGCGCGTTGGCGATAAAGCATTTCTCGCCGTTGAGAATCCATTCATTGCCCTGGCGCTCAGCGCGGAGCTTCAGCCCGGCCTTCGGATCGTCGGCCGGCGGCAGCCGGTTGTCGGAACCGGCGCTCGGCTCGGAAATGCCCTTGCCGAGCAAAAACGTGTCGTCCTCGACGAACGGCTTGAGGAAGCGCGCCTTCTGCTCCTCGGTGCAGGCATGCGAGATCAAATGGCTCCATTTCCAGTTCTGGCTGAAGGTTTTCGAAATCGCGCTGTCGGCGCGGGCGAGCTCCGTCATCACCAGCGCCTGGGTGACGAAATCAGTGCCGTGCCCGCCAAACTCCTTCGGCACCGCGAGCGTGCGGAAGCCGAGCTTTGAGCCTTTTTTGACGATCTCCCAATCGAACGTCTCGGGCGCGGTCGGTATGGCGTCGCGCGCAAGCGAAATGGGCCGGATGTCCTCGTCGGCGAATTTGCGCGCCGTCATCTGCCAGTCGCGCTGCTCGTTGCTCAATGCGAAGTCCATGATGGTGTCTCCTACTCGGCCGCGACCGCAGCCGGCGCCGTGCGCCGGTAGCCCGTGAGCGCCTCGGCGATGCGCAATTTTGCCTCGCGGCTGCTATCGCCGCTGTGCAGGCAGACGCGCGCGTCGTGGACATATTTCTGCATCGGCATGTCGCGCATCACGCCCATGGCGCCGAAAATTTCGGCTGAGTCCTTGGCCGCCTCCAGCATCGCCTGCGCGGTGAATACCTGCGCGATGGTTTGCAGCGGCAGATCGGCAAGGCTGCGGTCGGCATAGGCGTCGGGATGGTCCGCGGCCCAGGCCGCCTGCCAGACCGCCCCGCGCACCACTTCAAGTTTGACGGCGATCTCGGCGAGTTTTGTGCCGATCGCCTGGTGTTCGGCGATCGGCCGGCCGCCCTGCACGCGGAGCTTTGCGTAATCGAGCGCGGCTTCGTAAGCAGCGCGGCCGACGCCGAGCGCGACCGCCTGCATCAGCGCGCTGCCATGGCCCGACGTTTGGTCGCTGTCGAGCAGCCCGGCGGCCTCTTCACTCAAGAGATTGTCGGCCGGCACGCGGCAATCCTTGAAACTGACTTCGCCGCAAGTTCCGTGACGCCAGGCGTGGTCATGCGCCCGTATGCTGACGCCCGGCGCGTCGGCCGGCACGGCGATAATGCTGGTGCCGTGCCGACCGGGCACTTTGACGGCGGCGGCGAAGAGCCCGGCGAGCGGCGCGTTGGCGACGCAGTCCTTGACGCCATTGACGATCCACTCATTGCCCGAGCGCACGGCAGTGGTCTTGATGTCGTTGCCCGGCGCGAGCGGCCGGTGATAGTTCGCCCCGAGGCGGTCATCGGCGTCAGCCTCGTGGCGCGCGAAGGCGAGCTGGCAGCGCTCGTTGCCGGCGAACAACGGCAACAGGCGATCGCGCTGCGGCTTCGTCATGCCGCGGCCGAATACAATCTTAGCAAGCCGCGAGGTTTCGGCCAGCGTCGCCGCGATATCGGCGTCGCCGGCCGCGAGTTCCTCGGTCACGATGCACGCGGTGAGCTGATCGGCGCCCGCGCCGCCGTCCTCCTCGGCAAGCGTCAGGGTGCGCAGGCCGAGCTGCGAGATTTTGTCGAGCAGCGCAAGCGGCAACGTTCGATCGCAGGCATCGAGGCGGTCGGCCTTGAGCATGACCGGCCTGACCTCATGCGTGACAAATTCGCGCACGGTGTCGCGAATTTCGAGTTGCTCGGCGGAAAGATGCAGACTGTACATGGCATGAGCCCCTTCAACTGGGACGATCCTTTCTGTATTCCGATCCGTGAGGCAAGCCCCCTTTGGACGGGGCGCCGGGGAGGAATGTGGCAATGGCGAAAGTGCGAGTGGGTCTGATCGGATGTGGCTTTGTCGCCGAATTGCACATGTACGCCTATAAACGGGTCTACGGCGTCGATGCCAAGGTCAGCGCGGTTGCGGCGCGCGGCGACCATGTCGTTGATTTCGCCACGAAGCACCAGATCCGCACCACCTACCGCGATTTCAAAAGTCTCATCGCCGACAACGACATTGACGTGGTCGACATCTGCACGCCGCCTGCTTTGCACGCAACGATGATCGTGCAGGCGATGGCGGCGGGAAAGCACGTCATCTGCGAAAAGCCCTTCGCCGGCTATTTCGGGCAAAGCGGCGACAAGACGCCGATCGGCAAGCATGTGCCCAAGGCGCTGATGTATGAGCGGCTTCTTGCCGAGATGGACAAAACCGCCGCCGCCGTCAACGCAAGCGGCCGGCTCTTCATGTATGCCGAGGATTGGATCTATGCGCCGGCGGTGGCCAAAACCGTCGAAATCCTCAACGCGACCAAAGACAAAATCCTGTTCATGAAAGCCGAGGAGAGCCACAGCGGCTCGCACGCCGCTCACGCCGCGCAATGGTCGATGACGGGCGGCGGATCGCTCATCCGCATGGGATGCCACCCGCTGTCGGCGGTGCTTTATCTCAAGCAGGTGGAGGCGAAGGCGCGCGGCGAGAAGATTTTGGTCGCGGCGGTGACGGCCGACGTCGGCAATGTCGCCGCCGGCCTGCCGCCGCAAGATCACGCCTTCATCAAGAGCAATCCCGTCGACGTTGAAGATTGGGGCATGCTGACGCTGACCTTCTCCGACGGCACCAAAAGCACGGTGTTTTCCGGCGACATGATCATGGGTGGCGTGCGCAATGTGATCGAGGCCTACACCAGCGGCGGCTCGCTGTTCGCCAATATCACACCCAACAACCACCTGATGAGCTATCTGACCGACGAGGAGAAGCTCAAAGGCGTCTACATCACCGAAAAAGTCGACCGCAAGACCGGCTGGCAGTTCATCTGTCTCGAAGAGGAATGGACGCGCGGCTACCTGCAGGAAATCCAGGATTTCATGGAATGCGTATCGACTGGCCGAAAACCGCTCGCCGATCTCGGCCTCGCCTACGAAACCATCAAGGTCAATTACGCCGGCTATTGGTCCGCCGAGGAAGGAAGGCGGATCACGCTTTAAGGTCGCCGTAGCGGTGGCGCCGTACTTTCAGTCGGCCTTCATGTAGGCGGCGTGACAGTCGTTACAGGCCGACCGCAATTGCGCGATCAGGGGCTTGAAAGTGTCCGGCCGCCTGGCACGGCTCGCGTCAAAGGCGAGCTTTGACGCCGTCGTGGCGCGCTCATAGAAATCCGACATGTTCTTCCAGACTTCGGGAGACGCGAACGTGTCCCGCGCCGGATCGCGATCGGGCGCCGACGTCCATTGATTGGTGACCGGTTGAAACATGTGCGGAAACGCCATCAACATGGTCGAGATGGTTTCCGCGTGTTCCTGACCTTCGGCGAGATTGAGCTTGCCTTCCGGCGCCAGCATGGTCTCGATCTCGTCCATGTTCATGTCGATCGCGCCCATCAGGATCTTGCGGGCGAAGATCGTATCCTTGGGCGGCGGCACGGCTTGCTGCTGGCCCGAGGCCGCACCGGCCCACGCTGCCGCGAGGACCGTCAGCACAGTCCAAGCCGCCAGATGAGGAAACCGCGATTGCACGGCCTTCAGCCCCCGGCTCATTCGAGCCCCGGCCGCTCCTGCTCGCGCAGATTGGCGGTAAAGACTTCGCCGCTGTCGACGACGAGCAGACGTTTCAACGCACCGCCCCGCTTGTCGGCATCGCGCAACGGACTGAAATCGACCTCGACGCGATCTCCCGGCTTGACGGCGTCACGCCGCCAGCCGCCGGCGCGGACCAGATTGCCGGGGCTCGTCATTTCCATGACCCAAAGCTCCGGTGCTTCGCCGTCATTGAGCGTGCCGTTGATCGAGAGGCTCACATGCGGGTTGACCCAGCGCAGTTCCACCACGACGCCTTTGATCGTCATGGTCTTGGAATGGTCGTACATGGTCGAGGAGTGATGGGCCGCGACCGAGGTCACGCCGAGTGCCAGACTGCCGAACAGCGCAAGAGCCGTGGCGACTTTCAAAATCTGCTTCACTTCATTGCTCCAAGCATTTCATTGCTCCAGGAACGCCGTGTTCATCTTATTTGTGGGGAGCTTCTATATTGCCCCACTCCGTGCGCGGCGTCGGCACGAAGACATGGTCGCCGTTGGCGTCGATCCTTTCCGAGTAGTCGCCCTCGACACAGACGCCCTCGACAATGTCGAACTTGCGGGCCCGCTGCCGGAAAAAGATGCGCGTCGTCTTCCACGGTGCGGTCAGGATATGCGGCGCGATGATCTCGAGGTCGTCGTGCAAAACATCCTTGTCGGCGAGATGGATGCGCTCGATGACGTGCATGTCGCCGTTGTTGGGCACGCCGGCGGCCTCGCTGACGGCGAGCGCCACTTCCGGCAGGATATCCACCGTGTCGACAACGAGGGTATCGCCCTCCCAATGTCCGGTCGAATGGCCGTGAAACGTCGGATCCGGAACGTCCGGGTGCGGCCGGCCGTCGGTGTAAATCCGGCGCAGGCGATTGCCGTCCGATTCACCCAGAACGGTCACGCGGCCGGGCGTGAACAAAATCTCCATCGCGTTGTGCGTCACCAGCATCCAGGTCGGGTGGGCTTCGGGGAAGCAACCGAAGAAGATCAACCGCGGCGCGCCGGCACGCTCCTCGGCGAACATTTGCTTGATCTTCCCGGCCGCCAAGTCATTCCACGGCGGCGGATTGGTTTTAACCTGCTTGTCCTGATCGGTGATGTTGGGGTTCCAGACGCCGCTCCAATCCGGCAGCTTGCCGAGGTCGGCCCAATCCTGGGCGGTTGGAGCCGGGTTGATGATGGCTGGCGGCTTCTTCGGCGCGTTCTGCGCCAATGCCGGGTGTCCGGGAACCAAAAAGACGGCGAACAATCCCGCCAGCGGCCAATGTTTCACGGCGACTTTCCCCAGTTACGACCAGGCACGGGAATCATATTGGCCGTTCAGTGCATTGTGAAGCCGGTCCAGCGTCCGAACACGACAACCGACATCCAGACGGCGAGCGAGACTGCGCCAGCAATTTTTGCCGCCAACGGGGTCCGCCCGCTCGCGCCCCAAGCCTCGATGCCGCGGATGCCGACCAGATGAAACACCACCATGTTGAGACCGGCGAGCGCCAGCAAGATGAGCTTGCCGCGAAAGAAGAAATTGTGCGCGTAATTGACCGCATTCGATGAAAACATCAACGAACCGCAGACGGCCGCGACCGCAAACGCGCCCCAGGTGTAAGGCAGCACGTCATGCAGGACGCGGTTAGCCGTACGATCCGTCGACGCCAGTCCGAGGAGCCGCAGATCGACGATGGCGATGGATCCGACAACCACAACGAAGGCCAGCACGTGAACGGATTCGATCCAGGGAAACAGGATGTCGTTCTCGGCGATCGTCCTGGCGACTGCCGTCGTCTGCAACCAGTCCAACGCGTGATTGATCTCCATTGCGGGAAACTTTTCCGGCTAAGCGTAATAGGCGATCCAGCGGCCGGCGAAAATGATTCCGGTCCACAGCAGCATCGACAACACCGCGATCGCAGTCGCCGCGCCGCGGTGTTTATATGCCGAATCGCCGAATGCCGGATCGCGCCGCTGCAGATATTGCAAAAGTCCGGTGACAATGATCGCCGCCACCAACAGCACCATCTTGATCCGAAAGATCGGATTCATGAGCGAGCGCACTGGCTCGCCGATGATCAGGATCACGCCGGTCCCGAGCAGGATGAGCAACGGCCACCATACGAACGGAAGAAAGCGCGACGCCACCCGCCGCATCGGCTGGTCGGCTGCGAACGCGCCGATCAGCCGCAGATCGATCATCAGGGCGGAGACCGCGACCGCCGTTATGGCAAGGATGTGGACCGATTGCACCGCCGGCACGATCCAGCTGGTGATTTGGATGGTCTGGCTAAGGTCCGTCTGGTCCAGCCAATCACAGAACGCGCCAAGCGATCCGGCGATCGAGTAACTCACATCAAGAGGTCCAAAGCCATCGATCGGCAAAGCGTCGACACGCGTCGTAATCAATCGGTCGACCACAACCGACACGGTAACCCGACGCGCCGGCTCGATACAAGCACTACCGGCTGCCCGGTCGGCCTAAAGAAAATCGCACGCGGCAATCCTATTCCGCCGGCACGGGTTTGGGGCGGAAGCGGCGAAAATTGATCGTCTCGAGCATGCCGACGATGCCGCGCGGCATGAAGATGATGCACAGGATGAGAAGGATGCCGTAGATCGTATTGGCGGCGCCGATGAAATTGGTGCCGAAGCCGATGCGCAAGCCCTCATTCAACGACAGCGTCAGCAGCGAGCCGACCGTGGGCCCGAGCGCCGCATACATTCCCCCGACAATCGCGGCGAACACGATTTGCAGCGAGACGGCAATGCCGGAGACGGTTTCCGGATTGAGATACATAAAATACTGCCCGTAGATCGCGCCGCCGAGCGCGGTGAGCGCGGCACTGATGACGGTGACACGCAGCTTTTCGCGCATGACGTCGATGCCGACGGCGGCTGCGGCCTCCTCGTCTTCCGAGATCGCATCGAGCGCCTCGCGGCCGATGCCGCGATCGATCGAGCGCCAGACGGCGAGCCCGCCGAGCCACACCACGAGCGAGATCGCATAAAAGTAGCTTTTCTCCGGAAATTGCAGCGCGTACCAGGAATGGCCGACCGCGTTGGGCGTGAAGCCGAGCGATCCGCCGGTAATGTCGCGCGCCGCCACGATGGTCAGCATCACCACCTGACTGAGCGCCAAAGTCACCAGCGCAAAATAGTGGCCGACGACGCGCAGTCGAAAGCACGGATAGCCGATGACGAGCGCCAGCAGGACCGAAAGCAGGACGCCGAGCGGAATGCCGAGCCAGGGGGTGAGCCCGTAATAGTTCCAAAGCAGCGCCGGCACATAGGCGCCGACCCCCATGAAGGCGCCGTGGCCGAGCGACACGAAGCCGAACCGGCCCATGATCGACCATGCCGTGTAAATGAAACCGAACAGCAGAACCTGGATCAGCAAATGCAGGAAATAGGGCGGAACAAATTGCGGCACGGCAAGCAGAATGCCAAGCGCGGCTACAAGCGTCGCGTTTCGCGCGGTCATCGCGTCATCACTCCGCGCGGCCGCACGAACATCAGCACAATGAAGAACGTGAACGCCAGCACATAGGACAGCTCGGTGCTGTAATAATAGCCGCCGATGGCGATGATCTGGCTGATGATGAAGGCGGCGACAAAGCCGCCGATCATGTTGCCGAGCCCGCCGAGCACGCAGATCATGAAGATGAGCGGTCCGAAAGTGTTGCCGATATAAGGATGCACGTCGTACTGCAACGACAACAGGCAGGCGGCAAGCCCCGCCAACGCCCCGCCGATCGCCGACGTGACAAGATAGATGGAGCGCTGGTCGACGCCCATCAGGCCGACAATGTCGCGGTCCTGGGCAATGGCGCGGATCGCGGTACCGATGAAGCTGCGCTTGAGGAAGAAATAGAGCGCGACCGCACCCAGTAGCGCCATGGCGAACGCCAATAATCGCGCCGAGCTGATATAGATGCCGCCGAGCTCGATGATCGGCAGGCGCACGCCGATATTGCGAAACTCGGTGCTGAACAACAGCGTGGCGAAGCTTTGCAGGAAAAACAGTAGTCCGCCGGTGGCAAGCAGCTGATTGATCGGCGCGGAGCCGAGAATGGGCGCGATGATCAACACATGCACGAGTACGCCAAGGACGGCGACGAAGACGATCGCCGGGAGTGCTGTGATTTTAATGCCCGGCACGGAGGCTTCGCAGAGGGCGCGAAGCCATCCGGCACCCGGCAGGTTAGGTTGCGCCTTCGGTGTAGATGGTTTGTTTGATGAACGAGGAGGCCTAGGCGCAATGACGACGAAGACAGAAGACTCCCACCCTTTGCGCCAACGGCCT
>Ga0181531_10001751_pt1 | contig 13600 bp, 15 predicted proteins | sample PEATcosm2014_Bin_38_FD_119743 | JGI IMG/M metagenome (GOLD analysis project Ga0181531, IMG submission 119743) | Peatland microbial communities from MTU Mesocosm Facility, Houghton, MI, USA - PEATcosm2014_Bin11_10_metaG | ecosystem: Environmental > Terrestrial > Soil > Wetlands > Peat | place... | reverse complement strand
ATCTATTTGTGGTTTCGTTTCGAATGGCAGTTCGCGCTCGGCGCCATGATCGCTAACGTTCACGACCTGGTGCTCACCGTCGGCTTCATGTCGCTGACCCACATCGATTTCGATCTGACCAGTATCGCCGCGCTGCTCACCATTCTCGGCTATTCGCTCAATGACACGGTGGTGATCTATGACCGCATCCGTGAAATGTTGCGCCGCTATAAGCGCATGCCGATGCCCGAGCTCCTTAACGCTTCCGTCAACGCGACGCTGTCGCGCTCGATCGTCACCCACGTGACGGTGGCGATGTCGCTTCTGGCGCTGCTGTTGTTCGGCGGCCAGGCGATCCACAGCTTTACCGCCACCATGATGTTCGGCGTGGTGCTGGTCGGCACCTATACGTCGGTGTTCATCGCGTCGCCGATCCTGATCTATCTCGGCGTCGGCTCGACGCGTCACGGCGGCAAGGAAGAACCCGAGGCGCCGCCGGAGCCGCCGAAAGCGGCAGCTCCGGCAGCCCCGCCGCAGCGTGTCCGAGCCCGCCGCTAGTGCCCGACACGCCGCATCTGCCGCACCAAGCGCCGATCGATGCGCATGGCGGCGGCGGCTTCCGCTTCGCCGACATGTCGCATCGCGGCTCGCTATTGTGCCTTCCTGACGGCATCTGGGGCTGGCCGGTGGCGACGCCGGCGGTTTTGACGGCGGCGACGCTGGCGCCGGTATTGGCGCAGGCCGGTAAGTTGGATTTTTTCATCGTCGGTACCGGTGCTGACCCTTGGATCATGCCGGAAGCTTTGCGCGCGCGGTTTCGCCAAGCCCGTATTTCGGTGGATACCATGACCACGGGACCCGCCGTGCGCACCTACAACGTGATGTTGATGGAAAGCCGCCGCGTCGGTGCCGGCCTGATTGCGATTGAATAGTGCTACGCTCGCATCATGCAGGATGCGTTCTCCTATTGCGCCGACCAGGTCCGAACCGCCGATCACGATCGCTTTCTCGCTACGCTGTTCGCGCCGGCGGATCGGCGCGACGCGCTCCATGCGCTCTATGCCTTCAACATCGAGGTGGCGCGCGTGCGCGAGGCGGCGCGTGAACCGCTGCCCGGCGAAATCCGTTTGCAATGGTGGAGCGAGGTTTTGGGCGGCGAGCGAAGCGAGGAGGCGAGCGCCAATCCCGTTGCTGCGGCGCTGTTGTCCACGCTTGAACGTTATCGCCTTCCGGCGGCAAGCTTGATCGCGCTTGTCGAAGCGCACCGGTTCGATCTGTACGACGAGCCGATGGCGGCGGTCGCCGATCTCGAAGCCTATGCCGCGCGCACATCGGCGGCGGTGATCGCTCTCGCCGCCCGAATTCTCGGTGCCGAGGCGGGGCCGGCCGCCGCAGCCGCCGGCACCGCTTACGCCATCAACGCCTTGCTGCACGCCGTTCCGCGGCACGCCGCGCGGCATCAGCTCTACGTGCCGATCGAACTCCTCGAACGGCATCAGGTCCACCTGCACGACATTTTCGCCGGCCGATCGTCGGGCGAGCTTAATGCCGCGCTCGCGGAACTGCGCAGCCTTGCGCGCCGCCATCTCGTTACGACCGGCGAGCGCGTCAAGGCGCTGCCGCGTGAGGCGCTGCCGGCATTTCTCCCCGTCGCGCTGGTGCGGCCATCGCTTGCTCTGTTGGAGCGCGGCGACGCCTTCGCGCCGACCGAATTGTCGCCGTGGCGCCGGCAATGGTTGCTGTGGCGGGCGGCGCGCAATCCGGCACGGATCGCCGGATGACGGGCCGATCCGGCTGGCCGCGACAACGGGCAGCCTTTTCGCGCTTCTGCAATTAGACTATTGGGATCCGATCGAATTATCCGCAGCGCAATAAGCGGAATACGGGCAGGGAAACGCATGTCTAGTCGATGTCACGCCTTGGCTATCACAGCCGGTGTGCTGGCAATCGTTACCGTGTCGACGCCGCTTTCGGCACAAGACTATCCGACGCGGCCGGTAACCGTCATCGTGCCGCAACCGCCTGGCGGCGGCACCGATATTATTGCCCGCATCATCGCCCACCAGCTGTCGGTACAGCTTGGCCAGCCCTTCGTCGTCGAGAACAAGGCCGGCGCCGGGACGGTCGTCGGTTCGACCGCGGCCGCCAACGCGGCGCCGGACGGCTACACCCTGCTGACGGGTTTGAGCGCCAACATGGCCGTCAATCCGAGCCTATTTGTCAATCTGTCCTATGACCCGATTCGCGATTTTGCGCCGGTCGGCATGCTGGCGGAGTTTCCGTTCGTCGTTGTCGTGAGCAATAATTTCGCCGCGCATTCGATTAAGGAACTGGTCGCGCTGGCCAAAGCGAAGCCGGGCGAAATCAATTTTGCGTCCGGCGGCAACGGTACCGGACAACATCTGTCGACCGAACTGTTCGAATTGGAGGCCGGCATCCGCATGACGCACGTGCCCTATCGCGGCGCGGCTCCGGCCTATACCGACATCATGTCGGGGCAGACGCCGGTATTCTTCGACAACATCGCGAGCGCTTTGGGACAGATCAAAGGCGGCTCGGTGCGGGCGCTCGCGGTCACCGGCAGTGAACGCTCGCCGCAGTTGCCCGATGTGCCGACCGTCGCCGAATCCGGCGTTCCGGAATACGTTTATTATGTCTGGTTCGGATTGTGGGCGCCGAAAGCCACGCCGCGGCCGATCGTCGAGAAACTCTATGCGCAGGTGCAAAAAGCCCTCGCCGATCCGGCCGTCAAGGAACGCATCGCCGCGGATGCCGGCGTGCCGATGAAAATGCCGCTTGCCGAAATCGAGCCATTTGTCAAAGCCGAGATCGTCAAATGGGCCGACGTGGTCAAACGCGCCGGCGTCCCGGTGCAGCAGTAGTTTTTCTGTAAATCGCTAGGCCGGGGACTAACCTCAAAATGCAAAGCGATCGCGGAGATTACGCCGGTCGGAAACGATGCGGCCGACGATGGCGCGCTCGGCGTCGGTCTTGATCAGCGGCGCGATGAGGTCGAGCTGGTTCATGGCGACCAGTTCGAGAATTTCACTGCGCACTTGCCCTTGCGCATTGCGGGGCAACGCATCGGCGACCTGTAGGTGCTCCGGCGTTTTGTCGCCGAGAAAGTCGAGCAATTCGTCATCGCTGGCGCTCGATTCAACGAACGCGTAAAGGCCGGTACCGGCGCGGCGGTCCGGGTATGGCACGATGGCGACGTCGCGCACCTGCGGATGGGTGCGAAGCCGCGCCGCGATCTCCGGCGCATCCTGGACGAAACGCAGACCGCGGCCCTCGCGGTCGGTAAAATTCAAACCGCGCGTAATCGCGTAATAAACCTTCTTGCCGGTCGCCATCCAGGCGCGGGTGATGAAGGCTTTTCGCGCCAGCACTTTGAGTTCGGCGGGGGTGAGCGCGTCCGGGGCATAGCGTCGTTTGTGCTTGAGCAGATGACGCAGGTCCTCGTAGCGAGCGAGACGGAACAGGCGGCTGCCGCGGCGAAAGCAGGCGGCGAGCTGGAAATCGGTGAGATAGGCGCGGTTGTGCTCGCCGCTGTTGGCGTAGAGCCAATTTTGTTCCTTGGCGAGATCGTTGTGGGCAATGCCGGCACGATGCAGGGCCCGCAGAGCGGCTTTGGCCGAGCGGAAATAGCCGGTGTCGCCGTAAGGTTTGGCGATGTGCAACGGGACACCGTCGATCCAGCCACGCACCAGGCAGGTGCGGCCGGCAAAGAGCAGCGGCGGGGTGACACCGAGCGGGCGGGCAATCCCAAGCGCACGGCGCTCGCGCCGAAAAAGCTCATAAGCGAGCGGCCGGCTCCACCATGGCACCTCGTCGAGGCGGCGTAGGACCGCGTCGGTCTCCTCGTCACCGCTGCGGAACCGGCCACGCTCGATGGTGGAAAACACGTCGCGCTTGAGCACGGTGCCCGGGCGCCAACGGCCGCCGAGTTCGCCGGGATAGTCTTTCATGCGCGGGCTCGCAACACGGCGCCGATTACTCCGCCGCCGCGGGAAGCGCGCCGGCGAGCCAGGCTTCAAGGTCGTTGAGCGCGCGGGCGCAGGTTGCGCGCTTCTTGGCGGCGGTCTTGTCGGGTCCGCGTAGTCGGGTGCCGTTGGCGCCAGTCGTCGGAATTCGCGACAGCGGCGGGAACAAGCCAAAATTGATGTTCATCGGCTGAAATGAGCTTGGACCCGCTTCGACCGTCGCGATGTGGCCACCGGTAATGTGGCCGAGCAGCGCGCCATGGGCGGTGGTCGGGGGCGGCAAAAGTGGCGTCTCGCCGCGCCGTTCCGCAGCCGCGAAGCGCCCGGCAAGCAGCCCGATCGCCGACGATTCGACATAACCTTCGCAGCCGGTGATCTGCCCGGCGAAGCGCAGCCGCGGCATGGTTTTGAGCCGCAAGGTAGGGTCGAGCAGCTTTGGCGAATGGATAAACGTATTGCAGTGCAAGCCGCCGAGGCGGGCGAACTCGGCCGTGGCGAGGCCGGGGATCGTCCGAAATATACGAACTTGCTCGCCGTGTTTCAGTTTGGTTTGAAATCCCACAATGTTGAACAGCGTGCCGAGCTTATTGTCCTGGCGTAATTGCACCACGGCATAGGGCTTTTCCGCCGGATGGCGCGGGTCGGTCAGTCCGAACGGCTTCATCGGTCCGTGGCGCGGCGTCTCGCGGCCACGCTCGGCCATCACCTCGATCGGCAGGCAGCCATCGAAATAAGGCGTCGTCATCTCAAACTCGCGGAACGCGATTTTTTCGCCGGCGAGCAGCGCGTCGATGAAGGCGTCGTATTCGGCGCGCGTCAGCGGACAATTGATGTAATCGGCACCCGAGCCGCCGGGTCCGGCCTTGTCATAGCGCGACTGAAACCAGGCGATCTCGAAGTCGATGGAGTCGCGGTGAACGATCGGCGCAATGGCATCGAAGAACGATAATGCGGTTTCGCCGCTGATCGCGCGGATCGCCTCGGCGAGCGGCGGCGAGGTGAGCGGGCCGGTGGCGACAATGACGCTGTCCCATGCCGGCGGAATTTCGGCAATTTCCGCGCGTCGAATTTCGATGAGCGGCTCGGCTTCGAGCGCGGCGGTGACAGCGGCGGCAAAGCCCTCGCGATCGACCGCGAGCGCGCTGCCGGCAGGCAGCTTGTGGAGGTCGGCGGTGTGCATCACCAGCGATGAAAGCCTTCGCAACTCGGCATGCAGAACGCCGATGGCGCTTGCATCCGCATCGTCGGAGCGGAACGAGTTGGAGCAGACCAGTTCGGCAAGTTGGCCGGTCTTGTGCGCCGCCGTGGCCCGCATCGGGCGCATTTCATGCAAGACCGCCGGCACGCCGCGGCGCGCAAGCTGCCAGGCGGCCTCGGAGCCCGCCAGGCCGCCGCCGATGATATGGACCGGTTGAAAAGACGGTGTCACGACCCCTCATTAAGCGGGTTGGGCCTCAGGCACAACGGAAGCGGCAGGGCTCGTTGTAGGCCGCAGATAGTTGGCTCGACCTGGGCCCTCTGCTATAGCCGGGGCGTCCATACCCCACTGAATCCGAAGCCGCCCAAGGTCGCCGCCGATGTCCGTTGATGCCGATACAGTTCGCCGGGTTGCGCGTCTCGCGCGCATCGCGGTCGTGGAAGACGAAGTGGAGAATCTGCGCGGCGAACTCAACGCCATCTTGGCCTTTGTCGAGCAGCTTTCGGAAGTCAACGTCGATGATGTCGAACCGATGACCTCGGTCACCCCGACGGCGATGAAAATGCGCGAGGATAAGGTGACCGACGGCGGCATTCCCGATGCCGTCATGGCCAATGCGCCGGCGCATGAGGGTCACTTTTTCCTCGTCCCTAAGGTTGTGGAATAATGTGCCTGGCCTGCGAACAAGACAGCATCTGGCTCGCTTATCTCGACGGCCAAGGGCTATTAAAGCCCGACGATCCGGCGGCAATCGATGCGTTCTTTGCCGAATTTCCGGTGAAAACGCTGCCCGTGCAGCCGCAGCCGGAATGGGATGCGCCGACGCCCGAGGCGCCGGCTAAAGCTGCACCAAAAGACGCGGCGCCCAATCCGCTTTCTTGCGACGACCCGACGGCCGAATGACGGATCTCACCGCGCTCACGATGGCGCAGGCGCGTGACGCGCTGCGCGAGAAGGAGTTTTCCGCGCTCGAACTGGCCGATGCCCACATCGCCGCCATAGAAAGGGCGCGAGCGCTGAATGCCTTTGTGCTGGAGACGCCGGATCGCGCCCGTGACATGGCGCGCGCTTCGGACGTGCGCCTTGCAAAGGGCGAGGCCGGGCCGCTTGAGGGACTACCGCTCGGAATCAAGGATTTGTTCTGCACCGAGGGTGTGCGCACGACGGCGTGCTCGCACATTTTGGATAATTTTGTTCCGACCTACGAATCAACCGTGACTGCGAATCTTTGGCGCGATGGCGCGGTGCTGCTCGGCAAGCTCAACAATGACGAATTCGCCATGGGTTCTTCGAACGAGAGTTCGTATTTCGGTCCCGTCGTGTCGCCATGGCGCCGGCGCGGCGCGGACAGCAAGCTGGTGCCCGGTGGGTCTTCGGGCGGTTCGGCCGCGGCGGTCGCGGCTGGCCTTTGCAGCGGCGCCACCGGCACCGACACCGGCGGCTCGATCCGCCAGCCGGCGGCCTTTTGCGGTATCGTCGGACTAAAGCCGACCTACGGTCGCTGCTCGCGCTGGGGCATTGTGGCGTTCGCATCTTCGCTCGATCAGGCCGGGCCGTTCGCCCGCACCGTGCGCGATTGCGCGATCCTTCTGCGCTCGATGGCCGGACACGATCCGAAGGATACCACCAGCGTCGATGTGCCGGTGCCCGATTACGAAAAAGCCATCGGCGGATCGGTCAAGGGCAAGCGTATCGGCTTTCCGAAAGAATACCGGATGCCGGGCATGGCACAGGAAATCGAGGCGTTGTGGCAACAAGGTGCGCAATGGCTCAAAGACGCCGGCGCCGAACTGGTCGATATTTCTTTGCCGATGACCAAATATGCGCTGCCGGCTTATTACATCGTGGCGCCGGCCGAAGCGTCCTCCAATCTCGCGCGTTACGACGGCGTGCGCTATGGGCTGCGCGTTCCCGGACGCGATATCATCGATATGTATGAGCGTACGCGCGCCAGGGGCTTCGGCCGGGAAGTGCGCCGGCGTATCATGATCGGCACCTATGTGCTGTCGGCGGGCTACTACGATGCCTATTATTTGCAGGCGCAGAAGGTGCGCACCCTCATCAAGCGCGATTTCGAAAACTGCTTTGCCGACGGCATCGACGCCATCTTGACGCCGACGACGCCGTCGGCGGCGTTTGCCATCGGCGAAAAGGGCCGTGCCGACCCGATCGAAATGTATCTCAACGATGTCTTCACCGTGACCGTCAACATGGCCGGCCTTCCGGCCATTTCCGTGCCAAGCGGCCTCGATGCTCAGACTTTGCCGCTTGGTTTGCAACTGATCGGGCGGCCGTTCGCGGAAGAAACATTATTTGCGCTCGGCACCGTCATCGAGCGGGCGGCGGGGGCGTTTCGGCCCGCGCCATGGTGGAATTGATCCATCAGGTTCCGAGTAGCGATCATGAACCTGTCGGCCTTTAAGCGCAGCTTGGCGAACAAAGCTCCGCCGGCAGGGCTGTCGTCGGCGCTCAACGCCCTGTGGTGGGCCGGCAAAAGCGATTGGGATGAAGCGCACAAGATCGTCATGGCGGGCAAGGGCAGCGACTGCGCCTGGGTGCATGCCTACCTGCATCGTGTCGAAGGCGATCCGGATAACGCCGGCTATTGGTATCGGCAGGCACGCCGCGAGCCGGCGAGCGGCGATTTCGCCGCGGAGTGGGCGGCAATCGCCGCGGCGCTCCTGGAGGCCAACCGGCGCTGAGGCACAGGTTGACTCACGGTAAGCGCCGCGATCAGGCCGCGGGCGAGGGCGGCGGCTGGGATGGCGCCGCGCTTTTTCGCGCCGCCGGTTCGATTGTTTCGTTGCGGCCGCGCGGCAGAGCTTCGGGATGCTCGCGCTGAAGAAAACCGATCAGCTTTTCACGCACCTCCGCGCAAAGGTCGGAGGTATTGCCCGCGGAATCGGCGCTCAACAGAACGCGGACTTCGATGGCTTGCGCGCTGGTATTGGTCACCTGGACGTTGATCAACTTGCCGCTCGACTGCTTCGATTGCGCGACGATTTCGCTAGCCTTCTCGCGAATGCGGTCGATCGGTGCCGAGTAGTCGAGGTAAAGCAAAACAGTCCCGATATTGGCCGCGGCCTTCCGCGTCCAGTTGTAGAACGGCTGCTGAATGAAAAAATTGAGCGGCACGATCAGCCGCCGCTGATCCCACAATCGGATCACCACATAGGTTGCGGTGATGTCTTCGACCCAGCCATATTCGTTCTGCACCGTGACGGCGTCTTCAAGGCGGATCGGCTGGGTAATCGCGAGTTGAACGCCGGCAATCAGGTTGCTCAGCACCGGCTGCGCGGCGATACCGAAAATCAAGCCAGCGACACTGGCAGAGGCAAACAGGCTGACGCCGTATTGACGCACCGCTTCGAAGGTCATCAACGCGAAACCGGCAGTGACCAGGAAAATGATGGTGTCCGCGACGCGCACCAGGACGCGCACTTGAGTCACGTGTTTGCGCGCTAAAAGGTTGTCCGCGATGTCGATGCGGAAACGCAGCAGGTAGAGATTGGTGAAGATATGAAGAACGGTGAGCGACATCCAGCCGATCAAGCAAATGGTCGCCAATCCCAATAACCGAACGAGGAGGGTCTCCGTTTCCGGCCCCAGCGGCGCCGTGGGCAGCGTAATGGCCAGCGCCAGAAGCAATAGCGCCAGCCGTGTCGGATTTTTGGTCGCGTCGAGCACCCGCTGAAGGTAAGGCCGCCGGCCCTTCAGCAGCCGGCCGATGACGGCGAGGATCGCGGCATGAATGAGCCAGGCAACGATGAACGCGGCCACCAGAAGAACACAGGACACCGCCCAGGTCGGCGCAAAGGAAAGCGCGCTGCTCAATTCGCTCAGCTTCGACCGGAGGTTTTGGAACAAGTCCTGCCACATGACTCAAAATATCACTGCAAAAGCAATTTCGCTGTAAACGCGCGGGATACCGGCCGGTTTCGTCCGGTTCCACCCTGGACAGCACAATCGACAGGTGGCATCAAGCGACGGGTGGGATCAAGGCCCGCGATCGGCAGACCGGTACCGAGCGATGAAAACTTTCCTGCTGCGCTTGTTCACTTGGTGGAACGGCCAGACGATTGGCACGCAGTGGTCGACCTGGCTGTACGGCGAGTTCGTCGGCGATGACGAATTCGGCAACCGCTATTACCAAACAAAGGGCGGTAAAATCGATCCCGCGCTCGGGCTCAATCGACGCTGGGTGATTTACCGGGGCGTGGCCGAGCCGTCCATGGTGCCGCCAAGTTGGCACGGCTGGCTGCATCACACCGTGGCTGTGCCGCCGACCCAGGACGTGGTGAAGCCGCACCCTTGGGAGAAGCCGCACCTGCCCAATATGACCGGCACGGCGGCTGCGTACCGCCCGAGCGGGTCGACATTGGCGCAAGGCCGCCGTCCCCAGGCGACCGGCGATTACAAGGCCTGGGTGCCCGGAAACAGTGGTCGGTAACCGGTAATACCGATGACTGGGACTGCCGATACCTGACGCGCTGATCCCTGGAATTGCCGCATTCGGCATGTTAACCGGGCTAACGGCAAAGACGCGTCCAATCCGACTGCGCAAAGAATTCTGAAACCATGGTCCGCATCGCCGCACTCTTGGTCGTGATCGGCGGAGCGCTTGCCGCTTTTCCCGCTGCGGCTCAGATCGGGGGCATTTTCAGCGATTCACCGCCACGCCCGCCGGCCGACGTTCCCAACGGATTCCCGCCCCAACCGCCGCCGGTGCAATATCCCGGGCAGCCATCGCAGCAAGCATACCCGCCGCCACAGCAGAACCCGCCGCCGCAGCAATATCCGGCGCCGAAAGTTCCGGTGGCGCGAGCCCCATCCAGCATTCAAGGACAGCCGTTGCCGCCGCCTCCGGGCGCTTCGATGGCGCCCGCGCCGCTCGCCCCGCCGCAGGCTTCGCGAAACGTGCCCGTCCCGGCCAACCCGCCGCCGCCGCAACCGACCGATACTTCGCCGCAGCCGGACGATACGGTGGTCACCGTGACGCCGACCCAGAAGATCGAGAACGGTCGCGCGGTTTTTTCTGGTCTCGATAAAATAACCGGGCGAACCATTTCGTTCGATGCCGCGATTGGAGAAACGGTGCAATTCGGTGCGCTGCAGGTCACCGCGCGCGCTTGCTACACGCGGCCACCCACCGAAGCCACCAATACGGATGCCTTTGTCCAGGTGGACGAAGTGACGCTTCAGGGTGAGATCAAGCGCATTTTCACCGGCTGGATGTTCGCGTCGAGTCCGGGCCTGCACGCGGTCGAACATCCGATCTACGATGTGTGGCTGACCGACTGTGCGTCGCCGCTCTCCGTCCCGATCGCGCAATCGACCGCGCCGCCGACGCCGGCGGCCGGCGCGGCACCACCCGGTGCGCCGCGCCCCCGCCAAACTGCGCCGCGCGGAACGGTCGCTCCACCGGTGGCGCCTGCACCCGTCGAGGCACCCGTCACGACGGACTGAGACCGTTCGTCAGCCTGGCGCGAGCCGTGCCAGCGCCGTAGCGCCGGAAACCGGATGATCGATGGCGAGCGTGGCAAAATCGCCCTCACCGACCAGCGCGGCATCAAGCAGCTTGTGATAGACGGGTCGCGATACTTCGACGGCGCCGAACGTCCGCAAATGTTCGGTGACGAACTGGGTGTCGAGCAACCGGTAGTGGCCGGCCTTAAGCCGCGCTACGAGGTGGACGAGAGCGACCTTGGAAGCGTCACGCGCCCGGTGGAACATGCTCTCGCCGAAAAAGGCGCGTCCGAGGCTGACGCCATAAAGGCCGCCGACCAATTCCTCGCCGTCATAGACCTCGACGGTGTGGCAGTCGCCGCGCTCATAGAGCTTGCGGTACAGGGTGCGGATGCGGACATTGATCCAGGTACGGCTGCGCCCCGGCATCGGCTCCGCGCAGCCGTCGATGACGGCTTCGAAATCGCGATCGATGGCGACTTTATATCGATCGGAGCGCACCGTTCGGGCCAAACGGCCGGGGACGTGAAAGCGATCGAGCGGGATAATGCCACGCCGTTCCGGCTCGATCCAATAAAGCGCCGGGTCGTCGGCGCTTTCGGCCATCGGGAAAATGCCGCAGGAATATGCCTTGAGCAGCACCTCGGGTGTGATGTCGATAAGCGCGGACTCGCGGCTGGCCATCCGTTTCGTTTACCCGGCCCCGGCCACCTGGTTCAAGAGGCGCCATCATGTTAGCGCGGGGGCAACGCCCGCCGAGCATCTCAAGTACGGAGACGACGCATGTCCGGATATCGCTTCAGTGCCGCCGGCTTAACTGTCGCGGCAAATATTGCGCTGGCAATGTGCGGTTTCGTGCCCGCCGCCTTCGCTCATGTGACGCTTGAACAGGGTCAGGCGGCGGTAGGGGCGTCGTACAAGGCGGTGCTGCGTGTCCCGCATGGTTGCGACGGTTCGCCGACCACCGCGATCCGCGTGCGCATTCCCGAGGGCGTGATCGACGTCAAGCCGATGCCCAAGCCGGGTTGGACGCTGACGCTCGTCAACGGCAAATACGCAAAATCCCATGGCCTCTATCGCGCCGACGTCAGCGAAGGCGTGACCGAGATCGACTGGTCGGGCGGGCGGCTGCCCGACGAGTATTATGACGAGTTCGTGTTTCAGTCATTCCTCGCAACCGATCTGCAACCCGGCCGCACGCTGTACTTCCCGGTGGTGCAAGAGTGCGAGAAAGGCGTCCATCGCTGGATCGAAATTCCGGCGGCGGGTGCGGACTACCCGGAACCGGCGCCAGGATTGAAGCTCGTGCCCAAACCGTGACCATCCATCCGTCCTGCCGGCCGTTGTGGCGCTCGCTCGGCGCCGGCGCGGTGCTGGCGGCGATGTTTGTCATTTTCGCTCCGGCGCGGCCGGCGCTGGCGCACGCCTCACTGCTCGGCGCGGTGCCGGCGGGCAACGTCACGATTCCCGAGCCGCCGCAAAGTTTTCAACTCGACTTCAACGAACCGGTTTCGCCGTTGGTGATGCGCCTGATCGGTCCCGACGGTCAGGTGACGACCCTGACCGATGCGCGAGCGGCAAACAAGTCCGTCACTATCGCGGCGCCGCCGATGCCGCAGCGCGGCAGTTATGTACTGAGCTGGCGCGTCATCTCCGCCGACGGTCATCCGGTCGGCGGGGTGGTCAGCTTTGCGATCGGACATCCGAGCACCGGCGTCGAGGCTCCGCCCGTTAAAGGCGCAGCGGCGGTGCATGCCGCCATTTGGACAACGCAATTCATTCTTTCGATCGGGCTTTTCGTCGGTGTCGGCGGCGCGGCCTTCATGGTCTGGCTTGTGCCAATGCGGCCGATGCCGGGACGCGTTATCGTCGCGGTCGCCATGATCGCCGGTATGACCGCCGCTGTGGCCTCGCTGCCGTTTCAGGGCCTCGATGCCTTGGCAGAACCGCTGCCGCAGGCCTGGCAGCCGGCGGTCTGGGCCGCGGGCTTTGCGACTTCGTGGGGTTCGACCGTGGTGCTCGCGCTGGCGACATTGGCCGCGAGCCTGGTCGCTCTTTGGCTCGATCGTGGGACCATGGCGCGGTCGCTGACGTTGCTGGCCGTCGTTGGAATTGGGCTTGCGCAAATCGCCAGCGGCCATGCCGGCACGGCCGTTCCGCTGCTGACGGTTCCCGCGGTCTTTTTGCATACCATCGGCGTCGCGCTGTGGGTCGGCTCACTGCTGCCGTTGGCCATGGCCGTGCGTGCCGGCGACCGGTTCGCCCTGCAACGCTTTTCGGCCTTGATCCCGGTGCCGCTCGTGATCCTGATCGCGACCGGGATCGTGCTGACCACCGTCGGGTTCGATCGGTTCGATGCGTTTTGGACGACCGATTACGGCTTGGTGCTGTCGGCCAAACTCGCCGTCGTTGTCGCGATGCTGCCGCTCGCCGCCGTGAACCGCTACGTGCTGGTGCCGCGGCTGGCGACCGGGGTAGGGCGCTTGGTGACCGTGATTGCCGCCGAATTTGTACTTGCGATCGCGATCCTCGCCCTCGTCGGCCTGTGGCGCTTCACGCCGCCGCCGCGGACGCTCGCCGCCGCGGAAACCAGCTATATTCATCTCCACGCCGAACCGGCGATGGCGCAAATCGACGTCACGCCGGAGCGCGACCGCGGCGCCTCGGTCAGCGTTGCGGTAACCGACGACGACCTTAACCCCGTCGCGGCCAAGGAGGTTGTGCTCATCATCTGGAATCCCGGCGCCGGCATCGAGCCGATCCGGCGCAGTGCCGTCTTCGAAGGCGGGTCGCAATGGCGCATCACCGGACTTCACATTCCAATTTCCGGGGTTTGGCGGATGCGGGTTGAAATTCTCATCAGCGATTTCGAGAAAGTCATGATCGAGGATAATGTCGAATTGCCGCGCGCACCGTAACTTGCCCAAGTTCCATCGGCCGTTAACACTCCGCAAACCATAAATCGCTACGATTT
>Ga0181531_10001750_pt1 | contig 13621 bp, 13 predicted proteins | sample PEATcosm2014_Bin_38_FD_119743 | JGI IMG/M metagenome (GOLD analysis project Ga0181531, IMG submission 119743) | Peatland microbial communities from MTU Mesocosm Facility, Houghton, MI, USA - PEATcosm2014_Bin11_10_metaG | ecosystem: Environmental > Terrestrial > Soil > Wetlands > Peat | place... | reverse complement strand
TCGGTTATTTGCGCGCCGACAAGCCGGGCGTGATCGAGCCGCCGCCGGAGGGCTGGTACGACACCGGCGACATCGTCACCATCGACGAGCAGGGTTACATCGCCATCAAGGGCCGCGCCAAGCGCTTCGCCAAGGTCGGCGGCGAGATGATCTCGCTTGCCGCCGTCGAGATGCTGGCAGCCGAGCTGTGGCCAAATGCCGTCTTTGCGGTCGTGGCAATTCCCGACGCCCGCAAAGGCGAGCGGCTCATTCTGGTCACCGACAAGCACGGAGCGACGCGCGCCGATTTCCAGGCTTTTGCCCGCAGCAAGCACGCCGCCGAGCTGATGTTTCCGTCCGAGGTTGTGGTGCTCGACAAGCTGCCGCTGCTCGGCTCCGGCAAACCGGACCTCTTGGCGTTGCAAAAATTCGTGCAGGAGCAGACGGCGGCGAAAGCCACGGCGGCAGAATAATCCGCAGCCAACGTCTCCTAATTCCCCGGTGTCCGAGAGCTCTCGGAGCCCTAGACTTCGCAGGGCCGGCATGCCACCTCAACCTCGCGCGCGGAGATACGCATGTTTGAATCGTTTAAGAATTTCGTCTCCGATTTCGTGGACGGCGAGAAACATCCGAGCCAGTTCGCCGATAATGATTACCGCCTCGCGGCGGTGGCGCTGCTCGTCCATGCCGCGGCTATCGACGGCGATCTCTCGCCGAGCGAGCGCGACAAGCTGCATGCCGTCGTCAAGCGCCGCTTTGACCTCGACGATGCCCTCACCGACGAGCTGATCGAAAAGGCGACGCAAGCCGAGCACGAGGCGGTCGACCTTTATCACTTTACCAGTCTGCTCAATCGCACGCTCGACGAGCCCGGACGGGCGCGTGTCATCGAAATGATGTGGGAAATTGTCTATGCCGACGGCCGCCGCGACGAACTGGAAGACAATCTGTTGTGGCGCGCGGCCGATTTGCTCGGCGTGTCGCCGCGAGAACGGATCGAGCTGCGGCAACGCATAGCGAGAGAATCCGGCGAAGCTGACGGCGCATGAAGCCCATTACGCTTATCACCGGCGCCTCTGGCGGCATCGGGGCCGCGCTGGCGCGCGTCTTCGCCGAGCACGGGCATGAGCTGGTCCTGGTTGCGCGGCGTGAGGCTCAACTGACTACGCTCGCTGACGAGATCGCGGCGGCCGGCCGGCCACGGCCTACGGTGCTGAGCGTGGATCTCGGGCAGCAGGACGCGGTCCCGGAAATCGCCGCGGCGCTCGCCGCGCGCGGTCTCGAGCCGCAGATTGTCGTCAACAATGCCGGCTTCGGGCTTGCCGGATCGGCCGCCGTACTCAGCCGCGACGAGCAGCTTGCCATGATCGATCTCAATGTCCGCACCCTCACCGCGCTGTCGCTGACTTTCGTGGATAGCGTGGCCCGGCATCGCGGCGGCATTCTCAATGTGGCGTCGGTCGCGGCCTTCATGCCCGGACCAGGCATGGCGGTTTATTATGCCAGCAAGGCCTATGTGCTCTCCTTCAGCGAGGCCTTGCATCAGGAACTGAGGCCCCTTGGCATCAAGGTCACCGCGCTGTGCCCCGGGCCGGTACCAACCGAGTTCCAAGCGCGCGCAGGGCTGCGCGAAGAGCGGGCGCAAAGCGCGTTGCTGTCGCTCTCGGCCGAGCGCGTGGCGCGCCTTGGCTATCATGGGTTTATGCGCGGCCGGCGCGTCGTCATTGCTGGCGTAGGCAACAAAATCGCGGTGTTCCTGGTGCGGATCGTGCCAAACGCCGTCCTGATGCCGCTACTTCACTGGGGCACGCGGTTCGCGGCGCGCAATTCGTAACGGCCTGTGGCTTCCCGCGCCTTGAATTTGCGGCCGAACGCGATACCAAATGGTGTGCCGGCTTTTCGATTCTTTCGACAATGCCACAGCCGATTCTGATCATCCTGCACCAGGAGCGCTCTACGCCGGGCCGGGTCGGCTACACGCTTGAGCACTTTGGCTATCGGCTCGACGTCCGTCGCCCGCGCTTCGGCGATCCATTGCCGCCGACTCTTGAAGATCATTCTGCTGCGGTCATCTTCGGCGGCCCGATGAGTGCCAACGACGACGACGATTTCATCCGCCGGGAAATCGACTGGATCGCCGTGCCGTTGAAGGAAGACAAACCGTTCCTCGGTATCTGCCTTGGCGCGCAGATGTGCGCGCGGGCGCTGGGGGCTCGGGTCTTTCTCCATCCGGCCGGCCGCGCCGAGATCGGCTATTATCCGATCCGGCCTACGCCCGCCGGTTTGGCGCTGGTCGATCCGTGGCCGGAGCAGGTCTATGAGTGGCACCGGGAAGGGTTCGATTTACCGGCGGGCACCGAGTTGCTCGCCGAGGGCGACATGTTCGAGGTGCAGGCGTTCCGTCATGGACGAAGCTACGCCCTGCAATTTCACCCGGACGTGACCCACGCCACGATGCATCGGTGGATGGCGAGCGGGCATGATCGTCTGGCAATGCCCGGCGCGAAGCCCCGAGACACCCACTTTGCCGACCGCGCGGTCTACGATTACAGCGCGCGCGCCTGGCTCAGTGTGTTTCTCGAACGCTGGATTGCCGGATAGGTATAGCGGTTCGCTGATCCGTGGGTTACTGGCCGCCGGCGAGCTGCTGGGCGAAATAGGCGACCGTCTTGGTGTAGACCTGCGACGCGTTCCACTGCAGCAGCACCTGGAAATTGGCGGTGCCTTCGCCCCAGGGCTGGCCGCGCTGCCAGCCATAGCCTTTGAGATAATTGCCGGTGGAGGCGAGCACGTCGGGCACGCTGTGGATGAGGTCGCGGCGGCCATTGCCGTCATAGTCGACGGCGTATTTGAGATAGGACGACGGCAGGAATTGCGTCTGTCCGATCTCGCCGGCCCAGGCGCCGCGCATGTCATTCGGACTCATGTCGCCGCGATCGACGATGCGCAAAGCCGCGAGCAACTCGCCGCGAAATTTCTCCGGGCGGCGGCAATCGTAGGCGAGCGACGCCAGCGAGCGAATGGTCGCGAATTTGCCGGAGTTGGCGCCGAAGTCGGTCTCAAGCCCCCAGATGGCGACAATGACCGCGCCGGGCACGCCATACTGCTGTTCGATCCGGCTGAAAACCGGACTGTATTGCTGGAGAAGCTTTTCGCCGCGCGCCAGCCGTGGCGGCACCATGCGTCCGGAAAACTGCTCGAAGCTCTGACGAAAGACCCCTTGCGCATGATCCCGCGCAATGATTCCCGGGTCGTAGGTGACGCCGGCGAGCGCCGATTGGATCGTGCGCTGCGAGACCTCTTGCGCCGCCGCTTCCTGCTTGAAGCCGTCGAGCCAGACGCCAAAGTCGCCGCCGCACGGCACGGTCGCAGCAGCAGACGGCGCCGCGACGCCCAGCCACAATGCCGCGACGGCCAGTCCAAAAATGATCGGTCGTGAGGTCGCTCGCATATCCGGTCGTTCCTCGTGCCCCGCAATGAATAGGCGCATTTAAGTCGCGAATATGATGAACCAACGCTCGTAAATCAAAAGCCCGCCTTCGCTCCGCGAGCTACGGTGTGCAACCTTCGCGGAATTTGGCTGGCTTGCCAACCGAAGCGGCTTTGGCCGCGAAGGTTGGTGGAGCCGAGGGGAGTTGAACCCCTGACCTCCTCATTGCGAACGAGGCGCTCTCCCAACTGAGCTACGGCCCCCGCCAGGGCTCGAGCCGGGCCGCAAAGATGCCGGCTCTTGGCGAGTTCGGCCATTTACGGCCCGGGGCCAAAGGTGTCAATGGCGGCTGTTAGGCATCGGGCCGCCGCGGTCTCGTGGGCTCGGCGCCGGCGCTTGTTCGCATCGCCGCAAATCGCTACGTTCGCTCGTCTTCACACGCGAAAGCCATCCATGCGCGCCCTTTTTCTCGTCATCGATCTTGCCCTCGAACTCTACATCTGGATCGTGATCGCTGCGGCGATCTTCTCCTGGCTGATCGCGTTCCACGTCGTGAATACGCGCAACCAGGTCGTCGCCATGATCGGCGAATTTCTTTACCGCATTACCGAGCCGGCGCTGCGCCCGATACGCAATCTGCTGCCGAATCTCGGCGGCATCGATATCTCGCCGGTCGTGCTGTTCCTGATCATCATCTTCATCCGTTACGTCATCGCGCTCTACATCCTGCCCAACGTCTATTGAGCGGCCGACGGAACGCCGACTACGAACGGCAGGCGAGAGCGGATCCTTCCGTTTTTGGTATCAGTCTTCTGCCTGAATTCAGCTATTCCAGCCGAAGGCGACCTTATCGAGCACCCGCGTGCCGAACTTTTCCGATGAGCGGGCGACGGTCTTGCCGCTGAGCGCGCGATAGAATTCAACGGCCATGTCATTTTCCGACAGCGCCCAAACGATCAGCGATTTCAATCCGCTTTGTGCCAGATCGCGCCGCGCCGCGGTAAACAGCCGCCGGCCAAATCCCAGTCCCTGGAATTCCGGCCGCAGATAGAGCTCATAGATCTCACCGTCGTAATGCAGGCTGCGCGCGCGATTGCGTCCGTAATTGGCGTATCCGGCGATCTTGTCGCCAAATTGCAGGAGCGCGATGCGGCTGCCCTTGCGGATGGCGCTGTCCCACCATGCCGCGCCGCGGCGGCTGATCAGCCGGTCCAGTTCGGTGCCCGGGATGATGCCCTGATACGCGGTCCGCCACGCCTCATCGTGGGCATCCGCGACCGCGCCGGCATCGTACGGCTTGGCGCGGCGGATTTCGATGAGGACGGTGCTCATGGGCTAATCAAAGCAAGCAGTTCAGCCGCCTTCAAGTCCCGCGTTTATCGATCTATTGCCAATGTGGATTATTAGCGAAACCACGCCCGCACGCCATTCCGGGAAGCGGCAAAAAACTCAAGCCTGAGCACAATCTGAGGGGCTGTTGCCGAAGCGACACGGTCGGCCGGTATTTTGCGCGGGCTCGCGGCTATCGAGAGTTGTGCGCCGGTCGGGCGGCACTCCCGCATGTGCGCCCCGGTTCCAGCCGCCGGAATCTTACACGCGTTCTGCTTCTTTGCGCCGCTCGTCTTTTTTGCGCTCATGGGGATCGAGCAGCTTCTTGCGCAAGCGGATCGATTTCGGCGTCACTTCCACAAGCTCATCGTCCTCGACGTAAGCGAGTGCCTTTTCGAGCGTCATACGAATCGGCGGGGTGAGGCGAACGGCCTCGTCCTTGGAATGGGTGCGGATATTGGTCAGCTTCTTGCCCTTGAGCACGTTGACCTCGAGATCGTTGCCGCGGGTGTGCTCGCCGATGATCATGCCGCGGTAGACCTTCCAGCCCGGCTCGATCATCATCGGTCCGCGGTCTTCCAGGTTCCACATCGCATAAGCGACGGCGTCGCCCTGATCGGTCGAAATCAGCACGCCGTTGCGCCGCCCCACGATGTCTCCCCGGTGCGGCCCGTAAGCGTGAAACAGGCGGTTCATGACCGCGGTGCCGCGCGTGTCGGTCAACAACTCGCCATTATAACCGATAAGCCCTCGCGTCGGCGCGTAAAACACCAGCCGCACGCGGCCGCCGCCGGAGGGGCGCATCTCCACCAATTCGCCCTTGCGCTCGGCCAGCTTCTGAACAACCACGCCGGAGTGTTGCTCGTCCACGTCGATCAGGACTTCCTCGATCGGCTCAAGCAATTCGCCCGACGGCCCGTACTGAAACAGCACCTTCGGCCGCGATACCGAAATCTCGAAGCCCTCGCGGCGCATGGTCTCAATGAGGATGCCGAGCTGCAATTCGCCGCGGCCGGCAACCTCCATGGAATCCTTCTCGGAAGATTCCGAAATCCGGAGCGCTACGTTGCCCTCCGCCTCGCGCAGCAGGCGCTCGCGGATGACGCGGCTTTGCACCTTGTCGCCCTCGGTACCGGCAAGCGGCGAATCGTTGATGCGGAAGGTCATCGCCAGCGTTGGTGGGTCGATCGGCTGCGCCGGCAACGGCTCGGTCACCTCGGGGGCGCACAGGGTATGCGAGACGGTGGCTTCCGGGAGGCCTGCGATAGAAATGATGTCACCGGCGAAGCCTTCGTCGATCGGCGTCCGCTCGAGCCCGCGAAAAGCAAGTACTTTGGTTGCTCGCCCTTCTTCGACGACGTTGCCGCCGGAATCGAGCACCTTGATCGTCTGGTTCGGCTTGACCGAGCCTGAGAAAATCCGCCCGGTGACGATGCGGCCGAGATAGGGATTGGCCTCGAGGATGGTTCCGAGCATGCGGAACGGACCCTCCTCGACCACCGGCGACGCCACGTGACGGAGCACGAGATCGAACAACGGCGCCATGCCCTTGTCCTTGGGTCCGGCCGCGTCGGTCGCCACCCAGCCCTGCTTGGCGGAACCGTAAAGCAGGGGAAAATCGAGCTGCTCCTCGGTCGCGTCGAGCGCGGCGAACAGATCGAAGACCTCGTTGGCGACTTCCTGCGGCCGGGCGTCCGCCCGGTCGACTTTGTTGATAATGACAATCGGCCGAAGCCCGACTTTCAGCGCCTTGCTGACGACGAACTTGGTCTGCGGTAGCGGGCCCTCGGCGGCGTCGACCAGGACGAGCGCACCATCCACCATGCCGAGGATGCGTTCGACCTCACCGCCGAAATCGGCGTGACCGGGCGTATCGACGATATTGATGCGGGTGTCCTGCCACAGAATCGACGTGACTTTCGACAGGATGGTGATGCCGCGCTCGCGCTCCAGATCGTTGGAATCGAGCGCCCGTTCGGCAACGCGCTGGTTGTCGCGAAACGATCCCGCCTGCTGCAACAGCCGGTCGACCAGCGTGGTCTTACCGTGGTCGACGTGGGCGATGATGGCGATGTTGCGTAGATTCATGGGGCGCGGTGTTACATCGGGGGTGGCATTAAATTGTTGCGGGCCCCGAGGGGCCCGCGTGCTGGCCGGAATATAGTCAGCCCCCCGCCGGACGCAATGTCGGCAAAACGAATCGGGACGGCCGGGTAGAATCTTGGTAAGCTTCGCATTGGGATAAATAAACGGGTGTCTCGGGGAATCGCGTGCATTGTCCTCTAAAGGTGGCCAGTCAACGGCACATCCTCTGCATGTTCCCGGCATATACGCCGTCGTTCGGCACGTTTTCCCACGCCTACGGGCTGATGCACGATGTGCGTGCCTTTATGCCGCCGCAGGGCCTCCTGCTGATCGCCGCCTATATGCCGCCGCAATGGCTGGTGCGCTTCGTCGACGAGAATATCGCGCCGGCGGGCGCTGATGATTTCGCCTGGGCGGACGTAGTCCTGGTCAGCGGCATGCACATCCAGGCGTCGCAGATCCACGACGTTGCCCGCCGCGCAAAGGACGCCGGCAAAGTGACCGCGCTCGGCGGTCCGTCGGTGTCGAGCGCGCCTGAAATGTACCCGGATTTCGATTATCTCCACATCGGCGAAATCGGCGACAGTACCGACCGGCTCATCGCTGCGCTGGACCACAGTTGCGTTTCGCCTCCGGCGCAACTGCGTTTCGAAACCAAAGAGCGCTTGCCGCTCACTGATTTCCCGATTCCCGCCTATCACCTGGTTCCGTTGGCCCGCTACCTGATGTGCACGCTGCAATTCTCCAGCGGGTGCCCTTACCTCTGCGAATTCTGCGACATCCCGAACCTTTACGGCCGGCAACCCCGGTTCAAGACGCCGGAGCAAATCACCGCCGAGCTGGATGCCATGTGTGCGCAGCCCGGCCATTCGCCCAGCGTGTATTTCGTCGACGACAATTTCATCGGCAACCGCAAAGCGGCGCGCGATATGTTGCCGCATCTCGTCGAGTGGCAGAAGCAGCGCGGCTATCCGATGCAGTTTGCCTGCGAGGCGACGCTCAATATCGCCAAGCAGGACGAAATCCTGTCGCTCATGCGCGAAGCTTTGTTCGTTGGAATATTCGTCGGGATCGAGACGCCGGAGGCCGAGGCGCTCACGGCCATGCGCAAGGGCCAGAACAATTCGCTGCCGATGATGGACGCGATCAAGACGCTCAACGGCTATGGTCTGGAAGTCATTTCCGGCATCATCCTCGGACTCGATACCGACAGCGACGATACCGAAGCACGGCTGAAGGAATTCATCGATCTCTCGAACATTCCGATGCTGACCATCAATCTGCTCCAGGCGTTGCCGAAGACGGCGCTGTGGGATCGCCTCAAGCGCGCCGGACGCCTGGACGACGACCCACACCGCGAGAGCAACGTCGCTTTCTTGCGCCCCTATGATGAAGTGGTCGCGATGTGGCGGCGAGCGCTCGCTCACGCCAACGATCCGGAACGGCTATTCGTCCGTTTCCGGCATCAGGTGGACGCCACTTATGGGAACCGGATTACCCCGCCGGCGCGCGGCAGGCTTAACTGGCCGAACCTGCGCCGCGCGGCGGTGCTGGCCTACAATGTGCTGGTGCAGGTGGGCTTGAAGTCGGACTATCGGCGGGCATTTTGGCGTGCGGTGCGTCCCGCGCTGCGGCGCGGCCAGATCGAGGCGGTGCTCTCCATCGGCTTTATGGCCCACCACATGATCCAGTTTACGCGCGAGGCGTTACGCGGCGACCACAACGCCTCGTTCTACTCCACCAAAGCCCACAAACGAACATCGAGCGACGAAGCCGCTGCTGCGTAGACCGCGGCTTTTGGCCGGCGGTTTCGACTACGCTGCGGCGGCTTTGGTGCCGGTCTTGCTTTCCGTACCGCCCAAGAGGATCGCGCGCCGGGCGGCGATTGCGAAGCGGACCTGATCGAGCGCAAGCGAGAACGACATCTGCACCGATTGATCGTATTCCTCATGCTCGGTCTGATGGATCAGCGCGATTACCAAATTGTCGACGTCGATTTGCAGCTGATCGAGCGCTTCCAGCGATGGCGCGGCATGCGCCTTGCGCACGACGTCGAGTAGCCGCTGCAACAGCCGCAGCCGCCGCGTGCGGCCGTTGTTGTGGAAATAGCTGGCGACGCCGGCGATCGCCGACCCAAAGATCGGGAAAATCAACAGACCGTAAAAGATATCGTCGCCGTATTTGTCAAAAAACGATTTCTGGTCGTCGTTCAGATAAGCGAGCGCTCCCGTGTGAACGAGCACTGCCGCGTCTTTGTCGGTCGACGGTGCCTCGATCTTGATCTCGCCCGGCATGCCGGCCGCCAGCGCCAGCCGTGACGAATAGATCAGCTTCGCCAGCGTGCCGATGGCCTCGTGGCTGAATGACTTTCGCGCGACGAGATATTCGGGGAAGCTCAGCGTCGTCAGCTTCTCGTCGGGCATCGGCGGATTGCCGCCGAAAGTCCCGGCGTCGATTTCGACGGAATCGAAAGCCGGGATGCGCTTGGCGATGCCTTCGGCTTGATCGATGGGGATGAAGCTCGGCGCTTGGCCGTTGCGTGAGGCCGCCGCGACGGTGTCACTGATGGCTTGTCCGGTGGCCGAGCCGGCGACGAAAATCGCATCGATCTGTTCGGTCTTGACGGCATCGGCCAGGTTTTTTGGATCGATCAGCGAAATCTGCACCTGGTCGGCGGCGACGCCGTAATGTTTGAGGACGATATCGAGCAAATCACGCGTCGCCACGCTTCCGGTCACGATGCCGACGCGGTGACCGGCCAATTTCGCGACTTTATCGAGCTTATCGGCGGCGCTGGCATCGGCTTTCGCGCTATCGGCGTCATCGCTGCTGTCGTCGCCAGCATCCGCCTCCTCGCTTTTGGCGGACTTTGCACCCTTGCCGCCTTTGGCGGTCTTCGTGCTTTTGGCGCTTTTGCCATGCTTTGCCTTCGGGGCTGTTTTAACGGCGGCAGCGCTCTTTTCGGTCTTGGCTTCCTTTCCGGCTTTTTCTTTCTTCTCGGGAACGCTCGCCTCTTTTTTCGCCGGTGTCTCCGCCGGCGTCGGCACGATCAGCGCCATGACATTTTGCCGCATGATGGCGACGACCGGCCAGTCCGGCGAATCGCCGACCGTGCTCGGCAAAATGGCGAGGTCGGCCTTGTCGTCGCGCAGGGCCTCGGCACTTCCCTTCGGACCGCCGGTGCCGACGAGTTGCAGCCGCACCTTGTCGCGGTCGTCAGCGAGCTTTTGCGTCAGGACGTGAACGAGGTCGACGTTGGCGCTGCCGGAGGGACCGGCGGCGATCCGCATGACCGTCGGCGCGGTGATCAAATAGAAAACCTCCCACACGCCGCCGGCGAGCACGATGGTGCCGAGTATGGTCACGAGCCAGGTGTGGCGAAGAAACATCCTGACCCGGTTGCGCACGATGTGCTCAAGTGACGTGCTCATGGGTTTGGCCGATGACTGTCCCGGAGTGGCGCTATCCGCCATTTTGGTGCGGCCGAAACGCTGGGCAAGCCAGAGTTTCATGGCGAGAGGCGGTCGCCGTGGTACTCGCGGAGGCATGGTTAATCTTAACACGGTCCTGGCGCGTTGCCGCAACGGCGTGGCGCGCGATTTGCCATCCAACAATTGCCTTGGTTAATCGCGGCAAAGGGCGAAAGTTTGTCCGCACGGCCGGCGACGTTGCAAAGGCTATAGCACAGGCGGGCCGCTGCCGCGTTTGTAAAGTTGGGTAGTAGCCTTGCCGCTTCTTGAGGGGAACGGCATATACCCAGGGATTGCCTTTCACAGCGGAGTTCGCACATGGCGCAAAAACTTTCCGGCGAGGCGCGAGGCCGCGCGCTTGCCCGGCTCAACGGGTGGAGCGAGGTCAAGGGCCGCGACGCGATCAGTAAGAAATTCGTCTTCGCGGACTTCAACCAGGCGTTTGGCTTCATGGCGCGCGCCGCTTTGACTGCCGAAAAGCTCGACCATCATCCGGAATGGTCCAATGTCTACAAGACTGTCGAGGTGACGTTGTCGACGCACGATGCCGGCGGGCTGACCGAGCTCGACGTCAAGCTCGCCGAGGCGATGGACAAATTCGCGAGCTGAAAGTCTATCCGCGCCCAAGCGTTGGCTCTGCCTTGCGGCCGCCGTCTTTGGCCGCCACGTTTGCGCCGCCGGGGATTCCGGCAAAGCTCACGCGGGGAGCAAAATGTCATTCTGGCAAGATGCGAGAAATTGGGCGGACGCCGAAGCGCTGGCGCGCCGGCTCGCCGGCGACGAAGCGGAGGTGCGCCGCGGATTTTGGCGCAAGCTCCGGCAGCTGGCGGCGAAGCTGCCTTTCGCCGAGGATTTGATCGCCGCGCATTATTGCGCGTTCGACCGGCGGACGCCGCTTCACGTCAAGGCCGTGCTGGTCGGTGCGCTTGCTTATTTTGTCCTGCCAGCAGACATCGTTCCTGATGTCCTTCCGGTGATCGGCTATACCGACGATGCAGCCGTGCTCGCCGCCGCCGTCAAGCTCGTGTCCTCCCACATCACACCCGACCATCGCGAGGCGGCACAGCGCATGTTGTCGCGCATGCGCGACACGGCCTGATCATTGGCGCGGATCAAGGCCGCAGGACGATCTTGCCCATCACTTTGCGGTTAGCGATGTCCTTGAGCGCCTGCGCGGTCTCGGCCAGCGGATAGACCGCGTGCACATGGGCGCTGAGCTTGCCCTCGGCGCACCAGCGCGCAATCTCGCTCATCAGCGCCCGCTGACCTTCCGGCTCGCGCAAAGTCCAGGCGCCCCAGAGCACGCCGCGGATATCGCAGGTCTTGAGCAGCACCAGATTCAGCGCCAGCTTCGGAATTTCGCCGGCGGCAAAGCCGATCACCAAATAACGTCCCTCCCAGCCCAGCGAGCGCACCGCGGGTTCCGCATAAGGTCCGCCGACCGGGTCGTAAACCACGTCGATGCCGCGGGCGCCGCCCACGCGCTTGAGCGCACCGCGCAAATCTTCGCTCGCGTAATTGACTGTTTCGTCGGCGCCGTGCGATCGGGCGAAATCGAGCTTTTCATCTGACGAGGCGCAGGCGATGACGCGCGCGCCCATGATCTTGCCAATCTCGATCGCGGCGAGGCCGGTGCCGCCCGAGGCGCCGAGCACCACCAGCGTTTCCCCGGGCTTGAGCCCGCCGCGCTCGCGCAGCCCATAGAGCGTCGTCGAATAGGTGATAGTGAGGCCGGCGGCGCGATCGAAGTCGAGATTGTCGGAGATCTTCACGAGTTGCTTGGCGGGGGTAGCCAGGCATTCGCGGGCCGCGCCCCAGCCGGTCGAACCCATGACTCGATCGCCGACGGCGATGTCGGTCACACCTTGGCCGACGCTTTCCACAATGCCTGCGAATTCGGCCGCGGGCGAAAACGGAAAGGGAGGCTTGTGCTGGTATTTGCCGGCGATGATCAGCGTGTCGAAGAAGTTGAGCGCGGCGGCCTTGATCCGCACCACCGCCTCGCCGGGTCCGGCGACGGGCGCGGCGATGTCGGCAAGCACGAGATCTTCGGGCCCGCCAAAATGATTGCAGAGAATGGCTTTCATAGGATGCTCGTTATTCTGGGGCTCGCGGGCTTGAAGCCCGCGATCGAGAATAGCGAACCTACGTGGTGGTCACCCCGGCCTCAAGCAGCAACCGGCGTAAACAGACGAATGCAAGCCGCAGCCGCGATTTCACCGTGCCGAGCGGCAGGTTAAGCCGGCGCGCAATGGTGCTGTGGGACAGTCCTTCGAAGAACGCGAGCCGCACCAGCGTGAATTGCTCGTGGGGCAGTGCGTCGAGCGCGACGCGGATCCGCCGTTCGCGCCGGGCGGCATCGAAGCAGTCGTCGCTGCCCTCCGCGGGGTCGGGAATGGCGTGAAAATCCTCGGCGGCGAAAGCGAATTCACGGCTGCGCCGCCTGACATCGATGCGGCGGTTGCGGGCGATCTGCTGCACCCAGGTGCTGGCTGCCGATTTGCGCGGATCGTAAAGGTGCGCCTTGCGCCAGATCGTCTCCATCACGTCCTGGGTCAAATCCTCCGCCGCGACCGGCGCGACGCCGAGCCGGACCAGTTGGGCTTGGACGCGCGGCCGAAAATGATCGAACAGGATCATGAACGCCCTGCCGTCGCGGCGTGCACCCACCGCGATCAGAAGATCGTCGAGCTCATTGGTTCTTTTCCCCAGGCCGCGTCGGGGAGTGCCGGGATCGTCGAACCAGGACGTGAGCTGCACGGCACGCTTTCCGTCTTAATGCCGCGCGGCGTGGGTGCGTCGCTTAGATGCAAGACGGGCCCCGCGCGCGCCGGTTAACGCTTTGAGTGTCGGAGCTTTGCCGGTAGCCGGATGTGCTGGCTGTCACGTTTTGCCGTTCCGCTCTCCCGCGTCCGCGACCGGCCAGCTTTTCCGCCGCCCGAATTCGTTCCCTACTCGGCGGAAATGGGTTAAACTTGAAGGGTTTGGATTTAAGCTGGCGCCGGATCCGGGTGAGGCCGATGCAATACAATCGACGCGGGAGATTTGTCGTTTCGCTGGTAATTGCCGGCGTTTTCGCCGTCCCCGCATTGGCGCAGCAGCCTCCGGCCTCGGATTCTGCGCCAGCGGCGCCGGGAACGCCCGCGCCCGCTACCAAGAAGCCGTCCAAGCACAAGCACGACGCTGCCAGCACGGATCCGGCTGCGGCCGTGACCGGCGGGGCGAAGCCCACGCTGCTCGGCCAGTACGGTGACTGGGGCGCCTATACCGCTTCTCCCGGCGGCAAGAAGATTTGCTTCGCCATCGCCAAGCCGTCCACGTCGGACAC
>Ga0181531_10001749_pt1 | contig 13624 bp, 12 predicted proteins | sample PEATcosm2014_Bin_38_FD_119743 | JGI IMG/M metagenome (GOLD analysis project Ga0181531, IMG submission 119743) | Peatland microbial communities from MTU Mesocosm Facility, Houghton, MI, USA - PEATcosm2014_Bin11_10_metaG | ecosystem: Environmental > Terrestrial > Soil > Wetlands > Peat | place... | reverse complement strand
CGCCAGTTGTCGGGCCGCTCGGGCCAGAGCATCCAGCAGCCCGCATGCGGCTCGAACTCCGCCGGCATGCGGAAGCCATCGCGCTCAGGTGTGGAGGTGAGTGTGCGCACTGCTTGATCTCCGGGCGCGCATGCTAGCATTGCGCCGAAATTTTGGAGGAGCAAGAGCATGTCGAGCCACCCGATCGCCCTCAAGGTGCCCGCCCAGGGCGAGAAGATCACACTGGTCGGCGGGAAGCTCACGGTGCCCGACCAGCCGATCATCCCGTTCATCGAGGGTGATGGCACCGGACGCGACATCTGGCGCGCGAGCGTGCGCGTCCTCGATGCCGCCGTGGCCAAGGCCTACGGCAGCCGGCGGCAGATTCGCTGGATGGAGGTGTTCGCCGGCGAGAAGGCGAACAAGGCCTTCAACACCTGGCTGCCCGAGGAGACGGTGGCCGCATGCAGGGACTACGTGGTCTCGATCAAGGGTCCGCTCACAACGCCCGTCGGCGGCGGCATCCGCTCGCTCAACGTGGCGCTGCGGCAGCTGCTCGATCTTTATGTGTGCCTGCGCCCCGTGCGCTGGTTCAAAGGCGTGCCCTCGCCCGTGCGGGCGCCCGAGAAGGTCGACATGGTCATTTTCCGGGAGAACACCGAGGACATCTACGCGGGCATCGAGTTCGAGGCGGGCAGCGCCGATGTGCGCAAGTTCCTCGATCAGTTCAAGCAGAATTTCCCGAAGCTATACGCCAAGATCCGCTTCCCCGACAGCTCCGGCATCGGACTGAAGCCCGTCTCGCGCGAGGGCACCGAGCGGTTGTTCCGCGCTGCGATCGAATACGCCATCGCGAGCAAGCGCAAGAGCGTGACGATCGTGCACAAGGGCAACATCATGAAATTCACCGAGGGTGCGTTTCGCAACTGGTCCTATGAGCTCGCCGAGCGGGAGTTCCCGGGTCAGACGTTCAGCTGGGAACAATGGGAGCGGCTCAAGTCTGCGCGCGGCGAGGCCGCCGCGAATGCCGAGATGGACGCCGCGCGCAAGGCGGGGAAGATCATCATCAAGGACGCCATCGCGGACATCACGCTGCAGCAAGTTCTCACACGTCCCGAAGAGTTCGATGTGGTCGCGACGTTGAATCTGAACGGGGACTATCTCTCCGATGCGCTCGCCGCGCAGGTGGGCGGCATCGGCATCGCGCCGGGCGGCAACATCAACTACATGACCGGTCATGCGGTGTTCGAGGCGACCCACGGGACCGCCCCCAAGTACGCCGATCTCGACAAGGTGAATCCCGGCTCGCTGATCCTGTCGGGCGAGATGATGCTGCGCTACCTCGGCTGGACGGAAGCCGCGGATGCCATCATCGGCGCGATGGACCGTACGATTGCGGAAAAGATCGTCACCTACGATTTCGCCCGTCTGATGCAGGGCGCCACCGAGGTGAAGACCAGCGAATTCGCGGATCGGTTGATCCGCAACCTCTGAGAAACCCCGGCCGGCTCAAGCGGCGCTGGCCGCCCTGGCCGGCGTCGCCGCGGCCACGGCACGCCGCTTGAGCACCTCGAACGCGGCAATGCGATAGGCCTCCGCCATGGTCGGGAAGTTCGCGATCTGCTCGATGAAGCACTCGCAGGTCGCACCCGCGGCGAGCGCGGCCTGACCCAAATGCACGAGCTCGGCCGCGCCATCACCGAGCGCCTGCACGCCGAGCACGCGCAGCGTGGAGCGCTCGCAGAGAAGCGAGAGAAAGCCTGCGGGCTCGCCCGCGATGTGGGCGCGCGCCACCTCGCTGAAGTCCGCGGTACCGACGATGACATCGAGACCCGCTGCTTCGGCCTCGCCGCGCGTCGCCCCCACGCAGCCGATCTCGGGGATCGTGTAGACGCCGGTCGGCACGAGCGAGGTCGCCGCCGGTGGCGGCAGGCCAAAGGCGGCAAGCGCCGCACGGCGACCCTGATCGCTCGCCGCGCAGGCGAGCGCGGGCGGTCCGATCGCATCACCCGCCGCGTAGATCCCGCCTACCGCCGTCGCATAGCTCTCATTCACCGCGATGTGGCCGCGCGGACTCAAGCCGAGGCCCACGCGCTCGAGCCCCAGCCCCTCCACGTTGGCGACGCGCCCGAAGGCGGCCAGCACGATATCGGCGGCCAGCCGTTCCCCCGAACCGAGCAGCACCTCGACCTGCGAGAAGCCGTCGAAGTGTGCCTGGGCGACCTCGACCCGGCCGCGAAAGGTGCCGCCCATGCCGCGAAAGGCGGCGAGAAAGCCGGCCCGGAGCGCAGGGTCGAGAAAGCCCAAGGGCTCGGGCGCCTTGTCGACCAGCGTGACCCCGCAGCCGAGCGCGGCAAAGATCGAGGCGTACTCGCAGGCGATGACCCCGCTGCCGAGCACGATCATCGTGCGCGGCAGATAGGCCAGACTCAGGATGGAATCGCTGTCGAGCACGTGCTCGTGATCGACTTGCACCGTGGGGACGTGCCGCGGCCGTGACCCGGGCGCGAGCAGCAGCGCCCGGGCCTCGAGCACGCAGCGCGTGCCATCGAGGCGCTCGACCTCGACATGGCCCGCATCGAGCAGCGTTGCACGGCCCCGGATCAGATCGATATGGTTGCGGGCGAGCTGCGCTTGCAGGAAGCGGTCCTGGGCGGCTATCACCGCATCGACGCCCTGGAGAAGGGCCTGCAACGGCGCATCGCCCTCGAGCTCGACCGCCAGCGAGGAGGCACAGCCGCGCATGCGCCGATAGCGCAGGGCCTGTTCGCGCAGCGCCTTGCTCGGAATCGTTCCGGAGAGCAGACATGCGCCGCCGGCCTGTGGCTCGCGCTCGACCACGGCCGCGTGATAGCCCGCTTTCGCCGCCTGAATCGCCGCCTTTTGCCCGGCGGGGCCCGATCCGATGCAGATGAGGTCGAAGCTGACCGGCAGGACCATCGATCTAGATTCCGGCCACGCCGCGCACCCGCTCGCGCTTGTCGATGAGCCCGCGGCGCGCATCGGCAAAGATGCCGAGCCGCTCGAACACGGCATCCTCAAGCACCAGCTCCTCTGCCAGCAGCTGCGGATGCAGCGTGTGCGTCGCCAGCAGATGCGCCGCATGCACCGTGCTCGCGAGCTCCGCATGGGGTGACTCGCCGTAGCGGCGCCAGTCGCTGGCCGCATCCTGCACATCGAGCGGCAGACTCCAGCTGCTCATCAACACGCGGCCGAAGCCCGGCTCGAACTCGACCACCAGCTCGGCGAAGCTGCGAGCATCCATCACCGTGCGCCGCTCGGCCTCGAAGCGCGACAGCATCTTCAGGGCGAGCGCGGCGCCGGTGCGGTGCATGAGGGCTGCGAGAAAAGCGCTTTCGACGTGGCGGCGGCGCTCGCGCGCGATCTCCTTGGCCCACAGCCCTCCGAGCCACGCCTCGCGCCACAGCTCCTCGGATTCCGGCTCGTGCCCGGGCGCCACGAACACTTCCCCGCGCAGCATCACCGCCATCGCGATGTTGCGCACCTCCGCAACGCCCAGCCAGGAGACGGCCTGCTGCAGCGAGACGATCGGCGCCCGCGGGCGCAGCGCCGGCGAATTGGCGACGCGCATGAGCTCGCCGGCGAGCGCGGGGTCAGATTGGATCAGGCGTGCGAGCTGCGCAGCATCCGTGGCGCTTTGTGCGGTGAGCTCGGCGAGCTGCGCGCAGACTCGCGGCAGCGGCGCAATGCTCTGCGGCGCTCCGAGCGACTCGGCGAGATATTCCCTTGCCGCCTGGCTGTGCAGCGCGGAGAGAACGACGGCCTCCGAATTCAAGCGACGAACCTCCTCGAGCGCAACGCCAGCACCATAGATCGGCCGGGCAGCCCCCACCTTGAGCTCGAGGAATGACCCGGGGCGCCGCCCTGTGGATGGCCCGGCGGCTTATGTCAAGCTGCCGGGAAAGCCGCGCGCAGCGCCTGCTGCAGGTCGGCGATGAGGTCCTGCTCGTCCTCGATGCCAATGGAGAGTCGCACGGTGCCGCGGGTGATGAGCGATGCGGCGCGCTGCTCGGGCGTGTATTCCTGGGAAGCCCAGAGCTGTGGGGGCACGACGAGTGATTCGGTCGAGCCCAGGCTCGCGGCGATGGAGAAGAGCTCGAGGGCCTCGGCGAAGCGATTGCCCTCCGCGAAGCCGCCCTCGAGCTCGAGGCTCACGATGGTGCCGAAGTCGCGCATCTGCCGGCGCGCCAGCGCATGCTGGGGATGGCCGGGCAGTCCCGGGTGAAAGACGCGCTTCACATGCGGCGAGTCGAGGAGAAAGCGGCTCACGGCGAGCGCGTTCGCGCATTGGCGCTCGTAGCGCAGGAAATAGGTGCGCATCCCCCGCTGCAGCAGGAACGCAGCATGCGGATCGAGCGTCGGCCCCATCGACACCACATCCTTGCGCATCGAATCGATGAGCTCGCGGCGGGCGATCACCGCCCCGCCCATCACATCCCCGTGGCCGGAGGCGTATTTGGTAAGGCTGTGCAGATAGACATCGATGTCGTAGCCGCCGTGGTTGTGAAACCCGGCAAAGGTGTTGTCGAGCACGGTCAGCGCGCCGGCGCGACGTGCGTGCGTCGTGAGATGCTCGATGTCGGCTATCTTGGTGACGGGGTTGGTCGGGCTCTCGAAGATGACGAGTCGCGTCGGTACCTGAGCGAGCACCCGCTCGATGCCCGCAAGGTCCTCGATCGACAGGAGCGTGTGCGCCACGCCAAAGCGGGCCAGCAGGTGCTGCAGCAGATAGCGCGTCGGTCCATAGGACTCGATGAAGCCGAGTACATGATCGCCTTGCTTGCAGAGCGCGAGCAGCGTCGATGCGATGCTCGCAACGCCCGAGCCCACGAGCAGGCAGCCGTCACGTCCCTGCAGCTGCGCGAGCAGGCGCTCGAGTTGCGAGAGCGTCGGGTTCGAGGAGCGCGAATAATAAAAACCCGGACGCTCGCCGCGCAGATAGCGCAGCGTCTCCGCCGTGTCGTCGAAGGAGAACTTCACCGACTGGTAGATCGGCGCCACCAGCGCCCGATTGTCCGCCGGCAGCTCGACCTCGGGCGGATGGTTGACCTTGGTCTCGTCCTTCATGGGCGCGTCATCCGCATCGAGTCCCGCTGCGCGAACCGATCGAACCAGCCGGCGAGCGCCGGCCGGCCCTCGCGCCAGCCGAGCGCGGCGTAGCGAAAATCGAGATAGCCGAGCGCACAGGCGACGGCAATCGTACCGAGATCGACGCGCTCGGCGAACGCCGCGGCGCGCTGCTCGAGCTCGCCGAGCGCACAGATCACCTTGTCGAGCTGGCCGGTCATCCAGTCATTCCAGCGCAGCGCCTCGGGACGCAGCGCGCTCTCGTAGCGCGCCAGCACGGCGGCGTCCAATACGCCATCGGCGAGCGCCTGCTCGACCGACACTCGCAGGCGCTCGATACCCCGCGGCGGGATCAGCCGTCCACCGGAGAGCTCATCGAGGTGCTCGCAGATCACCCGGCTGTCGTACAGCACCATCGCCTCATCGGTGATCAGCGTCGGCACCTGGCCGAGCGGATTCAGCGCGATGAGCGCACGATCGCGCTGCACCGGGTGCACGCTGGCCGGCTCGAGCGTGAGACGCGCAAAAAGGCCCGTTTCGTGCGCGCACACCACGCATTTGCGCACGAAGGGAGAGGTCGGCGAGTAATAGAGCTTCATGGCATGTCCTGGGGGAACATCAAGGCGCGGCACGTGCGCCGAGCCGGCTCGAGCGCGCGGTCCAGACACTCACGCCGATCATCATGAGCGTGACGACGCCGATCGTGAGCGTCGCGAGCACGTTGATCTCGGGGCTCACCCCGAGGCGCACCTTGGAGAAGACCACCATCGGCAAGGTGCTCGATCCCGGACCGGAGGTGAAGCTCGAGATCACGAGGTCATCCCAGGAGAGCGTGAACGCGAGCAGCCAGCCCGAGAGAATCGCAGGAAAGATGATCGGCAGCGTGATCACGAAGAAGACCTTGAGAGGGTGCGCGCCCAGGTCCATTGCAGCCTCCTCGAGCGCGCTGTCGAAGGTGGCCATGCGCGATTGGATCACGACGGTGACATAGGCCATGGAGAAGGTCATGTGTCCGATCGTCATCGTGGTGATGCCGCGGCCCGCGGGCCAGCCGATCATCTGCTCGAGCGCGACGAACAGCAGCAGAAGCGAGAGGCCCGTGATCACTTCGGGCATCACGAGCGGAGCAGTGGTCATGGCGTTGAAGGTAAAGCGCCCGCGGAACTGCCTGAAGCGCGCCAGCCCGAAGCCGGCGAGCGTCCCGAGAATCACGGCCCCGGAGGCATTGATGAACGCCACCTTGAAGGAGATCCAGGCCGCATCGAGGATCTCCTCGTTCGTGAGCAGCGAGCGATACCACTTGAGGGTCGGCGAATTCACGGAATCCCACACCGTGACGAGCTTGGAGGCGTTGAACGAGAACACCACCATCGAAAGGATCGGGATGTAGAGGAAGGCGTAGCCGAAGGCGAGGCCGGAAACGATGAATGCGGAGCGTCGGTGGTTCACGGGTCGAAGGCTTCCATCATCGATCGCCCGCCGCCGTTTCGCGCGATTGCACGCTCTGATACCACATCATGAACGGCACGAGCAGCAGCAGCAGCAAGATGGCGACGGCGCTCGCGACCGGCCACGCACGGTTCGAGAAGAACTCATCCCACAGCACGCGCCCGATCATGAGCGCATTCGGGCCACCGAGCAGCGCCGGGATCACGAACTCGCCGACGGCCGGTATGAAAACCAGCATCGAGCCGGCGAGCACGCCGTTGCGCGACAGCGGCAGGGTGATCTTGTAGAAGGCCTGCCAGGGACGGCAGCCGAGATCCTGCGCGGCCTCGAGCAGCTGCCAGTCCATTTTTTCCAGGTTGGCGTACAGCGGCAGGATGAGAAAAGGCAGATAGGAGTAGACAATGCCGACGTACATGGCAAACGGCGTGTACAGCATGGTGATCGGCTCGTGGATGATGCCGAGCGACATGAGCACGTTGTTGATGACCCCGTTGGCCTTGAGCAAACCGATCCACGCATACACCCGCAGCAGGAGCGAGGTCCAGAACGGCAGCACGACCAGCAACAGCAGCAAGTTGCGCGTGCGGCTCGGAGAGCGGGCGATGCCGTAGGCCATCGGGTAGCCGATCAGAAGACACAGGAGCGTCGAGATGAAAGCGACCTTGACCGAGTTCAAGAAGGCCTTGACGTAGAGCGGATCGGTGAAGAGGAAGGCGTAGTTGTTGAAATCGAGGCGAATCGCGAGCGCGTTCTGGCTGGTCCACTCGAGCAAGGGCTTGTAGGGCGGTATCGCGAGGTCGACGTCGGAGAAGGAGATCTTGAGCACGATGAGGAACGGTGCGGCGAAGAACAGCAGCAGCCACAGGTACGGCAGCACCACCACCAGGCCGCGGCCGCTGATTCCGAGATTCTGCAGACGCGAGGAGGCCATGCTCAGCGGGTGACCACCACCGGACTCGAGGGATCCCAGCACAGATACACGGCCTGCTCCCAGGTGATCGCCTCGGCGTGACGCGAGGTGTTGGGCTGCGTCACGCGCACCACCTTGCCGGTTGAGAGCTTGACCAGGTAAATCGACAGGTCGCCGAGATAGGCGATGTCCTGCACGATGCCCTTGACGACGTTGTCGGGACCTGGGGGAGGCTGCGTCGACATGAAGATCTTCTCCGGTCGCACCGCGGCCCACACCGTCGCCTCCGGGGCCGCGCTGATTCCGTGACTCACGAAGATGACCCCGCCGAGCTCATCGGAGGCGATGCGCACGTGCTCGGGCTCATCCTCGATCAGCTTCCCCTCGAAGATGTTGACGGTGCCGACGAAGTCGGCCACGAATTTCGAATTCGGGAACTCGTAGATTTCCGTGGGTGTGCCGGCCTGCACGATCTCGCCGTGATCCATGACGCCGATGCGGGTCGCAAGCGTCATTGCCTCCTCCTGATCGTGCGTGACCACCAGGAAGGTCACGCCGAGCTGGTCCTGCAAACCGATCAGCTCGAACTGCGTGTGCTCGCGCAGCTTCTTGTCGAGTGCGCCCAGGGGCTCATCGAGCAGCAGCAGTTTCGGGCGCTTGACGAGCGAGCGCGCGAGCGCCACCCGCTGGCGCTGACCGCCCGAGAGCTGATCCGGCTTGCGCTTCTCGAAGCCGCCGAGCTTGACGAGCTCGAGCATGGTGGCGACACGCTCCGCGATCTCGGCTTTCGGCACCCCATCCTGCTTCAAGCCGAAGGCCACGTTCTGCTCGACCGTCATGTGCGGAAAAAGGGCATAGGACTGGAACATCATGTTGACCGGGCGCTCGTACGGCGGCACGCCGACCATGTCCTCGCCGTCGATCAGGATGCGGCCCGAGGTCGGCGTCTCGAATCCACCGAGCATCCGCAGAAGCGTGGTCTTGCCGCAGCCGGAGGCGCCCAACAGGCAGAAGATCTCGCCCTGATAGATGTTCAGGCTCACATCATCCACCGCCTTGAAATCGCCGAACGTCTTGGTGATGCGCTCGATCTGCACGTAGGGGCGCGCGCTGGGGTCCCGCCAGGGCGCGGTCTTCACGGAGGCGGCGGCGTTGGCCATGACCCTATTGGCCCGTCTTGAACTTCTGCCACATGCGCGTGATCGCGCGGGTCTGCTCCGGCGAATCGGGCAGCTGGACCGCCAGCTTGTCGCGCAGCGAAGGGGGCGGATAGATGGCCGGATCATCCTTGACCGACTGCTCGACGAAAGGGTCGGAGGCCAAGTTGGGGTTCGCGAAACGCTTGAAGTTGGTGATCGCCGCGATCACATGCGGGTCCATGTTGTAGTTGAGGTACGCATAGGCGCTGTCGACGTCGGGCGCATCCTTCGGGATCGCCAGCATGTCGAACCAGAGGATGGAGCCCTCCTTGGGCACCACGTATTTGATCTCGATGCCCTTGTTGGCCTCGCGCGCGCGGTCGCGCGCCTGCAGCACATCGCCGTTGTACCCGACGGCGACGCACAGATCGCCGTTGGCGAGCGCCTCGATGTACTCCGAGGAGTTGATGTTGCGGATGAAGGGCCGGATCTTGAGCAACACCTCTTCCCCGGCGGCGAGATCCGCGGCACTCTGCGAGTTGGGGTCGCGCCCGAGGTAGCTCAAGACCGCGCGCAGCATCTCGGCCGGCGAGTCGAGAACGCTGATGCCGCACTTGGCGAGCTTGCTGGCGACCTGCGGGTCGAACACCAGACGCCAGCTGTCGAGCGGCGCATCGGGAAGCTGCTCGCGCACCATCTTCTCGTTGTAGCCGATGCCGTTGGTGCCCCAGGTGTAGATGACGCCGTGAGCATTGCCGGGATCGAACTGCGCGACGCGCTCCATGAGCTTCGGATCGAGGTTCTTGAGGTTCGGCAGTTTCGTCTTGTCGAGCGTGAGGTACACCCCGGCCTTGATCTGGCGGGCAAAGTAGGAGGCGGTCGGCACCACCACGTCGTAGCCGCTCGAGCCCGCGAGCAGCTTCGTCTCGAGCGTCTCGTTGCTGTCGTAGTAGGCGACATGGACATGAATGCCGGTCTGCTTCTCGAAATTCGCCAGCGTGTCGGCGGCGAGGTAGTCGGACCAGATGTAGAGGTTCAGAACGTTGCCGTGCGCAGCGCCAGCGGCATCCCCCGCCGCTCCCGCCCCGCTCGACCCCGGCTTGCCGCCGCAGGCACTCAAGAACACCACCGCGACCAGCGCCAGCAGCGCGGCCCTAAGAACGCTCGACATGCAATTGATCCCCTTCCCGGCCCCGGCATTCATTTATAACGCAGCGCGCAGTCGGCGCACAGGGCCATCACGCGCAGCGGCGCTACGGACAGGACTTTTCTTCGGACCGGCCTCTTCGGACCGGACGCGCGTCAGACGTTCAGCAGCAGATGCTCGCGCTCCCAGGAGCTGATCACCTGGGAGAAGGTCTCGTACTCCGCTTCCTTCACGGCAGTATAGGCGAGCACGAATCGATCGCCGAAGACATCGACGAGGGGCTTCGATTCGCGCAGCAGGCGCAGGCTTTCGGCGAGACTGCGGGGCAGCGCAATCGCGAGGTCATAGGCGCTTCCGGAGATCGGCTCGGAGGGCTTGAGCCCCTCGACCATGCCGAGGTACCCACACGCGAGCGAGGCGGCGATGGCGAGGTACGGATTGGCGTCGGCCCCGCCGACGCGATTCTCCACGCGCCGGGCATCGGCCCCGGACATCGGCACGCGCAGGCCCGCGGTGCGGTTGTCGTAACCCCAGTGCACATTGATGGGGGCGGCGGAGTAGCGGCTGATGCGCCGATAGCTGTTGACGTTGGGCGCGAACAACGACATGGCGGCCGGCAGGTACTTCTGCAGGCCGGCAATGTGGCCGAAGAACAGCGAGGACGGTGTGCCGTCGGCCATGCTGAAGATGTTCTTGCGCGTCTTCACATCCACGATGCTCTGGTGCAGATGCATCGCGCTTCCCGGCTCCTTTGCCATGGGCTTCGCCATGAAGGTCGCATACATTTTGTGCCGCAGGGCGGCCTCGCGCGCCGTGCGCTTGAATAAGAACGCCTGATCCGCGAGGCTCATCGGGTAGCCGTGCAGCAGATTGATCTCCATCTGTGCGGCGCCGGCTTCGTGGATCAGGGTGTCGATCTCGATGTCCTGCGCCTCGCAGAACGAGTACATGTCATCGAACAGCGGGTCGAACTCATTGACCGCGGCGATGCTGTAGGCCTGGCGGCCGATCTCGGGGCGCCCCGAGCGGCCGACAGGCGGCTTCAAGGGGTAGTCCGAATCGACGTTCGGCTCGACCAGGAAGAACTCGAGCTCGGGCGCCACCACCGGTTCCCAGCCGTGCGCCTCATAGAGCTCGAGGACGCGCCGGAGCACGTAGCGCGGCGCCATCGTCACGGGGCGTCCGTCACCGTAGAAGCAATCGTGGATCACCTGCGCGGTGGGCTCAGCCGCCCACGGCACGACACGCACGGTCTTGGGGTCGGCCTTCAGCACGATATCGATGTCCGAGGGGTTCATCGCGCTCTGATCGTCCGGATAATCGCCGGTCACGGTTTGCAGGAAGATGGCCTCGGGCAGTCGCATGCCCTCCTCTTCGGCGAACTTCTCGGCCGGCATGAGCTTGCCGCGCGCGATGCCCGCCATGTCGGGAATGATGGCCTCAACCTCGGAAATCCCATGCTCCTTCAAGAATTGCTGGATCGTGCTCGACATAGATCACCCTGCGCCCTGTGCGCGCCGGCGGCTCGCATCACCGAAGGCGGCGAACAGCGCGCGCGAAAACTCGTTCTTCTCGAACTGCCACTCGGGGTGCCACTGCACGCCAATGGCGAAAGCGGAGCTTGCCGCGACGGAGATTGCCTCGATGACGCCGTCCGGCGCGCGCGCCTCGATTTGCAGCCCGGCGCCCAGGCGGTCGATGCCCTGCCAGTGGAGTGAATTGACCTCGAGCCGATCGCGTCCGGCGATCGCCCTCAATCGCCCCTTGGGCTCGAGCCGCACCTCGTGGGAGGGGCCGTATTGCACCTCGAGCGGCGCACTCTCATCCTCGCGATGATCGCGAAGGCCGGGCACCTCATGCAATCTTTGATGCAGCGTGCCCCCGTAGGCGACGTTCAACTCCTGAAAGCCGCGACAGATGGCGAGCACCGGAATTCCGGCGTCGATCGCCTGCGGAATCAGCGGAAGCGTCGTAGCATCCCGATTTGGATCATGTAGCGTTCCCGGCTGACTCGCCGGTCCTCCGTAGTGATGGGGTTCGACATTCGACGGGCTGCCCGTGAAGAGCAGCCCGTCGCACCGAGCCAGCAGCGCCGCCGCATCGAGCATCGGGTCGAGCACCGGCACGAGCACCGGTATGGCGCTCGCGCCGCGCGCGATCGCCTCGATGTACTTCTCCCCGCCCATGTGGAAGTAGTGCTTTCCGCACAGTCGACGGTCGGCGGGTATTCCGATGAGCGGCAGGCGCATGTCTAATATATTAAACGTCCGTCGGGACGATCCGACGGTCTGGAGGGCACTATTACACCACACCCCCGCATGCGCGTGCCGGAGGCTGGTGCAAAACTGCCGTTGATTTAGGCATTTCCGAGACTTAGGGGTGATTGACGCGGTGCATCAATGTTGCATATCACGCGCGCTCGCGGCTAGGCTCACAGCCCTCGCGCCCTGTCAATAGTCGTAAAATCTTAAACAGCCACCCGGATCGAGTTGTCAAGTGCGCCACGATTTCCCCCCCGCCCGCTCCTGGTATGCAGCCTCGAGTATCGAGGGCGCGGCGCCGCAGCGCGTGGCGCTCGCAGGCGAGGTGCGCGCGGACGTCGTCGTGGTGGGCGGCGGCATCGCCGGCTGCTCCGCGGCGCTGCATCTCGCGCAGCGCGGCTATCGTACGGTGCTCATCGAAGCACGCTTCGTGGGCTACGGCGCATCCGGGCGCAGCGGCGGGCAGACGATTTTTGGCTTCGCGGCCGGCCAGCAGCAGCTCAAGGCTCAGGTGGGCGCGCAGGATGCGCGGCGGCTGTTTGATCTGTCGATCGAGGCGCTCGATCTGACACAGGCCCTGATCCGCGAGCACGGCATCGCCTGCGACTACCACGCCAACCACGTGCACGTCGCCACCAAAGCGCGACACCTCACCGAGCTCGCCGGGTGGGTGCGCGAGCTCAACGAGGAATACGGCTACACCTCGGCACGGCTGCTCGACGCCCAAGCGCTGGGCGAACACGTACGCAGCCCCCGCTTTCTCGGCGGACTCATCGACTCTCGCAGCGGACACCTGCATCCGCTCAAATACATCCAGGGTCTCGCTCGCGCCGCCGAGGCGGCCGGAGCGGTCATCTACGAATCGACGCCGGCCCTGGAGTATCGCGACGGACGCGAGGTTCTGGTGCGCACGCCCGCAGGCGCCATCCGCGCGCCGCACCTCGTGCTGTGCGGCAACGTATATCTCGGCCGCCTCGCCCCGGCGATCGCGCGCCGGATCCTGGGCGTCGGCACCTACATCATTGCGACCGAGCCGCTGGCGCCGGCGCTCGCCCGCAAGCTCCTGCCGAGCAATGCCGCGATTGCCGACATCAACTGGATCCTCGATTACTTCCGGCGCTCATCGGATGATCGGCTGCTGTTCGGCGGGCGCGTCAGCTACAGCGCCTTCGAGCCGCCGCGCCTCACCGAATCGATGCGCCGGCGCATGGTGCGGATCTTCCCCGAGCTCGAAACGACCGCCGTCGAGTACACCTGGGGCGGCTATCTCGACATCACCATGAGCCGGGCGCCGGATTTCGGGCGGCTCGAGCGGAACGTATTTTATCTGCAGGGATTCTCCGGGCACGGCATGACGCTCACGGCGCTCGCGGGCAAGCTCATCGCCGAGGCGATCGCGGGAACCGCTGAGCGCTTCGACTTGTTTGCGCGGCTGCCGCACCGTGACTTTCCCGGCGGCCGGGCGCTCAGGCGCCCCTCGCTCGTGCTCGCGATGCTCTACTATCGGGTGCGCGATCTGCTCTGAGGGACGGTGAGCCGGTAGCAGTGGTGCATGCGCGGATTGCGCTCGAAGTCCTTGGGCAAGGTCGCTTTGCTCAAATCCTCGATCTCGAGCTCCGCGAGCGCGCCGCGCTCGAGCCGAAAGCGCTCG
>Ga0181531_10001748_pt1 | contig 13625 bp, 14 predicted proteins | sample PEATcosm2014_Bin_38_FD_119743 | JGI IMG/M metagenome (GOLD analysis project Ga0181531, IMG submission 119743) | Peatland microbial communities from MTU Mesocosm Facility, Houghton, MI, USA - PEATcosm2014_Bin11_10_metaG | ecosystem: Environmental > Terrestrial > Soil > Wetlands > Peat | place... | reverse complement strand
TTGGCCGGCGCGCCGGCGCAGCTCCCGCGCGCCGACAAAATCGCCCTGCGCCCGGCACCGGAACTCAGCATCATCGTGCCGACGTTCAATGAACACGCCAATGTCCCGCTCCTGGTGGAGCGGCTCGCGCGTCTCCTTGTCTCCTGCGACTGGGAGATTGTGTTCGTCGACGACAATTCTCCCGACGGCACCGCCGCCGCCGCGCGCGCGATTGGCGAAAGTGACAGCCGCGTCCGCTGCATTCGCCGCATCGGCCGCCGCGGCCTCGCCGGCGCCTGCCTCGAAGGCATGCTGGCGAGTCAGGCCCGCTATGTCGCGGTGATGGACGCCGACCTGCAGCACGACGAAGCCGTGCTTATCCCCATGCTCGACAATCTGCGCAGCGGCCGCGCCGATGTCGCCGTCGCCAGCCGTTATCTCGACGGCGGTTCGTCCGCGGGTCTGTCGAAGCAGCGTTCCAGCGTGAGCCGCTGGTCGAATGCGCTGGTGCGGCATCTCTTCGGCATCGAGCTCACCGATCCGATGAGCGGCCATTTCATGATCCGGCGCGACGCCTTCGAAGCACTGGCGCCATCGCTTTCTTCGCAGGGCTTCAAGATTCTGCTCGACATCCTGGCGACCGCGCATGGCCGTCTGCGCACGATTGAACTGCCGTCGGCCTTTCACGAGCGCCAGCATGGCGAAAGCAAGCTCGACAGCAAAATCGCGCTCGATTTCGCCGCCTTGGTGACTGCCAAGCTCACCAACGACGCTGTCTCCGCGCGCTTCCTCCTGTTCTGCTTGGTCGGTCTGACGGGCATCGCCGTTCACTTGAGCATGCTCAGCGTGCTGTTGGCGGCAGCGTTTTCGTTCGGCGCGGCGCAAACGCTTGCCACCGTCGGCGCCATCGCCTGGAATTTCGTGCTCAACAACCTATTCACCTATCGTGACCAGAGACTCACTGGCTGGCATTTCGTGACCGGGCTCATCGGCTTCCAGGTGATCTGCGCCATCGGCGCGATCTCCAATGTGGGCATCGCCACCTGGATTTACGATTACGACAGCGTGTGGTGGACCGCCGGCCTCGGCGGGGCGCTGATCGGTACGGTGTGGAATTTCGTGGTCAGTGCCGCCTTCGTGTGGCGGCAAAGGTAGCCATTGCACTCCGACCGCTTGCCGCTTCGAGGTGCGGGTGTTATCTGCGCCGCATGACTGCGGTTCCGATCGAAAACATCCGCAATTTCTCGATCATTGCCCACATCGACCACGGCAAATCGACGCTCGCCGACCGGCTGATCCAGCTCACCGGCGGGCTCGAAGCGCGCGAAATGGTCGAGCAGGTGCTCGATTCCATGGATATCGAACGCGAGCGCGGCATCACCATCAAGGCGCAGACCGTGCGGCTGAACTACCGGGCCCGCGACGGCAAGACATACGTCCTCAACCTGATCGACACGCCGGGCCATGTCGACTTTGCGTATGAGGTCAATCGCAGCCTCGCCGCCTGCGAGGGTTCGCTCCTCGTGGTCGACGCTAGCCAGGGGGTGGAGGCGCAAACGCTCGCCAATGTCTATCAGGCGATCGACAACAACCATGAGATCGTGCCGGTGCTCAACAAGGTCGATCTGCCGGCCGCGGAGCCCGACAAGGTCAAGCAGCAGATCGAGGACGTGATTGGGCTCGATGCCTCCGACGCGATTTTGATTTCGGCCAAGACCGGGCAGAACGTGCCGGAAGTCCTCGAAGCGATCGTCACCCGGCTGCCGCCGCCCAAGGGCGACGCCGCAGCCCCGCTCAAGGCGCTGCTGGTCGACAGCTGGTACGACGCTTATCTCGGCGTCGTCGTTCTCTTCCGCGTCGTCGACGGTGTGCTGAAGAAGGGCCAGCGCATCCGCATGATGGGCACCGATGCCGCCTACGAGGTCGATCGTGTCGGCGTGTTTACGCCGAAGCGCGTCGAACTCGAGGAACTCGGCCCCGGCGAGATCGGCTTCCTCACCGCTTCGATCAAGGAAGTGGCCGACACCCGCGTCGGCGACACCATCACCGACGAAAAGCGGCCGGTCGCAGCCCCCCTGCCGGGCTTCCGTGCGGCGATCCCGGTTGTGTTCTGCGGCTTGTTTCCCGTCGATGCCGCCGATTTCGAAGCGTTGCGCGCGGCGATGGGCCGACTCCGCCTCAATGACGCGAGCTTTTCCTACGAGATGGAGACCTCGGCCGCGCTCGGCTTCGGTTTCCGCTGCGGCTTTCTCGGGCTCTTGCATCTGGAGATCATCCAGGAGCGGCTCGAGCGTGAGTTCAATCTCAACCTGATCGCTACCGCCCCGTCGGTCATTTACAAAATCAAATTGCGCAACGGCCAACAGCTCGAGATTCATAATCCGGTCGACATGCCCGATCCAAACCACATTGAGGAGATGCAAGAGCCGTGGATCGAGGCCACCATTTTGACGCCCGACGAATATCTCGGCGCCGTGCTCAAGCTCTGCCAGGACCGCCGCGGGGAGCAGAAAGAGCTGACCTACGTCGGCAACCGCGCCATGGTCAAATACAACCTGCCGCTCAACGAGGTCGTCTTCGACTTTTACGATCGCCTGAAATCAGTGTCGCGCGGCTACGCTTCGTTCGACTATCACCTTACCGATTACCGGCCGGCCGATCTGGTCAAGCTGCAGATGCTGGTCAACGCCGAGCCGGTGGACGCGCTCGCCATGCTGGTGCACCGTACCCGCGCCGAGCAGCGCGGCCGCGCCATGGCGGAGAAGCTCAAAGAACTCATTCCGCCGCACATGTTCCAGGTGCCGATCCAGGCCGCGATCGGCGGCAAGATCATCGCCCGCGAGACGGTGCGCGCTTTCCGCAAGGACGTGACCGCGAAATGCTACGGCGGCGACGTGACGCGCAAGCGCAAGCTTCTGGAAAAGCAAAAAGAAGGCAAGAAGCGCATGCGCCAGTTCGGCAAGGTCGACATCCCGCAGGAGGCCTTCATCGCCGCGCTGAAGGTAGATGTGTAAGTAGCACCTACTGAACCACGATGGTGGTGTTGCGCGCGCCTTCCTTGCCGACCAGTTCGAACAACACTGCGGCATCCGCAGGGCTAAGGCGAATGCAGCCGTGCGAAGCCGGGCGGCCGAGCCGCCCAATATCGGTGGTGCCGTGGATGGCAAACGGGCCGCTATAGAAGATCGAATGCGGCATCGGCGCGTTGTTGAAGACGTGCGAATACCAGCGAGCGGCCATAAATTGCGGATGAAAGACCCCCGGCGGCGTTATCCAGCCGGCGCGGCCGGTTGAGACCCGCCACGTGTACAAGCTGGCGCCGTCGACGCTGACCTGCATGGTCTGGCTGGCGCGATCGATTTGCACCAAGACGGCAGCCTCGGCCCGCTCGACCGGCGGCAGCGTAAGTAACAACGCGGCCAGCAAAGCCGCGAACAGCAAATGGCGCATGGCGAGCCCCAGCGCTTCCGCGCAACTGCAACAGTATTGAATGGCGCACACGGGTAGTAAAGCTGGCAATCATGTGACAGTTAAGCGCGCGACAATAAACGCGTCCGAGTCAAGAAAACGCCCGGCGTGTCCGGCACCCGTGCACCATGCTCGCCTTCGATCTTTTTAGCATCGGCCATTCCAACATTCCGGCCGAACGTTTCCTTGCCTTGCTGCGAGAGGCCGGGGTGAACGCGCTGGCCGATGTGCGCTCGGTGCCGTTCTCCCGATGGTCGCCGTGGTTTTCGGTGAAGGCACTGGTGCAGCAACTCGCGCAGGCCGGTATCTCCTATGCGTTGCTGGGCGACACTCTCGGTGGCCGCCCGCGCAGTGAGAGCCTCTATCGCGACGGCGTTGCCGATTACGAGGCGATGGCGGCGGCGCCTGAATTCCGCGCCGCGCTCTCCCGCCTAGCCGCAGCGGCAGTACGCTCGCGCATCTGCCTTATGTGCGCCGAACGCGAGCCGCTCGACTGCCACCGCTGCCTGCTGGTAGCGCGCCACCTCGCCGAAAGCGGACTTGCCGTCGGGTACATTCTCGTGGACGGAACGATCGAGGCGCACGCGGCAACTGAACAACGGCTGCTGGCGCTCGACGACGAAGACCGCGACCTGTTCGCCGCTGGACAGCAAGACCGACTCGCGCCAGCGTATCGTCGCCGGGCGCGAGCCGTCGCGTTCCGGCAGAAAGCTCCCGCGCCGTGCGGCGCTGCGAAGGATCGATGATGCGCCTCTCGCTCACCTTGCCCGCCGCCCTGCTGCTCGCCGGCATGGGTTCGGCGCTGGCGCAAGATCCAGGCACGCTCAACAAGGAGCCGCTGCCGCCGCTCGCCCATCCCGATGCGTCCTCGACCCCGGCCAAGGAGTTGTTCGGCCGCAAGACCGAGCCCGTGCCTCTCGCCGCGCGCGCAATCGGCTTCTACTCCGCCGGCTGCCTTGCCGGCGCCAAGGCGCTGCCGATCAACGGCCCGACCTGGCAGGTCATGCGGGTGTCGCGCAATCGCAACTGGGGGCATCCCAAGCTGGTCGCTTTCCTCGAACGGCTTGCGGAAAAAGCCAAGAAAGTCGGCTGGCCCGGCCTGTTGGTCGGCGACATGTCGCAGCCGCGCGGCGGCCCGATGCTCACCGGGCATGCCAGCCACCAGGTCGGACTCGACGCCGACATCTGGCTGACGCCGATGCCGGACCGAAAGCTTTCGCCGGAAGAGCGTGAATTCATGTCGGCAACGGAAGTGGTGCGTGACGACCGGCTCGATGTCGACACCAGCGTGTGGACGCATCAGCACACCGAAGTCATCCGCACCGCCGCAGAGGATGCCGATGTCGAGCGCATCTTCGTCAATGCGGCGATCAAGAAGGCGCTGTGCCGCGAGGCCGGTACCGATCGCGCCTGGCTCGCCAAGGTGCGGCCGTGGTGGGGGCACGATTATCATTTCCACGTGCGCATCTATTGTCCGGTCGATAGCCCGCAATGCAAACCGCAACCGCCGCCGGAGCCCGGCGACGGCTGCGGGCACGAGCTCGATTACTGGTTCTCCGAAGGCGTGTTGCATCCGCAGCCGCCCACCGAGCCGGTTACGCCGAGGCCAGGACCCACAATGGCTAGTCTGCCGGCCGCCTGCCGCCAAGTGCTGATGGCGCCTTAAGCCTTCGCACTAAAGCCACGATCCAGCCGGGGCGAACAGCGCGCGTTGCGCGGCAGCGGCGATAAAAAAAAGCGCGCAAGCGCAGGCGACGATCACCGCCGCGAAAATCTGCAATTTTTGTTCGGGCGTCTTCATCAGCTGCGGCAGCCCAATCCACAGGAGATACGCGCCATAGAGGCCAAGCAGCCCGAGGAAGTGCAAACCCGGCGCCAACAGGAAAATTCCGACAAGCCAGACCGGCGTATATGAATAGACCGCGAGCTTGAACGCGGCGTCGAAACTCCGCCGCCCGCCAAACAACGGCGCGACGAGGTCGATCAGCAGGCCGAGGATGAGCACGGTGGCGCAGCTCAGCACGTAGCCAAACACCGCACCGAACAGGCCGTCAAAGATCGGCGCGCGCAATGTGCCCGTCGCCGGCACCGCCACGCCGATGATGCAAGCGCCGATAAAGCCGGACACGGCCGGCACGAGCGCCAACGGCGCCTCATAGCCGCTCAGCAGATAGGCCGCATCACCGGATTCGCTCTCGATCTTCGTCCACTCGCTCGCAGGAGCTGCGAGGATACGATACGCGCGCCAGGCCGCATTCATACGTTGCGGCCCCTGGAATCAGCGAGGAGCAAAGCGGCCCCCTTTTCCGCGATCATCATTGTCGGAGCATTGGTGTTACCCGACGTGATCGTCGGCATGACCGACGCATCGATGACGCGTAGCCGCTCCACGCCGGCGACGCGCAACGTCCCATCGACCACCATCAGCGGATCACTCGCCAGACCCATCTTCGCGGTGCCGACCGGATGAAAGATGGTGGTGCCGATGTCGCCCGCGGCTTTGGTCAATGCCTGCTCGTCATCGTCATGCACCTTCACGCCCGGCAGATATTCGGCCGGATGGAATGACGCCAGCGCCGGCTGCGCCACGATGCGGCGGGTGAGCCGGATGGCGTTGACGGCGATGCGGCGATCCTCGTCGGTCGATAGATAATTCGGCTTGATCGCCGGCGCGGCGCCCGGGTCGCGCGAGCGCAGCCGCACGTATCCGCGGCTGGTCGGGCGCAAATTGGCGACGCTCGCGGTAAACGCCGGAAATTTGTGCAGCGGCTCGCCGAAGCGGTCGAGCGACAGCGGCTGGATATGATACTGCAAGTTCGCGCGCGTCTGATCGGCGTCGGAGCGGGTGAATAAGCCAAGCTGCGACGGCGCCATGGTCAGCGGGCCGCGCCGGAACAAAGCATATTCGGCGACCATGCGGGCAAGCCCGAGCGGGGCGTGATAGCGCTCATTGAGCGTGGTGACGCCGTCGACCTTGTAGATCAAACGCAGTTGCAGATGATCCTGCAAGTTGGCGCCGACGCCGGGCCGATTGGCGACGGCGGGGATGCCATGTTCCTGTAGCTGCTGCGCCGGCCCAATGCCGGATAGCAGGAGAAGCTGCGCCGATCCGATCGAGCCGGCAGCAAGGATGACTTCGCCGCGACAGCGCGCCGCGTACGTTTCACCATTCTGCCGCCAGCGCACGCCGGCGGCGCGGCGGCCTTCGAACACGACACCCTCCACCAGGCAGCCAGTCTCAAGTCGCAGATTTGGGCGGTACAGCACCGGCTTGAGGAACGCGGTCGCCGCCGACCAGCGCCGGCCGCGCCTCTGGTTGACGTGAAAGGCGCAGCAGCCTTCGTTGTTGCCAGTGTTGAAGTCGACGACGGATTTTATGTTGGCCTGCTCGGCGGCGGCGCGAAACGCCTCGAGCAAATCCCAATGCACGCGCGGCGCTTCGATGCGCAATTCGCCGCTGACGCCGTGCAGGTCGCTCTCGCCCAAAAAATGATTCTCGTGCTTCTTGAAATAAGGCAGCACGTCGTCCCAGCCCCACCCGGAAAGCCCGAGCTGCCGCCAATGATCGTAATCGGCGGACTGGCCGCGCATGTAGATCATGGCGTTGATCGAGGACGAGCCGCCGATCACCTTGCCTCGCGGGTAGCTGAGGCTGCGGCCGTTGAGGCCCTCCTCCGGCTCGGTCTTGAAGCACCAATCCGAGCGCGGATTGCCGATCGCGAACAGATAGCCGACCGGAATGTGAAACCAGATCCAGTTGTCGCGGCCGCCCGCTTCGAGAATAAGCACGCGACGGTCGGGATCGGCCGAGAGCCGGTTGGCGACGAGGCAGCCGGCCGAACCGGCACCCACAATGATGTAATCGTATTCGCCGTCGATCGTCTGTCCCGGGGCCATGCAACGCTCCACCAAATCGTCCGTGATGATAGCCCGTCCGCCGCGCTTTGCCATGGCATACGCACGCTGCTAACGTCGGAACGCGACGTGCGGCGCGCTGGGCGCGGGCTGCGCGAGCCGGGAACGACGGTTCCTCCAAGGCGGTCGTAGATCATCATGTTCGCTTTGTCGCGCGCGCGGCGAATGCGGGCAGCCGCAATTTCCGGAGATCCGTCGTGCGTCGAAACACCCTCATCATCGTGACTTTTGCCGCCATGCTGGCGATCATCGCCGCGGCTCGACCCGCGGCCGCGCAGCAAAAATCGATACTCGTTTTTGCTGCCGCCTCGATGAAGAACGCGCTCGACGATGTCAACGACGCCTATAGCAAGCAGAGCGGCGTCAATGTCGTCGCCAGCTATGCGGCAAGCTCGGCGCTGATGAAGCAGATCGAGCAATCCGCGCCTGCCGACGTGTTTCTGTCCGCCGACGTCGATTGGATGGATTACGGCGCCAAACGTAATCTGATCAAGCCCGATACGCGTTTCGACCTCCTTGGTAATCGGCTGGTGCTGATCGCGCCCAAGGATTCAAAAACCGGCGACGTCGCGATCATTCCCAGATTCAATCTCGCCGCGCTCGCCGGCGATGGACGCATCGCGGTCGGCGACGTGCGCGCGGTACCTGCCGGCCTTTATGCCAAGGCGGCGCTGGAGAAGCTCGACGTGTGGGCAGCCGTGGAGCCGAAATTGGCGATGGCGGAGAATGTGCGTGCCGCGCTTGTTCTCGTGGCTCGCGGCGAGGCGCCGTTCGGCATCGTTTATGAGACCGACGCAAAAGTCGACGCGAGCGTGAAAATCGTCGGCATCTTTCCCGAAGATACCCATCCGCCGATTGTCTATCCGGTGGCATTGACGGCGAACGCCAAGCCCGATGCGGTGGCGTATCTTGCTTTCCTGCGTACGCCGGCGGCGAAAGCGGTTTTCGAGCGCTATGGCTTCAGCGTTTTGGTAAAATCGACGTCGTGAGCACTTCTCCTGACATCACCTCCCCCTGGGGCGGGGAAGGTTAGCAAGATGTTCGACCTCTCGCCGGATGAATGGACCGCAGTCGCGCTGTCGCTGCGCGTTTCCATCGTCGCCACGCTGGTCGCATTGCCGTTCGGCATCGCTATCGGCTGGTTACTCGCGCGCAAGGATTTTTGGGGCAAGATCATTGTCGACGGGATCGTCTACTTGCCGCTGGTGCTGCCGCCGGTCGTGACCGGCTATCTGCTTCTCATCTCGTTCGGACGCCACGGGCCGATCGGCGCCTTCTTTGCCGATTACCTCGGCATCGTTTTCTCGTTCCGCTGGACCGGCGCAGCTTTGTCCTGCGGCGTTATGGGCTTTCCGCTCATGGTGCGCCCGATCCGGCTCGCCATCGAGGCGATCGACCGGCGGCTCGAAGACGCCGCGGCAACGCTCGGCGCTGGCGGTTTTTTGGTTTTCCTGACCATCACCTTGCCGCTCGCGTTGCCCGGCGTGATTGCCGGCGCGGTGATGTGCTTTGCCCGCTCGCTCGGCGAGTTCGGCGCCACTATCACCTTTGTCTCCAACATTCCGGGCGAGACGCAGACCATTTCGGCCGCGATTTATACCTTGTTACAGGTTCCCGGCGGCGAAGCCCTAGCCGGCCGGCTGGTGGTGGTCGCGATCGTCCTGGCGCTGGGTGCACTTATCGCCTCGGAATGGTTCGCCCGCCGCGCCGGCATGCGGTTCCAGGGAGAATGACCGTGCTGGCCGTGGACGTGGAGAAGCGCCTCGGCACCTTCGCGCTTGCCGCGCGCTTCACCGCGACCGGCGGCGTCACCGCCTTGTTCGGTCCTTCCGGCGCGGGCAAGACCACGCTGGTCAACATGATCGCCGGCCTGATCGCGCCGGATGGCGGCACGATCGCGATTGACGATACGCTGCTGTTCGATGCCGGGGCTGGCATAAACGTGCCGCCGCACCGACGCCATATTGGCTATGTGTTCCAGGAGGGGCGGCTGTTCCCGCATTTGAGCGTGCGGCAGAATCTCGATTACGGGCGCCGCGTCAGCCGTTTTTTGCGCGATGCCGATGGGTTTGCGCGCATCGCCGAAATGCTCGACATCGGCGCGATACTCGACCGCCGGTCGCGAACCTTGTCGGGCGGCGAGCGGCAGCGGGTCGCTATCGGTCGGGCTCTTCTCATCCGCCCGCGGCTTTTGCTTCTCGACGAACCGCTGGCTTCGCTCGACGCTGCGCGTAAGCAGGAGATTCTTCCGTATCTCGTGCGGCTGCGCGATGCAGCGCATGTGCCGATGGTCTATGTCAGCCACACTGCCTCTGAATTGCGTCAGATAGCCACCAACGTGGTGCGGCTTGACGCCGGCCGCGTGGTGGCTTGCGGCGGCATCGAGCTCCTCGATTAGGCGAAGGCTGGTTTCGGCAAACTGACACTTATCAGTGAGCCCGCCGGGGACTATCATTGTCCCGATGCGCAGGTTCCGGCAACGAAATATCGATCGACGCGCCGCATTCGTTGCGGCCGTGCTGCTTATCCTCGCTCCGGCATTGTTGATCCGTCCTGCCGCCGGTGACGAGGAGCAGACGGTTCGCCTGATCGTCGATTATGGCGATGGCGCCGCGAAGACCGTCGCCAATTTGCCCTGGTCGAAAGGCAGTACGATCCTCGACGCGATGAAGGAGGCCACCTCGCGCCCGCACGGTATCTCCTTCAGCTATACCGGAACCGGCGGCGACGCCATGCTGACCAAGATCGACGACGTGCAGAACGAGGGCGGCGGCGCCGGAAAGAAGAACTGGCAATACGCGGTCAACGGCAATTACGGTGATCGAAGCTTCGCTGCATTCGAGTTGCAGGCGCAGGATACTGTCGTCTGGCGCTTCGCCACGGAACAAGGAAAATAGACGCGATGCATTCCTTTTCATTTCGACAGGCCCGCGTCGCCCGCGCCCTCGGAGGCGACGCGCTGATCGTCGCCGGCCTGATCGGACTCGACGTCGGCGCTCGTCTGCTCCCGCATGCGCCGGACCTCACGCCGGTCGCGGCCACCGCATTGTTTGCCGCAAGCGTGCTGCGCAATCGCGCCTTGGCCGTGCTGGTGCCGATCGCCGGCATGATGCTCGGCGATTTATGACTCGGCGGCTACGACATCCGGATCATGATCGCCGTGTACGCGACGCTCGCTTTGCCGGCGTGCGCCGGCGCTTTGTCGCGCACATTGCGCCGGCCGTTGTTCATTCCGACCGTTCTCGCTTTATCGTCGCTGATTTTCTTTTTGGTGACGAATTTCGTCGTTTGGGCGTTCGGCCCGATGTATCCCGCAAATGCAGCCCGGCTCGCCGAATGCTACGTAGTGGCGCTGCCGTTCCTGGGCAACATGCTCGCGGGCGATCTGTTGTGGGGTTTCGTGCTGTTCTGCGGTTACTGGCTGCTGCAAGGCATCCGCGCAGCCAACGCCCGAACCACCGCGCTGCGCCCCCAACCTTGATCGCCGGCGGCTGATGGCCGGCGACACTCCGTCAACGCCGCCGGCAAAATCGGCGACACTGCTCGGATTTATGTGCGGCGCCGGCGCGGCTTTGTGCTGGGCGATCGGTTTCGTCACCGCGCGCCACGGCATCGACGGCGGTCTTTCCCCCCTGGTGATCGCGCTGCACCGTTACGTTTGGCCCGGAGTAGCGTTGCTGCCGTTCGTTGCCGCCAACAGTCCCGGCGATCTCGGCGGCATCGGCTGGCGCCGCGGAATCACGCTGGCGATTTTCGGCGGCCTACCGCTCGCGCTGTGGAGTTATATCGGCTATTTGTTCGTCCCGCTCGGCCACGGCGGCATCATCCAGCCGTCCTGCGCTGCGCTCGGCGGATTAATACTGGCGCGGCTCGTCTTGAAGGAGCCATTGCCAGCACGCCGCGTGGTCGGCGCGCTGGCGATCGTTCTTGGCCTGATCGTGATCGGCGCCGAAGCATTTCGCACCATCGGTGCGGCCGGGGTCGGCGGCGATCTCTTGTTCGTCGCGGCCGGAAGCTCCTTCGCCGTTTTCGGCATGCTGGTGCGCAAGTGGCGGATCGCGGCCATGCAGGCGGCGGCGATCACCAGCGTCTTGTCGCTGGTTGGGTTGCCTATCCTGCTGTTCAGATTCGACAATTTCCTGGCGGCGGGGTTTTTCGAAAATCTGCTGCAAGCGGTCGCGCAAGGGGCGCTTGCCGGCGCCGGCGCCATTTATTTGTTCACCCGCGCCGTGCTGCTGCTCGGCGCCTCGCGCGCGTCGGTGTTTCCTTCGCTCGTTTCCCCGTTCGTGCTGCTGATCGGATTTCTGGCGCTCGGAATCGTGCCGAGCATCGCGCAGCTCGTCGGGCTTGCGATCGTTATTGTCGGCTTCCGGCTGACGCAGCGGGCGTGAGATCACGCCGCCTTGCGGCTCGTGAGAAACTCACCGATGCGGTCGAGCGCGCGCAGAATGTTTTCCGTCGAGTTGGCGTAGGACACGCGGACATAGCCCTCACCGAGCACGCCGAAATCCGGCCCGCCGATCAGCGCAACGTCGGAATCTTCCAAAAGCGCATTGGCGAGCGGCTTTGCCTTCCAGCCGGTGCGCTTGATGTTGGGGAACGCATAGAACGCGCCCTTCGGCGTCGCGCAGGACATGCCGGGTAGCCGGTTGAGGCCCTCGACCACGATTTTCCGCCGTTTGTCGAATTCGGCGACCATCTTCGCCACCTCCTCTTGCGGTCCGGTGAGCGCGGCGAGCCCGGCGTACTGCGTGGCGGCGTTGACGCAGGAATGCAGATTGACCGCCAGCTTGCGCGCATAGTCGTAAAGCTTGCCCGGCCATATCGCATAGCCGAGCCGCCAGCCTGTCATCGCGTAGGTCTTCGACCAGCCGTTGAGCAGGATGAGGCGGTCGCGGATCGAGGGATATTGCAAGAGGCAGACATGGATTTCGCCGTCATAGAGCATGTGGTCGTAGATCTCGTCCGACAACACCGCCACGTCGGGATGGCGCGCAAGGCCAATGACGAGCTTTTCGACCTCGGCCTTCGGCGTGACGCCACCGGTCGGGTTGGCCGGCGAGTTGAGAATGAGAAGCCGTGCCCGCGGTGTGATCAGACCGAGCGTCTCGTCGGCGGAGAAGGCGAAATTGTTTTCTTCACGGATTGGGACCGGAACCGGTTTGGCACCGGTGAATTCGATCATCGAGCGATAGATCGGAAAGCCGGGATCGGGATAGAGGATCTCGGCGCCCGGTTCGCCGAACATCATAATCGATATGAACATGGTGGGTTTACCGCCGGGAAAGATCATCACCTCGTCCGCGGAGACGGTGACGGCATAACGCTTGTGCAGATCGGCGGCGACCGCCTCGCGCAACGGCCGGATGCCGACCGCCGGCGTGTAGCCGTGCTGCCCGTCGCGCAAGGCCTTAACCGCGGCCTCGACGATGAAATCCGGGGTGCGGAAATCGGGCTGGCCGATGCCGAGATTGATGATGTCGCGGCCGGAGGCCGCAAGCTCCGTCGCGCGCGCCAGAACGGCGAAGGCGTTCTCCTCGCCGACGCGATCGAAGGCGGCAATTGTCTTCAACATGCCGGCACTTCAACTCAATTGCCGGCCGAACGCAAACGTCCAAACCGCATGCTGCATCGCAACAATTGCGCAGGAAAACCTCACACCCGGAGGCTGCCGAAAGGGTTCGCGCCGGCGTCAAATCGGCCTATCTAGAGCATATGCGGGTTGAGGGCGTCGGAGACAGTAATGACCGAGGGTAACAGCGCGCCGAAGCCGCTTCTGCGGTCGCAATTGTGGTTCGACAATCCGGAAAATCCGGGCATGACCGCGCTCTATCTCGAGCGCTACCTCAATTACGGGCTTACCCGCGAGGAACTCACCTCCGGCAAGCCGATCATCGGCATCGCCCAGACCGGCTCCGATCTGAGCCCGTGTAATCGCCACCACCTCGAACTCGCCAAGCGCGTGCGCGACGGCATCCGCGACGCCGGCGGCGTCGCCTTCGAGTTCCCCGTCCATCCCATTCAGGAAACAGGCAAGCGGCCGACGGCGGCGCTCGACCGCAACCTCGCTTATCTCGGTCTTGTCGAAGTGCTGTTCGGCTATCCGCTCGATGGCGTCGTTCTCACCACCGGCTGCGACAAGACCACTCCCGCCTGCCTCATGGCGGCGGCAACGGTGAACACGCCGGCGATCGTTCTCTCCGGCGGCCCGATGCTCGATGGCTACGGCAAGAACGGCAAGCTCTTGGGTTCGGGCACGGTGA
>Ga0181531_10001747_pt1 | contig 13627 bp, 11 predicted proteins | sample PEATcosm2014_Bin_38_FD_119743 | JGI IMG/M metagenome (GOLD analysis project Ga0181531, IMG submission 119743) | Peatland microbial communities from MTU Mesocosm Facility, Houghton, MI, USA - PEATcosm2014_Bin11_10_metaG | ecosystem: Environmental > Terrestrial > Soil > Wetlands > Peat | place... | reverse complement strand
TCTTGCCCAGGCCCGACTGGCCGAACAGCACCGTCAGCAGCTTGCGCTGCACGCGGCGTGCGAGCTCCGCAACCTCATCCTCGCGGCCATAGAAATAGGCCCGTGTTTCCTCACTGAAAGACGCCAATCCGAGCCATGGATTGCGCTCGTCGACCGCTGCCGTGCTGGTATCGGCTGGCTGCGGGCTTTCCGGCACCGCGTTCACTGCTGACGCGCCCGCATGAAGTCGCTCAGACGCTGCACGAACTCGGCCGGTACCATGCCGCCGGGCAGCTGGGTGAAATGCAGCGCCTTGAACTTGTCCGGCACCAGCGCCTCAGCGGCGGCGGTGGCGTCGATTGTCACCGGCAGTATGAACAACGCGCCGTCGGCCATGTTGCGTACCCGGTCGATCGCATAGCTCCACTCGCGGCGGAAATAGCCTTCGAGCCGTCGCTGGGTGGTTGCCGATACCACCGGGATGAAATACGAGCAGCGCGCGATGTTGCGCTGGATCTTGCGATCATAGTCATCGCCGACCTCCAGCCGATCCATGTCGAACCAGACCGTGATGCCGGTCGCTTCCAGGCCGGCCTTGATCTGCTGTACGGCGGGCAGGTCCTCGCGCGCGTAGCTGATGAATACCGCGTTGTCGGGCATCTCGCGCGCCGGCGGCAGGAAGCGCGCCGGTGCAGCAACGTTCGCAGCCTTGGATGACGGCTCGCGGCGCGCGGCCAGCCGGTCGTGCAGCTCATCGACGAAGCGTTCCGCGCCCAGGTAGATCCGTGTGCGTACGCTCACCTGCTGCAGGAACGACATCAGCCGCTCGTCCTCGCTGGTGTGGTTGTCGGCCATGATCTCCCCGACATCGCGCGGATCCGACAGCCGCTGGCGCTTGGCCATACGCAGGAACAGGCGCGCCAGCCAGTTGGTGAAATTGCTGCCGATAAACAGCAGGTGGTTGTGCTCGAGTTCGTGGAACAGCTTCTCCGGCGCCAGGTGCTCGCTCTGCAGTGCGCAGATGAATTCCAGCAGGTCCTCATCGGAGATCACGTAGCTGGGGGAGGCGGACAGCCGGCCGAACAGGTGATACACCACCGGCCGCTGCAGCCGGTCGCGTTCCGACGGCAGGTCGACCACGCGATTGGGCGAATACGACAGCACCTCGGTGAACAGCGAGCCGTTGAAGCGCTCCAGGTTGATCGCGGTTTCCAGCAGCGGATCGAAGGTGGTGGACACGAACAGGTCGAATTCCGGGATTGCGGCCAGGCGGCGCAGCGCCTGCGGCGGCTCGAACGCCGCGTCCTTCAGAATAGCGCGCAGGCGCACGTAGGCTTCTTCGCGCCGCCCGCGCGCACCAAGGAACCAGCACACCACATCGTTGAGCGTGTAGGGCCGCGGCAGTTGCGCGACATCGACATTGAGCCTGCCGGCCAGTCGTACAGCAGGCGCGGACCGCGATCGGTAGTCACCTGCAGCAGTTCCGGCCCGACGATCGGGATCACACGGCGCTCTTCGATGAAGCTCAGCAGATCATCCCAGGCGTCGTCATCCAGCGCGTTCATCTGCAGCGGTGCAATAGCGCCAGCATTCATGGGTGCCTGCCCATGGAGAGGATTCCGATCGTGGCTCGTTGCATCAATGCGTGCTCACCGAGGTAGCTTATAACTTATTAATAGTTAAGCGAAAGCTCAGTCAGAAGCAGCCGGTGAAAACAGGCGCATACGAGACCGGTGCGCTCGCTTGGATTGGGTCGCAGCCCCGCTGTTCAAGTTTGCCGCAGTGCAGCGGGGCTGGCAACCCCAATGCCGTCGCTGGCCGCACGCCACGGCCGGATTTCGCCGCTCGCCTGCTTGGGATGCTACGCTCGCGCGCGATGCCCGAGCCTGCCGATCCATTCCCAGTCGCGGACGATGCAGCGGGCTACCAGCTGCTGGCCGCCGACGAGCCGCCGGCGTTCGTCGAAATCGGGCGGCAGCGGCGGTCAAATTTTCTCATCGTTGTCGATCACGCGAGTCGGCGCATCCCGCGCCGGCTGGGCGATCTGGGCCTGCCCGCGGCCGAGTTGCAGCGTCACATTGCCTGGGACATCGGCAGCCTGGCCGTTGCGCGACAGGTAGCAGACGACCTGGATGCAACGCTGGTGGCGCAGAACTATTCGCGCCTGGTGATCGATTGCAACCGCGATCCGAAGGTGTCGACATCGATCCCGACCGTGGGTGAATCGATCCCGATTCCGGGTAACACCGGCCTGAGCGCGCAGCAGGTCGCCGCTCGACGGCGCGAGATCTTCGATCCGTATCATGATCACGTGCGCGCGTTGCTGGACGAGCGGCTGGCCGCCGGCCGGCCGACGATCCTGGTCTCCCAGCACAGTATGACCAACATATTTCGGGGCGTGCGGCGTGCGATGCACGCCGCGGTCCTGTACAACCGTGACCGCCGTTTCGCCGGCCTGGTGCTCGACATGCTGCGCCGCGAAGCGCAGTTGCACATCGCTGACAATGAGCCGTACTTTGTCAGCGACGAAACCGATTACACCATTCCGCGCCATGCCGAGGCGCGTGGCTTGCCGCATGTCGAGATCGAAATTCGCCAGGACCTGCTGCTGGACGACGCTGGTCAGAAGCAATGGGCAGCGCGTATCGGCAATGCGTTGCGCGCGGCGGAGGACGCCTTCATGGGAGCCGGTGGTGATGACTGAGCGGCCAGGGGCCTAGTGTCCGGGAGAATTCTGGGGCGCTGGCGCCGTCGTCGGATGCGGTAGCTGCGCCACCTGGCTGGCGCTTACGCGGTCCTTGTAGGCATTGCCGAAATGGCCGCGCACGTAATTGACCACGTCGGCGACCTGTGCATCGCTCAGGTGCACGGTCGGGCCATCCCACACCAGGTTCGCCGGCGCGCCGAATGCCGGCATGCCATTGCGCCCGCCGAGTATGATCAGCGCAACGTACTGCCAGGAGGCGAGCGCGACGCTGCTGGCCAGTTTCGGATAGTGGCCGGCGCCCACCGCGCCCTCGCCATGCGGCATATGGCACCCCTGGCAGATGCGACTGTAGATTTCCTCGCCGTTGGCGTTGCTGACGGTCGCAACCGCGGCGAACGAGGCGTCATCGGCGCAGGCGAGCGTCTCCGCCGCGCAGCCCAGCAGCAGTGCGACGAATCGGCCCAGCGTGCGATGGTTGCGCGGCGTGCGACGGTTGCGCAGCGTGCGACGGTTGCGCAGCGTGCGACGGTTGAACGGTCGCGTCATGCGCTCGCCCCGTGCGCGACCACGCGCAGATGCAGCCGTCCGATCGCATCGAGCGCCGACGTCACCGCACCTTCCTGCCAGCCGCCGATAAAGGACGCATGCTCGCCCGCCAGCAGTATGCGCTGGTCGATCTGGCACAGATCATCGTAGTGCCTGGCGCGGCTGTCGGAGTTCCAGACGCCATAGCAACCCATGGTGAACGGCGAACGATGCCAGGCGACCGCAATTCCGTTGTCGAATTCCTGGTGGTATTGCGGATGGATCTGACTGCCGTACTCGACCGCCTTCTGTACCCGCTGTTCCGGCGCCATCGAAGTGAACTCCATGGCATCGAGGCCCCAGATATAGGCGCCCAGCAGTACGCCCTTGCCGGCACTGTAATAGCCGGTATTCGGATAGCCGATATTGGTGATCGGCAGATTCGTGTAAGTGATGCCGCCGTAGATCTGCTCGTCTTCTTCCCAGAAGCGGCGCTTGAACTGCAGGCCGATCTTGATCGCGGAGGCATAAGGCACGGCGGCGATGGCCGCGGCCATGGCCGGACCGACATTCATCGGGATCTGGGCCAGGATCGGCAGCGGAATCGTGCACAGGCACCACTGCGCCCTGGCAGTCAGCGCTGAGCCCGGCTTGCCGGTGTCCTGGTAGCTGACCGTGACACCCTGTTCGTCCTGATGAATCTCGGTGACGCGGGCGTTGTAGCGGATCAGCGCTCCGAGCTCGCGGCCGAATGCCTCGCCAATGCGCCCCATGCCACCGACCGGCTGGAACAGCGCGGTCTGCATGTCGTAAGCGTCACCGCTTGGAATATTGAGCCACAGCTGCGAATCCAGCAGTTCGCCCAGCTCCACGGGCTCGGAAGGAATCGGGCGAGCGCTCAGGCCGCCGCCGGGCGGCTTTGCGTAACCACGTCGATCACTGACGCTGTCGCTGCTGCGGTAGGCAAAATTCCTGTCCAGCGCGCCCCACTCGCGCAGCGACTCGAGCAGTTTTTCCTGGTCCTCTCTGCTCACCGAGGCATCCAGCGCGTTCTGGCGCGTAGCCTTGGCCAGCAGTTCGGCCACATGTCCCTGGTAATCGGCCTTGACCTCGCGATAGCGCTGCGGCTTGCCGCCGAAGGCCTGGCTGTTGTGCAGATAGGCGTTGTAGTTCACCTGGACAAAGGCTTCCAGAGCCACGCCCAGCCGCTTGCAATAGCTGAGGATGCCGCGATGGTGATACGGCAGTCGCCACGGACCCGGGTTGATGTACAGGTCCTGGTCGAACTGGCAGTGTTGTGTGAAACCGCCCAGCTCGGTATACGTGTCGCCGCCGCGCAGGCTCCAGTTGCGGCCGCCGGCCCGGCCATTGAACTCCAGCACCTGCACCTGGTAGCCGGCATTGCGCAGTTCATAGGCGGCAGTCATGCCGGCGATACCCGCTCCCAGAATCAGCACCGACGCCCCCGGTGGTGCGCCCTGCAGATCGATCGGACCGCGGTACGGCGACTCGGCCGCAAATCCCAGGCTGCTCATCGCCTGGTACATCGCGGCACTGCCGGCGGTGACGCCGATCATCCCCAGCAGCTGGCGGCGGCTCAGCGGCCAACAACCGTCATCATTAGCCATCGTTGTCCTGTCACGTACCTGAGTGTTGCCGAAGGATACGTTAAAGCGCCGTGGCCTATCCGGCTTCTTCCGCGCGCAGCGTCGCGCTCAGAGCCTCATTTCAGAATCATCGGATAGCGGGCAGCATGCGCCTAGAACTGGTCGCGACTTTCCAGATTGGCCTCGACCTGCGCGCGCGTCCTCCAGGCATCGCGCAGCTCGCCGCGCGCCAACAGCGGCAGCTGATCGCTGTTGTGCGGCGAGCCGGGCTGCGAGCTAGCCCCATACGACAGCAGCACCTTGGCACGCGCCGGCGTATCAAAACTCACCACGGCAATGTAGCTGGCGCCGAAGTTGGCGGCGCGCGCCCCGTCGGCGGGTGGCGCGAAGTCCACGACGTCGAACACGCCCAGCCGACCCGGGCCGCCGCTCGCCGGCAGATCGACCGCGCCGACTTTCAGGCGCATCACCTGCCCCCAGGGGACATCGAGCGCGCCGTAGCGGGCGAGCATATCGCGAGCGGCGGCCTGCAGCGCGCGCACCGCGGCCGCTGGATCGGCCAGCCCCGACGGCGTGGTCAGCGGCTGCAGCAGATTGAGCGGACGCGCAAACCCGGCGCTGGAGTAGCCGCTGGCGGCGCCGGGCTGGTCGGCCCAGGCCAGAAACAGCAGCGCGCCGCGGCTATCGGCCTCGGTCGAGCGATCCCAATGCGCCAGCACTTGCGCCGCGGCGCGGGCGAGCTCGTCGCCGTAGCGCGCGCTCGCCTCCAGCAGGTCGGGCAGCACGCGGTCCGCCAGCTCGCAGCGATGTGACCATTTCATCCGCTGCAGCTGCTCGAAGCTCACGCTCGGGGTTTCGGACAGCATGCGAATGCCGCGCGCCATGCGCAGGTTGACGCTATCGGCGGGGATGGCGGTGGCATAGGGCGCAGGATCGAGCGTCTCGGGCCACGCGGCATCCCACGGCGGATCGTTGGAATTCTGCAGGGTGCCCCCGGCCGGATCGATGACCTTCGGCAGCTCGTCATAGCGAAGGTAATCGCGCCACAGCGTGGCCGAAGTGTCACCGGCGACGGTGCCCGACCAGTAGTGCGGATTGCCGGACGCGTGCCGCGGCACCAGGCCGTTGTACAGGTACTCGATATGGCCGTCGCGGTCCGCATACAGGATGTTGAAGGTCGGCACCTGCAGCCGCGCCAGCGCCGCCTGGAAACCGCTGAAATCGTGCGCGGTCGCCATGTCCCAGTACTGCTGCAGGGCAAATGGGCGATCCAGGCCGGCTACCCTCATCGCGATAGGAACGCCGTCGCGCTCGCCGACGATTGGGCCATGAATCGTTGCGCGCACCAGCACGCTCTCGCTGGTGAACGATCCGTCCCGCTGGCGCACCTTCAGCTGCTGCCGTCGCGTCCGGAAAGGCAGTACCTTGCCGTCGAAGCGATAGCCGCCGGGTGCGGCAACGATGCGGTAGAAAGTGACGGCGTCGGCGCCGTTGACCGTATGGGTGAAGCCAAGATAGTCGCTGAATACAAAACGCAGCACCGGCAACCCGACCTGCGTCGCGCCGTACAGATCGATGCCTGGAGCGCTCAATTGCACCTCGTCATAGGTGGCCCAGCCGGGCGCCCAGTACAGATGCGGATTCATCAGCAGCATCGCGTGGCCGTCGTGCGAGCGGCTCGGCGCGATCGCCCAGCCGTTGCTGCCGGCCGACTCGGAGCGCGGCCCCGGCGACGGCCCTGGTGACGGCTCAGGCGCATCCGCCGGCAGCCGATCGGCCACGTCCGCCGGGGCTGCGTAGACAAACTGGAACAGGCGTTGCTGATGCGCGATCACATCGAGCGCCGTGACCGGGAACACACGGCGTGCGTCGGGCGCCAGCGCCTGCGGATGAGCGCTCGCATAGGCGTTGATGCCGGCGGCGAACGCCTCGAGCTGGCCGCGAAATGCAGGCGACTGCTGCTGCAGCCACAGCCGGGCGCGAGCCGGTACGTCATTGAGCGCCATCCAGCGGTCGGACTGAAGTTCCTGCATTCCAAAGTACTCCGCCGCGCGCCCGCGGGCCTGCGCATACAACCGCGCCAGGATGTCGCCGTGACTGCGCGCCTGCGCCCAACCGAAGCCGAAGAACAGGTCATTGACAGTGGAGCCGTAGACGTGCGCCACGCCGTAACGATCCCACAGGACCTCGGAGCCGTGGGTGGGCCGGAAGCCGCTTGCCGCGCTGGCCGGGCCGAAGATAAGAAGAGCGGCGGCAACAGGCGCGGTAAGGGAGCGCGGCATGCAAGCCAGTATAGGACCTGGCGCCGTTCGGCCAAAGGCCACGTGCCGCCGGCAGCCTGCGATAGAATGCCGGGATGAACGACAGCTACAGCAAGCCCGATCCTGTTGGCGGCGGCGCCTATAACCCGATGCGCGAACCGCGCTATACCGAGATCGCAAGCTTCATGCGCGCACCGCTGGCGACAAGCCTGGATCAGGTCGATATCGGCCTGATCGGCGTGCCGACCGATCTTGGTGTCACCAACCGGCCGGGCGCGCGCCACGGGCCGCGCGAGATCCGCAACGCATCGAGCCTGATGCGCTCGTTCAACCTCGGACTTGGCGTCAACCCGTACGATCTGTGCCGGATCGCCGATATCGGCGACGTGCGCCTGTCGCAGCGCTACGACCTGGAAAAGCAGGTGGAGCTGATCGAGTCGTTTTATCGCGCGGTGCATGCGGCCGGCGTGCTGCCGGTCAGCGCCGGCGGCGATCATTCGATCACTTACCCGATCTTTCGGGCGCTTGGGGCGGAATCGCCCGTCGGCATGGTGCACATCGACGCGCACTGCGATACCTGGGGCGAGTTCTACGGATCCAAGTTCACCCACGGTGCGCCATTTCGCCTGGCGGTGGAGGCCGGCGTGCTGGATCCAAAGCGCACCATCCAGATCGGCATTCGTGGCGGCCAGAACTTCATGGACGGCATCGAGTTCTCGAAGTCGCACGGCATGCGCGTAGTGTTCATCGAGGAGTTCGCCGATCTCGGCGTGGAAAAGGTGATCGAGGAGGCGCGGCGCGTGGTGGGCGATGGACGCACCTACATCTCATTCGACGTGGATGGGCTCGACCCGGTCTATGCACCCGGCACCGGCACACCTGAAGTTGGAGGCATCACCACGCTGGAAGCGCAGCGGCTGCTGCGTGGATTGCGCGGCCTGAACCTGATCGGCGGCGATGTGGTGGAAGTCGCGCCGCCCTACGACCAGACCGGCAATACCGCGCTGGTGGGCGCCACCATCATGTTCGAGATCCTGTGCCTGGTCGCTGACAGCAAGTTTCCCCGCAAACGCTGACGCGAAACGACTCTGGCGGGCTCGTGGAACCCGCGAGGTGAATTGAGCGACGCGCACGTTGTGGTGGTGGGCGGACTCGGCAATTTTGGAGCGAGGATCTGCCGTCGGCTGGCGCGGGAGCCAGGGATCCAAGTCGTGGCCACCGGACGGCTGGTGCGCGATCGCGCACCGGATCGGGTGGGTATTGCGTGCCTGGATACAGCTTCAATGTCATTTGCACGCGAGCTCGCCGCGCTCAAACCTGACATCGTGATTCACTGCGCCGGTCCCTTCCAGGGCCAGGATTACCGAGTGGCCGAAGTGGCGCTGGATTGCGGCGCTCACTACCTGGATCTCGCCGACGGCCGCGCATTCGTGGCTGGATTTGACGCTGCGATGAATGAGCGGGCACGCGCAGCAGGGCGCGCTGCCATCACCGGGGTGAGCACGTTGCCGGCTCTGTCCTCGGCGGTGGTCGATTATCTGAAACCCGCATTCGTGCGGCTGGCGAGCATCGAGATTGCGATTGCGCCTGGGCAGCACGCGCCGCGCGGTACTGCGACGATGGCCGCGGTACTCGGGTACGCCGGTCAGGGGTTTCCCTGGTGGATCGACGGGCAGTGGCACCGGGTCTATGGGTGGCAGGAACTCATCCGGCTGCCATTTCCGTTCGGGGCTCGCTGGGCAGCCGCCTGCGATGTACCGGATCTGGAGCTGTTTCCGCAGCACTACGCTGGCATACGCACCGTGACTTTTCGTGCGGCACTCGAGGTTCCGCTGCAACATTTTGCCCTGTGGGGCCTGGCTGGCTTGCGCCGCCTGGGCCTGCCGTTGCCGCTCGCGCGCTGGGCCGGTGGAATCAACCGTATTGGCCACTGGCTCGATCGCTTCGGCAGTGGCTGGTTGCCGGTGGTATGGCTTCAGATTCGGATGCGCAATCTGGCGCACATCGCAGCGAGCGCTAACGCAGCATTGCCGGCTGAATATTACCGCTGCTATCGCTGGTGGTTCGCGCTGGGGTGGCCAGCGTTTATAGGCGTGCTGTTCATTTTCTACCTGATGGTGGCAAAGCCGGCGTAGTGAGAATGCGTTAGAACAGTATCGGAGTCGGTCACGGGACGGCGAGCAGTGTGACGGAACCGATGGAAAGGACGGCCGAGGATGCGGCAGCGACGGTCGAAGGCGTATAAAGGCGCAGTGAATGAATAATTGCAGGCCTCAGACACCGATTCTCCCGGGGGAAGCTCAAATTGTTTCGAATTGTATCCGCCATCGCGGCTTGCCTGGTGCTTGTTACGGCCGGTTGTGCCACGCCAAGTTATGTCGACCCGCTGACGCAACTTGATCGCGGTGTCTCCTCACCAGCGGCAAGTCAATACAAGGCCCTGACGCTAGGTGTAGTCCTCGACGATAACACCAAGAAGGCCACGGAGCTGGTAGAGCACGATAAGCTCATGGGAATGGCGGCACTAAACCCGGCGATCGTCGCGGATCTCGATTCAGGCTTCCTGACGACGGCTATCAACGATGCCCTGCGTAAACGATTCAAGGACGTGCGGCCGCTTGAGCGCACTGATGCCCGGCACACCGCCAACGTCGATGCGGTAATGATATTGGACGTTCAGATCAAGCTGGGATCACATTCGGGAGACATAACCACGATCGTCATTCAAGGGATTTTTGTCGACGACGCGCAAGCCGTGATCTCCCAGATAAGTGGTGAGGGAGCCGAACAACTTCCTTCCTTTGCGATGTCGCTGCATTTCAAGCCTGTCGTGAATCAAGCGGTTGAACGGTTCGCGCAGGCGCTCGATGGTTCGACCGAATTGGAGACCAAACTTGCGTTGTCTGCGACCACCGGCGCAGCGCCGATGAAGTCCGTCACGATGAAGTCCGTCCCTTCCCCGACGCCTCCAGGGGCAAAGATTGCCGGTTCTCCCGTGGTGGCAGATCTCCCTGCAGCAGTACCCGCCTCGTTCGGCACCGCCGCTGGAAGGCGCGTTGCGCTCGTCATCGGGAACGCCGGCTATCAGAATGTGCCGCGGCTCGCCAACACCGCTACTGATGCTCGGTTGGTCGCCGCGGCGTTGAAGAAAGACGGCTTCGATCTCGTTGCCGGCGGGCCATTGATCGACCTCGATCGCGGCACCCTGATCAAGGCGCTGACCGCGTTCGGCAACCTTCTCCCAGGCAGCGCAGTCGGCGTCTTTTACTATGCCGGTCATGGGTTGCAGATGCAGGGCGCGAATTTTCTGGTGCCCATCGATGCCAATCCAAATAAGCCGTCGGATGCAGACGTTCAGCTGGTCGACGTCGCGCTGGTGCTTCGCGAACTGGAGGACTCAGGTGCAAGTTTGAAGGTCGTCATTCTCGATGCTTGCCGGAACAATCCCTTCGGCGGACGCGGCCTGCGCGACGCGAGTGGCGGCCTTGCGCAGATGCGCGCTCCCGAAGGCACGATCATCTCCTATGCGACGCAGCCGGGAAACGTTGCGTTGGACGGCGAATCGGGTGGCGACAGCCCTTACACGCTTGCGCTGGCCAAATCGATCGCGACACCGGGACTCGATGTCCTGTCGATGTTCAACGAGGTGGGCGTGCAGGTGGATGCCACGACAAAGGGTACGCAGCAGCCCTGGTTCGCTACGTCTCCGATCAAGGGCCGCTTCTTCTTCGCCGGGCAGTAGGTGCCTATCTGATAGTGAATGTATCGCCCAGGTGTCCTGGATTCATATGGTGCAGAAATTTGTCTCTGTCTTCGCCGAGTTCGGTGTGCTCGTGGTGGTCGCCAGCGTATTCGCCGATCAGATCGGTCTTCCGCTGCCCGCCATGCCGGTGCTGATCCTCGCCGGTGCCATAGCCGCAACCAGCACCTTGTCGGCGGTCGACTTGTTCCTCAGCGCGGTTGCAGCCTGTTTGATCGCCAACACGGCGTGGTATCTGGCGGGACGTTGGTACGGCAGTAGCGTGATGAAGCTATTGTGTCGCATATCGATCAATCCCGATTCGTGCGTGAGCGAGACACAATCGTACTTCGAGCGTTGGGGCTCGGGCTCGCTGGTCGTCGCCAAGTTCATCCCCGGTTTGAGCATTCTCGCCTCGCCCCTGGCCGGCGCAACAGGCATGCTCTGGTTTCGATTTGCGCTGTTCAGTGCATTGGGCGCGGCCATTTGGGTCGGCACCGGCATCGGCGCTGGGATATGGTTGCGCCCACAGATAGATGATCTGCTACCGCTTCTGCAGCGGGTGGGTTCGACAGCGGCGGTGCTACTGGTGGCGTTGCTGTTGGCCTACGTCGCCTACAAATGGTATCGCCGGCGCCAGTTCTTTGCCGCGTTGCGCATGGCGCGCATCAGCGCTGCCCAGCTCTTCCAGCTCATTCAAGCCGGCGCCGAGCCGCTGATCGTCGACGTTCGATCGGCCACCGCACATGCGCTCGATCCGCGGACAGTTCCCGGAGCGCTGCGGATAACCGTGTCGGATGCCACTAAGCATCTCGAGCAATTGCCGCGCGACCGCGACATCGTGCTTTACTGCACCTGCCCGAACGAAGCGTCGGCGGCCCAGGTCGCGAGGCTGCTGATGACGCACGGGTTCAAACGCGTGCGCCCGCTGCACGGTGGACTGGATGCGTGGATTGCCGCGGGATATGCGGCCGAGTTGCGCCCGGCGCCAAATCCGGCCGAGCTTGTGCTCGAGGTTGAAGCCGGCGAGCGTCGATAAGGGCCTTCGCTGCGGCGAGCGCTTCAGCGCTGCTTTTCCAGGTCGTGCTCGACATTGTCCTGCACCAGTGTGTACGCAATGTAGTACTTGTAGATGTTGGCGACGTATTGCACCGTCTCGCGTCCGATGCGGTAGGCGGCGACGCGCTCGACGTTGTCGAACCACACGTTTGGATCCAGGCCGAGCGACTGCGCCTCGGCGCGCAGCCCCCTGATCCTGGCCGGCCCGGCATTGTAGGAGGCGAACGCGAACAGCACCTTGTTGAGCGCGTCCATCGGATCATCCTTGTAGTACTCATCAACGATGAAGCGGATGTACTTGACGCCCGCATGGATGTTCGGCTCCAGCTGCGTGATATCCCCGACCTGCAATTTCTCCGCGGTCGCCGGCATCACCTGCATGACCCCGATGGCGCCTGCCGCGCTGTGCCGGTTCTGGTCGAGCTGCGATTCCTGATAGCCCTGTGCTGCCATCAGCAGCCAGTCGACGTCGTATTGCCTGCCGTATTTCTGGAACAGGCTCACCAGCGTATTGAATTTCTGCAGCTCCTGCGCGGAGGTGGCGTTTTCCACCCAGTGCGTCTGCCCCAGGTACTTCTGCAGCGTAACGTTGCCGAATTGCGTGCCCTGGCCGTGGGTGCGGGTGAAGGCGTCGAGCTGCCCCTTGAGCTGCGGACTGTGCTTGCGAATGGCGAAGGCGATATCGCCGTTCTGATGCACCACCAGGTCCTCGCGCAGCGTGATGTGGGGATACACCTGGCGCCACAGCCTGCCGATATAGCCGTCGGCCACCGCGATGTTCACCAGCCCCGCGTTGAGCATTTCCAGGATGTCCTCGGTCTCGAAGTTGCCCGGCGCCTCGCGCAGCCGCATCGGCGCCAGTCCGCGTGCGCTGAAGCGCTGATTGAGCGTCACGAGGCTGTCGTAATAGCTGGTTGCCCGACTGACGTAGACCTCCTTGCCGGCCAGGTCATCGAGCGTCTCCAGCGGCGGGGCGCCCGGACCGGTCACGATCAGCTCCTTGACGTTGCGGGCGGCAGGGCTCGCAAAATCCACCACATCCAGGCGTTGCGGGGTGATCGTCAGGTTGGCGGCTGCCACATCGCCCTGACCGGCGATCAGCAGCGGCAGCAGCTGGGCGCGTGATACCGGGATGAACACCACGTGGACGCGCAATTCGCCAAGCCCGAGCCTGCTGTTCAGGTCGTCCTCGAAGGCGCGCATGAAGTCGTAACTCAGACCGCGTTGAGTGCCGCCGAGGTCGACAAAGTACAGAGTGCGGTTGTAGGGCACCAATACCCGGATAACGCGCCGCGCGATCATGCCGGGCAGATCGCCGGTCCAGGGCTGCTGTTCGAGTTTTATCGACAGCTGGTCATCGGAAGCAGCGGCCGCGAGCGTCTGGGCATCGCCCGCCAGCAGCAACGCCAGCGGCAGGCAGCGCCAGAATCCCGGGGAGCGCGGCAGGTTCAAGGCTCGCCGCCGGCAATTACGCCGGTGCTGGCTGCTGTGCTGCCGGCTGCTGCGCTGCCTCGGAGAATTCGCGCAGCGCGCGATGCACGAACTGCACGCAGCTGGAGCCTTCACCGACCGCGGCGGCAACGCGCTTGACGCTGCCGCAGCGCACGTCCCCGGCCGCGAATACGCCAGGCAGACTGGTCTCGAGCAGGTAGGGCTGGCGCGCCAGCGGCCAGCGCGCCGCCGCCAGGTCCTCCGGCCGGAGGTCCAGCCCGGTGCGGACAAAGCCGGGGTCGTCGAGTGCGATACAGCC
>Ga0181531_10001746_pt1 | contig 13627 bp, 5 predicted proteins | sample PEATcosm2014_Bin_38_FD_119743 | JGI IMG/M metagenome (GOLD analysis project Ga0181531, IMG submission 119743) | Peatland microbial communities from MTU Mesocosm Facility, Houghton, MI, USA - PEATcosm2014_Bin11_10_metaG | ecosystem: Environmental > Terrestrial > Soil > Wetlands > Peat | place... | reverse complement strand
GAGTAGACGTACGGAAACAGGCCGCCTCCCGGCGCAGTCGAGGGGAAATCTCCCGGCGTCGAATAAAAATTAGTGATAGAAGTGAGGTTGCCCTCGCCTTGCTGTGGCCGCAGGGCGAATGGAATGGCATTGCCGGGCTGGTTCCACTCATTGCCGGAGACGGTGCCGTAGAAGATGCCTCCGGCGCCTCGAACCGAGGTTTTGCCGTCCCCAAACGGATCCCACGCGAAGCCGACGCGGGGCGAAACGTGGTAGTACTCCGTGGAGATGATGCCGCGAGAAACGCCTGCATCACCGGGGAACAACAAGCCGGTGGGTGCGAGCGGAGCCACAGTGGATTGCTGGCCGGGAACGAACGATTCCGTCCGATTATGGGGATCGACGGGAGGCGCATCGATGTCCCACCGGATTCCAATGTTGGCCGTGAATCGGGGCGTGATGCGGAAGTTGTCCTGCGCAAACACCGCATAGTGCCAAGTGCTCAGATGCGTGGTATAGGGCGAGTCCTGCTCGGCCGAGGAGGCCTGGCCGGTAACCCAGTCTGAAGTCACATTGCCCGTGGAGGTGGGCGCCGAGGTGGCAAAGCTGATGCTGCCAAAGTTCAGCAGGTTGGCATCGAACATGGTCTTGTCGAGAGCGAACTCGCCGCCAATAAAGAGGCTATGTTTGCCCTTGACCAGGCTAACCACGTCGCGCAGCTCATAGTTGTCGGAACCCGTGAACGGACCCGCATTGGTCGCGGTCGCTGAGAAATTGGTTTCTGAGATGGTGGGCAACGAGACCGGTCCCTGGATGAGGAAGTTCGAGCCGTACGATCCGAGGGTCTGCGTCGCCGGACCGGAGAACGGCAGGTTGACGCGCCCGCCCGCTGCCCGCGTGAACGTGAGCCAGGCTTGATTGGCCGTAGTGGGGGTGAAGGTGTGAACGTCGCTGAGGTTGATATTGGTACCGTTCGAGGCGTTCACATTGAGGGTCCACGGGACGTTGCCGCCCGGGGAGTTGTTGAGCACGTTCCTCGAGAAGAAGTAGGTCACCCCCACATGGTCCTTTTCGCCGAGGTTCTGGTCATATTTGCCCAGGTATTCGTTTTCCTGTGTCGGGTTGGGTAGGAGACCCGCATAAGACCCGCCACCCTTTGTCGCGTTAGTGAGGCTGCCGGGGACATTGGGCAGCGGGATTGAAGAGCCTATTGTATTGCTTACGTTGTCGAGGTTTGCAATGGTCGTATCCAGCAGGGCGGCGGGAATGCAGTTCAAAGTGGCCACCTGGCAATTGGGGCTGCTGTTGGTTCCATCCACCTGCGTCTTGGTGCCGGGCATGTTGACCTTGAAGGTGTCCGCGGTAAAGTCACCGAGGCGCTCGTTGGCCGTAGGCACAATCGCGCCGGTAAATACCGTATCGGTTACCTGGCGCACACCGGCATAGCTGAAGAAGAAGAACGACTTGTCTTTCTTGATGGGGCCGCCGACGTTGCCGCCAAATTGGTTGCGATGGTAAGGCGAAACGATGATCTGGCCTGAGGTGTTATGTGCCGGGGCCCAGGAGTTGGCGTTGAAGTCGGTGTTGCGATTGAATTCGAACACACCGCCATGGAACTGGTTTGTTCCTGACTTGGTGATCACCGAGACCACAGCGGCAGAGAATTGGCCGTATTGCGCCGAGAAGGCGCTGGTCTCGACACGAAACTCCTCCACTGCGTCGGGGTTGGGCGACGGATTGCCATAGTTGCGCATGCCGGTGATGTTGTTTCCTCCATCCAGGTAGAAAGCCACCGCAGCGCTGCCGCCATCCATGGAGCCGTTGATTTGCACATCCTCTATGTACAGCCCAGTGGCCATGGTGGGGTTGCCGGAGGGGTTCGAGGAGGGGCTGTTGTTGTTGGCCATCACGCCGGGCGTGAGAGAAACCTCGGAGTAGACGTTGCGATTGACCAGGGGCAGGCCCACGATCTCGTCCGGCTCAATGGTTCTGCCCAGCACAGCGTCGGATGTGTTGACCTGCGGGGGCGCTTCGGTGACCGTTACAGTCTGAGTTTGCGCGCCGATGGTTAGTTTGACTTCAACCGTCAGAGTCTGGTCCACGTCAAGGGCGAGATTTTGCTGCACGAAACGTTCAAAGCTGGGAGCGGTCGCTTCGATGGTGTACCTGCCCACGGGAAGGTAGTCGATGCGATACTCCCCATAACCGTTCACCGGCCCTGAACGCGAAAATCCAGTATCCAAGTTGGTCGCCTTCACGGTAGCCGTATTGATCACCGCGCCTTGTTGATCTTTTACCGTTCCGACGATGGTGCCGGTGGTCTGCTGCCCAAGCGCGGTCAAGGCCGCGCCCAGAATAAGAACGAGCACGGCAAGGAACCGAGTGCCCGAACCTGTCATGAGATTTCCTGTCAATCTGCTTGTTTTCATGCTGCCTCCAAAAGTGGTTGCCGATTGCGATATCGTTATCGATACCGATTACTAGTAAGAGTGTCCCTTGTCTTGTCTGTCAAGACAGCCACAAGTTATACACGAAAGAATGACGTTCGTCATTTGACCGAAATACTGCGAAACTCGGTTGTTTTCAAACTGATGCAAGAAATGCTCATTGAAGCAATGGGGTAGCTTGGTGACCCGCCGCAAGTCACCCCGATCGCTGCGCCAAGCCCAACTGATGCCGCCAATCTCGCTCGGTCGGAAATGCCATCCGGAATCGAGCCCTTGCGCCGAGTGGACGAGTCCCTCCTGAGGTGAGCTCACCTCCGAGGCCGCAGCACGCATCGGAAGCAATAGGAGGGTTCCGACAGCCGGGCAGGATGCAGCTAACAGGAATTGCCGTCGAGAAGAATCGAACAAGTGGACCTCACCTCAGTAGTAATTCGATTTTGTTGTTGCTTCGACTTTTGTGGTAAACCGATTTTGTTGTTGCTTCGACTTTTTGTGGTAAACTCCGGCCTGTCGGTCACGCCTCAGTCGATTTTTCCGGGTGTTTCTGAAAGTGCCGCGAAAACGTCCCAATGCTGGCCTTCGTAAGCACGGTTGACAAGTGACTCACCGTTTGACACTGAACGGCGCAAATATCCTGTTTTAAATGAGCGGTATAAATCTCCCGAGTTTCTTGTGTCAAACGTGCTTGCAAACCATAGAAAGCGGCGAGTATCATCCTGCAATTCCCATGAATCGAGCGAGTGCAAGCCCGAATGCCTGGCATCCTCAAACAAAGGAGGAGCGTGAGGCGATTCTGCGCGAAATGAAGAAGGTCCTGGCAAGTCCGCAATTCTCCAGCAGTAAACGCTACCCCGCCCTGCTTCAGTACATTGTCGAAAAAACCCTGGAGGGCAAGTCGGATCTCTTAAAGGAGAGGACCCTGGGGGTCGATGTCTTCGAACGGCAGCCGGCATACGACACCAACGCAGACACTGTTGTCCGGTATACCGCCGGCGAAGTCCGAAAGCGTCTTTCGCTCTATTACCACGAACTCGGCCGAGCCTCCCAAATCCGAATTTCACTCCCCGCGGGCTCCTATGTCCCCGAGTTCCTTCATGGATACGAAGAGCCCGAAGAGACGGGAGACGATCCAGCACTTGCTGCAACTACCGTCATCAATGGCAGCTTCTCCACAGCCCGTGCCGACGAAGTGCGCGAACCGGAGCCGTTCGCACCCTCGTCTCTCGTGGCTCAAACCTTTCCACCGGCTCCTGCAACCGAAGTGAGCCTCGGCTCAATTCCCGGTTCTGCGCCCTGGCGAAACAGGTCGACTAACAAGCGCCTTGTTTGGCTGGCCTGCGCGGCCTTAGTGGTGGTGATTGCAATCATTGGAATTGGCTGGAGATATCGCACCGCTAACTATCAAAATGCTCTAACCGATTTTTGGGGTCCTGTCTTGCACGACCAGAGGACGATTCTGATGTGCACCGGAAGCGTGATCTTCGCACCGGAGAAAGTTTCAGGGACGCTGACCGCCGGTAAGGATACCGAATATCCTTTTGTTTCCATGGAGGGGGCATCCGCCATTTCGCATATCAGCGGACTGCTTCAAAGCTCCGGTGTGCAAACGCAACTCAAGTCCGCTGGGGCGACTCCCCTGACGGAACTCCGTGAGCATTCATTTGTTTTGCTCGGAGCATACAACAACCAGTGGACGCTGCGTTTGGTTGAGCCTTTGCGATTTCATTACGCACCCGAACCGATTGAGTCGATTGTCGACCGGATGCAGCCTCAGGTCCGCTGGGTGCGTGACCCTTCGCTCCCCTATTCCAGTGCGGACGATTATGCCCTGGTGGCTCGTTATCGCGACAATACGACCGATAGTTGGGTGGTTGTCCTGGCTGGAATTGGACGCAATGGAACTGAAGCCGCAGCGGAATTTGCGAGCAGCGCGCATTATATGCAACTGCTTCGGGATCGATTAGGAACTGACTTCAAAGCCCGGAATATCGAGGCTGTTTTGAAGGTGAGTGTGATCGACGGAAAGACGGGAGCGCCATCGATTCTTGCCGTGCACGCGTGGTGAGCGTCTGAGTCGTTCGAGCCCGGGTCCCCGGAACATCTACTGTAAGCTGTGACGATCAAGGATGCCGGATATCTCGCTATCGCGTGGCTTTGGCGGACATGGTGAAGACCAGTTCGCTACCCCTCGCAATTGCCTCGTGCGAGATGCTGCCATCGATGGGCGTCTTACTATCGATGGTTGGATTGGCGCAATAGATATTCTCAGGACTGTTGTTCACCGCCTCAATTGTTGTCCTCTTGCCGCCGGGAAGATGCAGCGTGACGTGACTAAAGAGCGGGCCGCCAAGAACGTAGCTTGGTTTTCCCGGACAGAGCGGATAGAAGCCGAGCGCGCTGAGCACATACCATGCGGCCATCGAGCCGGTATCTTCATCTCCGGGAAAGTTGTCGCGGGTATACAAGCCGTTCATCACGCGGCGCACCCAATATTGAGTGCGATCCGCGCGTCCGGCGGCAGCAAACATATAGAGCACGTGATGCACCGGCTGATTGCTGTGTGCATATTGACCGAAATCTACCGCGGCCATCTCTGACATCTCGTGGATCTCCCGGCCGTAAGCCCCTGCTTCGAACCTGGGAGGCTGTTGCAGCATTTCGTCAAGAAAGCCAACGAAATCTTCCCGACCGCCCATTGCCTCGATCAATCCGTCCGGATCGTGCGGGACGGAGAAGCGGTGTTGCCAGGCCGATCCTTCAACATAAGGACTGCCCCAGGCAAATTGATTGAAAGGCTCATCCCAGGTCCCGTCCGATTTCCTGCCTCGCATGAACCGCGATTTCGAATCGAAAACCTTCCTCCAATTCCGCGAGCGGGCCTCGAACATTTCCGCATCTGCGACATTCCCGGCAGCGCGTGCAACCTGGGCTATGCAGAAATCACCGTATGCCGCATCCAGGGTTTCCACCGCGGCCTGATCGACGCGGTCGGACGGCACATATCCAAGTTGCAGGTAAAACTCAATTCCCCTTCGTCCATAGCCCGCATCCGGATCGCCCGGCTGCGTGGCGTGCTTTTTCAATGCCGCATAAGCTGCCTGCGGGTCGTACCCTGAGATTCCCTTGACCGCTGCATCGCCAAAGACCGAATCGATCAGGCTGCCGGTCATACAGGCGCGATAGCCTGGACATGGGAACTGAGGTAGCCAACCACCCTCTTTGGCCGCATTCACCCAAGCCTGCAAAATCTCTCCGAGCCGCTCCGGGTCAATGATCGACATCAGCGGATACCACGCTCGATATACGTCCCAATAGCCGTGATCGGCGTACATGACGCCAGGAATTACCTGACCACTGTAAGGGCTCATGTGGATCGGTTGTCCTGATGCATCCGGCTCGTGCCACATACGCGGGAAGAGCGAAGTACGGTAAAGGGCGGAATAGAAAGTCCGCTGCTGTGCCTCGCTGCCTCCCTCCACCTGAATGAGTCCCAGCCGTTTCTCCCAGATATCCTCGGCTGAATCGCGGACCTGTTCAAACGGCCTGTTCCCCAACTCCACCTTAAGGTTCCGCATCGCCTGCTCATGCGAGATGAAAGAATGCGCGATGCGCAAATCCACGGGCCGGCCAGACGTGACATCGAATTGAAGGACGCCCACGCGTCTTCCGTGTTCCGCCTTGACTTCGAATCCTTTGATATTCGTTCCCAGTTGAACCGCATAGTAAGTTGCAAAGCCCTTGGGAACTCCGCCCGCATTGGCCCTGGTCAGGCCGGACACCACACCGCTGCCCGTCTCAGCGTGGAATTCAGCGTCCTCACCGGGCAGGTCGATCATCAGTCCAGACGGGCCGGTCTCGTTGAACGTCAACCGCAAGAGTCCACACCGTTCCGTGGGCACAAGCTGCGCATTGCAGCCATATCGCATGAGGGTTACATCGAGAAGGTGCGGCTTGACTTTCAATTCGCTGGTTCGATACGACGAGGCCCTTGCCGCAGGATCCGCCGACGGCGATCCGGTAAAAGGCAGGAACGTAGCGAATCCATAATCACTGAGCCACGGACTCAACTGGTGAGTGCAACGCAATCCCTCGATCCTGTTGTCCTCCGGCCGAAAGAACCAAGGTTGCCGCGCCGCGTTCGACTGCAGCGTCCAATGCGCCATACCAAAGGGCAAGGCCACAATGGGTAGCGTGTTGCCGCGCGAAAATAGAGGGCTGGAGTTGGTGCCTTGAAGCGGATTCACTAATTCAACCAGCTTGCCCGCACGGTTTGTCTGACTCCCGGCGACCTTCACAGTTACGAGATCCGGCGAAGCGATCTCTGCACGGGCATGGGTTTCCAGAACCGCTTCCGGAATAGCTGCCAATGTTACACCCGCACCGGCAATCTTGAAGAAGTTACGCCTGGTCGTTTTATCTGATTTGCAATTCAAGGATTAACATTGCCTTTCCTCAAGAATTATCTAGCGAGTGGGGTCACCATAGAAGACACCGCGGCCATGCGTACCAACATAGACCCTTCCATAGATTCGTGGGTCCCCCGCAATCTGAAGGATAAGTCCCCACTGGTGCTGGTCGTCGTTGATTCTCGTCCAGGTGCGTGCCTGGTCGATGGAGCGGAAGATGCCGGGCTGGCCATCAACCGTTCCGACCAGGTAGATAGCCGGATAGGACTGGCCTGGGGCTGCCTTGCCGAAGCCGAAAGCGTGGATTTCCTCAACGCCCGGCAGAGGTGCGAGAGATGCGCGGGCGGCTGTCTGTTGCTGCGGAGAGACGAAATGGTAGAGGCCGTCGAAAGCTGCGAGCCAAAGGTCTCCCGAACGGCCGGGTGTGGCATAGATGCGATCCTGGCCTCCACGTTTGTCGCCTCTTCCGGAAGAAACGGTCGCCGTCCCTGCATCCATGATTGTGAAATGTTCTGACGCGAAAGTGGCTGCGCCATCGCTGCTGCGGTAAAGCGAGAGGTCGGGAAGCGAGAGTGCGAAAAATGCCTTCGGGTCGACAGGGTCCGCGATGACGCGAAGACCCTTGGGTAGTCCTTGCACCGCTGTCCATGCTGCGCCCCGATCGTGAGTGAGAGACGCCGCTTCGCTTTCAGGAGTCCAGACCCAGTCCTCGCCGTCGGCTGAGACGGCGATCGATCCCGCCTGGCTTGTGGCTGTTGGCGCGCTCGAAGCGGGCTTCCACGTTCTCCCCGAGTCAAGAGAATAGCCGATGCTTTCGCCCGCCTTGTGCTGGGCGCTGACGCCAACGCGGACAATGATATTGGGACGCAGAGGGGCGGAGGCGACCCCGGTGGTGTTGCCCATCCGCGGCGGAGCGGAAGAGCCTTCGGGCGCCGGATGGTCCAGATCCCAGTGAACGAAACCGCCATAGTCACCGATCGCGGTGACGAGATGAGGTCCCTCCGTAGTGCTGTTCGGTTGCTGGTCAGGGCTGTCGAGTTGCAGCGCCACCGTCTCTTCGATACCGGAAGCGAGGATGCTCCAGTGGGTAGGCTTTCCGCGATCCGCGGCGGTGAGATCGAAGGTTTCCCAGCCTCCATACCCAGTAGTGAAGACAGCATGATCGGAGTTGGTTGGATCGATCTCGATGTCGAAGAGCCAGTGGATGGGAGTGCTCTTCACATAGGGCGCAAGCGTGTAATCGTAAACGCCGCCGCTCGCGAATATGGGCTTCCACGAAGCGCCTCCGTCTGTCGAGCGGAAGATGTCTTCGCCGCCGGAAGATCCGGGGCGGCCAAATGAGCTGGCGATGAGCGTGCGCGGATGCTGGGCATCGACGGAAACGGCCGCATAGCCGAATTCCCTGCTGCCGGCAATGGGATGATCGGGCGTGACGTCGGTCCATTCGCCTGTACTGGTGTTCAGCTTCCACACTGCGCCGTCGGTCATGCGTGAGGGCCCCGGCGCTGTGCCGTACGCGATGTATAGGAATCCATCGCTCGAGAAAGCGGCGCGGGTGGGGCGATATTTGCTGGGAGCGTTGGCAACTTCGCGCCAGGTTGCGCCGCCATCGGTGGACGCGAAGAGGTTAGGGCGGCCCATCAGCGAAACGCCAACATAGATGGTCTCGGAGGCGGAGCGCGACCCTTGCGAGCCGGCCATAGGAATGAACTTGACGAACACAATGCCGCTGCCCGTGACAGGCATGCGACGCCGATGCTGTTCCGGCGTTTCTCCGGGGATGGGCGCGGGCGGAGGGGGAACGGGTTCCGTGACGTCGGGAAAGCTTTCAACTCGCGCCCAGTTCGCACCACGATCGGTAGAGCGCCAGAGGCCGTCGTGGCGGGTGCCGAGGTAAAGAATGCGGCCGTCCTGAGGGTCGACCGTCAGGCGCTCGCCATTGCCGCGTCCATCTTCGTTGCCGCCGAATTTGAAAGGCACGTCTGTCCTCTGAAAGCTCTGGCCCCGGTCATCGGAACGGAGGATGGCGCCGTTGGGTGTACGCGGGTTGGTGTACGTGCCGCACGCCAAATAGACCCGCTTGGAATCGGCCGGATCCACCGCAATGGACTCGACTCCCATGAGGTTGAGGTCCTTGTAGGGCACCCAATCCAGAATCGGCTGCCAGCGATTCCTGGCGGCATCCCAGCGATAGGCCCCGCCCATATCGGTGCGGGCGTAGCGGATGCCGTTTGCTGTGGGGTGAAAGACGATCCCGTCCACAAACCCGCCACCGACAATCTGCACGCTCTTCCAGGAATATGTTTCTTGCTTCGGAATCTGCCCGGCGGCAGCCTGTGTGACAAGCAGTGTAAGAAGAAACAACTCCGCGAATTGCTTCATTTTAGGGATCCCTGATGGCCACGAACGAGAGCCATACTCTTCTAAATGAATTATTGCAGCTTCAGTCCGAGTTCGGTTTCTGAGTGGTCGCGCGGCAGTGGCGGCATCGCGCTGTATAAATATCCGAAGAAGCTGTGGAACAAACGGGTTGAGAGATTCGAGATCCTCCACCTCGTCGCAAATCGTTGTCAGTTATTGAGCTGGATGGTCGGCGAAGGAGGACTTGAGCCTCCGGCTCCCTTGTCCAGAACCAGAATTTGCTACTTGTAGGTTCGCTTTGAATTGAAATGAAAAATAACTCTTTTTCGACGGAATATGGTATGCTCCTGCTGAAACTCTGACCTTCCCCAATTCAACTTCAACAGAACGTATTTCATCGCGGGCCCCCAGGCAACCGCAGACCCTCTAAAGCGAAAAAACACACCAAGGGCGATACGCCTTGCAGGAAGGCAGAGGCATATCTGCCTGGAAGACGGTAATTGCTCAGAATTTATTGGGGTGGAGGATAAGCATTGAGTGGCGCGAAACAACTCGAGATCAATACCGAATACCCGGCACCGAATGAAGATGAGCTCGCCGGAAGACTGGTTCAACTAATTCGCGGAATCGTTGAGCAACGCTTTCTGCAAGGGATGACATATCGCGGAGTCAACACAAAGTCCCACGCTGCCGTGCGGGCAAACCTCATCGTCGATCCCGATCTTCCTGAGCACCTCCGGGTCGGTCTCTTCCGGACGCCGCGCACTTATCCTGCCTGGATACGATTCTCCAGCACGCTTCCCGACCCTTTGCCGGATGGCGACCGGGACCTCCGCGGCATGGCCATCAAGTTGATGGATGTGGAGGGAGTCACGCTTTTGGAGCCTGATTCCCACGCACACACCCATGACCTGATATTCATCACACCGGACACCTTCTTTACGTCGACCCCCCAGGACTTTCTTACTTTCACCGAGGCAGGAGGCATGAACGCAAAGAAGAGTCTTCTCGACTTGTTACGGCTTTCCGGCTTTATGCTCACTCACCCGGCGGTGCTAATTTGTATTCTGAAGTCCCAGAAGACGATTGGCAGCCTGCTGGAAGTCCCATGGTACAGTGCAACGCCTTATTTGTTCGGGGATCGCGCTGTCAAATACTCGCTCTGGCCCTGGTTGGCGCCCAAGACACCGATTCCACAAAATCCTGCAAACAACTATTTGCGGGAGGGCCTTACGCGTCAACTCAAAGAGGGTGAAGCAGGGTTCGATCTTCGCATCCAGTTTCAGCTCGACCCCTACAAGCAGCCCATTGAAGATGCGCTGGTGCCGTGGCGCGAACAGGACTCTCCGTGGCACAAGATTGCAACGGTTGTTCTTCCCAAACAGGTGATTGATACTCCCGAGCAATTCATGCTTGCCGAGAATCTCTCCATGAACCCCTGGCGTTGCCTTCCGGAACACAGGCCCCTTGGTGGTGTGAATCGCGTGAGAAGACGGATCTATTACGAAGGGTCGAAGTTCCGGCATCATAAAAACGCTGTTCCAGTTGTCGAGCCGAAACCCTGAGCGAGAAGTAGACCCGGCGCGCTCAGACAACCGGTCTCAATCATCAAGTCACACGTTTTCAAATAAGGTACCGTCGCGCGATGCATGGACCGCGCATTGCAAGAATTCATTTTTACCTGCCGATTCAGTCTGGCGGCCGCGTTTGCTGAATGAGGGGTGATCACTTTGAACCGAATCTGGAATTTCGTTCGTGCCGCGATGCGCCCGCCATCCACACCAATTGAATGGGTCGTGTTAGTCATTGCAATCGTTGCCATAGCTGGCCTGGGTGTGTGGGGCTATATCCTCTACTTTCCAGGTCTTCCCTCGGGGGTGAAGGTCTACGACGTCGTAAAGCTCAATAAGAGCTGGACGGATGAAGAGCGCCAGTGGTACTACCACACGTCGCAAGGGTCGCAGGTTATGCCTTACGACTGGTTTATCGCGCTTGAGCAGCCGGCCAATAAGCAGTTATTTACGTCCAACGAGTACATCACCAAGATGCGGATTGTTCCGGATCCGAATGCAATCAATAATCCAGACCTTCTGCCAATCGGTTTAGCGAAGGACGATCCGGATCCGATTACCGGTGTGCAGAATGTGGGGTTGACGTGCGCCTTTTGTCACACTTCGCAGCTTACCTATCATGGCATGGGCGTTCGCATTGATGGCGCACCGGGGATTGTCAACTTCGATACATTTTTGTCGCAACTCGTGGTGTCTGTCGCAGCCACAGTGCAGCCTAATTTTGTTGCGAATCTGTTCGATCGCGGAAAGTTCGATCGCTTTGCGAGACGTGTCTTGAAGGACAAATACAGCGACGCCTCTGCCGCGGATCTTCGCTCACAAGTGCGCTCGTGGCTCGATCAAAAAGTGCGGCAGCAGGCGGATCAACTGGTCTTGAAGAACACGACGGCTTCCTTCGGTCGATTGGATGCTCTCGGTACCGGAGGCAACACCCTGTACCGGCTGTTAGCGTCGAATAACCTTCGCGCTTTGAATGCTCCTGTCACGGCCTTCCCGCTTTGGTATGTCACCCAATATGACTGGGTCCAGTCAAACGGTTCAATCCGCCAGCCCATGTCCAGGAACATCATCGAATCGGTCGCCGTCAACGCCGACGTGGTTCTTCCCGGTGACCCGGCCAAGAATTATAGTGACCGGTACATCTCAAGTGTCCGCATGAAAAACATGTGGCAGATGGAGGACATGGCCGGCAAGCTGGTAGCGCCCACTTGGCCGGAATACATCTTCGGTCCCATTGACCGCGACAAGGCCGCAAAGGGCAAGGTACTCTATGCCCAGTATTGTTCGAAATGCCACTCGCCCCAGCTCGAGCCAGCGCCCTTATGCGGTGATCAGATTGCCATCCGCAATAAGAAAAGATTCTTCATGCTGAGGTTGTTTTCCGTCGACGAGGTTGGCACCGACCCTCTGGATGCCATGAACTTTGCGACCCGGACCGCGGATGCGTCCGCAATCGGCCTCGGGAACAATGCTCCGGGACCGACAGTGATTCAAACGGTCATCGGTGGGATCCTTCGGCGCGGATTCAAGGACCTGAATCTTCCGCAGGCAACAGTGGATGAATGGAGCGGATATCGCTCCGATTGCTGGAGAGCACCGAAGGCCTATCCCGCGCGGCCACTCGATGGTGTTTGGGCTACTGCTCCCTTTTTGCACAATAACTCCGTGCCGAGCCTCTACCAGCTTTTGCTTCCCGCGGCACAACGGATGAAAGAATTCCACATCGGCGATCCTGAATTCGATCCCGTCAATGTTGGTTATGTAAACGTCCGAATTCGCGGCGGGTTTACCGTGGACACGACCCAAACCGGAAACTCCAATGCCGGTCACGAGTTCCGGAATGCCCCTGCTGGAACGATAGGCGTCATCGGTCCGGAGCTTTCCGATGAGCAGCGGTGGGACATAATCGAATACTTGAAGATCATCGACGAGATGGGGCCCGCGATTGCTGCCGCCAAGAACCAGCCTCCGTCGAATCAATACGGACAATGCTGGACAGACCCGCAGTACGGGGCGTGCAACGCAGCATCACCAAGTGGGTCAACCCCTGCAACGGCGCCTACGACCGGAGGCAAATAAGAGACGAATACGATGACTACTATTGCGACCGACTTGACTTATTAATGTTATTGGTTGGGGAAGAGAGGAATTGAATCTCCTCCCCTGATCTTTAGAAAGAAATCGATTTGCTAAGTTATTGATTCATTTAGGTCGGTTGCACGCCTACTATTACCTGATTGCGTGGTTTTCGGAGTCTTTTGGACCTAGGTTCACTAAAAGTAGGACACATCGCGAGTTTGCAATCATTACTCGATAGCTGTTTGATTCAAGTTTCTTTCGCCATCCTTCAAAAATATCTCGCCATTATTGGGAAAAGGAATTATCCTCCTATCCACGATCTTACTTTTGTGGCACTGGCCGCAACAGCATTTCCATGTGTCTTCAAGTAGGATTGCCCCGATGCCGTACAGGAATCGAATCGTCTGTTTCCCCAATTCTTTCAAAGCAGCCGACGTTATCCAAATCAACTCAGGGTGCGGTCATAAATCCGACCTTCGTCACATCCTAGCTCCGCAGTTCAGAGTCTGAGCTCATCGCGACAGACATGCAGCGATGACCCCTCACGTAGTTTCCCCGCAATTGAACGTTAAGGAGGACGCGGCAAGATGGAACATTTTGACGTAATCATCATGGGCGCAGGGTTGTCCGGCATCGATGCTGCCCATCATATGCAGACGCTTTGCCCCAAGAAGAGCTACGCGATACTCGAGCAGCGAGGTCAGATCGGTGGGACCTGGGACCTTTTCCGCTACCCTGGGGTCCGTTCCGATTCGGATATGTTCACGATGAGCTACGGGTTCCG
>Ga0181531_10001745_pt1 | contig 13639 bp, 15 predicted proteins | sample PEATcosm2014_Bin_38_FD_119743 | JGI IMG/M metagenome (GOLD analysis project Ga0181531, IMG submission 119743) | Peatland microbial communities from MTU Mesocosm Facility, Houghton, MI, USA - PEATcosm2014_Bin11_10_metaG | ecosystem: Environmental > Terrestrial > Soil > Wetlands > Peat | place... | reverse complement strand
CGGCGGCCGAGAAGCGGGCGCGCGGCATTCTGAGGCGTACAGGCGCGAATCCGGCGCGAGTACATTTTCATCTGTGGCCGACGGATCGGGTGTGGACACGGGATTCGGGGCCAATTTTCGTGAGAAGGACCCTCGCGCGAAGGGCGGAATCGGAAAGCGGTACAGTGGCAGTTACGAATTGGAAGTTCAATGCCTGGGCGAAGTATCCGGATTGGCATTTGGACGACCAGATACCGGAGCGGGTGGCGGAGTTGCTGGGCTTGCCGCAATGGTTGCCGACGGTCGAGACGGTTGACGGGCCGCAAAGGGTGGTGCTGGAGGGTGGTTCCATCGATGTGAACGGCGCGGGCACGCTGATCACTACGGAGGAGTGTTTACTGAGCGAGGTGCAGCAGCGGAATCCCGGGGTTAATCGCGAACAGCTGGAGCAGATTTTCCGGGATTACCTGGGAATCGATCGGGTTTTGTGGCTGAACCGGGGGATTGCCGGGGATGATACGCACGGGCACGTGGACGACATCACAAGATTCGTCGGACCGAACACAATTGTCACAGTGGTTGAGACAAATTCAGCAGATGAAAATCATTTGCCGCTCGCTGAGAACCTTGATCGCCTGAAATCGGCGCGAAATCTGGAAGGCAAGCCGTTCGAGATTGTTGAATTGCCGATGGCGCCGCCAATTGTGTTTCAGGGCCAGCGCCTTCCGGCGAGCTACGCGAATTTTTACATTGCGAATGAGCTTGTACTCGTTCCAACGTTTAATCGCGCTGCCGATCGCATAGCTCTCAATATTCTCGCGGAAGTATTTCCGGGGCGCGAGGTGGTGGGCATTTATTGTGGAGACCTGATATGGGGGCTGGGCACTCTGCATTGCATGACGCAACAGCAACCGGCGGCTTCCACCAAAAGACCGGTTAGCTAAGAACCGGTTGGCTAAAAACCGGGCAGCTTAAGAACGGGGCAGCTAAGAACCGGGCAGCTAAGAACATGAAGATCGGGCTGGATCGCGTGAAATAATTGGCTTGAGGTGCTTCAATGACCGTGCAGGAGGGGATCGACAAGGCAAAGGGGTACCTTCAAGCCGTGTTGCCTGAATATTCCGACCTGGGCTGGCAGTTGGAGGAGGTTGAAACGGCGGCCAATCGGGAAGCGTGGTCTTTCACATTCACTACCACTTCCAGCAGGAAGAACTCGGCCGAGCTAACTTTCGAGGACTTCTTAAGGCCTTTCCGGGTGACGAAACTGGTCGAAGTCGATGCAAAGACAGGCGATCTGTTGGCTGTACGGAATAAAGTGGCGTGATACCGGAACAGCGCCTGTTGTCACGATTTCGGGGTGGCCGTGTCCTATTGGATACCAATCTTCTTTTGCTTCTGCTGATCGGCGCATTTGAACGAGAGCGGATCGAGAAATTCAAGAGGACAGCAGGATTCACGAAATTCGACTACGACCAGCTTGTTGGGTTTTTACGACTATTCTCGAAAATCGTTACGACACCCCATATTCTCACGGAGGTCAGTAATTTGGCGGGGGCATTGCCGGACAACGTCAGAGAATCGTGGAGTACGCACTTTGCGCGAAAAGCCGCAACATTGTTCGAGGTATTTGAGGAAAGCAGGCTGCTCATGAGCGGAATTTCATTCGGAGCTTTTGGCCTGACCGACGCTGCGATTCATTCGCTTGCGGCCAACACTCTGATTCTGACTGAGGATTTTCGGCTGTCTGGATTTTTACGTTCCGCGAAGCTGCCCGTTTTCAATTTTCGCGAGCTCATCCAGCTCAGCAAAGTTCAAATGTCGTGAGCGACGAGAACCTGATGCGGGCTGCGCTGGAAGAGGCGTGCGCCGCTCGCGATGCCGGCGAGGTTCCGATTGGGGCGGTCGCCGCAGTGCGCGGCGAGATTGTTGCGCGGGGACAGAATCGAGTGCTGCGTGACACGGATCCGACGGCGCATGCGGAAATGGTGGCAATGCGCGCCGCTGCGCAGGTCTTCGGAAATTACCGGTTGGTTGACTGCGAGCTTTTGGTAACGCTCGAACCGTGCGCGATGTGCGCGGGAGCGATGATCCATGCGCGGCTGGGGCGGCTGGTGTATGGAGCAGCCGATCCCAAGGCGGGTGCGGCTGGATCGGTGCTCGAGGTGCTCAATCATCCAAAGCTGAACCATCGGATGGCGGTGACCGCGGGCGTTTTGGCGGAGGAATGCGGCGAACTGCTGCGGGAATTCTTTCGCGAGCGGCGAGGCTGAAGTTTCGCATCGTTCGAACGGCATTCGCCTAAACTGGAAACACGTGACCGCTCCAATCAGAATGATCGCCGTCGATATCGACGGAACGCTGCTGCCCTCTGCAGGGGCGGCGGTGAGCCGGCGCAACTGCCACGCGCTGCGAGAGGCCGTGGCGGCAGGCATTGAAATTGTCATTGCGACGGGAAGGCGGCAGGCCTACGCGACGCCGCTGATCGATCCGGTTGGATTGAAGCCGGAGACTGTGTTCATCACGTCGAATGGGACGGTGACACGGACTTTCGGCGGGGAGCCGATTGATCGCGTCCTGTTGCCGGTGGAGACTGCGCGCGCTCTGTGTCCGGTGCTGCGACCGCTGGGGACAACTGTTTTCACGTTCGATCGCGAGGGGCCGGGGGAGATGGTGCTGGAGTCTCTGGAGGCGCTGCACGCGCGTGTATCGATGTGGGTGGAGGCGAACCGCTCGTCCATACGCGAGGTTCGACCGCTGGAGCGGGCCTTCGATCAGGGAGAAGCGCCTGTACAGGGGATGGTGTGCGGAGGGGTCGAGGAGATGCGCAGCGCGGAGCGAACTCTGGCCGAGAGCGCGATTGCATCTCATATCGAGGCGCACCGAACGGAGTATCCGTCTCGGGATCTGACAATTCTGGACATTCTGCCAGCGGGGTGTTCGAAGGGTGCGGCGCTGCGGCGGCTGGCGCAGAAACGGGGTGTGGCGCCGGGGGAGATCATGGCGATCGGCGACAACTGGAACGATCTGGAGATGCTGGAGTTTGCCGGCCGCGCGGTGGTGGTGGCGAATGGAGCTCCGGACCTTATCGATTTGGCGCGGCGCCGGGGGTGGGAGATTGGGCCGACGAATGACGCGGATGGGGTAGCACAGGCGATTGATGGCGTGCTGGAAATGCAGGCGTGGGTGGCCGTGCCTGGGAGGGACGGATCGACGCAAATACCACAACAGTAACCAGTTACGGGCTTACCGTAAATTGAACATTCAGGCCGAAAGGCGCGTCCTGAGAATGGTAGAGTAAAGGAGCATGTGCTTCCCCGGCAGGTTACACAAATCATGGTGCGCGGTAGCAGCCCTCAGCTGTTTGGGGACTTTTGCGCATGCCGCCGAGCACGTGACTCTCAGGAATGGCTTTGACCTTTTTTGCGATCATCGCGAGGCGGATGGCGCGAAGGTAAAGCTGTACATGGATGCGGCGGGCGCGAGCTTCCTCGAAGTGAATGCGTCGGACATTGTGGCGGACGAACAGGTGGATTGGCCGAAGCCGGCTGCGGATGCGACGCCGAAGAGCGCGACATCTGTGCCAGTCGCGGTGCCTGAGAAGCTGACGGATGCCGATTTGAAGCCCATGCTGGCGAAGGCTGGGACGACCTACAATCTGGACGCGGATTTATTGGCGAGCGTGGTTCGCCAGGAGAGCGCCGGACATGTGCATGCGGTGAGCCACGCCGGGGCGCAGGGACTGATGCAGCTGATGCCGGGCACGGCGTCGGACCTGGGCGTATCGGACACTTTTGCGCCAGGGCAGAATATTCAGGGCGGAACCGCGTATCTGAATGCACTGCTGACGAAGTATCACGACAATCTGGAGCTGGCGCTGGCCGCGTACAACGCGGGTCCGGCAGCGGTGGATCGCTGGCATGGGATTCCGCCGTATCGCGAGACGCGCGCTTACGTGGCGCGGGTGATCCGCGAATATAATCGCCGGGTTGCGGAGCGGCGTGCGAGTGAACTGCACGCTGCGCAATCGCGGGCCGCGGTGTTGTCCTCTGTGGTGGCGCACTGACCACGATGCGCCTTCTTCGCGAACTCTCCTTGTTTCAGCGAGTCGGGTTCGACCCAGTCTGGTTCGGGCGAGTCAGGTCCGAGGCAGCTCGGTTCGAGGGAGTCCTGTTTTGAAGTCGAACAAAAACCGGATCGTGGCCGCTGTTGTTGTGCTGGTGGTGATCGCGCTGATCTGGTTCGGGCGTGGGCGGATTCATTTTGACTGGCGTGTGTTTGGGGAGCAGCTACGTCTGGCCGACTGGCGGAAAATGGCCATTGCTCTGGCCTGCATCTATGCCGGCTACGTGGTGCGATCGGTGCGCTGGGTCTGGCTGCTTCGGCACAGGAAAAAGTTGTCACCGCTCTCGCTGCTGGGGACGCAGGTGATCGGCTTCACCGCGGTGGCGCTGATTGGGCGCGTTGCCGACCTTGTGCGACCTTACCTGGTTTCGAAGCGGACCGGGCTGCCAATTAGTTCGCAGATTGCGGTTTACATTGTAGAGCGCCTCTTCGATGCCGGATCGATGGCGCTGATCACTTCTTCGGTGATTTTGTTGTCGCCGTCAGGCGGCCTGCCACATGCGGAGATCGTGCGGAAGGCGGGATACTGGGGACTGGCGCTGACCCTGCTGGGTACGCTGTTTCTGGTGGCGGTGCGGCTTTGGGGCGATACGGTGGCTTCGGTGCTGGGCGGCATTTGCGGGCGCATCTCCAAAGGCTTTGGGCATGCGGTCGAGAGCAAAATCCAGGCTTTTCACTCCGGGCTGGACACGATACGGTCGTTCTCCGATTTTGGAGTAACGGCAGCGCTGTCCCTCGGGATGTGGGTGATGATCGCGTTTGCATATCTGGAGACGGCGCTGGCTTTTGTAGCGAGTCCGGAACTGGCCGCGATGACCCCGGGCAAAGCCGTACTGCTGATGATTGTGAGCGGCGGCGCGAGCGTGATTCAGCTGCCGGTGCTCGGCTGGTTCACGCAGATAGGCCTGGTGGCGGGGGCGATCTCGAAGTTCTTCGGGGCCGCGCCGGAGGCGGCTACGGGCTGCGGGGCGGCCTTGCTTCTGCTGACCTTCCTCGGGATCGTACCGGTGGGCTTGATCTGGGCGCGTTTCGAGCATGTCTCGCTGAAGAAGGTGACCGAGGAGAGCGAGCACGTTGCCGAGGAGATGGCGCACTCGGCGGGTGCCTCCACGCAGGAAGCTTAAGAGCAGCAAAAAGCATTCAAGGAAGAACCGGTTAGCTGAAAACCGGTTAGCGAAAAAACAGTCAGCGAAAAACGGCTCGTGAAAAACAACAAGCTGCTACAGGGTTCGGCGAACGGCTCTGCGGACTGTATCCGTAGCTACGCCGTAGGTGGCATGCGTGACCCACTCGCTGATGCGCTCCTGGGTGGGCTGGCGGCTGGGGGGTGCAGCGAGGCCCATCTTCGGCAGAATCGCTTCGTGAGTGAGGCGATTGAGGGTGATGCCGAAGGCCGCTCCGCGCCATGCGCCGAGCGATGGCTCGACTTCGACAAGTGCGCCATACACCGCGCCGGCGAGAGCTCCAAAGATAAAGTGAATGCCCTGCAGGGCGAGCTCGCGCTCTCTGTCGGGAAGGCTGTGGCCGGCGACCTGTTCGGCGAGTAAGACAGGGGGCGGGGTCTGTCCTTCGACGCGTGGGGGAAATAGTTTTTCGGCGATAATCTTGGCGCCGGACCCGGCGAGACCGCCGATGAAGCCGGCGAGGGCGCCTTTGGCGATGCTGCGTTTCCGTCTGGGCTTGCTCGTGTTCGGGCTCATGGTTGGATAAGATGCTCGGAAATACGATAGTCCCTGGGAGCAGACGGTGGCGAGCGAAAAGCGAGCCAGAGTTCAGTCAGGAATGAGTGCAGCCAAAAAACAGCATAAACCGAGCAAGCAGCCAGCGGGAGGGCGGCTCGATCGGTAGAGAGGGAAGCGGCGGTGGGGAGCCGCTGCGCTGCTAGAATCGAAGCAGACCGATGAAATGTCCATACTGCGGGTTTGCCCAGGACCGCGTGATCGATTCGCGGGAGAGCAGGGAAGCCGATTCGATCCGCAGGCGGCGTGAGTGCGAGAAATGTAACCGCCGCTTTACGACTTACGAGCGCATCGACGAAATCCCATACATGGTGGTCAAGAAGGACGGGCGGAGGGAGAAGTTCGAGCGGCCCAAGGTGCTGGACGGACTGCTGGCTGCGTGCGAAAAGCGGCCTGTCTCTGCGGGGAAGCTGGAGCAGCTGGTGGACGAGGTGGAGACGTTTGTCACCGAGTCGACGGAGCGGGAACGGACGACGGCCGAGATTGGCGAGCTGATTATGGACCGGCTGAAGGCGCTCGATACAGTGGCTTACATCCGCTTCGCCAGTGTCTACAGGGACTTCAAGGATGTACGGGAGTTTAAGGAAGAGCTGGAGCAGTTGCTGAGTCAGCATTCTGAGAAGAAGAAAGCCGGTAGCCGGTAGCTGAGAGCCGGGAGCGGGAAACCAGTAGCTGGTAGAGGAGAGATTTGGGGAAGACGCATACCATTACGTTGATTCCGGGCGATGGGATTGGGCCGGAAGTCACAGATGCCGTGGTGCGGATTCTGGAGGCGACCGGTGTGCAGTTTGCGTGGGAGCGATTTGCGGCGGGCGCCGGAGCTTTTGAGAAGCATGGCGAGTACATTCCCAAAGAGCTCTACGCTTCGATCGAGCGGAACCGGGTTGCGCTCAAGGGTCCGGTGACGACGCCGGTGGGCGAAGGGTTCCCGTCGATCAACGTGACTTTGCGGAAGAAATTCGAGCTGTATTCGAATTTTCGGCCCATCAAGAATTTGCCAGGACTGGAGACGCGCTATCCGGGCGTGGACCTGATCATCATTCGCGAAAATACGGAAGGTGAATACGTTGGCCTCGAGCATGAGGTGGTGCCCGGCGTGGTGGAATCGCTGAAGGTGATCACGGAAAAAGGGTCGACGCGGATTGCGAAGTTTGCCTTTGAGTATGCGGCCAAACATGGGCGGCGGAAAATTCACGCGATTCACAAAGCGAACATCATGAAGATGTCGGACGGGCTGTTTCTGCGCTGCGCGCGCGATGTGTCGAAGGGCTATCCGGACATTGTTTACGGGGAACACATTATCGATAACACGTGCATGCAACTGGTGATGAATCCGTATCAGTACGACACCCTGCTCCTCGAGAATCTGTACGGCGATATCGTGAGCGACCTGTGCGCGGCGTTTGTGGGTGGACTGGGGCTGGTGCCGGGGGCGAATCTGGGCGCGGAGGCGGCGATCTTTGAGGCGGTGCACGGGTCGGCGCCGGATATTGCGGGCAAGGACATTGCGAATCCGACGGCGCTGCTGCAGTCCTCGGTGCTGATGCTGCACCATATTGGGGAGTCGGACGCGGCGGACAAGCTGCAGGCGGCGATCGAGAAGATCTACACGGAACGGAAGACGCTGACGCGGGATGTGGGCGGATCGGCGGGAACAAGGGCCTTTGCGGATGCGGTGATTCAGGCTTTGGAGATTCAGGCTGGCGAGACGAGCCACGAAAGTGCGCCCGTCGAGATGAACTGAACTGATCAACCAGGAGAGAGACAGGAATGAAGACGGGACGACTGATCGCGGTGATGACGTGTCTGGTGGCGCTGATGGCGGCCGGGTGCAAAAAGCAGGGACCTGGAGGCGCGCCTGGCGGGAGCTATACGACCATTGACTGGAGCACCGCGGGCGCGATCCAGGGAACGGTCCACTATGTGAAGAGCCCGCCTAAGGCGATCGAGATCGACATGAGCCAGGACCCGGCCTGCACGCTGGGTCCGACACTCTACAGCGAGCAATACGTGGTGAACAATGGCGGCTTCGCCAACGTTTTCATCTACATTAAGGATGGCCTGGGCAATCGCGTGTACGCCGCACCGACGCAGCCGGTGGACATCGACCAGAAGGGCTGCCGCTACATTCCGCACGTCGTCGGCGTGATGGTTGGCCAGCCGGTGCGCTTCACCAACAGCGATCCCACGATGCACAACATCCACATGACGCCCACGGTGGGCGGCAATCAGCCGGTGGACATTTCGCAGCAGCCGGCGAACGGACAGACCGGCCCGCAGGATCAGCGGACGTTTGGCGCGCCGGAGCTGATGATTCCGGTGCGCTGCAATAACCATCCCTGGATGCAGGCGTTCATTAATGTGTCGGCGAACCCGTTCTTCTCGGTTTCGGACGCATCGGGGCGGTATGCCATTAAGGGTCTGCCGCCGGGGACTTACACGGTGGTGGCGAATCAGGAAGAGCTGGGGCAGAAGATTGCTACGGTGACGGTTCCGGCGAAGGGGACGGTTACGCAGGATTTCACTTATGGGAATGGGGCGGGGACGACGCAGCAATAGCATCCGCCGTCCGGCCGAGTTTCGCGCAGGGCTCTGCCGACCTCACCCCCAGAAGTCGTCGGGCAAATTCACGACAATCGGGTCGGGCGTGCTGCGGACTACGATCCAGCGGAAGGGGTGCTCTTTCGAGGGATTGATTTCCATGTGCGGCGTCCATGCTGGGACGTGGAGAAAATCGCCGGCGCGGACGAGCGCTTCGGTTGCGCCGCGTTCACCCCAGCGGATCAGCGACTCACCTTCGAGGACGTAGACGACTGTTTCCTGTTTGCCGTGGTGATGGATGGCGGTGCACGCGCCGGCTTCGACCAGGAACGTCCCGCCCCAGAGGCCGGTGGTGATGCCATGATCGCGGCTTATGGCTGCGAGGCGCAGGGAGCCTGGGGTTTGCGCGGTGCCGGGATCGAAGCTCGCCGGATGAACCGCGGTGAGAGGCAGATAGTCGGGCACGGTGTTCCTCCCAAAAGCCAGATGATCAAGCGCGATTCGAGGATTCACAGGGCGAACCCACTCAAGCCAAAACATGGCTTGAATGGGGCACCCCGGGAGCGGACGTGACGATAGTTGTATCGGGAACCTTTTGTGTCATTCGGCCTTGACGGGCGCCGTTTACACTATCGACACAGCCATCGAGCAGGCCGGCTTTATGTGACGCCCGGACTTGCGGTGTATCTGAAAAAGGGCGAGGACATGCGGCAAAAGATTGGAATACTTGGGGCGACCGGCATGGTCGGCCAGCGGTTCATTCAACTTTTAGAGAATCATCCCTGGTTTGAAGTAGCCTGGCTGGCGGCGAGCGAGCGGTCGGGCGGCAAAGTTTATGGAGACGCGGTGCGTTGGAAGCTGGGGACGCCGCTGCCGGAGCGGGTGGCTGCGCTGCCCATGTCAGCGGCCAAGCCGGATGGCGCGCCAAAGGTGATTTTTGCGGCGCTTGACGCCGACATTGCGCGCGAGCTGGAGCCGAAGTTTGCGGCTGCGGGGTGTGCAGTGATCTCCAATTCGAGCGCGTTTCGCATGGAGTCATCTATCCCGCTGGTGATCCCGGAAGTCAATGCCGATCACTTGGCGCTGGTGGAGAATCAGAGTTGGCGCCGGAAGTCCGGCGGTTATATCGTGACGAATCCGAACTGCTCGGCAATTGGGTTGGTGCTGGCGCTGAAGCCCATTGTGGAGCGGTTCGGGGTGGAGGCAATTTTTGTCAGCACGATGCAGGCGGTGAGCGGCGCGGGCTATCCGGGCGTGGCATCGCTCGATATTCTGGGGAACGTTGTTCCGTTCATCAAGAACGAAGAAGAGAAGATGCAGGCGGAGACGCTTAAGCTGCTGGGCCAGCTCAAAGGGCGGGAGGTAGAGCCGCTGGCGGCGAAGATGAGCGCGCACTGCAATCGCGTTGCGGTGGAGGATGGTCATACGGAAAGCGTGAGCATCAAGCTTGGGAAGAAAGCAAAGAAGGACGACCTGATTGAGGCGTGGGCGGAGTTTGCTCCGCTGGCCGGCAGGGACCTGCCCATGGCCCCGGCGCAGCCTGTGGAGTTTGTGACGGCAGAGGATCGGCCGCAGCCGCGCCTGGACCGGATGCGGGGCGCTGGGATGTCGGCGACGGTGGGACGGTTGCGTCCGTGCGGCCTGCTGGACTGGAAGTTCACGGTGCTCTCGCATAACACCATTCGCGGCGCGGCGGGAGCGGCTGTGCTCAATGCGGAGCTGCTTGTGTCTATGGGCAAACTGGATCCGGTGGCCGTGCCGGTATGAACCGGCTTGTGGTGATGAAGTTCGGCGGTACCTCGGTCGAGGACACAGCCGCAATCCTGCGCACGGCGGGGATTGTCGCTGGACGCATCGCGAAGGGTCTGCAGCCGGTGGTTGTAGTGAGCGCGATGGCGCGCGTAACGGACCTGCTGATTTCCGCCGCGGCGACCGCGGCGCGGGGCGATCGATCGAGCGCGCTGGCAATAACTGAGCGGTTGCGCATCCGGCATTGCGACACGGCAATGCAACTGGCGATGGGGCAGGCGCTGAAAGAGGATCCGCTGGCCGCGATGCGCGCGGATAGCGGCCTGAAGGCGACGCACGCCTGGATGGAGAAGGAATTCGACGGGCTGGAGGAGATTCTGCGTGGGCTGGCGGTGGTGGGGGAGCTGACGCCGCGCATCTCCGACATGATTGTGTCGTACGGGGAGCGGGTTTCGAGCCGCATGATCACCGAGGCGTTTGTGCGCAGCGGGATCGACGCGGTGTATGTCGACGCTCGGCAGTGCATCGTGACGGACGCGCAGTATGGCAAGGCCATCCCGCAGGATGCTGTCATTGAACAGAGGCTGAAACAGCACGTCGTGCCGCATCTGGCCGAGGGCCGTGTACCGGTGCTGGGCGGATTTATTGGATCGACGGATCAGGGCGTGACGACCACGCTGGGGCGCGGGGGTTCGGACTTTACAGCGGCTTTGGTGGGCGGCGGTATCGACGCTGCGGCGATTGAGATCTGGACGGATGTGAACGGCATTATGACCGCCGATCCGCGGGTTGTTCCAGACGCACTGCGCGTGAAGACGATCAGTTTCGAAGAAGCGGCGGAGCTTGCGTATTTCGGCGCGAAGGTGCTGCATCCGGCGACGATTTTGCCGGCGGTGAAGAAGAATATCCCAGTGTTCGTGCTGAACTCGAAGAATGCGGAGAACACGGGGACGCGCATTACGGCGCTGGCGGCGCACTGCAAGAGCCCGTTCAAATCGATCGCGGTGAAGAAGCGGCTGACCATTATGGATGTGGTGGCGAGCCGGATGCTGATGTCGCATGGCTATCTCAGGGAGATATTCGAGGTTTTCGATAAGCACAAGTGCCCGATAGACATGGTGTCGACATCCGAGGTCAGCGTTTCGATCAGTCTCGATTCCAATGAGAAGCTGCCGGCCATTGCCGCCGATCTGAGCAAACTGGCCGATGTGAAGTACGAGGGCAGGAAGGCCCTGGTCTGTATGGTGGGCGAAAACATCCGCGGGCAGAATGGCATTGCGGCGCGCGTTTTTCAGGCGGTGCGGCATGTGAACCTGCGTATGATTTCCCAGGGGGCCTCGGAAATCAACATGAGTTTCATGGTCGAGGAGGATGATGCGGAAGAGGCGGTGCGGTCGCTCCATGCGGAGTTCTTCGCCGATCCGGACCCCGCGGTCTTTGACGTAGAGGCGATCCGGCAGCCGGCAGCACAATAGCCTGCGGCTGCAAAGTGACGGGCGGTCAAGGGGCGGTTAGCAAAGGAGCGGTCAGCAAAGAAGCAGGCAGCTTAGGAAGGGTCAGCGGGTGGCGTGTAACGACGGACGAACGGGCAGGGAGCGAGGGTAATCGAAAATGCTTTTCCTGGTATTGGGACGCGGCAGGACGGGCAGCCTGGTGGCTGAGGTGGCGCATGAGCGCGGCCACGGCGTGCGGGTGGTCGGCGAAGAGGAGAACCGCAACGCCGCCGCGCTGACCGCTCCGTTCCTCGCGGGGTTCGACGCGGTGATCGACTTCACGACGCCTGAATCGGCTGTGCAGAACATGCGGGCGTGCCTGGCCAACGGGGCGCGCGTAGTGGTGGGGACGACGGGGTGGTACGAGCACCTGAAGGACATGCGGGCGCTGTGTGAGCGAAGAGGGGCCGCGCTGCTTTACAGTCCGAATTTTTCGATTGGAGTGCAGGCGCTGTTCAAGGTTGCGCGGGAACTGGCCTTGTCCGCTCCGGGATATCGCTTCAGCATTACGGAGACGCACCACGCGGGGAAGGTCGATGCGCCTTCCGGGACGGCGCTGTCGCTGAAGAAGATTATCGAAGCTGCGAGCCCGGGAACCAGCGTCGAGATAGCGTCAAAGCGGGAGGGCGAAGTGCCGGGCATTCACGAGGTGTTGGCGCGGTCGGACAACGACAGCATCTCGCTGAAGCACGAGGCGTATTCGCGCCGCGGATTCGCCGAGGGCGCGGTGCGGGCGGCGGAGTGGATCGCGGGCAAGACGGGCTGCTGGGATTTTCAGGAGATCGTGAAGGATCTCGGTTAGCCGCCGATCTTCTCGCGGGGCTTAATGGGCTTCGCAGGGTAGCCATAGCAGATCATGCCGGGGGGCAGATCGTTGAAGACGGTGCTGCGAGCACCGACCACGGCCCCTTTGCCGACGGTGACACCGGGTCCGATAAACACGTCATTGGGAATCCAGACCTCGTCTTCGATTCGGATGGGTTTCTGCCCGATGGGGAAATCGGTGCGGCGGTACTCGTGCAGTCCGGTGCAGAAGTAAACGTCGTGCGCGATGGCGATGTGCGAGCCGAGCACAATTTCGCCGAGGTTGTAGAAGACACAGTCGTCGCCCACCCAGACGTAGTCGCCAATGGTCAGTTTCCAGGGATACGTCGTGCGTGTGGTAGAGCGAATCTGAACATGTTTGCCGATCTTCGCTCCGAACATCCGGAGCAGAAAATTGCGCCAGCCGTAGAAGATCTGGGGAGACCAGCGAAAGAGTGTGTCCTGGACGATCCACCAGATCTGCACGAGGACGGCGGAGCGTCCGCGGAAGCCTTTGGGCATTTTGAAACGGCTGAGGTCCTGGTATTCCCTGATTTCATCCATGCCGCAACATCCAGTCCACGGTGGCGCGCACTCCCTGATCGAGGCTATAGGGCGCGGGGCCGGCCACTTCGCGGGTTGCGGACATGTCGTAATCCATCGGAGTGAGGAGGTTATTGAGGCGGAACGAAGTCAGGGGCGGGTTCGACATGCCGAGTTGCTTCAGGACGTCGCCGGTCCTGGCAAGAGCCTGCAGGACGACGAGCGGGACCTCGCGAACCGGAGGCGCCTCGAAGGCTTGCTGGATGGTCCGGGCAAAATCCAGGACATCCATGTTTTGATCATCGGAAACATAGAAGGTTCGCCCGTTGACTTTGGCTGGATCTGCGGCGAGAAACCGACGAATCTGATAAACCACGTTGCCGACGTAGCCGTAGGACTTGGCGATGCGTTTGCCTTTGGGGTGCAGGTAGAGGCCGCGCCGCACAGTGTCGAAAAAGGTGCGATACGGAATGCGGAACCATGGGCCCCAGATCGAGGTTGGGCGGATGAGCAACCACGGGATCCGCAGTCCGCTGGAGCGCACGATTTTCTCGCTTTCGACTTTGCTTTCTCCGTAGCTCGTAAAGGGGCTGTATTCGTCGTTGCGGCGTGGAAAAAGCTCGGTGCGGTGCACGTAGCGTGATGAGGCGAAGATCGCCCGGCGCACGG
>Ga0181531_10001744_pt1 | contig 13642 bp, 10 predicted proteins | sample PEATcosm2014_Bin_38_FD_119743 | JGI IMG/M metagenome (GOLD analysis project Ga0181531, IMG submission 119743) | Peatland microbial communities from MTU Mesocosm Facility, Houghton, MI, USA - PEATcosm2014_Bin11_10_metaG | ecosystem: Environmental > Terrestrial > Soil > Wetlands > Peat | place... | reverse complement strand
GCTTACGACTACGATAGCATAGCCCTTGTCCGGATAACGAGCCACACGATAAGGCCCACCGGCCGCATCGGCGCAATGGATGCGCGGGCGTTGACGACATAAGGCTGGATGCGGCGCATACAAAATGTCTACGGAGGGATGAACCATGGTCGCTGTCGATCTCAAATCGCTGATTGCCAAGCTCAATAACCCCTGCCGGCAAGCGCTCGAGGCCGCCGCGGGGCTCACGCTGTCACGCAGCCACTACAACATCGAGATCGAACATTGGTTCTTGAAGCTGCTGGATATCAGGGACAGCGACTTGCTTGCCTGCCTCAAGACCTACGGGATCGATCCGGGCGCACTGGCGGCGGACCTCAACAAGGTGCTCGACCGCCTCAAGACCGGCAATAACCGTGCGCCGTCGCTGAGTCCGCAGGTCGTGCAGCTGGCGCGCGAGGCCTGGCTGCTCGCGTCGCTGACCGGCGGCGCGTCCTTGATACGGTCCGGCCACCTGTTGGCCGCGCTTGTCGGTGACGACTCGCTCTCGCTCGTGGCTCGCGACGCGAGCCGGCAGCTCGCGACGATTCCCGCCGAGGCGCTGCGCCATGAACTTCCGAAAATCACGGCCAATACCGCCGAGGCAGCCGCCGGTGCCCCGGCCGGCAGCCCGCAAGCGACCGCGAACGGCGGCCAAGCTGTGGGCGGTGCAGCAGGACCGGTCGCCGGCGGCGCACTGGACCAGTACACGATCGATTTAACGGCGCGCGCAAAAGCTGGAAAGATCGATCCGGTCTTGGGCAGAGATGGCGAAATCCGCCAGGTCATCGATATTTTGACGCGCCGCCGCCAGAACAATCCGATACTCACGGGCGAGGCCGGCGTCGGAAAAACCGCCGTGGTCGAGGGCTTCGCGTTGCGCATTGCGCAAGGCGATGTGCCGCCCGCGATGAAAAACATTGCGGTGCGCACGCTCGATCTCGGCTTGCTGCAAGCCGGCGCGGGCGTCAAAGGCGAATTCGAGAATCGCTTGAAATCGGTGATCGAAGAAGTCAAGGGATCGGCCACGCCGATCATTTTATTCATCGATGAGGCACATACATTGATCGGCGCCGGCGGCTCGGCCGGCCAGGGGGACGCCGCCAATTTGCTCAAGCCCGCACTTGCGCGCGGCGACTTGCGCACGATCGCGGCCACCACGTGGGCCGAATACAAGAAATACTTCGAGCGCGATGCAGCTCTCGCGCGCCGCTTTCAGGTCGTCAAGGTCGAGGAACCCGACGAGGCCGGCGCGTTCGCCATGTTGCGCGGCATCGTCGAGACGCTCGAAAAGCACCATCACGTGCGCATCCTCGATCAAGCGGTGATCGAGGCGGTGCGCCTCTCGAAGCGCTATATCCCCGGCCGCCAGCTGCCCGACAAGGGTGTGAGTGTGCTCGATACGGCCTGCGCACGCGTTGCAATGAGCCAGAACGCGGTGCCGCCCGAAATCGAGGATTGCCGCCGGCGCATCGAACTCGGAACCACCGAAATCAAAATCCTCGAACGTGAAAGTGCCTCGGGCGCCGACCACGCCGCGGATCTTGCGCGCCTAGGCGCCGACAAGGCGAGCGCCGAGCTGCAGCTCAAGGAGCTCGAAGAGCGGTGGGCCAACGAGAAGGAAATCGTCGCGCGCATGCGTGAGTTGCGCGACCGGCTCGAAGCCGATCACGCCGGCGCCGTGCCGATCAAGGAGGCCGCGGAGCGCGAACGCTCGAAGGCCGATTTGCTCGCCGATCAGGCGCGACTCACCGCGCTGCAGGGCGAGCGGCCGCTGCTGCAAGTCAGCGTCGACGGCCAGGCGGTCGCACAGGTCATCGCCAATTGGACCGGAATTCCGCTCGGACGCATGGTCTCGAACGAGATCCAGACGGTCCTCAATCTGAAGCACCTCATGGAAGAACGCATCATCGGCCAACCCGATGCGCTCGAGGCAATCGCGGAGGCGATGCGCACCTCGCGCGCCAAATTGACCGATCCACGCAAACCAACCGGCGTGTTTCTGATGGTCGGCACGAGCGGCGTCGGCAAAACGGAAACCGCGTTGACCCTGGCGGAGCTGCTCTATGGCGGCGGCCAGAATTTGAGCGTGATCAACATGTCGGAATTCAAGGAGGAGCACAAGGTGTCGACCTTGGTGGGCTCGCCGCCGGGCTACGTCGGCTATGGCGAAGGCGGCGTGCTGACCGAGGCGGTGCGGCGCCGCCCCTACAGCGTGGTGCTGCTCGATGAAATGGAGAAGGCGCATCCCGGCGTTCAGGATGTGTTCTATCAAGTCTTCGACAAGGGCCAGCTGCGCGACGGCGAGGGCCGTGACATCGATTTCAAGAATACGACGATCATCATGACCTCGAACGCCGGCACCGAAACGATCGCAAAGCTCGCGGCCGACCCCGACACGATGCCCGACTCGAAGGGTCTCGCCGCTGCGCTCAGGCCCGAACTGCTCAAGCACTTCAAACCGGCGTTCCTGGGCCGTGTCACGGTCGTACCGTATTTTCCGTTGTCCGACGCCACCTTGCGAACGATCATCAAGCTGCAGTTGGGACGGATCCAGCGCCGCATCTTCGATACCTACCGGACGGGGTTCGACTATTCGCCCGACGTCATCGAGGCTATTGCAGCGCGTTGCACCGAGTCGGAGAGCGGCGCCCGCAATATCGAAAACGTACTGACCCACGGAATTCTGCCGGAGGTTTCGACACGCTTTCTCGAGCGTTTGGCGAACGGTCAACCGATCGGCGACGTCCGCGTTTCACTAGACAATAATGGCGCCTTTTCATATAGTCTGGGCTAATGCGAAGGGCCGAAGGGAAATCGTCCTGCGAAGAAATTCATGGAGCCCGCATTCGATCTAATCCAATGGCAAGGAAACGATCATTCGATTCGATCGGCGATGGGGTAACTGCGCACTGTCGCGGTCAAAGTCAAATCTTTACGGCATCTGTTAGTTAAGGAGAATGGACAATGTCAGTATATGTGCAAATCCCAGCTATCACCGGTGGGGCAACGGAGACGAACCACACTGGTTGGATCCAGGTCGACTCTCTGCAGTTCGGCGTCGGACGCGCGCTGAACAATCCGCTCGGTCATGCGACTTCGCGCGAAGCGGGGCAGCCGAACGTCAGCGAAATCCACGTGACCAAGCAGATGGATAGCGCGTCGATCGAGCTGTTCGGCTGGTCGGTGTCGAAATTCGATGCAAAGAAAATCCAGATCGACGTGACCTCGACGGGCAAGACCGACAAGCCGTTCGCGAGCTACACCTGCGAGAACGCGGTGATTTCGGGCTATTCGGTTTCCGCGCCGCGCGACGGGCAGCCCGCGGAGTCGATCTCGTTCAATTTCACGAAGATCACGGAAAAATACGTGAGCTACGGCGCCGACAACAAGACCGTGATCGCGACCGTCGTGAAAGGCTACGATTTGGCGCTGGGCAAGGAAATATGACCTTTCGCTCAATGGCGCCGGGACGGGATCGCGTCCGGGCGTCGTTGAGCGGGTTGCGCATCCGGATCGCCGCGCTGTCACGCGATCCCATGGCCGCTCGGTTGCACGGTGCTCTGCCCGCACCGAAGTGTGGGTGTTGCCTTGGCTGACCTCGAAGAGATCGGGCTGGACCAGAACGAGCGGCTCATCAAAGTCGAACAGAGCCCGGTCGGCGAGACCAAGATGCTCGTCGCGGCCTTCGACGGCGTCGAGGAGTTGTCGGTCCTCACGCGCTTCACGCTCGAAATCATGACGCTGGGCAGAGCGCTGCACCCGAGCGAGATGCTCGGGCAGAAGCTCACCGTGGCGATCAAGACCGACACCAGCGCGCGCAAATTCAGCGGCATCGTCGCCTCCATGCAAGTCGTGCGCAGCACGGTGCGCGATCACTTTCTGCATTTGGTCGAGCTCGTTCCGCCGCTCTGGGTGCTCACGCTGAATCAGCGCTGTCAGCTGTTCCACGACAAAAAGGCGACCGACATCGTCGCGCAGGTCCTGCAGGACGGCGGTATTTCCTCGCAGCTGAAATCCTCGGGCGCATCGCGCGAATACACCGTTCAATACTGCGAGAGCGATTTCAATTTCATCAGCCGCCTGCTCGAAGAAGAAGGACTGTTCTTCCGCTTCGGTTACGAGGACGCCAACTGCCCGATCATCACCGGCGATGCGGCCACGGATTTCATCAAGATGGATCCCTACACGCTCGATTTCTCGGCCGACATCGACCGCTGGCAGCCGCAGTATCAAGTCGTCGCCTCGACCTTCAAGCATGCGGCATGGGACTACAAGGCGGTCGACGTCATCGAAGGCAGCGCCAACAGTCTCTCCAAGGCGCAGGCGCCGGCGTTTTCCACGCGCGCGTTCTACGATTATTCGGGGCGTTTCGCGACCGCCGATGTCGGCAAGCAACTCGCCAGAGCACGCATGGAGGAGCAGGAATCGAGGGTCGTCGCGATTACCGGTACTTGCAACGATGCAACCGCGCGCGCCGGCGCCAAATTCAAGATCAAGAACCACACAGTTGATTTGCCGGCCGCGAATCAGACCTCGGACAGCTTCGTGATGCTGCGCGTCGCGCATCGGCTGCGGGATTTCAACGGGATTCCATTCGACGGCCCGACCGAATACTCGAACGATTTCGTCTGCATGCCGTCCGATTTCGTGTTCCGGCCGCCGCGCGTGACGCCCAAGCCGCAGATTCGCGGACCGCAAACCGCGACCGTCACCGACGGTCCGGACGACATGGGACGAGCGCGCGTCAAGTTTCCGTGGTTTCCCGATGACCAATCGTGCTGGATGCGCGTCGCGCAATCCTGGGCCTTCAACAAGATGGGAACGCAGTATCTGCCGCGCATCAACAGCGAGGTCGTCGTCGAATACCAGGACGCCGACCCCGACCGGCCGATCATCGTCGGCATGGTCTACAACGGCAAGAATGCGTTGCTCTACAGCTTGCCGGACAACAAGACTCAGAGCGGCATACGCGGCGCGAATTGGGGCGATCCGGGAACCGCCGACACGAGCAACGAAATGCGCTTCGAGGACAAGGCCGGGTCGGAGGAAATTTACGTCAATGCGCAAAAGGACCATCGGCGCGTCGTGCAGAACAACGACACGCTGACGGTCACCCAGGGGGATCGCTCGATCGACGTCAAGCAGGGTAATCTCAGCGAAACGGTCGATACCGGCAACTATGCGACCAAGGTGACGCAGGGCAATTGCACGTTCGACCTCGGCCAGGGAAACTTCACCGAGACACTCGACTCCGGCAATCACTCGACTAAGCTCAGTGCCGGCAATCACTCGACCGAATTGTCCGCCGGCAACCACTCCGTGAAGCTCGACGCGGGCGCGAGTTCGGTCGACGCGATGCAGTCGATCACGCTGACCGTCGGCAGCAACAGCATCACGATCGATCAGACGGGCGTCACGATCAAGGGGATCATGGTGAGCATCCAGGGTCAGGCGACCGCGGAGCTCAAGAGCCCGATGACGACCGTCAATGGCGATGGGATGCTGACGCTCAAGGGCGGCATCACGATGATCAACTGAACCCAACCGGAATGGGATCGGCGCATGCAGATCGAGCAACTAAAAAAAATCACGGTCGCGAGCGCGCAAGAAATATGTACGCTCGCGATCGCAGGCGGCCATCCACTGAGCGCGCCTGACGGCGCCTCTCCGGTCCAATTCCTCAACCAATTGCTCATCGCCAAGGAAGTAGGCAAAGCCGTGCAATTTCTGGCCTTTGCGCTGCCGGCGCGCGAAGCGGTTTGGTGGGCCTGTCTATGCGCGCGCGCCGAAATGCGCGATCCCTTGCCTGAGCCACAGCTCGCTGCGGTCTCTGCGGCCGAAGCCTGGGTGCGCAAGCCGACCGAAGAACACCGGCGCACCGCAATGTCGTGTGCCCAGGCAACCGACTTGAAGTCACCGGCCGCCTGGGCCGCCGTGGCCGCGTTCTGGAGCGGCGGCAGCCTCGCGCCCGAGAATCTGCCCGAAGTCCCGGCACCGCCGCAACTCCTGGGCAGCGCCGTGGCGAGCGCGGTCATGATCGCGGCGGTCAGCGGCGAGCCGAAATTCGCGGCGCAAAAGCGCGCGCGCTATGTGCAGGCGGGGATCGATATCGCCAACGGCGGCAACGGCCGCATCAGTCCGGCTTGAGGCCCTCGACTCCATGACGTCGAACTGGGGCAAGGGATATGTGACGGACATCGAGTACTCCGATCACTTCTATGCGAATCAAGCCGCTGCACATCTGTGCCTCGCGGCGACGGTCAGCGGCGTGGCATCCGCCGATCTCGACGACCGGTTTACCTATTGCGAACTCGGCTGCGGCCGCGGCAGGACCAGCCTGATATTCGCCGCCGCCAACCCCGAGGCGCAGTTTCATGCGATCGACTTCAATCCCGCGCACATCGCGCATGCGCGCGAGCAAGCGCGGCTCGCGGGTCTCGACAACATCGAATTCCACGAGTGCAGTTTCGAGGAGCTCGCGGGTCCCCGCGGCGAGGCACTGCCGGAATTCGACGTCGTCACGATGCACGGCGTGTGGACCTGGATTGCACCGGCGCTGCAAACCGCGATCCTCGGTTTCCTGAATGCGCGCTTGCGGGCGGGCGGCCTGCTCTACGTGAGTTACAACGTGCTGCCCGCGTGGTTTCAGGCGTCGCCGCTGCAGCGGCTCGTCAGGGAACTCGCCGCCGCGGTTCCGCAGCGCAGCGACGTCGCAGTGGCGCGCGCGATCGAACAGGTCGACCGCCTGGTTGCCGCGAATATCGTTCCGGAACGATTTCGGTTCGCCGCGAAGCGCTTCAAAGACGTCGGCAACATGCTGCCGTACCTCGCGCACGAATATCTCAATGAGCATTGGCGCCCCGCCTATTTCGCCGACGTCGCGCGCAGCCTCGCGGGGGCCAAGCTCAATTATGTGGGGTGCGCGGAGCTGCTCAAGAATTTCGGCAATCTCACGCTTCCCGACGAGCAGCGCGCACTGATCGCGGAAATCGGTTCGCCCGAGCTGCGCGAGACCTTGAAGGATTTTGCGACCGACAACTGGTTCCGGCAGGATGTCTACGTGCGCGGCGTGCGCAGCATTACCTCGCAGCGCCGCGATCAGCTGCTCAACGCGCTGACGCTGTGCTTGCTGCGGCCGCCGCCCGACGATTTTGAGGTCGCGCGGCCCGACGGTTCACGGTGGCGGCCGGATCCGGTCGTCTACGCGGCGATTCTCGGAGCGCTCAAACAGCGGCCGCACACGGTCGCCGAGCTCTTGAGCTTGCAAGGATTGCCGCCGGCGCATCTCGTGAGGCCGGTCGAACTGGTCGGTACGCTCGTCGGCACGGGCATTGCCGGACTCCATCGCGCACCGTCCGCAGCCGTGCTCGCACGCGCCGAAGCACTCAACGCCCTGTTCGAATCCGATGTCGATCTCGCATTGACGCACGGAGCCGCGATCGCGGTACCCGCGACGCGTTCCGGTCTTTCGCTGTCATCGGCGAACTACCCCTTGTATCGCGCCCTGAAGCGCGGTGAAAATCCCGCGCCCGCCGCGTTGGCGGCCGAATTCATCCAGCGATGCCGGGACCGCGGCGGACATCCGATTCTCGACGACAAAGTCATCGAGGATCCGCTCGAGGCGCAAACCGCCTTGAGCCGCGACTACGCGGCCAAGATTGACAGGCTCGTACCGATTTGGCGGATGCTCGGCGTACTGTAGAGCGGCGGCCGAACCCGGCGATCACGCGCTTACGCGCCGGGCGCGGCCGCGCCGACCACGACGGGGCGATTGAAGTTGCCTTGTTCGAACATGACCCAGACTTCCTGCCCGGATTGATAGTTCGCGCGGCAATCCGGCGGCAGACATGTCGTCGCCATCAGCGCCGTGTCACTGCTCAGCCACGGAAAAGTGACTTGAACACGTCCGCCCGGCCCGTTGCCGGAAATCAGTGCTCGATAGATACCACCGTACTGCATGCGATTCTCCCTTCGCTTGACATGCGCCAGTATAACCAACCGCAAAACGCCGGCTCGACTTGACAGAACGAGCCCGCGGACAGCCACTGGCACATCCGCGTCAAGCCACATAGAATCGGGGCACGTGGTACGACGGATATGGACTTCTAATTGGATCGCGCATGGACTTTCGCAGCTTTTTGACTCCCGTTCGCTTCGGCTTGGCCGTTGCCGCAATCTTGGGAGTCAGCGCCGCCGGCAACGCCACGGATCAATTCAGCTTCTCCGCGAGCGCCGAGGCCGACCAAGTCAAGGCACAACAAGACGCAGCACAGCAAACCGAGGCGATCCAGGCGCTCGTATCGGTGCCTTGCCGCGAGCGGCTCAAGAATCACAAGATCCTGCTGCTGATCGCGGAACAGCACGCGGATCAATGGCTCACGAATCAGGACCGCTATGGCGAGCTGTTTCGCGTCATCGATGCGCGCCTGCGCGGGCTGGGGCTGAAGACCTATACGCAGCAACAGATCAAGGCGAGCATCGCGCAAGCCGAGCTCGATGCCTATTTCAAGAATGATCCCGATGCGGCGCTCGCGGCCTCGAAAAAGCTCGGCGCCAATTATGTCCTGCGCGGCAGCATCAGCAGCCAGGCAGGAGTCAATCCGGTCGTCCAGGTCAATGAAGTCTCGATCAACATCGAACTGGTACTCTCGAGCATCAATGGACGGATGTTATCGTCGGTCGACGCGCACTCCGATTCCTACTCGGGCAGCGATACGCTCCATACCGCACTCGCCTTGGTGCGGGAACGGGCCGACCCGCTGGTGGCCCAGCTCTATAACGATTTTTGTCGCGGCGGCGCCGGACAAGCGCCGAATTAGCGACGAACTAGCCAACGGAAGGGGGAATCATGTCGCGTCAGTCATTCTTGTCGATCGGGATCATCGTCCTTGGACTCGGTGCCGCGCAGTCTCTGTGGGCGCAATCGGCACCGACTTGGGGATCCGGCGCGAGCGGCTCGCCGACGGCCGGCAGCAGCACGTCGAACAAGGCCAACGCCGCGGCCGATTCGACGATGTACCAGGACATTCAATATGTGAATGCCGCGAAGCCGGGCCCGCGGCTCGTCGTGATCCCAGGTGAGATCAAGAGCAACAACGCTTCGTTCGTTCAGAAGTACGGCACCAACAACATTGCCGACTTCGCGGAGCTCGAACTCTCGAAGGCGAATTTTCAAGTGCTCGAGCGCGCCGATCTCGGCCCGCTGCTCAACGAGATTCAACTGGCTTACGGCGCCGGCGATCCCGATGAGGCGCGCAAAGTCATGTCGAAGGGCAAGCTCAAGACGACCAAGTGGATCGTGAAGTTCGACATCCTCAAAGCCGAACCGGTTGCGCAGGCCAAGTCCGGGTTCAACGGCGGCGTCGCGAGTTCCCTGATCGGCATCTTCGGCCACAACAACGCCCCGACAGCCGCGGCCGGGACCGTGACCGGCTCGGTCGACACTTCGTCGGCATCCGGAGTCTGGGTCATCGGCATGCGCTACAAGATCCTCGACGCGACGACCACGGATCAGGTTGCGCAAGGCTATACCGAGGAGAAAATGGAAATCGGCGCGAAGTCGACTTCGGTCGCCGGCATTTCGAATTCCGCCTCGGGCGGAATCACGCTCGACACGATGGTTCAGCGGCTCGTGCAAAAGAGCGTCTGGGACATCGACAGCAAATACAAGTAACCAGGCTCTCTCGAAGCTCTGGCGTAGGTAGCGCGCATGAATGCCTCTTCAAGAATCCTGCCGGAGAAACTCGGTAAATACGAGGTGCGCCGTGAAGTCGGCCGCGGCGGCATGGGCATCGTCTACGAAGGCTTCGATCCCTTGATCGATCGGCGCGTCGCGCTGAAGACGTTCATCAACGAATTCTTCGACGGCACGCAGTCCGACAATCTGCTCACGCGGCTGCGGCGCGAAGCCCAGGCGGCCGGCCGCCTGAGTCACCCGAATATCATCGCGGTCTACGAATACGGCGAAGACAGCGTGCCGGATGCAGACGGCGGCGAGACCAAGACCGCGTTCATTGCGATGGAGTTCATCGAGGGCCGCTCGCTCGAAAGCTATTTCGAGGCCAACGAGCGTTTCCCCGTGCGCGAGGTCGAGCGCATCATGTCGGAGTTGCTCGACGCGCTCGAATATTCCCATGCGCATGGGGTCGTGCACCGCGACATCAAACCCGCGAACATCATCTTGCTCAAGGACGGCAGCGTGAAGGTCGCGGATTTCGGCGTCGCGCGCATCGAGTCCTCGACGCTGACCCAGGTCGGCACGGTCTTGGGCTCGCCGAGCTACATGTCGCCCGAGCAGTTCATGGGGCAGACCGTCGACGGCCGCTCCGACCTGTACTCGGCCGGTGTCGTGCTCTATCAGCTGCTGACCGCCGAGGTGCCGTTCACGGGCGCGTTCACGACGATCATGCACAAGGTGCTCAACGACACACCGCCGCCGCCCTCGGCGCTGAACTTTCAGGTGCCCAAAGGATTCGATGAGATTTTGCGGCGCGCGATGTCGAAGCGACCCGACGAGCGTTACCAGACTGCCGGCGAATTCAAACAAGCGATCCTCGCGGTACAATCGCCGGCGGCGCAAGCAGGAACCGCGCAAGCGGGCGCCGCGCTCGCCAATCAGACGATCATGAGGCCGGCAGCGGCGAGCAGCGCGCCGCGCGCGCGCGGCTTGAGCCCGGCAGTGCTGTTCACGCTGCTCGGCTTGCTCGCAGCGGGCGCCGCCGCCGCGTATTTCGTGTTGGGACCGCGTTTGGGCTTGCCGATGCTCACCAAATCGAATGCCGTGCAGCCGGGCGGCAGTGATGCCGCGCAGCCGCCCGCAGGATCCGGCGCTGACGCGTCGGGCGCCACTGCGCCGGATTCTGCGGCGCAATCGCCGGCGGACGCGGACACCGCGATCGTCAGCGCCGTGGGGCTCGCCGATCCGTCCGATCCGCGCTTTGCGAATGACACTGCGGGGCTGGAGCGCACGGTATGGAAGGATGCGCGGCGCGAAGTGGTCGCGAAAGCAGCCGCGCTCTACGTCGACCCGGGCTCGATCAATGCGAATTACCCGCTGGTGCGCGAGAAGCTGTTGGCGCACAGCGACGAATTCATCAAGACCGTGCTCGACGAGTCGCCGCCGCAAATGAGTCAATACGGCCTCATGGTCGGCACGATGCGCGCGAGCGTCAACGTGCGCGAAGTTCAGAAGATGCTCAATCAAATCTCGCACGACGATCGCGTTGAATTCATCCGCAACAACGGCGATCCGCGCATCTCGGTGAGCGTGCGCGCCGCGAAGCCGGCCGACGGGACGGGCGGCGATGCGGCCGCCGACCCGAATGCCGAAGCACCTCGCTCGCCGGTCGCCGAGAATCTGCTCAAGGAGCGCATCCGTTCGTTCGGATTCGCCGTCGTCGACGATGCGCTCGCAAAGCCGCCCGCGGATTTCCACGTCGACGGCGAAGTGCACTTCAAGCGGCTGTCGGCCAAGCTGCCGGCCTCCGGGCTCACGATCGAGAAATTCGTGATTACTTCGTGGACCGTGAAGGCCGTCGATACGAAGACCGGCGAGGAGATCTACCACAACACGGCGGTCCCGGAGAAGCAAAGCTGGGCGACGCAGGAACTGGCCTTGCAGGACGTCGGCAAACTCATCGGCGCGGAATTCACCAAGACCTTCTTTCTGCAGTATTTCGACTTCAAGCCGAAGAAGGCAAGGCTGCGATTCTCGGGTCTGCCCGCGACGGCCGCGATACCGGTGCTTGCGGAAATCAACTCGAGCCTCGTGATTCTCAATGCCTCGCCGGTGCCGCAGCAGGGCGCCGACCTCGTGATCGATACGCAGCTGTCGGGGGGCACCACGAGCGCTGCGAACCTGGTCCAGGAGGGGCTGTTGGGTCCGCTGAATCGCAAGCTCGGACAGACCTGTTTCACGCTCGCGGGCGGCGATGCTCCGGAGCTCCATATCGTGTTTGCTGCAAACTGCATCACTGATACGACGCTCAAACGGCTGCAGAATGTGCCGCCCGCTGCGCTGACCGGCGCTCCGCCTTCGCGGATTCAAGATGTGGTCAAAGACCCGAATTTGCTGCATCGTGTAGAGACATGATTGAACGGCCCTCGCCACCCAGACAGGAGCAAGCATCGTGAGTCTATTTGGTATCGGAAATGACCTGAATCGGCAATTCATTGCGCGCCCGGACGAGGCAAAGGATTTTATTCTCTATAAGTGGCCCGACCAGACGATCCGCAAGCTCACCCAGATCACGGTTCAGCCCGACGAAACGGCGCTGTTCGTCAAGGAAGGCAAGATCGCCGGCACGATCCCGCAAGGGCGCTCGACGCTCGACGGCGCGCTGATTCCGTTCCTCGGCGACATCGTCGACTGGGCGAGCGGCGGCAACATGTATCGGGCCGAGCTGTATTTCATCGGTACGCGCGAATTCGTGGGCCTGCCGTTCGGCGGTCCGATCGATGATATCGAGGACCCGGAGACCGGACTCGCCGTGGGCCTGCGTGTGTTCGGCGAATACGCGGTCGTCGTCAAGGATCCCTCGACCTTGATCTTGAAGCTCGTCGGCACCCGCCAAGCCTCCAACGATTTGATCACCGACTGGGCGCGCGAACAGATCCTCAAGACGCTGCGCACCGGTGTCGTACGCAAATTGACCACGGAAAAGTGGCCGGTGCTCGGCATCGCGGGTCGTTCGGTCGAGATCGAGGCCGCACTGCTCGGCGACGTACAAGCGGCGCTGACGCCGTACGGGCTGTTCGTGACGCGGCTCGGCAACTTCACGATCAGCCTCAAGCCCGACGACGAGCAGACCTTGAAGGGCCTGCGCAAGGATGCGGCATATTCGCGCCTGGCCGGGGGCTTCCGCGAATACGGGATCGGCGCTGCGCTCAAGGGCATCGGCGAGGGCGCCGCGGCCGGCGGCGGCGGCGGCAACGCGGCGGTACTCGGTGTCGGCATGGGCTTGGGCGGCATGGTCGGCGGCATGGGCGGCGCGCCACCGCCTCCGGGCGGCAATCTCGGGGCCCAGGGTGGACCGGGGCCCGCGCCGGGACCCGCGGGCGGAGCTGGGCCGGCGGCCGCGACCGCCAGTGTCGCCTGTGCAAACTGTCATGCGCCCAATAGTCCGAATGCGAAGTTCTGCTCGAGCTGCGGCACCGCGATGCCGCCGCCCGCGCCGGCCGCAGCCGCGCATTGCACGCAATGCGGTGCCGCGATTGCGCCGGGCGCGAAATTCTGCGGCGGCTGCGGGACGGCGCTGACTTGAGGCGGCGCGCGCTGCGGTTTGCGGCCGTAGCACTCGCCGCGCTCAGCCTGGGCGTGGCGGGTTCCGCGCTCGGTCGGGCCGGCGGCGGCTCGCACAGCGGCGCGGTCTCGTCGTCGGGCCATTCCTCGAGCAGCACCGGAGTCCCGATCGGCGGCGGCTCGTCGAACAGCTCACCGGGTGAGTTCATCGGGCTGCTGATTTTCGCCTTCATCGCCTGGATGGTCTATCGCCGCTACTTCAAGTCGCCGCCGAACGGCGGCATCGCGCGGGCCATGCCGATTTCGCCGACCTCGCCGAATTCGCCGCTCGCGAGCGAAGCGCTCGGCGCGATACTCGGCGCGGCCACCGCCGGGCGGCTC
>Ga0181531_10001743_pt1 | contig 13643 bp, 12 predicted proteins | sample PEATcosm2014_Bin_38_FD_119743 | JGI IMG/M metagenome (GOLD analysis project Ga0181531, IMG submission 119743) | Peatland microbial communities from MTU Mesocosm Facility, Houghton, MI, USA - PEATcosm2014_Bin11_10_metaG | ecosystem: Environmental > Terrestrial > Soil > Wetlands > Peat | place... | reverse complement strand
CGGCTTCACCGAGGAATCCTTCAATCAGTGCCTGGCGAATCAAAAGGTGCTCAACGCCATCGAGGAGGTGCGCGACCGCGCCGTCAAAAAGCTCGGGGTCAACTCCACGCCGACCTTTTTCGTCAACGGCAAGAAGCTGGTCGGCGACGTCACGATGGAGCAAATGGTCAAGGAAATCGAGCCCTATCTCAAGGAAGGATAAGGGTTTTTCGCTTTCATCGGGACGGTCCCAGGCGCCGCCGCGGGACCGTCGGGCCCCCCCGAGCGACGCGAAAGTCTGGATAAGTCCTAAGCCCTGTTGCGCCCGGCGGAACGGCGATTCATTGTCCGCGCCAATGCGGCACCCCGCGCTCCGCGCCAGATGGCGTGAGCCCCCCGTGACCCCCTTGTCCGCCGCGGCAAGCGATAGGGATGTATCGACCGAATGAAGCTCACGCGGCTGCGCCTGATCGGATTCAAATCCTTCGTCGAACCGACCGATTTTGACATCGAACCCGGGCTGACCGGCGTGGTCGGACCCAACGGCTGCGGCAAGTCCAATCTGGTCGAGGCCTTGCGCTGGGTCATGGGTGAAGCCTCCTACAAAGCGATGCGCGCGTCGGAAATGGACGACGTCATCTTCTCCGGCAATGCCGGCCGCCCGGCGCGCAACCACGCCGAAGTCGCGGTTTCGATCGACAACAGCGAACGCCGGGCGCCGGCGACCTTCAACGAATTCGAAGTGCTGGAAGTTTCGCGCCGCATCGCGCGCGAACAGGGTTCGGCGTTCCGGGTCAACGGCCGCGAGGTGCGCGCGCGCGATGTCGCCATGTTGTTTGCCGACGCCTCGACCGGGTCGCGGTCGCCGGCTTTGGTGCACCAAGGCCGCATCGGCGAGATCATCCAGGCGCGGCCCGACCAGCGCCGCCGCGTACTCGAGGAAGCCGCCGGCATTTCCGGCTTGCATGCGCGGCGCCACGAGGCGGAGCTGCGGCTCAAGGCCGCCGAGCAGAATCTGGCGCGGGTTGACGATATCGTCGGCCAGCTCGCCGGCCAGGTTGCCGCGCTGAAAACCCAGGCGCGGCAAGCGGTGCGCTACCGCAACATTTCGACGCAGGTGCGCCGCTCCGAGGCACTGTTGTTCCATTTGCGTTGGATCGCCGCCAGGACGGAAGTCGCCGACACGGCGCGCAGCAAGGATGAGGCCGTGCGCGTCGTCGCGGCGCGCACCGGCGAGCAGGCGCGGGCGTCGACCCGGCAGGCCGAGGTTGCCGCCGGCCTGCCGGCGTTACGCGAGGCCGAGGCCCGCGCCGCCGCGGCGTTGCAGCGCCTGCTGATCGCCCGCGAAACGCTGGAGCGCGAGGAGACGCGCGCCAAAGAGCGCATCGTCGAACTCGATCGCCGCATCGAGCAATTCGCGGCGGATTTGGCCCGTGAGCGGGCCCTGGCGGCGGACGCCGAAACCGCCCTCGGCCGGCTCGACGCCGAGGAAGCGGCGCTGAAGGCCGCGGCGCATGAAAGCGACGCGCGCCTTGCCGGCGTCAATGCGCGGGTCGCGGCGGCGGATGGCGCGCTCGCCGCGTCGGAAAAGTCGTTTGCCGAACTCACCGGCGCATTGGCCGATCTGACCGCGCGCCGTCATCAGCTCCAGACAACGTTGCACGACCATGAGGAGCGCGCCGCCCGGCTCGAAGCCGAGTTCACCAATATCGAGGCGGGCCTCGCCGCGACCGACAGCGGAGCGCCGGATTTGGCGGCGTTGGCGGCCACGCTTGCCGGCGCCCAGTCCGCGCTCGCGGCCAGCGAGGCGGCGGCGCGGGACGCGGAGGTCGGCCACAGCCGCGCGCGCGAGGCGATCGACGCCGCGCGCGCTCCGCTTGCCGCCGCCGAGCGTGGTGTGCAGCGGCTGGAGACCGAGGCCAAGACCATCGGCAAGCTGTTGGCGGTCGAGAGCAAGAATCTGTGGCCGCCGGTCATGGATGCGCTCGCCGTGACCGAAGGTTACGAAAAAGCGCTGGGCACAGCATTGGGCGACGATCTCGACGCGCCCGTCGATCAAACCGCGCCGATGCGCTGGGCCGGCGCGATTGTCGATCCGTCGGATCCCGGCCTGCCCGAGGGTGCGGCCGCGCTCTCGCATTACGTCAAGGCGCCACCCGAACTGGAGCGCCGTCTGGCCCAGATCGGGGTCGTCGAGCGGGCCGACGGGCCGCGGCTCGCAGCGCTGCTCAAGCCGGGCCAGCGGCTGGTGTCGCGCGAGGGCGATCTTTGGCGGTGGGACGGCTTTGCCGTCGCCGCCCATGCCCTCACCGGCGCGGCGCGGCGGCTCGCCGAACGCGGCCGGCTGCAAGCGATCGAAGGCGAGCTTGCGGCGGCCCGCGCCGAGGTCGAGGCCAAGCGCGGCGTGGTCGAGGCGGCGGACGCCGCCGTTACCGCTGCCGCGGCGGCGGAAACAGAGGCCCGCGCACAGTGGCGCGAGGCCCAGCGCGTGACCGACGCGGCGCGCGAGGAGCATGCCGCTGCGGAGCGGGAGATCAGCCGCAACGCCGCCCGCATCTCGGCGCTTGCGGAAGCACGGCAGCGCATTAGCGCCAGCCGCGATGAAACCGGCCTGGCGCGGGCCGAAGCGGAACAGGCGCTGGGCGCCTTGCCGCCGGCCGCCGAGATTGAAAGCAAGCTTGCCGCTATCAACGACGTCATCACCAATGAGCGGCAGGCCAGCGCCGAGGTGAGGGTCGAAGCGCAGGCGCTCACCCGCGAAGCCGAGCTCGCCAACCAGCGCCTGCAAGCCATTGCCGGCGAACGGCTGGCCTGGCGCGAGCGCAACGAGCGTGCCGCGGCGCAGATCGCCACCATTGCCCAGCGCAGCGACGAGGCCGCCGCCGAACGAACGGAGCTTGCCAACGCCCCGCAAAAATTCGAGAGCCAGCGCCAGGCGCTGATCGGCGAGATCGAAACCGCGTCGGCCGAACGCCGCGCCGCCGCCGATCGGCTGGCCCAAGCCGAGACCGAGCTTGCCGCCGCCGATAAGGACGCCCGCACGGCCCTCGAAGCGGTCGGCGAAGCGCGGGCCGAGGCCGCGCGCGCCGAGGAGCGCTGCGATTCCGCGCAGCGCCGGCTGGCCGACATCGAACACGAGATCCGCGACATGCTCGACGTCGAACCGGCCGCCGCCGCCGAAGTCGCCGAGCTCAAATCGGACGCGGCGCTGCCGCAAATCGCCGAGGTCGAAGCCACGCTCGACCGCATCAAGCGCGAGCGCGAGCGCCTCGGCGCCGTCAATCTGCGTGCCGAACAGGAACTCCAAGAGGTCGAGGCGCAGCACGAAAAACTCGTCGGCGAGCGCGACGACCTGGTCGAGGCGATCCGGCGGCTGCGCCAGGGCATCCATAGCCTCAATGCCGAGGCGCGCGAACGCCTGCTCGCGTCGTTTACCAAAGTGAACGAGCATTTCAGCAAACTGTTCACCGGCCTGTTCGGCGGCGGCAATGCCGAACTGCAACTGATCGAAAGCGACGACCCGCTCGAAGCCGGGCTTGAAATCATGGCGAAGCCGCCGGGCAAGAAGCCGGCGACGCTGTCGCTGCTCTCCGGCGGCGAGCAGGCGCTCACCGCGCTGGCTTTGATCTTCGCCGTGTTCCTGACCAATCCGGCGCCGATCTGCGTGCTCGACGAGGTCGACGCGCCGCTCGACGATTATAACGTCGAGCGTTTTTGCGACCTGCTCGACGAAATGACGCGCTCGACCGATACCCGCTTCGTCATCATCACCCACAATCCCATCACCATGGCGCGCATGAACCGCCTCTACGGCGTCACCATGGCCGAGCGCGGCGTCTCGCAATTGGTCTCGGTCGATCTGCAAGGCGCGGTGAAATTGCGCGAGGCGAGTTAGCTCGCCCCCGATGCGGCTGCCGGGCGCCGGCCGATGTCCGCTTTGCCCCGATTGTTTCGAAGAACTACCTTTTTGCGATAAAAACTTTTCGGTGGCGCTGGACGACGACGACGGCGCAATTTCTGCTTAGCCCCTAACATGACGGCATGGCCGGTTACGCCGCGCGACGACGGCGCAGCAACCATACCAACGTCACGATCACCGCGGTGACAAGCCAGATCCCGAGCAAAGTGGTCCCCGTCGGCAGCGTCCAGAAAGCGAGATAGCCGAAAAACACCGCGTAGATCAGGCCGTCGGCGAGATCAACGCCCATGAACAGACAGGGCTCGCTCCCAGCAATCGGCATGCTGCAGCCGAGCGCATCCGCGACGGCGCCGCCGAGCAGCAACGCGGCCAATGGCCCGTAGGAAAATAAAAGGATCATTCCGAGCGGCACGCCGAGCCAAACGAATGGATAGCGCGGGCGCGCGGTCATGACGCGCGCGGCCCCGTCGCTGCGGCGCACTTTAGCCGAGCCGCGACCGCCTCGTCTGTCGAGCGGTAGCTAAGAAACCAGCGGCGCATGCAGGACCGCGCCAATTTTGGCTGTCAGATTTAGAGTATCAAAGCAGAAAACCGCGACGAGCGGAACAGGCGTGGTACGCTAAACTGCACCGCACCAAAGTCTCGCAACCAACGTCGCTTTTGGGTCCCAATAGCGGACTTCCAACCACGATTCCGCAAGTCCACACTCAGCCCGCTTATTCCTTGCCGAGCCTGAATAGCTTCATCGCATTGCCGCGGCCAATCTTGATCCGGTCGTTCTCGGCGATCGGGCAGGCGTCGAACCAGTTCGCGGCGTGGTCGATGTTCTCGAACGGCCAATCGGTGGAGAACATGATGCGGTCGGCGCCGATTTCCAGCATGGTGTTGAGCAGCGCCGGGGTATGAAAATTGCCCGACGTGGTGACAAAGAAATTTTCGCGAAAATACTCGCGCATCCGTTTCTTCGCCGGGTAACTATGCCGGTTCGGAATCCAGGCATTGGCATTGTCGATGCGCCACATCCCGAACGGCAGGTTCTCGCCCATGTGGCCGAGGATGACGTTGAGCCGCGGAAAAGCATCGAACAAGCCCGAGCCCATCAGCCGCAGCGCATGCACCGCCGTTTCCTGGCCGAACGCCCAGACCGGGCCGAGCAGCCAGCCGTGGCCTTCATAAATCTTGGCGTCGCGCGGCAGCGGATTGCGCGGATGCAGATAAAACGGCACGTCGAGACGCTCGACCTCGGCCCAGAACGTCCGGTATTGCGGCAGGTCGTAATAGACGGCGGTGTCGGCATCTTTGATTTGCGAGAAGCCGTTGACCAGCGCGCCGCGAAAGCCGAGTTGCTCGACGCAGCGTTTGAGTTCGCGCGCCGCACCGTCGGGATCCTGCATGGCCAGCGCCGCCAGGCCTTGAAAGCGATCCGGGCGCTTTTGCACCTGCTCGGCGAGAAAATCGTTGGCCCGCTTGGCGATCTCATGGGCCTGTGCCGGATCGGGAATGGCCTGCACCGCCGGCGCATTCAGCGACAACAGCAGCATCTCGATGCCAAACTGGTCCATCAAGGCAAGCCGCCGGTCATGCAAGTCGAGGATGCGGCTTTTGACCTCCGCCCAGACGCGGTCGGGAAAGTAGCCGCGGGAATCCTCCAGCGTCTCGGCGATGGCGAAATGCTCTTCGAGTGCGATCTTGCCCTGCATGGTTCCTCCTGCATCGGTCCGGCGACGCCCGGTCCCGGTTGGCATTAATCCTAACACGGCCGGCGAGCTTTGCGCTTCTTGTCCGACGGCATGGCTGTGGCGCTGGCACGGTTCTCGCGACTTGGCGATGCGACCTCCGGCGTTGTCCCATTTTGGGGCGGTGGCGGATGCGTTCGCCAAAAGGCAACAGCCGAGCGGCCGCGCCGATGAACACGCATTCCAGCTCCACGCTGGCGACCCCCGCCGAGTCTAGCCGCATCCTGCGCGGCTGGGCGCTCGTGTCACGCGGCACCTTTGCCGGCGCGGTGTTCCTCATCGACGTCGCCCTGATCGTCGCGACGTCGTGCGTCACCGGCATGATTTATTATCTCATCGTCTATGGCGATATCGGCAAAGTCGTCTCCTATATCGAAGTCGGGCTGTTGGCCGCGAGCATTTTCGCCGTTTCCAACGTGTTCCGCGGCGAATACCGGCTGCCGAATTTCTTCGCCTTCAAGCCGCATGCACGGCGCACCATTCAATTTTGGAACGTCACTCTGATTTGCCTGTTGATGCTCGGCTTTCTGGCGCAGATCAGCGTCGATTATTCGCGCGGCTGGATCGTGCTGTTTTATTTCACGACGCTCGGCGGCCTGATTGTGCTGCGCTTTCTGGTCGTGCGTATCACCGCGCTGGCGCGCGCCGCGGGCCTGATTTCGGCGCAGCGAATTTGTCTGCTCGGAACCGGCGCGCATATCGGCGCCTTCATCCAGCATTACGAGCCGTGGACGCTCGGCCTCAACATTGTCGGCTGCCGCTTTTTCACGCCGGTCGCTGCCACCGCGTCGGCGGAGACCCGCAGCGCCGTGCTCGACCGCGACCTCGCCGAGGCGGTCGCCAGCGTGCGCCGTCTCGAACCGGACGCGATCTATCTGCTGCTGCCGTGGTCGGCGACCGACATCATCGATCGCTGCGCCGAGACCTTTCTGGCACTGCCGGTCGAGATCCATCTCGGACCTGAACAAATTCTGCACAAGTTCGAGGAGGTCGAACTGGCCAAGGTGGGTCCGTTGGCGAGCTTGCAGCTCACGCGCTTGCCGCTGTCGCGCGCCGAGATCGTGCAAAAACGTTTCTTCGATTTGCTGTTCGCGGCACTGGCTTTAGTGGCGCTGACGCCGCTCATCATTGCCGTCGCGATCTTGATCAAAGTGGACTCACCCGGCCCGATTTTCTTCGTGCAACGCCGTTACGGCTTTAATCAGCAGCCGTTTCGTATCATCAAGTTCCGCACCATGCGCACGCTGGAAGACGGCGCCGTGATCCGCCAGACCAGGCGCGACGACCCGAGATTGACCAAAATCGGACGGTGGCTGCGGCGCTGGAACATCGACGAAATCCCGCAGCTCTTCAACGTGCTCACCGGGGACATGTCGCTGGTCGGCCCCCGCCCGCACGCCTTGTCGCACGATCACGAATATGAGCGCCGCATTTCACTGTATGCACGCCGCCACAACGTTAAGCCGGGCATTACCGGCTGGGCGCAGATCAACGGCTACCGCGGCGAAATCGATAGCGAGGACAAGATCCGAAAACGGGTCGAATACGACCTGGTCTATATCGACAATTGGTCGCTCTGGCTCGACCTGAAGATCATCGCCCGCACCGTGTTGTCGCCGGAGGCCTACCGCAACGCCTATTAGAGAAACGCCGTGGCTCTATGTCTTTTTATTTTTACGTGCTTTCGTTCGACTACCGGCGGACGCCTTCTTCTTTAATTTGCTCTGATTGTAAGTGATAGCGGCACGGACGAGATTTTTAAGCGCCCGCTCGTTGATCTTATCATCTTCGAAAAAATCGATGGCCCGTCTCATGTTGCCTTCGAGGCCGGCGTTGAAGAGCTTGTCAGGATCTGGAAGCTTCGCCCCATAGGCAAAGGTAAGCTTCACCTTCCCTTTATGGGCGTTGGCGACCGCGATTAATCCGTCGCGAGACCACACCGGGCTTCCCATCCACTTCCATTCCTCGATTATCTCCCGGTCAGCCTCGAGAATGCTGTTGCGGACGCTGGCGAAGGTTTTGCCACGCCAGTCCGTGAGTTCAGCGATCAGCCGGTCGATACGCTCGGACGGGTTCATGAATCTCTGTACCTCGATCGCTCGCCACGGCGCAAATCTGAAGAAAGATTTACGAAGTCGACGTGAGCTCCACGCCGAATACCGGTCGAAGTCGATCGATGATGCCGGGATTACCTTGGACCGCAACCGATTTACTTGGATTTTTATCCTATCCGGCAAACGATGCGACGACGACGACCGCTCCGGCGGTGACCAGCGCCGTCGACAGCCACAACACGCCGATCAGAAGCCACAGCGAACGCGGCTTGGCGATGAGCCGCCGCGGCGGGTTGCGCCGGGAGTCCGGCGTCGGCGGCGCTTTTCGCAGCGCCAAAGTGGCGCGCTCGATATCGGCATATTCGCGCGCCAATTGCTCCGCCACGTTTTGCGCCGATGGGACGGCTGCGCCCGACAGTTCCCGACGGCTATCACCGGGCGTGCCGCCAGGGGGGACGGCGTCGCTTGACGATGACGCTTTGAGATTTTGCTCCGACATGGTGCACCCTTTTGTCGCTGGCGATTCTAGACATCGGGCATTGCCCACGCGACGCCGATCGGCGGCTAACCTTAACGGGCGTGGCTATCGCCAATTGTCGGGAGGGGCCCGCGCCGCTCGCCCCGCCCGGCTTGCCGCCGCTCGCGGCCGCACTATCTTGCGGTTATGCTAGCGGTGCGGCGATAAAACCGATTGCGCCTCATGCTACGGCTGCGGAGACCTATCATGGCCACTTCGACCATCATCGTCCTTGCCTTGATCGTCGTCGTCATTGTCTGGGCGATCTCGGTCTACAACGGCCTTGTCGCCCTGCGGCAACGGGTCAACCAGGCCTTCGCCGACGTCGACGTGCAGCTCAAACAGCGGCATGACCTGATTCCCAATTTGGTCGAGACGGTGAAGGGCTACGCCGCGCACGAGAGCGGCACGCTCGAAGCGGTGGTCAAGGCGCGCAACGCGGCGATTTCCGCGCAGGGGCCGACGCAACAGGCCGCGGCCGAAAACATACTCTCCGGCGCGCTACGCCAGCTATTCGCACTGTCGGAATCCTATCCCGATCTGAAGGCCAGTACCAATTTCCAGCAGTTGCAGGCCGAGCTTACCGATCTCGAGAACAAGATCGCGGCCGCCCGGCGTTTCTTCAACAATGCGGTGCAGGAATACAACACCGGCATCCAGCGCTTCCCCGCCGCCCTGTTTGCCGCGTCGTTCGGGTTTGCGCCGAAGAGTTTCTTCGACCTCGGCGAAGACCGCGCCAGCGTCAGCGAAGCGCCGGCGGTGAAGTTCTGAGCGGCCGACAAAGCGCGGTAACGCGAGCGGTAACGCAACATGGCCGCTTTCGGTCTCTACAGCCATATCCAATCGAACCGGCGCCGCTCAATCGTCCTGCTCGCCGGCTTGTTTTTCCTCATCTACGTCATGGTCTATGCCGGCGCGCTGGTGGCCGAGGCCCTGTCGGTCGATGCCGATCTCGCCACCCTGATGCAACTGGCCTGGAGCGACTTTCTCCAAGCGGCGCCGTTCGCGACTGTCGGGGCCGTGCTTTGGATTGTCATTGCCTATTACTTTCATCAAAACATGATCGATGCGCTGACCGGCGGCCGCGACGTGACGCGTAGCGAAGCGCCGCGGCTCTACGGGCTATTGGAAAATCTTTGCATCTCGCGCGGCATCCCGACGCCTAAATTGAAGCTGATCGAAAGCGACGCCCTCAACTCTTTCGCCACCGGAATGAACGCCAAGCAGTATTCAATTACCGTCACTTCAGCCCTGCTCGATCGGCTCGACGATACCGAAATCGAATCCGTGCTCGGCCATGAGCTCACCCATATCCGCAACGGCGACGTCCGCATGATGGTGATCGCGGTGGTGATCGCCGGCGTCGTTTCCTTCTTCGTCGAACTGGTCTTTCGGCTGTGGTTTTATAACGGCTTCAGCTTTCGCGGGCGCTCCGACGAGCGGCGTGGCGGCGGCGCCGGCGTGGCGATTTTGATCGCCATAGGCCTATTGGTCGTCGCTTACATCCTTTCGTTCGTCATTCGGCTGGCGCTGTCGCGGTCGCGTGAATTCCTCGCCGATGCCGGCTCGGTCGAACTGACCAAAAATCCGGACGCCATGATTTCGGCGCTACGCAAGATCGAGGGCCGTGGCGAACTGCCGGGCGCCACCTCCGCGGTGATGGAAATGTGCTTCGACAACCCGCGCGAAGGTTTTGGCGAATTATTCGACACCCACCCCAGCGTCGACCGCCGCGTAGCGGCGCTCGTCAAGTTCGCTGGCGGCCATGACCCCGGCCCGATCGCCCTGGCGCCGCAACCGGGCGACGGCGGCGGTGACATGGCGCCCGCCGGCCCGTGGGGCTCGGCCAAAAGTCTTCCTGAAACGCATAGCCTTCCCGGGACCGGCGATGGCGATACAGCGATTCCGCCAGCGTCCCCGTCGGGGGAAGCCGACGATTCGGCAGCTTCGGGACCGTGGGGCCCCCACCGCGGCTAGCCGGAATCGCCGCCGCCATTAACCATAACGAATTACAAACCGCTGCGGCATGCGGTTATGCCGGCGCGCAGGTTACGATGAGGCTTCCAAACCGGCCTGCGGGTGTGTAGAACCGAAGCGTGAGGATGGGGGTCGCGACGCGCTCGACTTGGCTGCTGCCGTCCGGGCAATCGCGAAGCCGGTCAGATACGGGTCGTAGCGTAACGCGTCAGCGAGGGTTCGATCATGGCGAAACCAACATTAATATTGGTCGGGGCGGATAAAGGCGGCGTCGGAAAAACAACTGTGGCGCGCACGCTGCTGGACTATTTTACCGCGCATCATGTGCCGACCCGCGCCTTCGATTCGGAATCGCCGAAAGGCACGTTAAAGCGCTTTCATCCCGACGCCAGCGATATAGTCGATGCCACCTCGGTGGCCGATCAGATGCGAATCATCGACACGCTATCGACCACCGATTCGACCGTGACGGTCGTTGACGTGCGCGCGGGTCTACTGTCGCCGACGCTGCGTTCGTTGCGCGATATTGGTTTTCTCGACGCGGTAAAAAAGGGCCAGATCAGCTTTATCGTCTTTCATATTCTCGGCTCGTCGATCGCCTCGTTGAACGAAATCGAGGAAACCGCCCCGTTTACGGCCGACGCCAAATATTTCCTGGTCAAGAACTTCATCAACAACACCAACTTCTTCGAATGGGACCAGGCCACCCATACGTCCTACTTCAAGAAATTGAAGGACGCCGTGGTGCTGACCATTCCGAAGCTCAATGAGATGGCCTACGAGCAGGTGGAACTCGCTTCCGTTCCGTTCCTGACCTTTGTCGCCAACAAGAATCCGAAGGGCGAACCGGCCAATTATTCATTCGTGTTGCGTGGCTATGTCCGGCACTGGCTCGGCAATGTGTGGGCCGAGTACGATCGCGTGAAACTTCTCGACATTTTTGACACCACCTCGGCGGCAGGTCCGCGCGCCCAGGCTGCCAGCAGCCGCTCGTAATTTCGCGGCTGGCGTCCTTCTCGCGCGGAGGTTGGTCCGCTCAATCGGAATGGACCGATCGCGGGAATGCCGCAGCAAACACAGCTCTACATCGTCGCCTCGCAACATCCGCGCGTCGGCAAGACGCTGGTCTCGAGGCTATTGCTCGATTTTTTCCGGCTCAGCGGCCGGCCTCTGGTCGGCTACGATCTCGATCCGCGGGAGCCGACGCTCGCCGGCTATTTCCCGAATCTAGCCTGGCCCGTCGACATCGCCGAGACACCCGGTCAGATGGCGCTGTTCGACCGCCTGATCGCCGACAATTGGCGGACCACCGTCATCGATCTCGGCTACGGGCTGTTCGAACAATTCTTCGCGGTGATGGCGGAGATCGGCTTTGAGAAGGAGGCGCGGCGCCAGCTCATCGAACCGATCGTGCTGTTCATTACCGACTCGGCGCCAACGACGGCGCGGAGCTATGCCGAGCTACAGCGCCGGCTGCCGCAAACCACTTTCGTGCCGGTGCATAACGAGGCGGCGTCGTTCATGTTCATGCATCGGGATTTTCCGCCGACGCGGCCCGAATTCGGCTTCATCCGCATTCCACGACTGTCGCCGGTCGTGCGCGGCGTCATCGACCGGCCCGGCTTCTCGTTTGGCGCTTACATGGCAAAACAGCCGGGCGGCCCGACCGAGGTCCACACTTGGATCGGGAATATATTCGCCGAATTTCGCAATCTCGAATTGCAGCTCTTGCTCGGCCAGGTGCAGTCGTCGCTCGGCGGCGGCCGTACAACGACGGCGCGGAAAATGCGTTAATGCCCCTCGAAGCTGACCAGCGTGCGCACCGGCACGCCGAGCTTGCGGATTTTCTCGGCGCCGCCGAGATCCGGCAGATCGACGATGAAGCAAGCCGCCAGCACGTTGGCGCCGATTTGCTTTAACAGCTTGACCGCGGCCTCCGCGGTGCCGCCGGTAGCGACGAGATCGTCGACCAGGATGACCCGCTCGTCCTTGAGCACGGCGTCTTCATGCATTTCCATTTCGTCGATGCCATATTCGAGCGAATAGCCGATGCTGACGCGCTTGAATGGCAGCTTGCCCTTCTTGCGGATGGGCACGAACCCGGCCGAGACCTGGTGGGCGACAGCGCCGCCGAGAATGAAGCCGCGCGCCTCGATGCCGGCTACCTTGTCGATCTTGCCGCCGGCCCACGGCTGCACCAGTTCGTCGACGGTGCGGCGGAACGCCCGCGCATCGCCCAACAGCGTGGTGATGTCGCGAAACAGAATGCCGGGCTTCGGATAATCCGGAATGGTGCGGATCGCAGCCTTCAGATCGTTCTCGAGCGCGGCACTGGTCATGTTTCGGGGTCCCGCCGCCTGTCGGCCGCAAAGCTTATGGCTGATATTCGGTCGGCGGCCGCGGTTTCAGCAGGTCGGGATCGTGATGGACCGCGTACCAAACCCGCTTCTTGGTAAAATAGAGCAGGCCTGCGAACACGATCAGGAACACCATGACCTGGAAACCGAGCCGCTTGCGCGCGTCGAGTGTCGGCTCCGCCGCCCACATCAGGAAGGCGGCGACGTCGCGGCCGTATTGGTCGACCGTTTGCGGGGTGCCGTCGGTGTATTCGACCTGCCCGTCGCTCAGCGGCTTCGGCATGCCGATGGAATTGCCTGGAAAGTATTTGTTGTAATTGCCGCCGGGCGGCACCGTGAAGCCTGCCGGCGCATCTTCGTAGCCGTTGAGGATGGCGTGAATATAGTCGGGCCCGTCCGCTTGGTACTGCCAGAACGCGTCGAGGATGAACCAGGGAAACCCGCGCTCATAACTGCGCGCCTTGGCGAGCACCGACATATCCGGCGGCAGCGCCCCGCCGAGCGCGGCACGGGCGGCCTGATCGTTGGCGAACGGCGGCGGAAAATAATCGGAAAGCTTTCCCGGCCGTTGGAACATTTCGCCTTGGTCGTTCGGACCGTCGGTGACCTGGAAGCTCGCCGCCACCGCCGTCGCCTGCGCTTCGGTGAAGCCGGGGCCGCCCGGATCAGCGAGGTTACGAAACGCGATCAGCTTCAGGCTATGACAACTCGAGCAGACCTCGCGATAAATCTTAAACCCGCGTTGCAGCTGCGCCTGATCGTAAATGCCGAACGGCCCGGCAAACGACCAGCTTTGCAAGGGGGGCGCGTCCGCCTCCTGCGCCGCCGCCAAAGTCGTCAAACCCGATAACGACACGGCGATCGCGAAGATGGCAACGATGCTGCGACGCGGATTAAGGTTCATGGCAATAGCCTCTAACCGTGCGCGGCCGACGGCGGCGGCGCCGATGCGCCGATCGGAACGCCGTGGCGCAACACCGATTCGGAGATCGAATTCGGCAGCGGCTTGGTCTTTTCGAACAATCCCAACAGCGGCAGGATGACGAAGAAGAAGCCGAAATAGTAGAGCGTGAGGATGCGCGCTGCCACGACGTAACCGCCGGT
>Ga0181531_10001742_pt1 | contig 13648 bp, 12 predicted proteins | sample PEATcosm2014_Bin_38_FD_119743 | JGI IMG/M metagenome (GOLD analysis project Ga0181531, IMG submission 119743) | Peatland microbial communities from MTU Mesocosm Facility, Houghton, MI, USA - PEATcosm2014_Bin11_10_metaG | ecosystem: Environmental > Terrestrial > Soil > Wetlands > Peat | place... | reverse complement strand
CGGGCGGCGTCCGGCCGCGAGCACGGTGGCGACGGCGCGCAGACAGACGTCGCCCTGCTGGTGGCCGTACGTGTCGTTGTAGCGTTTGAAGAAGTCGACGTCGCCGAGGACCAGGGCGACCGGCTTCGCGCTGCGGCGCCCGCGCTGCCACTCGAGTTCGAGTGCCCGGTCGAGGGCGCGGCGGTTGGCGATCCCAGTCAATCCGTCGAGTGAGGAGAGCGCAACCAACTCCTTGTTGACGTGCTGGAGCTGCGAGCTGACCTCGCGCAACCGACCCTGCATCTCGATGATGCGGCGCATCGCGTTGAGCTTGGCACGCAGGATCGTCGGCGTGACGGGTTTCGGGATGTAGTCGTCGCCGCCGGCCTCGATTCCACGTTCGACGTCCTCGTCGGCGACCCGGCCGCTCAGGAAAATGATCGGGATCCAATGATCGCGCGCGTCACGATCGCGCATCCGCCGGGCAACTTGATACCCGTCCATCTCCGGCATCTCGACGTCGAGCAACACGAGGTCCGGCTTCTCTGCGACGTAGCGCTCCACGGCGTCCGCCCCGTTCGCGGCTTGCACGACGGGATGGCCCATCTCCATCAGGTAGGTCGCCGTCAACTCGCGCGCGACGCGCGAGTCGTCGACCAGCAGAATGCGCACGACGTACCGTTACGGTCCGATGCGTCCCGAGCCCTCGGCCATCTGGCGAAGCATGTCCGAAGGTGACTCCTGCGAACGCGCGAAGCGGACCGGCGGTGAGACGAATGTTGATCGTTGCGGCGTGCGCTGCGCTCGTGGCCGCCCTCCCGGCTGCTCCGGCGCATGCGGACGCAGGCGACAAGGAGTTAGCGCGCGTCCGTGGGACGGTCGAATACCAGCTTGCCAACGAACGGTTCCGGCCGATTGTCGGCAGCCTCCTCGTTCCCGACGACACCCTCGCGGTGACGCTCGCCGACTCGCAGGCGCTGCTGCGGCTTCCCGACTCCTCGGTCGTCGACATCGGCGCGCGGGCACGGTTTCGGGTCGGCGCCTTCAACGCGCTCGCGACCGACAAGCCGACGACCTTCACGCTCGAGCTCGGCGCGATCCATTTCGTCGTCCGCCATCCCACCGGCGCACGCGTGAACTACGTGTTCGTCACCCCCACGGCGCAGGTCGCAGTGCGCGGCACCGAAGGGTATCTGGTCGCCGGCCCGCACGGAACCGACTTCTACTGTGCCGATTGCAGCGAAGGCGACGTGACCGTGACGATCGGATCGGCGTCCTACCCGATGACGAGCGGCCAGCAAGTCATCGTGGTCGGTGCCGACGCCGCGACGGCGAACGTCACGGTCGTCAAGCAGCCCTGCAGCAACCCGGCCGCAATCGCGATCAGCGGCGGCAAACTGGGCCGCACCATCCCGCCCGATCGCCAAGTCGACACGACCGACTCGATCACCACCGACCCGCTGCCCACGCCGACGCCGCACTGACGCTTACCAGGCGCGCGACCAGGGCGGACCCGGATGATCCTCGTCGCGCAGGCGCGCGTCGACGCCGGCCCTGGCTTCGACGACGCGGGCGGCGATCCACAGCACGTCGCTGAGGCGGTTGAGGTACTCGAGGACGGTCGGCTGGACCACACCGCCGCCGGTGACGTAGCGGACGGTGGCCCGTTCGGCGCGGCGTGCCATCGCGCGGGCGACGTCGAGTGCCGCCGAGCCCCGATACTCACCGGGGATCGACCAGTCGCGCAACACGTTGGGCTCGGCTTCCCAGCGCTCGACGATCGCGTCCAAGCGCGCGACCATGTCTTTCGTGATCGCGGGAATCGGTTTCTTGGCGTCGGGCTTGGTCGAGATCGCCGAGCCGACCACGAACAGCTCACGCTGGATCGTCCGCAGCGTGGCGGTGACGTCGGGGTCCTCGCAGAGCGTGCGCGCCAGGCCGATCATGGTGTTCGTCTCGTCGATGGCGCCGTAGGCTTCGACGCGCGCCTCGGCCTTCGAGACGCGACCGCCGCCGCCCAAGCCCGTCTCGCCGGCGTCGCCGCGCCGGGTCGAGATCGACGCCTGCGGACGGCCGCGGCGCGGGGTCGGTGCATCGCTCACGAGTTCTTCTCCTTCGCGCGTGCGAGCGCGGCAACCAGGTATGCGTTGTCCTCGGGGCTCCGCACGGCGACGCGGACGAACCGCTCGCGCAGCGTCGGCTCGTTCGGAAACGCGCGTACGACGACGCCGTGGTGCTGAATCAACCGCGCGCGCAGGGCGATTGCGTCGGGCACGAGACGACTGACGTCGAGCAACAGAGAGTTCGCCGCCGCCCGCAGCGCGCGTACGCCGACCGCGTCCAATGCCGCGGTCAACGCGTGGCGCGCGTGGGCGTTTTCTTGTCGCGTGCGGTCCGCGTAGGCCACGTCCGCGAGCGCGGCGGCTGCGGCCCGTTCTTCGATGACGCCGGTCGGCCACGACGGCAGCATGGAGCGCACCCGCGGCGCGAGCGCTGGGCTCGCGATCGCGTACCCGATGCGCATACCGGGCATTGCGTAGAACTTGGTGACCGAGCGCAGCACGACCAGCGGCCAGGCCGGGTCGGCGTCGCTCACGATCGACGCCGCGGGAACGTAGTCGATGAACGCCTCGTCGACGATCGCGGCACAGCCCAGGCCGGCGAGGTCCGCCACGAGCGCGGTCATCGCGTCGCGCGGGAGCAGCGCGCCCGAGGGGTTGTGCGGGTTCGTCAGCAGGCACAGATCGGCGCGCGCGTCGCGGACGGCGGCGAGCAGCAGCGCCGGCTCGAGTGCAAAGTCGCTCTCCGCTCGTAGGGCGAACGGCACGATCTCGGTCCGCGCGGCGCGCAACGCGCGGGCATCTTCGCTGAAGGCGGGGACCGGCACCACGCAGCGCACGGCGCCGAGCGCGCGCACCGCGGCATCGAGCGCGGCGGCACCTCCGTTGGCGACGACGATCCGGACGGCGTCGACACCCACGTGCCGAGCAGCAGCGGCGGCGAACACGCCGGCCTGCGGATCGGGATAGCGGGTCAGCGGTGTGGGGTCGGCGAGCACCTCGCGCAGCACGTCGACGACGCCCGGCGGCGGGCCGAGCGGATTGATGTTGGCGCTGAAGTCGCGCAGCGCGGCGGGATCGCACGCGAACTCGCGCGCGATCGCGAGCAGATCGCCGCCGTGTTCGGCGATCATCGCGCGCTCGCCAGCACGAGCGCGCCGACCAGCGCTGCCGCGCGCCGGACCAGCGCGCGCCCGCGGACGAGATCGGCGACCTGCGGCGGCGCGAACGCCGCGCCGAGCACCGCTCGTTCCGTCCGCACGCCCTCGTACCACGCTGGGCCACCTAGACGTACCGCGAGAGCGCCGGCCAGCGCCGCCTCCGGCCAGCCCGCGTTCGGACTCGGATGCGCGGGCGCGTCGCGCAGCGCCGTCGTGACGGCGCGCCCGCGCGCAGGCAGATCGCGCGCAACGGCGGCGAGCACGAGCGCTGCGACCCGCGCCGGGATGGCGTTGGCGAGATCGTCCGTCCGCGCCGCGACGCGGCCGAAGAACGTGTAGGGCGCTTCGCGGTGACCGATCATCGAGTCGAGCGTGCTGATCGCCTTGAAGGCGAGCGCGCCGCCGACGCCGCCGGCGCGCAACCACAGCAGCGGCGCGACGACGCCGTCGCAGAAACTCTCGGCCAGGCTTTCGAGCGCCGCCGCCGTCACCTCGCGCGCGTCGAGCCGGTCGACGTCGCGGCCGACGATCGCGGCGAGCGCGCGCCGCGCGCCGGGCAGGTCGTCGCGCACGAGCGCGCGCTGGACCGCAGCGACGGCGTCGTCGAGACTGCGGTACGCGAGCGACGAGGCCCCCAGCACGATGCCGAGCAGCGGCGCACGTCGTTCGGCGAGCCGTCCGACCAGCGCAGCAGCGACGACGAGGGCGCCGGTCAAGAGCACGCCCTCGGCGAGCGCGCGGCGCGCGGAAGCCCGGCGATCCCGCGCGCGGTCGACACGCGCGATGACCGCGCCGAGCGCCCGCACCGGGTGCGGCCACCCCGGCGGGTCGCCGACCGCGAGGTCGAGCGCGCACGCCAGCGCCAACTGCACCCGCGTCACACGCGCGCCTGGAGTCCCGCCAGCCGGGCCAGCAGCGGGATATCGAGCGACGCACGCACGACCGCAGCAAGCCGATCGTAGCGGGCTTCGCGCTGCGCGCGCCACGGGGCGAGCGTCGCCGGCGGCGCGAGGCCGGCGCGCGCGCGCAGCGCGCGCAGTGCCGCGTGCCGGAAGCCATCGTCATCGAAGAGGCCGTGGACGTAGGTGCCGGCGACCGTCCCTGCCAGCGCACCGTCCTCGCGCCAGGCCGTCTCGCCTGCACGGCGCACCTGCGTCCACGGCGCACCGCCGGTGCGCTGCGAGACGCCGACGTGGATCTCGTACCCGCCGAACGCGAGCGCACCGACCCGCTCGCCGAACAGCGTCGCTGCCGCCAGGCGGCCCTCGACGCGCACGGTCGTCTTGCGCGTCCCGAGCGTCGTCGTCAGCGGCAGCAGGCCGAGCCCGTCGACCGAGCCGCCGCGCTCGATGCCGTGCGGGTCGTCGAGCCGCCGCCCGAGCATCTGCATCCCGCCGCAGATACCGAGCACGACCCGACCGTCGGCGGCGTGCGCGCACACGGCACGATCGAAGCCGCGTGCGCGCAGCCACGCCAGGTCGCGCGCGGTTTCTTTGCTCCCCGGCAACACGACGACGTCGGCGCCTCCGAGTTCGGGCGGCGTCGCGACGCGGCGCACGACCACGCTCGGCTCCGCGGCGAGCGCGTCGACGTCGGTCGCGTTGGCGAAGAACGGGAGATCGAGCACGGCGATCCGCAACCGCCGCCCCACGCCCGTTTCGTCCGGCCAGCGCGAGGGCGTCGGCGGGCGCAGGTAGCCGTCCTCTTCGTCGATGCCGTGCTCGGCGATCCACGGGATGACGCCGGCGCACGGGATGCCCAGCCGTTCTTCCATCATGGTCAGTCCCGGCCGCAGCAAGTCGAGGTCGCCGCGAAACTTCGTCAGCGCGAAGGCGCGGATGCGCGCAACTTCGTGCGGTTCGAGCAGCGCGATCGTCCCCGCCAGGGCGGCGAACGATCCGCCGCGGTCGACGTCGGCCAGCAACAGACACGGCACGTCGGCCGCCTCGGCCATGCGCAGGTTCGCGATATCGCGGTCCTTCAAATTGATCTCGGCCGGCGAGCCCGCCCCTTCCAGCACGATCAGCTCGCAGCGCGCCGCAAGCCGTTCGTACGCCGCCAGGACGCGCGGAAAGAGCTCCTCGGTGCGACGGCGGTGATAGTCCCAGGCGTCGACGTCCTCCCAGATCGCGCCCTCGAGGACGACCTGCGAGCGACGATCGCCGGTCGGCTTGAGCAGGATCGGGTTCATCTCGACCTCGGCCGGCCGGCGCGCCGCTTCGGCTTGCACCGCTTGCGCACGGCCGATCTCGCGACCGTCCGGCGTCACGGCGGCGTTGAGCGACATGTTCTGCGCCTTGAACGGGGCGACGTCGACGCCGTCGTCGGCGAAGATGCGGCACAGCGCCGCGACCGTCAGCGACTTGCCGACGTTCGAGGCGGTCCCGAGCACCATCAACCCGTGCGCGCGCCCGCTCATCGTCCGTTGCGCGGGCGACGCGCCGGCGCCGCCACCAGGGTCCCGTCGGTCGTGCGCAGGACGGTGATCTCGGCGCCGTACGCGCGCGAGAGCAGGTCGCTGCGGAACACGGCGTCGACCGGACCGTCGGCGAGCACCGTGCCCTCGCCGATCAGCACGACGCGGTCGACCGCGGCGCCGGCCAGGTTGAGATCGTGCAGCACGACCGCGATGGCCGCCCCGTCGGCGGCCAGGCCGTGCAGGACGTCGAGCGTGGCGTACGCGCCGGCCAAGTCGAGATGGCTGGTCGGCTCGTCGAGCAGCAGCGCGGGCGCTTCCTGTGCCAGCGCGGTCGCGATCCACACTCGCTGCCGCTCGCCGCTCGAGAGCGTCGCGATGGCACGATCGGCCAGCGGCGCGAGCGCGACCCGCGCCAGCGCTTCCTCGACGATCTCCTCGTCGCGCGCATCACCGCTCCAGCGCCACCACGGGCGATGGGCGAGTCGCCCCAGCGCAACGGCCTCGCGCACGCCGACCCCGTCGTCGACGTGCTCTTCGGCGGCGACCAGCGCGACCCGGCGCGCGCGCTCGGCCGGCCCGAGCGTCGATGCGCGGCGTCCGTCGACGGCGATCTCGCCGAGCTGCGGGACAAGCGTGCCGGCGAGCGCGCGCAGCAAGGTCGATTTGCCCGAACCGTTGGGGCCGACGATCGCGACCAGTTCGCCGGGGTGCAGCGAGAGGGTCACGTCGCGCAGGACGACGCGGTCCGGATACCCCAGCTGGACGCCGCGCGCGTCGATCACGCCGCGCGACGACGCAGGAAACCGAGGTACAGAAACGCCGGCACGCCGACCACCGAGAGGAGCACCCCGATCGGCAGCTCTTGATGCGTCGATGCGGTGCGGGCGATCACGTCGGCGAGCAACACGACGATGGCACCGGCCGGGACGCTGGCCGGTACCGCCCAGCGCGTATCGGAACCGCACAGCCGCCGCACCACGTGCGGCACGATCAGGCCCACATAGCCGACGACGCCGCTGACGCTGACTGCCGCTGCGACCAGCAACGACGAGGCGATCAGGACCAGCCAGCGCGTCCGATCGAGGTCGACGCCGAGCGCGCGCGCCCGCACATCGCCGAGCCGCAGCGCGTTGAGGGCCGGCACGGCAGCGAGCGCAAGCACCGCGCCGGCCGTGGCGTAGAGCGCCGCCCAGCCCAGATCGTTCCAGCCATGACCGGCCAGCGAACCACCCAGCCAACTGAGGATTTCGAGCGACGCGCTCGAGCTGGCCCACTCGATGATGACCAGGGTCGTCAGCCCGGCGAACAGCGAGGACACCGCGATGCCGGCCAGGATCAGCCGTTCGGGCGCAACCCCGCGGCCGCTACGCGCGAGCGCCGCCACGCCGAGTGTGGTGCCGAGGGCGGCCACGAACGCGAGCGCGGCGAACGAGGGGGCCGGCGCGCCGAGCACGATCGCGACGGCGATGGTGAACGCCGCGCCCGCACTCCCGCCGGTCAGGTACGGGTCGACCAAGCCGTTGCGGAGCAGTCCTTGCAGCATCGTGCCGCTGACGGCGAGCGCACCGCCGACCAGCAACGCGATCAGCACGCGCGGCAAACGCAAGGCCCACACGATCGTCGTCGCGACGTCGTCGCCGTGCGGGTGCAGCAGCGCGTGCACGACCGTTGCGGGCGCAAGGCCAACGGAGCCGATCGCGATCCCTGCGATCAGCATGAGCGCCAGGACGATCAGCAGCGCAACGACGTTGGCGCCGCGGCGCGCGTTCACCGCCACCCGGCCACCCCGGCGACCAGATCGTCGAGCACGTCGGCAACGCGTGGGCCGGGGCGCAAGAGATCGTCTTGCGGAATCCGCACGATGCGGCCCGCGCGCACCGCCGCGAGCCGATCCCACGGCTCGCCCACCAGTGGCGGACCCGGCACCGGCACGACCAACACGTCGGGTTGCGCCGCGATCAGTTGTTCGGCCGAGTAGGTCACCCACGGCCGCGGGATGTCATGGGCAACGTTGGCGAGGTTGGCCAGCGTGAGCAGATCGTCGATATACGAACCGCCGCCGGCCGTTCCCATCGAGCCGAGCGAGACGAACACCCGCAGCGGTCGGTGCGCACGGGCTCGCGCACGCGCGCGGTCGAGCCGCGCGCGGATCGACGCGACCAGCCGCTGCGCGGCAGCCGGACGCCCCGCGACTCGGCCGAGCGTCTGGATGGCACGCACGTCGTCGTCGAGCCCATCGAGTGGAACCGTGACGGTGCGCAGCCCCGCCCGTTCGAGGTCGGCGAGATGCGCGGCCTCGTAGGGCACGCCCACGACCACATCCGGGCGTTCCGCCAGGACCGCCTCGGCGTTGACGTCGCGCATGCCACCGACCCGCGGCAGCCGGCGCGCAGCCGGCGGCCGGTTCGAAAACGCATCGACCGCAACCACCTGCGGCCCGGCCCCCAGTGCGAACAGGTCCTCGGTGAGTGCCGGCGCGAGGGAAACGATGCGCATGCTCGCGGCGGCGAGGACGAGCGGGACGAACGGGAGCAACGGACACCTACCCTGACGCGAGGCGGCGAGCCACGAGTGAACGCAGCTCGCCCCGGTGTCTGACTCGCGGAACCCCCGCTGACAGTGGCGCGACCGTCCCGGATTTGCACCGGGTTCCCGTCGCGAGCTGACCGTCGAGGTTCGCCGCATCACACGGCGGTCCTCGACGATCAGCGTCCGATCAGAATTTGATCAGGACTTGCGCGGCCCAGCTCTGGAGGTTGTTGGTGAGCAGGCCCCCGGGCGTCACCCAGACGGCCTCGTTCGACTCGTCGGCACGGCCTTCGACGCGGAAGGTGAGCAGTTGCGCCCCGGGCGGCGTGTAGGAGAGCGTCAAGGTCGTCTCCTTCCATTGCTGGGCATAGCCGGTCCGGTAGCCCTGGGCGTCGTTGAACGTCTCGCCGCGCAGTGCGGCCGAGAACGACGAGGTGAACGCGTACTCGGCATAGCCGGCGACGCCGGTCCAGGTCGCCGTGCCGACGAGCGGCACGCCGCCCGGCGTCGTTTCGGTCCCGCCGGCACCGTTGAGAATCGGCGCGTTGTCCTGCGAACCCGCATCGAAGTTGCCTTGCAACGTCAGCTTCGGGGTCGTGTGGTAGGTGGCGACCACGTCGACGAGCGAGCGCGAACCGGTCGGTTCGGCTCCATTCGTCGTCCAGGCGCTGTCGCTGAGCCGCTCGGTTCCCAGATACGCATTCACGGAGCCCGAGATCACGGCACCGTTGTACGCGCCGGAGAACTCGGCGGTCGGACTGCCCAGACCGTTGCCCTTGAGGTTGTCCCAGCCGTTGTTGGCACCGGCAATGAACGTGAAGAGCGAAGACGGCGCAAACGTCAGGCGTACGCCGGTATGCGTGAACGGCACCGCATACCCGAACAGGATCGAGCGCGAGATGTTGACGTCGCTCGGATCCTCGATCACTTCGGCACCGGCAAGCGTCTCGAACTTGCCGACTTGCAACGTGAACAGACCGCTGGTCGCGTCGACGTAGAACTGGGTCACGTCGAACGAACTATTCGGGAGCGTCGGATACGACGCGATGACGTTGGCGTTGCTGCCGCCGGTCACTTCGAGCTTTCCACCGATAGGCCCATTGCGGGTGACCGTGTAGTTGATGGCGTTGAGCATCGCCTCGTCGCTGTTGGTATCGAAAACGCGCGACGGCCCCCCGTTCGCGAAATCGAAGGCCGTGTGTGGCCCGCTCACGTTACCGGTCGACGGTGAGTTGTACGAAGCGGCGAGGAAGCCCGCTCCTTGCCACGTCGGCGTCGGTGTCGGCGACGGCGTCGGCGCGGGACTGGCGCTGGCGGCGGGTGCCGCAGCAGCCGGGCTCGTCGCCGGGGCCGGTTGGCTGGCGAGCGCGGGAAGCGCGGCCAGCGAACACGCGGCGAGGAACGCCGCAGCAAGGAATTTCAAAACCCCTCCTCTTCAATATTGAAAAACAGGTAGACCACGGGTTGGCGACCGCGGTCTGTTCGCCGATTGTACAAAGTCGTCGCGGCGTTGCCATTGGAAATTTGCTGAACCGTTGCGGCACAAGGCGCGACGTCTGGACGCAACGAGCCGCCCGCCCGGCCGCGATGCCGTACCCGAGCCCCTTCACGCTGGACAAATGGCGAAACGCATCCGCTCGGATGGGCCGAACGGAGCGCCCCTGATGGGACGCTTTGACTTTCCTCCAGCCCACGAGCCGCGTGAGAAGCCTGCGGCCAAGAAACCGAAAGAGATCGTCGACTTCATCAAAGAGCACGGCATCAAGATGGTCGACATCAAGTTCATCGACGTCCCGGGGATGTGGCAGCACACCACCATCCCGGCCGATCAGATGGACGAAGCCGCGTTCGAGGCCGGGATCGGGTTCGACGGTTCGTCGATCCGCGGCTTCCAGGCCATCCACGAATCCGACATGATCCTCAAGCCGGACGTCTCGACCGCCTGCGTCGACACGTTCCGCTCGGTGCCGACGCTCTCGGTGATCTGCGACGTCTACGATCCGGTCGCCAAGGGCCTCTACGCCAAGGATCCGCGCAACATCGCGCGCCGCGCCGAAGCGTATTTGAAGGATACCGGCATCGCCGACGTCGCCTACTTCGGTCCCGAAGCCGAGTTCTTCATCCTCGACAACGTCGTCTACGAGAACAGCGGCAACCGCTCGGGCTACGAGATCGACTCGGTCGAAGGCCACTGGAACAGCGCGCAGACCGACAGCCAGAACCTCGGCTACACGATCCGGCCGAAGGAAGGCTACTATCCGGTCTCGCCGTCGGACACGCTGACCGATGTGCGCAGCGAGATGGCACTGGTCCTCAAGGACTGGGGCATCGACGTCGAGATGCAGCACCACGAGGTCGGCACCGCCGGCCAGGCCGAGATCGACTTCCGCTTCGGCGACCTGCTGACGACCGCCGACAACGTGATGGCGTTCAAGTACGTCGTCAAGAACGTCGCGCGCTCGCACGGCAAGACGGTCACCTTCATGCCCAAGCCCCTGTTCGGCGACAACGGCTCGGGGATGCACGTCCACCAGTCGCTCTGGAAGGGCGGCAAGCCGCTGTTCTACGACGCCAACGGCTACGCCGAGTGCAGCGAGCTGATGCTGTTCTACATCGGCGGCCTGCTCACGCACATCGACTCGCTCTTGGCGTTCTGCGCGCCGACGACCAACTCGTATAAGCGGCTCGTCCCGCACTACGAGGCGCCGGTCAACGTCGCGTTCTCGGCCCGCAACCGCTCGGCCGCGGTTCGCATCCCGATGTTCTTCCAGGGCAACCCCAAGGCCAAGCGCCTCGAGTTCCGTCCGCCCGATCCGAGCGCGAACCCGTACCTGGCGTTCTCCGCACTGCTGTGCGCCGGCATCGACGGCATCAAGAAGAAGATCGACCCGACCAAGGCCGGTTTCGGTCCGCTCGACACGAACATCTACGACCTCGATCCGGAGAAGGCGAAGGGGATCCGTAGCGTGCCGGGATCGCTCCGCGAGTCGCTGACCGCGCTGCAGAACGACCACGAGTACCTGACCACCGGCGGCGTCTTCACCGAAGAGTTCATCCAGGAGTGGATCGACTACAAGATCGAGCGCGAGCTCAAGCCGGTCGAGATCCGGCCCCACCCCTACGAGTTCTTCCTCTACTACGACGTCTGATCGTCAGACGGTCGCCCTCGAGAGTGAGCCCGGTCCTCGTGGACTGGGCTCTCGTCTTTGTCGGGGTGAACCAACCTGGGGTTTGCGGCGTTGTGGTGATACAGCCGTGAAGAAGTTCGCCCGTCCTCTGCTCGCCGGCGCCGGTGTCGCCGGCGCCCTCGCCGCCACCAACCGCGCGCTGCGCAACGGGCCGCTCCCGACCAACGCGCTGGGCGGGACGCCCCTCCCGTGGAGCTGGCGCGGGCACCAGATCTTCGCCACCCAGGCGGGCAGCGGTCCGCTGGTGCTTCTCGTGCACGGCGTGTACGCCGGCGCCTCGTCGTACGAGTTCCGCCGCCTCTTCCCGTTGATCGCGCGCAGCCACCGCGTCGTCGCCTTCGATCTGCTCGGCTGCGGCTTGTCGGACAAACCGCGCCTCTCGTACGATACCGATCTGTTCGTCGACCAGATCGTGGACGCGCTGACTGCGTTCGGCGACGAACCGGTCGCGATCGTCGGCTCGTCGCTCGGCGCGGCGTTCGCGATCCGCGCGGCACTACGGGCGACCGACCGGATCGAACGCCTCGCGGTCATCTGTCCCTCGGGCGTCAACGGCAGCCTCGACCGCGCGCCCGGCGGTGGCGGTACGACGCTGACGACCCTCTTCCGTACGCCGCTGATCGGCGAGGCGATGTTCAACGTGCTCGCCGCGAAGGCGTCGCTGCGCCGGTTCCTCCAGCAGCGCGTCTACGCCGATCCCGCCGCGGTGACCGACGAGGTCGTCGACCACTACTACGCCCTCACCCATCAGCCCGGCGCGCGCTACGTCCCGGCCGCGTTCATCGGCGGCAACCTCGACTGCCAAGTCGCCCGCGACCTGCCGCTCCTCGCAACGCCGCTGCTCGTGTTGTGGGGTGAACGCGCGGGTTCACTCGCGCCGCGCTCCAACGCCGACGAGTTCCTCCGCCTCACCCACAACGCCCGCCTGGTCACGTTCGCAAACAGCGCCCTGTTGCCGCACGAGGAAGAGCCCGAGCTCGTAGACGAAGCGCTGGAAGCCTTCCTCGCCGCCCCGCACGCGGCGGCCTGACGAAGGTTCCAGACTCTCCAACGTGCGTCAGGGCGCGGGAGACGCTGCCGTATCCGGGTCTCGGATCCACGGTTCTTCCAAGATCATCCCTTCAGTCGCCAGGTACAGTTCGTCATACCGCTTCCCCTCAGCGTCCCGCGCGTAGTAGTCCGATGGTGGCAACATCGTCGTCACGCCGCAGCGCTCGATGCTGATTCGACGCTGCGAAACGTCGGAAAACCGAGCCGGAATGACCGTCAGCCGGAGATCGAAGAAGCCGTCGTCGATCAGCGCGTTTGTCAACCTGCTCGCGAAGAACTGTACGGCGAGGCCGCGCAGATGGAATGATCCATCGAGGCGGAAGGCGCGGTGCCTCGCCCACAACGTGGCCGTCCACGGTGTGCCCTTCGCCCACATGTCGACTGGGCCGGCCTTCGCGCGCGAGAGGTCGAGCCGGAGATCGCATGGCCCGAAACACGCGCTGAGCAGGCTGACCTTCGTGATGTCGGAGGCCTCGGGCCGGCCTGCCGTCGCGCAATCAGCTCGGGCAGTCGCGTGCACGACGACGACCGCGAGAGCCGTGGCGACCAACGATGCCCACCGCATGGCATCATCGTATCACGATGGTGCTGCGGAACGCAGGTCCCGTCGGTCACGGGGGTGGGGCGTTGCCGTTTTGCCAGTGTGTGCCGTATTGCAGGGCGGCGTCGGGGTCGGGCGGGTTGGCGTTCGCGCATGAGCCGGCGCCGTCGATGCATTGGTATTGGACGTGGATCAGCGTGCCGCCCGCGGGCCAGGGGCTCGGTGCGGGGAGCGGGGCGCCGCTCACGGTGTCGCCGCCGACGTCGCCTTCGTGTGACGGGGGTACGAGTGGATCGGCGTCGGTCGGGTCGTCGGCGCCGGCGTCCTTGTGGCCGACGATGGCGCTGTACGGCGCCTCGGCGAAGAGGCGCAGCGTGACGTCTTCTTCCCGTTCGGCGAAGAGCGCGGCGTCGTTGCCGTCGCGCACCTGGACGTCGATGCGCAGCGAGAGGCGTGACTCTTGGACGAAGCCGGAGCACTGCAGCCACGCCACCGTGTCGGGGCCGCTCGACGCATTGCCCGCGAGCGCATCGCACGCGGGCGCATCGAGGGTTGTCGGCGTCACGGTGTAGCTGACCGTAAAGGGAGCGTTGCCGGTGATCGTGGTCTGCAGCGGGTTCGGTATGCTCGCGAGCGCGCCGGCAAAGCCACCCAGCGATGGCGGTGTGCCGGTGAACGGCCGCGGTGGTGCGAGCGGCGCGCTGGCGCCCGCGATGGCAGTT
>Ga0181531_10001740_pt1 | contig 13650 bp, 10 predicted proteins | sample PEATcosm2014_Bin_38_FD_119743 | JGI IMG/M metagenome (GOLD analysis project Ga0181531, IMG submission 119743) | Peatland microbial communities from MTU Mesocosm Facility, Houghton, MI, USA - PEATcosm2014_Bin11_10_metaG | ecosystem: Environmental > Terrestrial > Soil > Wetlands > Peat | place... | reverse complement strand
TCGCGTCACAGCGGCGCCCGGGTGCATTTCGCCGACTCTTGGCAATGGCCTGCTTCCCGGCAGCGTCAGAACGGCGCGAGTCTTCTCCAGCGCGACCGAATATCCCAGAGCCTGCGCCTCAAAGCGTTCCTGGGCCGGATACTGTCCGTGATTAGGTACAAAAACAATCGACGACCGGCTAAGAGTCTGCACTCTCTCTGAGTTATTCGCTGCCGTGTCGCGGGAGGTGTCTAACTTCGCGGCGCCACCAGCGCCTCCATTCCCAGCCACGCCAATACTTCGCGTGGACGTGACCTGTGCGCGCAGCCGACCTGGCGTGAAGAGGCATAGCCCCACCAACAGGAGAGCAAACAAAGAGATTGAAAGTGCTCGTGTATTCGATGGGGACGACGAGACCGCACTGTGGCACTGGCTCTTACGCATTGCACACTCCGGCCCTCTGGTGACCAGCGGACTTATGGAATTGGACATCGGGACAGCGAGACTACATGGGTGCCACAGTTAACTCACTTGCGACGGCGACTAGGCCCGACGCGGCTCAATACAAAAGAATTCCGGTCCATCCTGGAAGCGTATGAATGGGCATTCGTTTATTAACAAGATTTTTGCTAGGTTGCGATAGGTCCTCAGCGCAATCCGGCAGCTCACGCTTCCGATGTGAGATGCCGGAAATAGCATCCACGCCGCGAAATGTTTATGCAGAAGTCAAAAAACAGATGGGTATTACACAGAGGACAGAGTGGAGAGTGTAATGGTTTCCGGCGTGCCACGAACGCCATCCAACAAGGATCGACTGTGCGTGAATGCCTGCAGCTCCACTGGCCTGAACTTAGTCGCCTATTCAGTTTGCAAGTTAAGTCGCGCCTGGCACGGCAGATAGCACCACCAGGCTCGTTTGCTTACGGAGCGCTATGCCCAGCACACTGCAGTACGCCGAGGTAGGCGCTCCACGGACCAACTGCGTCACGGTATTGGTGGGCCATCACGCGGGAAAGTTGATGTAGATGAGTGAGATCGTGAACGGCCCAAGTCGCCAGAAGCTCCGAAAGCGTTACCACTCCCAATGCTGGGTGCTTTCCTCGTCGGTTCAAGCTTTCCTGCTGCAAATTCAGTGCAGCCAGCGCTGCCAGATTGTCACGGCGTAGGCAGGCGAAATCGTCGAGGAGTTGCTCAAGCGAAATCTCTCGATTCAAATTCAACTGCGCAAAGCGGTCAAAGGGATCAAAGGGGCGCGTTTCGCCATGTTCCAGTAAGATCCGCACTCGCGGCATCCAGTCGCTACGCTCCCCGCAGACCAAGTGGCCCATGATGTCGAACGCGTTCCAAGTATCTTTTCCTTCGTCGCTGTGCACCCAGATGCCGGGTAAGCCGCGCAATAGCGCATTCAGCGTCGCTGGAGTGCGGGTGAGAACTGCAACAGCTTCGGTTACGTTGAACTCCGTTAAGCTCGCCATGCTTACATGATGCAAGTTTGGCGCTTTTGGGCTCAAGGGTGAACCCTAATTACTCGTCGACTTATCATTACCGATCCGTGCTTATTCTTGTCTCATACCGCCGACTTCTCCGCTGGTGGAGCGATCATCGAAGCTGTGACAGTCGCAAGCCGTGATCTTTTAGTCAGTCTGGACAGCAGTTTGGCTGCTCCTCCGGCCAGTAGCAGTACTGCGGCCCATCGCGCCAGAATCACAATAGAGATGGCGGTAATCGGTGGCCATTGGGTCTGCCATAGCACTGCTCCGCGCTCCATCATCCAATGCCACGCCGTATGAGCGACGAACGCGGATAGGACGATTGCTCCGATTCTGGGATGGCGCGCATGGCGAAACATCAGCCACAATCCGGCCATCATCAGGGTCACCATAAAAAGCTGACCAATCTCAATCCCCATGTTAAAAGCCAGCAGTGAGACCAGCAGATGAGAGCCTGCAAACTGCAGACTTTCCTTGAGCGCGTAGGAGAATCCAAAGCCGTGGACCAGGCCAAACAGGCCGGCGATCATCCATCGGCGGTCGAGCTTTGCACCGACGATGTTCTCAACCGCCATATATACGATCGAGAGAGCGATGGCTGTCTCCACGAAAGGAGGAAACCAGTTGCCGTTTGGAGCAAGGTCGTAGGCCGTGCCAATCAGCGTTACGGAATGCCCGAACGTGAACGCTGTTATGACCGGTATCAGTACCCGCAGTTGTCGGATGGGAATTACAAGGCAGAGCAGAAAGAGCAGGTGGTCAAGGCCGCTCAGGATATGGCTGACCCCGAGCACCACAAAGCCTTCAGCCGCACGATACCACGGTGGATTAAGAGGAACGCGTCCGGAGGAGGACGTAATCATGAAAGCGCGGCTGCCCGCATTGAGCGGCATAAAGCGTACTGTCAGTTTCGCGTAATCTCCAAGGTCGGGTGCGAGGATCGTCCTGATAGTAAATACAGATTTCGCAGAGCTGATGGGGTATACGATGTGGGCGTCAAGGAATCCCTGATCGAAATAAATCTCTGTGCTGATGTCCATCGGTTGGGCTAGCGCCGCGCTTGCCTGACTGTAGTCCTCGAAAGATCGTTCCGAGGGTAAGGTCAGATGTCCGATTGAGCTACTGGGAATCAGTCGCACACCGTTCTCCTGTATCTCAATGTCATTGGCAATCCCGATCAACGCTTGCTGGATTGCAGGGCCGGAAGACTGAAGATTGTATCGACGGCCATTTAAGGGAAACGGCACGGAATGAACCATGTCCAGAGGAACGCGGATTATCAGGTCGGCACGATCGGATTCGATCCTGACGAAAGAATTCATCACCGTGTGCAACGGAAAATCATGGGCGAGCGCCTTGGGAGAGGCAAGGACACAGCACACGCCCAACACGGCAAACATATTTCTCCACCAAGGTTTGAGCATGAGTCCCTTTCCACCTGAGTACGGGTAGCCAGGATGTAACTTCCCGGCTACCCTCCCGAGTGTTAACCGTCTTTATCTATCTTTTCCGTTAAGCACAAACCTCTGGATGCGCCTGCCGGTAATGGTCTCTGCGATATAGATGTTGCCGTCGGAGGTGGTTGCCCCCGTGTGTGCGAAGGCAAACTGACCCGCACCGTGCCCAGGGCACGGGCTTAGTCCACATCGTCCGAGAGCTCCGATCATTGCGCCGCTCTCTTTATCGAGAATCCACACATTGTCGTTTCCGAGATCCACGTTGATGAGAAGTCTCTGGCTGGTGGGACTCTTGTCAGCGAGGAAATCGATGTTCGGCCAGAAGTCCAAGTCACAGGCGCGAGTGCCACCTTTCAAGATGGCCGCCTGATTTCCCGGAGTTGCGTTGGAAGATGGTTCCACGGGGATGGACCTGACGAAGTTGCCCTCCTTATCCCAGACTTCAAATCGGCTGTCGGGGCGGTCGCATGTGTAGACCAGATTGTCATTGCCGAGGACCACGCAGTGCGGGTGTCCGCCGCCAGTTGCTCCGTATGTGCCGTCAGGACAAGACGGACCAGTGGTGGAACACTTTGTGCCGAATTGCCGCAAGAAGTTTCCCTTGGAATCGAAAACCACGATGCGGTGATTGCCGTATCCGTCTGCGATGTAAACGTCGCCCCGCGTACCCGTTACCGGATCCGGCTCAGGATCCACCGATATGTCAGCAGGTTCATTGAGCAGTGTGTGGCTGCTATTGAAGTCTTCGGCCTCGCCACAGGTTGAATAGACGGTCGCGCCTCCGACTGTGCTGTTGGTCGCCGGTCCGTCGCATGTTCCCTTTGTGCCGATCTGCATGAGTAATTGGCCGCTTTGTGAATACTTCTGCACAATGCCATCGCCATTGCCGCCGATCCAGACGTTGTTCTGGTAATCCACATAACAGCCATGCATGCCATGCGGTAGAACTGCAGCCGCACCATAGCTGACGCCGGTCTGAACCAACGACGGGTCGCCGAAGCTCGCCACCACGTTGCCTCTCTGATCGTAGGCGACAACCGGAGGAGAGGGGATCGCAGAAGCCGAGGCATCCTGGCCGTCGATCGCGCCGGATTCCGCACCCTGCAACACACCGTTCAGAGTCACACCAACCTCCCAGCCGCGGTTGACCGTAAAGATGTGATCGCTCGAGTCGATACAGGTTCCGGCCACTTCCCCGGTTACCCACCTGTGCGCCACACCATCAGTCCCGACGGGCGCGGGTAGTGGATTAGGCCAACCAGGGTCCACAGTCCACGATGGTTGACCGTGTCCGCCTGCCTTCACCTGCTTCGGCTGCCAGACTCCAAAACCAATCGCAAGCGCAAGCATTACTGCGATTGGGTACAGATAGCGCCTCACTTTCATAACGTCCTCCCTCTTTCAGTCGCATGCAGCAGCGACCACGCTTCAATTGGTGCGCTCTTGAGGCGACGTCTTTTCGGGTAGACACAGCCTCGGTTATCTCCGCAAGCGCTGTGCCTTTCGGAGAGATCCTACCGATCAGAAAAGGTGAACTCCGCTATTAGCTGTCAACGCGTTTTGGTGTGAACTGGAAATCGTCCGGTCCTGGCGTTGAGAGCAACGTGTACAGTCCTGACACCAACGCGTGCGTGAGATGCGTGCCGTCAGAATGCGGGTTTCCGTGATTTTGGGTTTTGGGGTGTATTCCAGAGCTAGTCAGAGCTCCGCAGTTATCGGAACACGGTCAGTCAGAAGCAAAATGCAGAAAGACAGAGCAGGAGGTGCGGTCTGATGGAAGGTGCCGGAGAAATCACTCACGCAAAACTCGGCTCTTGCATTCGGCAACAGCCAGATCACACCCGAGGCCACGCGCGCGGAAGCCTCGGGGAAAGGCCGGGCCTCTCAGCCAGGCAGAAACCTTGATTGAGGTCAGGAAGCAAATCCGCTGGAGCGTCATCACGAGGCTGCATCCTGGCCACGTCTACGAACGCCTCATCTGAAGCACCTGCCGGTCAGTTGTGCCCTCCGGCGGATGCGTCGATGCAAACAGGTTGTGCCGTTCCATCGTGTCAATCATGATGTCGAGGAGAGACATGATGATCTCTGGGCGGTGACGCGCTTCCTCAACCAGGTGCCTCGAGCAAATGGCGAGGCCTTCCCAATCGGGCAGACCGGTCTCATCGATATTCGAGAAGACCTGATATCGCCCTTCGTTCGGACATCTTTCCTTGTGACATTTGTGGGCGTATTTCTTGTGCGCGTCAGGAAGGTTGATTGCTACTAGATTAAACATTTGTTCCGCTCCTTTGTTTTCGCTGATGAATATAAATCCTGGTTGAAGCTTTTCGCGATCAGCCACTGGTGCCGGTTCGCTCCGAAAGTGCATGATCACTCGGCGGCACGCAGGCCGTGCGATAGAAAATCTGCAGCAGATCTTCTGTACTGACCGCCGATTTGGTAAGAGCTGAGTGCTCGCGAATTGTTGGCAACATCTGATCAGCAATGCTGCGCGTAGTGTTGATTCCAAGCACTGACAAAACGTGAAGCACGCTCCCTGAACCTGAGTGGCGACCGATGACAAACTCGGGCGGAATCCGGCCAAGCTCCGCGGAAGCAAATGGCTCGAAGCTGCGTCGATCCGCGCGCAGTGAATGGCAGTGAATCCCAGACTCGTGCTGAAAGATCGCCTCGCCGATAATTGGCTGGGCTGGCGGAATGACGCGCGCCGAAGCCCGCGCAACCTGCTCGCAGAGCGCCGGCAGCGCGCTGCAATTAATTCCGCACTCAATCCTCAATGAGTGCCGCATGGCCATCGCCACTTGCTCCAGTGCGGCATTGCCTGCACGTTCGCCCAATCCGTTTACGGTGACGCTCACGCTACCGGCGCCCGCCTGAATCGCTGCGATGGCGTTCGCCGTCGCCATCCCAAGATCGTTGTGCGCGTGAAACTCAAGCGTTGCAGTTCCGGCAAATTCGCGGAGTGAACAGATCGCCTCCGCAGTCTGCAACGGGTTCCACACACCTACGGTGTCGGCGATGCGGACACGGTGCACGCCGAGATCTGCAGCGGCGCTGACAAACTCGCGCAAGAAAAGCGGTGAAGTGCGGGTCGCATCCTGAGCTCCCACAGAGACCCACGCAAAGCGCTCGCGAGCATATGCCACGATGCTCTGCAACCGGCGCATTGCCCAGCTTTGCGTCTTGCCGATTGCGGCCAGTTGAATGGTTGAGACGGGAATCGCGATGTGAATGGCGTCCAACGCGCAGGAGGCAGTGGCGTCCACATCTGCTTCGCATGCGCGACTCCAACCTGTGAGCCTCGCTTGCAGCTTTAGTGCGACCATGGCGCGGAGATCATCACACTCGTCAGCGCCCATAGCGGCAATGCCGCACTCCAACTCGGGCACCCCTGCATCGCTGAGGGCCTTGGCCAGCGCGAGTTTCTCCTCACGACGGAAGGCCACCCCGGGCGCTTGCTCGCCATCGCGCAGCGTACAGTCGATGATCCACGTTTGGGCGTTGCTCATGATTCGCTCCACTCGCTGACGGTTTGTGCAGTTCAGGACAGCAGCAGGTCCGTTGCTTCCTTGCCATCCTTCAACGCGTCCAAAACTTCGTCGATCTTTTCTTCGTTCATGTCGCCATACCACGAACCCTGCGGATAGACGACCATCAGCGGGCCGCTTTCGCAGCGGCTCATGCAACCTGTACTGGAGACCATGATGTCCTCCATGCCACGATCACTAAGCTCGGTTTCGATATACGGCAGCAAGGCTGCTGAATCTTTCTTGTGGCACATGCCTTTGCTTTCGCCCTTCACGCGGAAGCTGGCGCAGACCAGAATGTGGTGAGTCGGTTTCTGCATGGATCGTCTCCTTCTTTATTAAGAACACCCGGCGCCGGTACCTTGGCACTCCGAGCCTGCACAAGATTTCATTTGACGCTTCATCATTGCTGGCACGTCTCCGCTGCGATGCAGTCCGTCCATGGCTTGCGAGATGAGGCCTGAGGCTTCGATCACGCGCAGACCACTCTGTTCCAACACCCAGCGCGGTTTGCGACCGACACCGCTGACCAGAATGGAGTGGCAATCCTCAATGGACTTTGCTAACTCGCGCCAGCGCAGATTGCCGTCTCCTTGTTCCGGAGTTTCGCGCATGGCAATTAGTTTCGGCGCGATCTCGTCGTACTCAAAAATCCAAAGCTGGTCGGCTTCGCCCAGATGTTGATTGACCAGAATTCCTTCCATGCTGGCAACCGCCACATAGGGGCGTCCCGAACGGTTATCGAGCAGACCATTGGCGGAGTCGCGCATGAGGCTGACCAGTTCCTGCGACTGGTCCTGGCCGAGCAGCCCGACGGCGTCTGCGCGGCATCGAGTGCAGTGCTCCATTTGCGGAATGAGCTGCGACACTTTTTCGCGAAGCTTTTTCACTTCGGAAAGTGGCAGCTCTTCCATCTCCGCGAAGGGCGTGTTCGCAACCGGGAAGAGCGGAATGCAGTTCATGATGTCTGCACCTAGTTCACGCATTTCTTCGGCTACCACTTCCACGTGATGATCGTTGATTCCGGGAATCAGAATCGTGTTGATCTTCAGGGTGACGCCCGCCGCCTTGATCGCCTTGATGGAGGCCATCTGGCGTTCGAGCAGCACTCGAGCAGCTTCTTCTCCGCGATACATGGTCTTGTGGTCGCGTACCCAGGAGTAGATGTTTGCGCCGATGAGCGGGTCGATGGTGTTCACCGTAACCGTCACGTGGCTTACCTCGAGGCTCGCCAGATCGGCGGCATACGGCGCAAGGTTCAGGCCGTTGCTGGCAACGCAGAGCAACATCTCGGGATACTTTTCACGCACCAGGCGGAGCGTCTCAAGAGTTTCATCAGGAGTAGCAAAGGGATCGCCGGGCCCGGCAATTCCCACTACCTTGAGTTTGGGAACGCGCTCCAACACTTTGTCGAGGTAGGCGAGCGCCTGCTTGGGTTGCAGCACTGCGCTGGTCACGCCTGGGCGGCTTTCATTCATGCAATCGAATTTGCGATCGCAGTAGTTGCACTGGATATTGCACTTGGGCGCAACGGGCAAATGTATGCGCCCCGTGGTATGACGAGCGTCCGAGTTGAAGCAAGGGTGTTGCGTCAGGTCCAGTGCCATTTTTCACCTCTACAGGTAGCTGTATCCGATTGAACTTGAGTCCTGCTTCACTTCCAGCAAGGTGTTTACGACGAGATCAAAGAGTTGCTGTGCGCCACGGTAGCCGAGGTGCAGAATGCGTTGTCCGCCGACGCGATCATGAATTGGGAACCCAACCCGGATCAGCGGCACGCGGAGTTCACGCGCGAGCTTTGCTCCCTTGCTGCTGCCAATCAGAAAGTCCGGCTTCAGGTCTTTCATCTGCGTTTCTTCTGCCATCGTCATGAAGTCAACACCGTCACGTACCGCAACGGTCCCGCGCACGTGAGTAGTGACCTCGGCAATGCTGCGGGCCAGGGCTCCACTCTTTCCGCCAGAGGCGCAGAGCACGGGGATGACGCCAATCTCTGCGAGCAAAGAGGTGAGTCCTACCACCATGTCCTCGTCTCCGAAGACAATTGCCCGCTTGCCGAAGAGGTACTTGTGCCCGTCCACATAGGCGTCGATGAGGCGGCCGCGCTCTTCGCGATATTTGTCCGGCGTCTTGTGTCCGGTGAGCTTCTCCATGGCGGCGAAGAAGATGTCGGTCTCATGAACGCCAATGGGCAGCCCGATTCTTTTCGCGGGTACATTGAAGTGTTCCTGCAAGTAGGACGCGGCGGTATTCTTGGTGCGAAGAGTGCGCCCGAGCTCAAGGCTGGCCTTGGCTGACGGAGTCGCACGCAACTGCGCAATTGTTGTGCCGCCCTCGGGAATCTTTTCGTACTTCTCCATCGACGGGCCATCGAGAGTTTCCGAGTAATCAGGAAACAGCGTGACAGGCACGGCAAAATCCTTCGCGACGTCCTTCAGGAATCTCAAATCCTCGGTGGACACCATGCCTGGAAACATATTCAAAAACCTATCGACGTAGGCACTCGGAGTCGCACCGGCCTCGGCCAGTTGCTCCACGACCGAGCGCACTGCGTCATGGAAACCGTCAATGTGCGTGCCGGTATAGCTCGGCGTGGAGACATGCACCAGCGCGGGTGAAGGCGTACCCTCTTTCATCTTGCGATATTCATGCAGCAGTCCGTGCATGTCCTCGCCAATGGTTTCCGTGAGACAGGTAGTGGCGATTCCGATCAGTTCCGGATGATATTGCGAGGTCACATTCTGCAATCCCTGCCGCAGATTTGCCCCGCCGCCAAAAATTGTTGTTGCCTCGCTAAAGCCCGAAGTCGCAATGTCCATGGGCTCGCGAAAATGGCTGATCAGGTAGCGCCGCATGTAGGTCGCGCATCCCTGCGAACCGTGCAGGAATGGAACTGCTCCGGCAATTCCCCGCATGACCAGCGCTGCGCCCAGCGGCGCGCAGGCCTTGCATGGATTGCGGGTGGAAACCCAGTTGGGCGGCGGAACGCGATTTGTCGCGCGTGGCTGCGAACTCATTTCACCACCTCCAAAGAGTTGCCGCGTTTGCGGGGAGTGAGCTGCCAGACCGGGCTCATGACGCTGCCGTAAACCTCACGCGCAAAGTTGAGCATTCCCTCAAATCCGGCAAGCGCCTCCTTGCGCTCGTGATTGTGATCGCAGAAGCCGATGCCAAGTTTGTAGGCGATAGGCCGCTCTTTCACTCCGCCGATAAAAACGTCCACGTCTTTCTCCTCGAGAAAGCTGGAGAGCTCCAACGGGTTGGAATCATCCACGATGATCGTGCCTTCGTCGCAGATCTCGCGAAGCTCTCCGTAATCTTCTTTACTGCCGGTTTGTGAGCCCACCATCACGGTGGTCATTCCGAGGTGACGTAGCGCGCTCACCAGCGAGAATGCTTTGAATGCTCCGCCGACGTAGATTGCGGCACGCTTTCCCTGGAGTGCTTTTTTGTACTCGGCCAGCTGCGGAATGATGCGCTCCAGTTCGGTGCGAACGATGCCCTGCGTGCGTTTGAGCATCTCCTTGTCCTTGAAGTGGCGGGCGACGTCGTAGAGCGACTTCGACATATCTTCGACGCCGAAGTAGGAGACGCGCATGAAGGGAATTCCATACTTTTCTTTCATGCTCTTGGCTAGGTAGGTCATGGAGCCGGAGCACTGCACGACGTTGAGCGCTGCACCGTGGGCGCGCCGGATTTCATCGATTCTTCCGTCGCCGGTAATGCAGGAGACAACCTGCACGCCCATGCGAGCGTAGTAGTCGCGAATCATCCAGGTTTCGCCGGCAAGGTTGAAGTCGCCGAGGATGTTGATGCTGAGCGGGCTGATTTCCTCGGTCGGCCCGGTGCCCACAATCTGCAACAACGCATCGCAGGCTGCGCGGTAGCCGTCTTTCTTTGTGCCTTTGAAACCCTCTGAATGCACGGGGAGAACAGGGATTCCCTTTTCCAGGCTCACTCGCTTGCACACGGCTTCGACGTCATCGCCGATGACGCCGACGATACAGGTGGCATAGACAAACGCAGCTTTTGGGTGGTGCGCGTCGATCAGTTCGCAGAGTGCCGCGTAGAGCTTTTTCTCTCCACCGTGAACTACGTCGAGTTCGTGCAAATCGGTCGAGAAGCTTAGGCGATGCAGCTCGGGACCGGAAGAGAGCGCACCGCGGATGTCCCATGTGTAGGAGGCGCAACCGATGGGCCCATGCACAATGTGCACGGCGTCAGCGATGGGATAGAGGACGACGCGCGAGCCGCAGAAAACACAGGCGCGCTGGCTCACCGAACCAGCTACGCTCTGCTTCTCGCAATCGAGCGGAAGGGCGTTAGCCTGTCCCTTGCGATGCACCTGCCGCTCGCGTTCCCGTAAGATATCCGCCATCGCCTCTGCCTCGTTCGTCCGTGTTGCGTGTGACGTGCACTGCTTCCAGCGTGGTGCGAATTACATGGTGAGTTCGAAGCTCTCCTCGGGTGCTTCGCGATCCTGGCGATCCATCAGCACTCCGAGGATCTTTTCCAGCAAACGCATCGCGCCTTTGTAGCCAACCGTGGGGAAGTAGGAATGTCCGACGCGGTCGAGAATCGGGAAGCCATGGCGCACGAAGGGAATGTTTTCATCGCGCGCGATGTACTTGCCGTAGGTGTTGCCGATCAGTAAATCGACTGTCTCCTGCTTGATCCACTGATGCATCAGGTACATGTCGGCCTGTGCTCCGGCTTTGATCTTTGCTTCCGGCACGGTGTCTCCAAGAGCAGCGCGGATGCGGCTTTCAAACGTCGGTGTCGGCGTGCCGGTGACAATGTAGACAGGCTTCATGTCCAGCAGGGTGAGGAACTCCGTGAGCGACACGAGTTGATCGGGGTCTCCGAAAAGTGCAACGCGCTTGCCGTGAACGTACTGATGCATGTCGGAGATGATGTCCAGCAGGCGCCCGCGTTCGTCGGTGATGGAGTCTGGAACGGTGACTCCGGCGATGGTGCGAAGCTTGTCGATGAAGCGGTCCGTGGCCTGCAAGCCAATGGGCAGCTCGAACGTGGTGCCTGGAACGCCGCACTTGGTCTGCAGCGCCTCTACGGTAGCGGCGGAGGCCGACGGTCCAAGGCCAATCGTGGCTTGGCTGCCACCCGATGCGCGAATCTGCTCGACCGTGATTCCGCCCTTGGGGTAGAACTCGTGCTTGCCGGTCTGCGGCAAGTCGAGAACGTCAGAGGTATCCGGGTACATCAGGATTTCAATTCCCATCGAGTGTGCCAGCGCTTTCAGCTCGCGCATGTCAGAGGGCTCGACCCAGCCGGGAATGATATTGATCGTCTTCGTCTTTTCCGCATTTGGATCGGCAAAGTAGGTGACGAACGCCTTAGCCATGTTCGAGAAGCCGGTGACGTGTGAGCCAACATAGCTGGGCGTGTTGCAGTGAATCACGTGCTTGCCTTCGGGAACCTTGCCTTCGCCGACTGCCTTGGCGATGATCTGCACGAGGTCGTCACCAATCGTCTCGGAGAGGCAGGTGGTGTGGACGGCGATGACATCCGGATTGTAGACAGTGAAGATGGTCTGAATGGCCTGCAACAAATTGGCCTGTCCGCCGAAGACCGAAGCGCCCTCGGTGAAGGAACTGGTGGCGGCCATCACGGGTTCTTTGTAGTGACGGGTGAGCGCGCTGCGATGATACGAGCAGCAACCCTGTGAGCCGTGGCTGTGGGGCAGGCAGTTGTGCAGGCCTAGCGCGGCGTACATAGCGCCAACCGGTTGGCAAGTCTTGGCTGGATTCACGGTGAGCGCGGTACGCTCGAGAACCTCGTCAGTAGTGTGTCGTAAAAGCATAAGGCGATTCCTCTCTGCCCGTGGGCAGTCGGCTGTGCGTAAGCGTTCGAGTGCGATCCTTAGTCGGCGGCCACTTCTTCCGGCTGCTTGGCTGGCGACGCCCAGGGCGGATTCACGTACGACCAGACCTTCATGTTGACCATGCGGTCGATATCCTTGAAGAAGTTGATCGCTCCACGGAAACCCGCGTACGGGCCGCCGTAGTCATAGCTGTGCAGTTGCTTGCAGGGAATTCCCATCTTCTGCACGCCGTATTTTTCTTTGATACCGGCGCAGAAAATATCGGGCCGGTAGATTTCCAGCAGGCGCTCAGTCTCGTGATGGCTCAGATCGTCGACGACGAGCGTGTCTGCATCCATCTCGGGCATCATGCCGACGTAGTCGCGGAATTCCAATTCGGTCATTGCCTCAAGCCGGGCGAACTGCTCGGGCGTGCGGCGAGCACGATAACGTTCGGGATCAGGAACGACAGTAATCTCTTCAATGTTCTTGCTGTCGGCATCAACCTTGAGGCCGGGAAGAATCTTGCGACCTTCATAATCGTCGCGATGGCCGAATTCATAGCCTGCGACGATGGTCTTAATACCGATTTCGGTGAAGAGCTGCTGATAATGATGTGCGCGTGAGCCGCCCACAAAGAGCATAGCCGTCTTGCCCTGGCAACGTGCCTTCACAACGGCTTGCACAGCTTCAACCTTCGCCATCTCCTCGGCAATGACTTCTTCGATGCGAGCTTTCAGTCCGTCATCCTCAAAGTATTCGCCAATTCTGCGCAGCGATTTTGCCGAGGCCGTAGCACCGATGAAGTTCACTTTCATCCAGGGAATACCGAAGCGCTTCTCCATCATCTCCGCCACGTAGTTGATCGAGCGATGGCACATGACGATGTTCAGATCGGCAGTGTGCGAGTTCGCCATGGTTTCATAGGTCGAGTTGCCGCTGAAGGTGGAGATCTGCGTGATGCCGCAGCGCTTAAGGAGATCTTCGAGGACAAAGCCATCGCCACCGATGTTGTATTCACCAAGCAGGTTGACCTTGAACTTCTCCTCATGCGGCGTTTCGACAAGGCCGATGATGTGCTTGAACAATCCGTTGTTGGCGATGTGGTGCCCCGCAGACTGGCTGACTCCGCGATAGCCTTCGCAACTGAAACCGAAGACGTTGATGCCGAGCTCTTCCTTCATCTCGCGAGCAACAGCGTGCACGTCGTCTCCAATTAGCCCGACCGGGCAGGTGGAGAAAATGGCAATCGCCTTGGGATGAAAGAGGTGATATGCCTCACGCACGGCGACCTTCAATTTCTTTTCGCCACCGAAGACAATGTTTTCTTCCTGCATGTCCGTGGACAGGCAGTAGTTGATGAAGTTCTGCGCGTC
>Ga0181531_10001739_pt1 | contig 13655 bp, 11 predicted proteins | sample PEATcosm2014_Bin_38_FD_119743 | JGI IMG/M metagenome (GOLD analysis project Ga0181531, IMG submission 119743) | Peatland microbial communities from MTU Mesocosm Facility, Houghton, MI, USA - PEATcosm2014_Bin11_10_metaG | ecosystem: Environmental > Terrestrial > Soil > Wetlands > Peat | place... | reverse complement strand
GCGCTAGTGACGGCATGGCCAGGGGCATGGCCGCCAAAACCGCGCCGATCAATACGGACCTTCCCGCTGCCCGATTCCCGAAATCGCGCATGTCTCTCCCTCCCGATATTTATTTGGGGGCTACGGAAGAAGTGCCGAAACCCCTAGGTCGACAAGAACTGGGGGGGAATGTAGGTATTAACCTGATTTATATCAAGGAATTTCCCTATGAAATTTTCGGATTTCCAATGGCATCGCTCGTTAATTTCACTAGTGGCAGAGAGTTAGCGACAAAAAGAAAACGAGTGTATATTTCCGAGGCCGCCAAATGCGTCGCAAACGAGGGTGCCCGAGACGCATTCCGCGAAATGCGCGAAAGACGACGCGACGGCGGCCTTGTTTCGCGCAATGGTTTTGAGAGGAGGATTCGCCGCTAAATATCGGCGCGGAGTTTGGCCAGCGCGGTTTGTTCGATCTGGCGCACGCGCTGCTTTGATAATCCCAGGCGATATCCGACTTGTTCGTAGGTGGCGGGGGCGCGCTGGTTCAATCCGTAATGCTGTGTAATGACGTCGCGCTCGCGCGGGGCCAGGCGGGAGAGCAAGCCCTCGACCTGGTCACGATCGAGCATGCGTCCGACTTCGCGAGTCGGGCGGGCGTCGGAGACGCTGGAGAGAGCCGCCACATCCGCGATCGCCCGGCGATCGCGAGCTTGCATCTGCGGGACGCTGCGCGCGAAACCCTTCATTAGAGCCAGCGTGGCGTAGGTGCTGAAACGATTTCCCTTATGACAATCGAAGGATTCGACGGCCCGCATCAAAGTCAGGTTGCCGTCGCTGATGAGGTCCATCAGGAACAGATTCGGGCGCAGGTGTTTTCGAGCGACGCTGACCACCAGACGGAGATTGGCGCGGACGATGCGATTCTTCGCCTCCATCACCCGGCGGCGGAGAGCTTCCAGGCGATTCAGCTTTCGAGCGGTTAAAAGGGCTGGATCGAGCTTCCGGCGAGCGGTGACGAATTCGAATTTGTGGAAATTCAACTTGAGAAACAATGCCCGCTCCCGAGCGGACGAAAGGAGCGGCGTGCGATAAAGGTCCTGCAAATATGGGGGCAAATCGCGCGGAATTCGCGTCTCCTGCTTGCTCGAGGGATCGGCCAATTCCTCCTGGGCGACAATCTGTTCGATCACTTCGGCGGCGTCGGGCTGATGATATATCGGATCGTCGATGAATCGCATCCGGCGGCGATTAAGCCGGGCCAGACGCTGTTCGATGATGACGCGATAGATCTCGCTACTGGCGCGGGCGAGGCGACGGGCGAGAATTTTGACGGGCTCGCCGCCGCGAAAGGCGGAGTAGATTTCTTCGCACTGATCGTTTGAGAACGGAGGGGCCGCCGTCGGGAAGATCGCGGACCTGGGATTTTGCTGGTCGTGGCTTTTGACAAGATGAGTGATGGTGAGGGGTGCGCGATGGAGTCGGCGGCCGATGCGCCGGGCGATTTCGCCGGCGGAAGAGCGACCGCCTTCGGCGAGGCGCCGGGCCCATTTCAGGATGCGGGATTTTTCCGCTTCGGTGACGATCGAGAAATTCCCCGCCTGGGCGACCTGATCGCGATGAATGGCGAAGAAGCGCTCGACGGTGGAGAAGAGGAAGCCGACGCGGCGTTTGCCGTCGGGGAAGGTGAAGATTCGCGCCGCCAGACCGCGGCGACGCCAGCGCTGGACGGTTTTGCTGGTGACGTTGAATCGCTGGGTGACTTCGTCGATGGTGAGCACCGGCTGCGATTGGCGGACTTGATGTGAATCCGTGGTCTGGCTGACCCGCTCGATCAGGAGGCCCAAATCGTGTTGAAGGGCCAGTCCGGTGAGCAACTCGCGGCCGACGCGCTTGGGGCGATAGGCGGTGATTCGAAAGATAATGAAGTCGAACGGATAGGCCTTGGCGGGGTCGATTTCGAGCAGAAGTTCTTCAGCGGCCGAGAGTTGCGTTAAGCGCACCTCCAGCGGCGTGAAGGCCATCTGGCGGGCCAGTTCACCGATCAACTCAAGCCGGAACTTGGCCATATCTCTATTATCGCCTGCCGGAAACGCCGGTCAAGGTAAATAACGGCGTTTGGACGAGCGGGATGGGGCCAATTTGCGGTGCGCGGGCTTATTTTTGCCACATTTTCATTCACTGCCATTAAACTTGGGCCGTTTGAACGCGAGGTGAAGTTTGAGCGATGTTCTGGAAATTGAGATGGATGTTCGGCCGGATGGCACCGTGTTGCGACTGATCGGGAACGCGGGAGTCGATATGGCCAAGACACTGGAAACAACTCTCACGCGGGTGCTGGCCGCGCGGCCGACGCTGGTGGTCGCGGACATGTCCAAACTTGTCCTGCTTTCGAGCCTGGCGATGGGGCAATTGGTCACTCTGCAGAAATCCCTCGGCCGCTCGGGCGGCAAGATGCGGCTGGCGGCGGTGCCGCCTCAATTGATGACGAGTTTAAAACATACCCGCCTGGATAGCGTGTTTGAATGCCTGCCTAGCGTGAAAGAGGCAATGAAGGCTTAGCCGAAGGCCGGGTCTGTTCGGATTTGAACCCCCCCGCCGTCGTCCTTACACTTTAAGCTGATCATGCCCAAGCTTTCATTCAATATTGATGCGGTTATCGAGGGTAAGGCCCGCCTCACGGAGGCGCAGGCCCTGGAGATTTATCACTCGGCCTCGTTGCATGATCTGGGGTCGTGGGCGCTGGCCGCCGCGCGGCGGATGCACCCGGAAGATTACCGAACGTATGTCATTGACCGGAATATCAATTACACCAACGTCTGCACCGCCCGGTGCACGTTTTGCGCTTTTCGGCGGGATCACGAGGATGTCGATGCGTATACCCTTAGTCACGAGCAGATTGGGCAGAAGATTTCGGAGCTGATCGGCATCGGCGGAACGCAGATTCTCATGCAGGGGGGAATGAACGATCAGTTGCCGATTGAGTTTTACGAAGATTTGCTGCGGTTTATCAGCAAGAATTTTCCGACGATTCATATTCACGCATTTTCGCCGCCGGAGTTTGTGGAGTTTGAGCGATTTTTCGGGATGGACGTGCGGGAGATCATCCGGCGTTTCCGGGCGGCGGGATTGGATACCATCCCTGGCGGCGGCGGAGAGATTTTCGGGCCGCGCGTCAGGCGGCGCATCGGACTGGGGAAATGCTCGGGCGATGATTGGATGCGCGTGATGCGCGTGGCGCACGAAGAGGGGATGAACAGCAGCGTCACCATGCTCATCGGGCATATCGAATTTGTCAGGGAGCGCATCGAGCATATGGGAGCGGTGAGGGATATGCAGGATTATGCGCTGGGGCTCAGAGACGGAGAGACGGAGAGACGAAGAGACGGAGTGGAGAGAATTCAAACGCGGAGGGCGGGGGTGTTTGCGAAATCGCCTTTTCAGGGGGAATTGCCGGAGGTTGCGGGGAGTTATACGGCGTTTATTCATTGGCCGTTTCAGCGGGAGAATACGCCGCTGGGGCGTGCGGCGGAGTGGGATCCGGATGTGTATGGGCCGTTTGATGAATCGACCAACGACGACATTCTGCGCGGGCGCGTGGTGAGGATGGCGGGGGCTGAGGAATATCTGCGCATGCTGGGGATCGCGCGGTTGTTTTTGGATAACGTGCCGTCGCTGCAGAGCAGTTGGGTGACGATGGGGCCGAAGATCGGGCAGATGGCCCTCCTGTTCGGAGCGAACGATATGGGAAGCGTCATGATGGAGGAGAATGTCGTCAGCGCGGCGGGGACGACTTATAAACTTAGCGAACGCGAGATTTGCCGACTGATCCGCGATGCGGGGTGGATACCGGCTCAGCGCGATCAGTATTACAACGTGCTGGCCAGGCATGATGGGGCGGGGTCGCCGGATTTGGGACCGGCGGACCATTTGCCGGTAAGGCATGTGAAGAAGATCGATCAGAAGTTTATTGGGTCGGCGCCGGGGATCGATGATGGGCAGGATCGGAGCGTGAAGGTGCAGTTGCCGATTTTGGGGGAAGGGGATTTGCCGAGTCGAAGCTTGGGGGAATAACGCATTTTGACGCTCACGGATCTTGGTTTCCCTCCCCGCTACCCTTCACCCCGGAAAAAACGGACGCGGGCCGATGACCTGGGCGTTGAAGACCGCCATATTGGCGGCGGGACTGCGCCAGGATTCGGGGGGGAGGCCGAGTTTTTCGGTGCAGAGCCTGGCGAGTAGTTGCTCGCGCGTCCAGCCGGTTTCGCGGGCGACCTGGGGGAGGAAACAGCCGGCGCGTTCGTTGATTTTTAGATAGATTCCGTGAGTCCGCGGCTCGAAATCCAGGGGCGTGGGGACGGGCTGCATTTTCTCCAGGACGGTGATTTCCAATTCGAGTTGGGGCAAATCATGGATTGTGACGGGGTGGTGGGTGAATCGGGGGTCTTTTAGGACTCCAGTGCAGGCGGCGGCGAGAGTTTCGAGTAGGGGACGATCGCTTTGCAGGGTTCCGATGCAGCCGCGAAGATTGTGGGTGGTGTGCTCGTGGAGAGAGACAAAGCAGCCGGCGGGTTGGCGGAGGACGGGATCTTGCGGAAATACCGGCGGCCTGGGGGCGGGGGTTAATTCGCGGCGGATGAGATCGGCGGCTAAATCCAGCAGGATTTCGGAGTTTTGGCTGGATAACTGCATGGGGGACTATCGTACCATTTAAATTGGCCGCCAAAGGGTGGATCAGATTATCCACCGGTTTATGCACCATGATTTTACTTGCCAATTCAGCAGTTGCGCGCGGCGGTGGATAACTTGGGGTCGGAGAGTGAATTTCTTACGAGGATTTTTGCGCGAGTGAGTATATTTCCCGTCAGTCGTCGGACACGGAAGTGGCCGGCGAAAAAGGAGAACGCTCCTGACAACCAGGTCCGACTTTCTAACGCGAAGACCGTGCAAAGCAATTCCAAGAGCGGGCACGGCGAAAGTCGGCGGCCAGCGATGAGGCCACCCGAAAGGCAAGGCGCCAAAAACGCCTCCGGCAATCCGGGTTAAAGTCGCCGCCTGTGATTCGTGGAACCGCGGGGAGAGAGTCCCCCGATCCTCGACGAATCGAGCCCAGTCGGCTCTTAGCGCTCTGGTAACGGCAGCGCCACGGAGTCGCGATCCTAGGAACGGGCTCGGGAAAGCGTAACCCACGGCCGTCCAGTCGGGAAACCGCCATGCCGCCCTGTTGGGCGTGCGACCGCGGCGGATACAGTCGCGGTCAACCGTCTGTGTGAATCAGCAGGCAACTGCTTCTTCATGCTGAGCGGATCGAGGCGGGCCCAGGCCCAGGAGCAGGTTGCCAAAAAAATCGGTCCGAACCAGAGCGCCAGGTGGAAACACACGGCTGGCCCACGCGGTGACGTCGCGAGTCACTTCGTGGGCCTTCTGGCATTTTTGGGGAAATGCTGAATGATGAATGCTGAATTAAAGGCGGGGAAGTCCAGGTCTTCGCATTTTATTCATCATTCAGCATTCATCATTCAGCATTTTTTTCACGCTTTCAAACCACGCAAGATGTGCTCAATTCCTTCTTCCACGGAAAAATGTTCCAGGCTCGGAAGGTTCAGGGCGATCATGGCGTAGCCGATGCCGATGTTGATGAGCTGCCATGCGGGGAGACGGGGGTCCATTTCTTTGTGAAATTCGCCGGTGGATTGGCCCTGGATGATGATGCCGGCGAAGAATTTTTCGATTTCGACATAGTGCTCGCGGATGACCGCCAGCACTTTTCGCTCGCGGCTGGTGGCGAGGGCGCCGTGCAGGACGTGATAGGCGTCTTCCAGTTTGCGGATGTGGTCGGGAAAACCCTTGGCGATGGCGCGGAGTTTTTCGGCGGGGCCGTGGATGCCTTCGGTCTGCTCTTGCCAATAATCGAGAGTGTGCTGGCTCATGGCGCGAGTGATGGCGACGAAAAGCTCCTGTTTGCTTGAAAAGTGGCGGTAGAGGATCGGCTCGGTGACGCCGGCGGCTTCGGCGATGGCGGCGGTGGTGGTCGCGTTATAGCCCCATTTGGCGAAAAGTTTGGTCGCCACCGCCATCAGTTGGTCGCGTCGCTGCGCGGCTTTGAGCCTGGGCATGGCGATGTCATAGCCTAGGGGGTGTGGGTTGGCAAATCGGCGAAAAGTCGCCTGAAAATTGGCCGGTTTCCGCTTGTGAAGGGGGGATTGGTTGAGGTAAAATTGGGGTTGGCGTTGATTCGACAAACCGCTAGATACGAACTTTTACCAAACTGCCGCGCGTATCCCACCGTAATGATAATCAGTCGAGCGAGCATGGGCTGGATCGTGGCGTAGAATGAATTGGCGCGGTTGACGCGGCCAATGGCGGGCTTGGGCCGCCGAGAGGTTTTCATGGCGAAACAGCAGAAAAGACTGGGCGAAATCCTGGTCGATTGGGGCATCATCTCCACCAAGGAAGTGGAGAAGGCGCTGGAGCACGCCAAGACCAGCAAACAGCGCATTGGCGAAGCCTTGATGGAGTTGAAATTGGTCAGCGAGTCCAACGTCTATAAAGCGCTGGCGCAGCAGCACAACATGGAGTATATCGATCTGGACAAGAGCGCCGTACCGGCCAATGCGGCCACGCTGATTCCCGATGACATCATGAGGAAGCATCTGGTCCTGCCGCTGGGCAATGAAGGGGGAAAGCTGCGCCTGGCGATCCATGATCCGCTGGACCTGGAGATGCTGGATATTTTGCGATTTCGGCTGAACAAGGATTTCCGCACGGTGCTGGCGCCCAAGAGCCGGATCAAATCGGTGCTGGATCAGATATTCAATACCAACGCGACGAACACCATCGACAAGACGATGGACCGGACGATCGACCGCTTGCGCGATTCGCTGGATAAATCGCTGGATAAATCTCTCGATAAATCGATGGATAAGTCGCTGGACCGGTCGATCGATCGGTCGATCGACCTGGCGGTGGGCGAAGAGGCGGGCGGCGGGGCCGACGCGACGCAGGCGCCGATCATTAAATTGGTGAACTCGATGATCAGCGAGGCGGTTCGCAGCCGGGCGAGCGATATTCACGTCGAGCCGATGAAGGACCGGGTGCGATTGAGGTATCGGATCGACGGGGAATGTATTGAGCGCGATCGGGTGCCGCTGCGAATGCGGGGCCCGCTGATCGCTCGATTGAAAATCATGGCGGGGATCGACATCGCCGAAAAGCGCCTGCCGCAGGACGGGCGCATCAAATTGATGGTGGATAAGGTCAATATCGATTTCCGCGTGAGCACGCTGCCGGCGTATCACGGGGAATCAGTGGTATTGCGTATTTTGCGCCCGGACAGCGTCCGCATCGGCATTCAGAACCTGGGGTTCGAGGAAGACGACTACAAGATTTTCCAAAAGATCATCAAGCGGCCCAACGGGATATTCCTGGTGACCGGGCCGACGGGATCGGGAAAAACGACGACGCTTTATGGCGCGCTCAATGAATTGAATCGGCCGGACCGCAAGATCATCACGGCGGAAGACCCGGTGGAATACAATTTCATCGGGATCAACCAGTGCCAGGTGCGCGAAAATATCGGGTTGAGTTTCTCCAAGATTCTGCGCTCGATGTTGCGTCAGGCGCCCAACATCATTCTGGTCGGCGAAATTCGCGATAAGGAAGTGGCGGAAGTCGCGATTCAGGCGGCCCTGACGGGCCACCTGGTATTCAGTACGCTGCATACCAACGACGCGCCGGGCGCGATTACCCGCTTGATCGATATGGGGATTAAGCCGTTCCTGGTGGCCAGCAGCATTCAGGCGGTGCTGGCGCAACGATTGATCCGGGCCCTGTGTCCGAAGTGCAAGCAGGTGGATAAGGATCCGGACCCGATGTGGCTGAAGCTGGCGGGGATTAAGCCGCAGGATTTGACGGAACGGAATGTTTATAAGGCGCGCGGATGCGATTACTGCTCGTCGACCGGATTCCGCGGGCGCATCGGCGTCTTCGAGCTGATGCAAATGAATAATGAGCTGCGGACGCTGGCGTTCGAGCGGGCGCCGACCAACAAGATTCGTAAGGCGGCGCTGGCCAGTGGAATGAAGAGCCTGCTGCAGGATGGGCGATTGAAAGTGCTTTCGGGCGTGACGACCGCGGAAGAAGTGGTGAAAGTCGCGCAGATCGAGGGAATCGCCCAGCTTTAGGTTTTTAGCGCGGAGTACGATTCGTTATGGCCTCTACCATTCAGATCGATCGGTTGCTGGAGACGTGCGTGCGGCGCGGGGCGTCGGACTTGCATCTGGCGGTGGGTAAGCCGCCGGTGTTGCGCCTCAATGGTCATTTGCGGGATTTGCAGACCAAGGTGCTGGAGCCGGAAGACACGATGGCGCTGATGAAGTCGATCACGCCGGAGCGCATTCAACAGGAATTCGAGGAGACGGGCAGCGGCGACTTCGGGTTTGCCTTCGGCACCGAGGCGCGATTCCGCGTTTCGGTCTTCAAGCAAAAAGGTTTCGCGAGTCTGGTCTTGCGGCGAATTCCCAACAAACTGCTGACGTTCGAGGAGATTGGTCTGCCGCACATGGCGAGACAGATTTGCCGCCGTCCGCGCGGAATTTTCCTGGTCACCGGGCCCACCGGTTCCGGCAAAACGACGACGCTGGCGTGCATGGTCAATTACATCAATGAGAATTTCGATCGGCACATCATCACGATGGAAGACCCGATTGAATATTATTACCAGCATAAGAAATCGCTGGTGGTACAGCGGGAAGTCGGCGTGGACGTGCCGAATTTCGCCGAGGCGTTGCGCCGCGCTTTGCGTCAGGACCCAGACGTGATGCTGGTCGGCGAAATGCGCGATCTGGCGACCATCAGCGCGGCGATCACGTCGGCGGAAACCGGACACTTGGTTTTCGGCACGCTGCATACCAGCGGCGCGGCCAGCACCATCAACCGAGTCATCGACGCCTTCCCAACGGATCAGCAGGAACAGATTCGCGTGCAGCTTGCGAACAATTTAATCGCGGTGCTGTCGCAGGCGCTGTGTCCGCGAGTGGACGTGGAGGGTCGAGTCGCGGCGTATGAATTCATGTTCGTGACGCCGGGGATTCAGAATTTGATCCGCGAAAACAAAGTGTTCCGCATCGACTCGGAAATTCAGACCGGCAAGCGGTATGGGATGCTGCTGTTGGATGATTCGCTCTGGACGTTGTACAACGCGGGGAAAATCAGCCCGGAAGAGGCGATCGATAAGAGCAAAGTCGCCGGCCAGATGATGGACCGCTTCCAGAGGGCGGGGATCGATATCGGCAAATTGGCGGATGAGTTTTCGGCGCATGGAGCCGAGCCCGCGGAGGGCGCCGAAGGCCCGGAGGCGGCGGGCCAGACGCCCGCGAAGCCGAAACCGGGCGCTCCAGGCGGCGGCGGTGCGGCTCCGGGGCAGAGCGAGGCTGAGCGGCGGGCTCAGATCGAAGCGAATCGGGCTCGGTTGCAGGCACTGCAGGGGAAAAAATAAACCAGGATCGAGGGTCGGGCGATGTCACAAGCGATACCGAATAAACCAACCCCGCCGGGGGAACCGGGCAAGCAGCCGCAGCATCCGCCGAGGATGGCTTCAGTGCCGATCACGCGCATACCGCCGGCTGGGTCTGTTCCCATTAAACCGGGGGGAAATGGAAGCGCGCAACCCGGAGGCAATGGCCCGGTGAAACCGCCGGCGCCGGCCGTGCCGATCAGCGCTCCGCCGGAAGCTGCGAAGAATCCGCCCACTGCCCCCCCACCGCCGGCGATGGCAGCGCCGGGAACTGTACCGGCCGCTGGGACGCCCGCGCCGGGCGGTCGCACCGCATTACCGCCGATCAGCGAACTGAAAGGGCGTCAGCTCGGCCGGGTTTTGCAGAAGATGGGCCGCGTAACGCGCGAGCAATACCAGGATGCGCTGAGCTATCAAAAGCAAAAAGGTGGGGCGCTGGGACGAATCCTGATCGACATGGGATTCATCAAGGAAGCGGACCTGAATATCGCGCTGGCGGCGCAGCAGGGGTTTGAACTGGTGAATCTGGAGGGGATCGAAATCGGCACGGCGACGATCGCGGCGGTTCAGCCGCAGTTCGCCACCACCAACAAAGTGCTGCCGATCAGTTTCGATCCGGCGACTAAAACTCTGGTCGTGGCGATGGCATCGCACGAAAACTTCCGGGCGCTGGACGATTTGCGCACGGTGATGGGATACAAAGTGACCGCGAAGATCGCGGCGGACCCGGAACAACTGGATAAGCTGATCGGGAAATATTATCAGGCGGTCGCGGAGGGGCTGGGCGAAGTGCTGGGTGAACTGGCGCAGGACGACACGCTGAAGGATTTGAAAAATCGCGGCGAATCGATCGACATGGACAGCCTGTCGGAGGCGGCGAATTCCAATCCGGTGCGGAAGCTGATTAACCTGGTTTTGCTGCAGGCCATCAAGGACAAGGCGTCGGACATTCACTTTGAGCCGTTCGAGGGTGAATTCAAGATGCGTTACCGCATCGACGGGGTGCTGTACGAGATGATGCCGCCGCCTTCGCACATCGCGCCGGCGATCAGCAGCCGCATCAAGGTCATGGCGAATCTGGATATCGCGGAGCGGCGTCTGCCGCAGGACGGGCGCATCGAGCTATCCGTGAATAACCAGCCGATCGACTTGCGCGTGAGCATTTTGCCGACGATGTTCGGGGAAAGCGTCGTGATGCGCGTGCTGGACCGCGCCAACGTGAGCCTGGACCTGGATAAGATTGGGCTTCGCGAGGACGACCTGGGCGTGCTTCGGCAACTCATCCGCAAGCCCAACGGGATTGTGATCGTCACGGGGCCGACCGGGTCGGGCAAAACGACCACGCTTTATTCGGCTCTGCGAGAATTGAACGATCCCAGCAGCAAATTAATTACCGCCGAAGACCCGGTTGAATATGACATCGACGGGGTCATCCAATGCCAGATCAAGCCGGATATCGAATTGACGTTCGCCAGAATCTTGCGAGCGATGTTGCGTCAGGACCCGGATATTATTCTGGTCGGCGAAATCCGCGATAAGGAGACTGCCGAAATCGCCGTGCAGGCGTCGCTGACCGGTCACCTGGTTTTCAGCACATTGCATACGAACGACGCCCCGAGCGCTGTCGCCCGTTTGCTCGATTTGGGACTGGAGCCGTTTTTGGTGACCGCGACGATTGAAGGAATTGTCGCCCAGCGACTGGTGAGGAAAATCTGTAATAACTGCAAAGCGGAATTCACGCCTTCGCTGGAACAGCTCATGGAGCTGGAGCTAAAGCCGGAGGACGTGGCCGGGAAGAAAATCTACTACGGCAAGGGGTGCCCGGCCTGTAACAACACCGGATACCGCGGGCGCATGGGCATTTATGAGATCATGATGGTGGATGACGATATGCGCGACATGATCGTTCAGCATGCGAGCACGCAGGTTTTGAGGAACGAGGCCAAGAAGCGGGGAATGCGTTCGCTCCGGCAGTGCGGGCTACTGGCGATTTATGACGGGGTGACGACGATCGAGGAAGTCGTGCGCGAAACGATGATGGAAGACGAATAATACATGGCTTTTCGCGGGGTTGTGGATTTTTTCATCTTTTGGGATTGGGCGGTCCGATAAAGGGGTTAGCCCGGGCGATGTCGCGCGGGAAATGTCGTTCCCAAGGAGTAAAGTCATGAATAAGTCCACGATCCTTAAGTGGGCGATCGCCGCCCTGCTGACCGTTCCCGCCGTCTCGACGCTGGGCAGCACGACCTTGACCAGGCATCATCACCGCACTTTGAGCAGTCGACACCATCACAAACACGTCATGCTCAGCAGCCTGCATCACCGCCGGTTGCATCACAAGGGCAATGCGCATTCGTCGCTATCGTCGCATAGGCACCGTCATTCGACGCTGAGCACGTCGTCGGTTCATCCGACGATTAAGATCACCAAGATGCCGCCGACGATCGACGGCATGAATACCTGAAACGACACTGGGTTCGCTTAAAGAACATTGAATATGCGGCGGCGCGAAATGCGCCGCTTTTTTTATTGCTGTGGAGGGGGGAGTGCCGCCGCGAAATCGGCCAGTTGCTTTCCGGTGGGACTTTGGGCCGTGCGGACGTAATAGCCACTGGTCGCCACGCCGGTGCAGAGACATTCTTCCAGGGACAAACCGAGGGTGCGGCCGAGGCAGAAGCCGGCATTGAAATGGTCACCGGCGCCCGTGCTGATTTTGGGTTCGAGAACGAACGGCCCGGCGAACCGCGCCGATTCGCCTTCGGTGGCAGCCGCGGCGCCGCGGCGCGGATGAACCACCACGCAGGACAATTTCATTTTCGCGCGAATCGCGATGGCGATCTTTTCCATTTCCGAATCGTCCACCGCGAAGGTCCCGGCGCCGATCGCCTGGGCGATCTGAGTCGATTCCTTCAGGTTCAATCCGAGGATCACGTCGACTCTTTGCTGCAACTTCGACAAGGCGGCCATCGCATGGAGAATGTCCTGTTGGGTGCGTTTTTCGGGGTCGGCCAGATCGACGAAGAATTTCCTGCCCGGCAGGGGCGATTGGGCGATGAGCGCGCCCAGCTCTTCCCAAATCTCCGCCATGTGGGGGATCATAGTCCAGTTGGTCATGGCGATGAGCCGGGCGGCGGCGACGGTTTTTTTCATTTGCTCCATGCCCATGCACTGGATGAGACGATCCCAGGTGATTTCGGAAAGGCATTGGTATTTGCCGAGCATGAGTTTTCCATCCTGGAATTCCAATGCGTCAGTATGGCCGGGCTCGGCGACGGTGATGACTTTGGCTTTAGCCGCGAAATCGGCGAAGACTGGGTGGGGCTCGGGGAATCCGAGGTTGCCGATGTAGGTGACGTCGATCCCCGCGGTCGCCAGCGCGTTGGCCATGATGGGGCCGTTGCCGCCGAGTTTGATTTGTTTGACCAGTAATTCGTAATTGCTGGATTGGCCCGCGGCGCGGAGCACTTTTTCGCCCATCGCCTGGATGGTGGAAACGGGATCGAAATGGTCGGCATCGCGGCGTTTATCGACCACGGCTATGATTTCGTCGATAAAGCCGTCCAATCCCACCAGAGCGCGGGCGGTTTGAATCGTGGGCAGCGCGGCTGAAAGTTTAGCGCCGGCGGACTGACAAACCTGCGATCGGGATAAGGGCATCCGTTCCCCTTTTTTCTGGCGCCGTACCGGTTATTGAGGGGTCGTCGGCTGCGTACTGGGCGGCAGCACGGGCATCGCGGTGTAGGTCGGGTCCATGCTCAACTCCTGGTAAAGCACCATTTTCCACATCGGATCGTATGTCCAGGCCGGAACCGGGCTGTAGGCCACATTGCCCAGGAAGAGAGTTGTTTCCCAGGAGGGGTCGGCGGGGGCGTCGAGGGGATCGGGAACCCAGGTGATGTAATTCGGCCAGGCCCAGACCCCGCCGGTGGAATAAACGGCGGCGGAGGGATCCCACTGGCGGGCGCGCATGGCGGCGTCGGGAATCGGAGGCACCGGATTCAGCGGCTCAGGATCCGCCACGCGGGGCAAGGTCTGACAGGCGCACAGCGGCAACGCCAGAACCCCAACGATCATGCTTTTACGGAGGATTGAGAACATGATTGACGTCCTTATTAAAGGCCTTGGAATCGAAATTGGCGGTGCCGCCGCCGGTGACGGTGTCG
>Ga0181531_10001738_pt1 | contig 13658 bp, 6 predicted proteins | sample PEATcosm2014_Bin_38_FD_119743 | JGI IMG/M metagenome (GOLD analysis project Ga0181531, IMG submission 119743) | Peatland microbial communities from MTU Mesocosm Facility, Houghton, MI, USA - PEATcosm2014_Bin11_10_metaG | ecosystem: Environmental > Terrestrial > Soil > Wetlands > Peat | place... | reverse complement strand
GCGGAAATCAAGCGCAACACCAAGGATGGCACCGTTGACCTGTTGCTGAAGCTCAAGGAAAAAGGCAAGCAGTCTATCGGCTTGCAGGGCGGCGTGAGCGGCCTGGCGGGCACGTTCATCGGCTTGACCTATCAGACCAATAACTTCCTGGGCCTCGGCGAAACGCTGACGCTTTCCGCGCAATTCGGCGACTTGCAACGCAGCTTCACCTTCGGCTTCACCGAACCTTACCTGTTTGACAAGCCCATCTCCACGGGCTTCACCATTTTCTCGAGCCGTTACAATTTCAACCAAGCCAAGCAACTGGCGCAGGCCTATGGCCAGTCCCTCAGCATCAACCCAGAGTACGTACAGAATTACAGCCAGAACAGCTACGGCTTCACCACTTACGCCAGCTATCCGTTGCGCAAACTCTCATTCACCCGCATTGGCATTAATTATGGTCTGACCCACACGAACATCGAGGCCTTCAACTCCACCTCCAGCCTGCTGTTCACCGCCTTGCAGTTCCGCAGCGTTGCGGGACCCAGCGCGCTCGACGGCATCGTGTCCAGCGCCATCACGCCTTCCATCACGCACAACACCATCAACAATCCGCAAAATCCGACGAAGGGCAAGAGCTACTTCTATTCCGTGTCTTTCGCCGGCCTAGGCGGCAACGTCAAGTCCATCACCAATACGTTCGATTTCAAAATGTTCCGCCCCACCTATCACAAGCGCAACGTCATCGGCATGCATTTTGCCTCGTCGTTCATCACGGGGTACGGCGGCGAGGACGTGCCCCCGTACAGCCGCTTCTACATGGGCGGCGAAAACGATCTGCGCGGTTACGACATCCGCTCCATTTCGCCGGTGATTTTCATTCCCACGGCTACGTCCCAGAGCTTCAGCTATTACACGAATCACAATCTGAACGGCGCCGGCGGCAACACACTAACCACGTTTAGCGTGCCCATCCTGGCCTACAGCATTTCGTTTCCCGGCGGCGACTTTCAGACCGTCGGCAATTTTGAGTACCGCATCCCCATCGCCGGCCCGGTGACGGCCGCGCTATTCATCGATGCCGGCACGGTAGGCATTGTCAACTCCAGCGGCCTGAAGCTGGATCCCACCGGTTTGGCCAACCTGGAGACCATGTTCCCGGACGCCACCACTTCGGCCGTGCCTAAACTCACGGATCATCTAACCATCGCCAACAACACCAATTTCCGCCCGCGCGCTTCCACGGGCATTGAATTCGTCGTGCAGTTGCCGATTATTCAGGCGCCATTCCGCATCTACTACGCGTACAACGTGAACCGCCTGCACGAGCAGATTTTTGCGCCGCAGGATTACATCGATCCGGGAGAGCGAGCTTCGCTGCTGCTGCTGCCGCCGGAAGTGCAGAAATTCATCGTCAATCCGCTGCTGCAGCAGTACATCAATAATCCTGGCAACCTCAATTATTTTGAGCCGCTGCGGACCTTCCGGTTCACGGTCAGCCGGACGTTTTAAGTGGGATGGGCGCGGCGCCCGATGCGCCGTGCGGTGGTACGAGGATTTCGCTGGATGCGGTCCGCGTGTGCCGTAAAGGCGACGCGCGAAATTATGAGCGGACCGCGCCCGCCTCGCAAGTTGGCTTTGGGATTCGGATGCGGCTTAAAGCGGCGGTGCCGCGCTACGTTGGGGGAAATCGTGGAAACGAAACAGAAGTTCGGTCTGAAAGCGCTGTGCGCGGGATTGGTTCTTACGGCGTTGTGGCTGTGCGGTTGCGGCGGCAGCAGCAGCGCGAACGTCATCACGGTCACCGTGACGGACTCCCTGGAAGGTCAGGTCGTGGTCACCCAGGCCGATACCATCACCGCTACGGTCACTGGTCCGGACACCGTGAACGGCGTGGCCGACGTCAACGTCATGTTTGCGTGCTACTATACCACTACGACCACCAGCAGCACTGGAACCGTCACCACCAATCCCAAGGTGGTGTGCCCCACGGACGGTACCCTCGGCACTTTCTCCAACGTCCAGCCCACCACCGAGATTTACACGGCGCCTTCGGTGTTGCCCGACCAGACCAAATACCCCGGCCTCATCATCATCATTCAGGCCACTTCGGACGCGAACACCAGCAAAACCGGCACCCTCAACATCACCCTGGATTCCGGCATCACCGTGGCCGTCAATCCCAGTTCCGCAACGCTGGCGCTAAACGAGATGAAGAGCTTCTCGGCAATTATCACCACGGACACGACGCCTGGCGACGTCACTTGGGGCATCACCAACACCAATTTTAATCAGGGCGGTACCCCTTCTATCGCCAACACCTATACCACCAGCACGCCGCAATGCAGTCCCTCGTGCGGCACGCTAACCGTGAACGCCGGTGTTGCCACGTACACAGCGCCCGCGATCTTGCCGCAGTACAGCAGCACCACTTCCACCACCATCAGCACTAGCGGCACCGTAAACAATTCCGTCACGATCTACGCTATCTCCAAACAGGATACGACGCGTTATGGGTTGGGAACGATCACGCTCGTTACAGGCGGCGCGGTCACCTTTAACAGCTTGTGGCCCACGATTGTCCCGCAAGGTGGGGCACTGGCCGACGTGTTTCTCAACGCTACGAATTTGACGTCGCAGATCAGCCTGACCCTCTCGTTCGCGTCCAGCGGTTCGTGTCCCAGCAACAACAGCATTCCCATTGACGCCGGTTCCAACGCGCTCAAGGTATTTTTTACCCCGTCCACCTATGGCGCCACGACTGGTCCCACGTCGACAGGTGCTCGTCTGCGTCTAAGCTCGCAGTTGCTGACCTGCGTGGGAACCTACACTGTCCATATCGTTCCCGATGTGACTCAGACCACCCCGATAGCCACCTTCAGCTTTGACGTCGTGCCCGTCCGCCCCGGACTCGTGGCTTCCTATCCAGCGGACATCGCGCAAGCCTCCAGCAACGCGACCATCACCCTCGATGGCGGATACTACGGCGCTCTGGGCAATCTTGTGGTTGGTGCGAACTTAAATGGCAGTACCCTAAATTTCCAGACGCCTGCTGTCGGCAGCGACCCTCGCCGGCTTACGAGCGTGCCACTCACATCGATCAATTCCACCCCGGGACTCGTTCCGATAAATGTGACCAACACCCTGGACATCAACAGCCCTTCGACCGTTTACAGCAACATCTCTATTCTTCCGGCATACGCGAACACCAGCATCTCGCCGTCGAGCTTGCCATCTGACATGAACGGTAATTCCATTTCGCCGTGCACAGCGGCCGCGATGTATTGCCTGCCCGCCGATGTTAACGGAAATACTCCGTTCGTTCTATGCACTCCGGCAAATGGTCCAGCCACCGGATGCCCGTACTTAACGATGCCTTATATTCCGCTTGGCGCCGGCTCTCTGCCTGATGCGATTGCCCTGGACCCCATTACCGCGTACGCGGCCATCGCCGAAGCCGGTACGAACTCCGTGGCCTTCCTGAATCTCAGCACCACGCCGCCCTCGCTTGCGGGCACCTTCGCAACGGGCGGAACGTTGCCCACCGGTGTGGCTATCGACCACAACGTTTGCACCAAGGGCTCCGGCGGCGTCTGCTCCACCACCAACAATATCGTCGCGGTCGCAAACTACCAATCGCAAACGCTAACCGTGCTGACCGTGCCCGGCGGCGCGTTGCTCGAAACCATTCCCTTAAACAATCTGATTCCGCCCTCCGGCGGCACCACCAATTCCAACACTTCCCCCTATCCATATTCCGTTGGAATAGACCCATTCACGCACCGCGCGCTGGTGGCCTTCGCCAGCACCGACGCGGGCTTTGTCGTTAATCTCGATCAGACGCAAAGCCCAAGCATCTGCCTGCCCGGTTATGCCCCGGCGGACGGCACGTCGTATTGCCCGGTGGCTCTCGCCACGCTCAATACCGGAACGAATCCGCAAATCGCCTATGAACCCGGTGCGCACCTTGCCTACGTAACCCCCGGCGGCGCAGGCACGCTCACGGCCGTGAATCTTTCCTCGCCTTCGCAAGGGCCATTGGCCATCAACAACGCGGTGCGCACGGCGAACGTGGTCACCATTACCATGGCGGCGAACACTCCCCACAATATCGTTCCCGGCACCACGCCCACGGTGCTGATCAGCGGTCTCCCTCCAGGCACCAGCGGCTCCAGCTTCAACGGCGCCTTTACGGTTGCGCAAGTGCTCAGCGCCACAACCTTCACCTACGTGCAGACGGGAGTCAACGACACGTCCACCAGCGCCACTGGGCAGCAGGGCTATCTCAGCTTCGGCACCAACGCGCTCACCTATTCCATTACCCCAACGGTTCAAGGCATCGATATCAACCCCATCACGCACAGCGCGGTGCTTGCGGACCCCAATGCCAGCGGCATCTCCAGCGGCGGCCCGCAGATTACTTACGTCGATTCGCTGGACCAAGCCGTTAGCTCGCAAAACCTGTGCCTCAACGAAAATCTGGCCATCGTTACGCCCACGCCGGCGTGCTCTCCGGAAGTGGGAGTCTCCGCCGTGGCGTTCCAGCCGTTTACCAACACGGTGGTCGCGTTGCGCTATGACACGACCTACAGCGCCGCAAAAATTTACAACAACCAGATCTCGCTCCTTGATCCCTCATCGAACAAGCGTGTCACCATCGTCGAGACCGGGCAGTTGGCCGGCGCCACCACCAGCTTTACGCCAACGGGCAGCACCACACCCCTAACCATAAATCTAGATGGGGCGCTCGCCGTTGATCCGGTGCACAATTTGGCGCTAGCGGTTAACTCCGGCAGTGGCACGATTACGCCGCTTTATCTCGGCACCATACAACCGCTGCAGATTGAAAGCGTGTCCACTCCGGCCGTCGATGCCAATGACGGCGCCGTGATGCCCGCCACGCTGTCGCAATCCGTGCTCATCCAGTCCACGGCTCTGCCGCAGTCCATCAGCGGCATCCAGATTTTTGGCCGCGGCTTTAACAGCACCTCGATGGTCCGCCTCGACGGCGTACCCCTGCCGCCCTCCGATGTCGCGTTCTCCAGTTCCAAGCCCAATGAACTCGACGTCACCATCCCGGCCGCCAACGGCGCGCAAAATATCCTCACCGGTCCCCGCAATTTCGGACTCGACGTCGCGAACTCTGACGGCACGCACTCCAACGTGATGGACTTCCGCGTGGTCGAGGCTATTCCGATACCGGCCTGTACTGGGGTCAACGCCGCTCCCGGCGCGGTGGCCATTGCCAACGACTTGGTCGGCAGCAAGAAAAATTACGCGGTGGTGACCGAAACCGGTTGCGCGCAGGTGGCGCTCATCAGTCTCAACCCGGACGCCACGTTTGCCACCTTCACCACCATCGCTGCGGGCAATGGTCCTACCGGCGTGGCGACCATTCCGCGCTTCGGTTACGCCGTCGTCAGCAATGAGACCGACGGGACCGCATCCATCCTGAACTTGACCAACGGCACGAAAGTTGTGGCTGACGTCACTGTCGGGAAAAATCCCGAAGGCGTGGCCATCGAACAAGAAACCGGTCTCGCGGTCGTGGTCAACGAAGGCAGCAACACCGCTACCGTCATTGACATGACCCCGCTACAGGCTTCCCCGGTTGGTACTTTGGCACCGCTGACCACCGCCACCGACCAGGAGCCAATCGCTGTGGCCATCGATCCCGACGGCGGTTCGAACGCCACGGGCTTGGCCGTCGTGACCACCCTCGACATTTCTACCACCCCGGCGCAGGGCGCTCTCGATCAGGTGGACCTCAGTCTCGCCGTGCCAGCCAAGGATTCCGTGTCCACCACCACCATCGGGTCGATTCCCACGGGCATCATCTATGACCCGGCAGCCGGCCTCTTCTATGCCACGGAGAGTGACTCCAACGCCTTCATCTCTTACAATCCGAGCACTGGTGGCACGCCGTCTACCATTCAGGTGGGCATCAATCCCTATTCCGTGGCTTCCAATTTCCAAACCAGCAGCATCCTGACGGTGAACGCGGACAGCAACACCATCAGCATCATCGACTCACAAACGTTCCAGACCAAGGCCACCTTGGGCGTTGGCAGCGCTTCACTCTTTTCCGCCGCCATCGAGCCATTCTCGAACCTCGCGGTCATCGCGGATCAGTCCAACAATCGCGTGCTGCTCTTCCCCGTGCCGCATTGATGCGATTGATGCCCATTAATAGAAGACGCGGCGTTAGGTGGGCGGGGGCGATGCGCGCCGCCGCGGCTGCCAGCTTTCTCGTTGCGGAGGCCGCGCCTGGTCGGCTATAGTATGAAGTTTGCAAAGCGCCTTACGGGCCTGGTGTGCGGCCCCGGTTTTGCCTTGCGCAAGAATTTCTCGCCAATTTTATAAAAAAGTGGCGCAGGTCAGACGGAGCCCGTCTGGCCAAAACTTAAGGAGAATACAGTGAATCGCAGATTTGTATTTCATACCGCCGCGCTGCTCGCTCTGTCGCTGCTCGGCACCGCCGCAATCCAGGCGCAAGGCACCGCCCCAGGCGCGGCCTCGTCCGGCAAAGTCGGCGTCGTAGATGTGCGCCAGGCCATCGTGGCCACCGCCGAGGGCAAGCAAGCTTCCGCGGAATTGCAATCGCAGTTCGCCGCTCGCCAGTCGGAGCTCGAAGCGCTGAACAAGCAAATCGCCGATATCCGCCAGAAGCTTTCTCTTGGGGATAAGCTCAGCCAGGACGAAGGCACGCGCCTGCAACGCCAGGGCGAACTGCTCACCCGCCAGTTGCAGCGCAAGCAGGACGAGTATCAGGAAGACGTCAACGCAGCCCAGGCCGACGTGGTCGACCGCATCGGCCGCAAGATGATCGACGTACTGGACCGCTACGCCCGCGAAAACGGGTTCGTCATCGTGTTCGATTCTTCCGCGCAAAATTCGCCGGTCTTGTACAAGTCCACGCAGATCGACGTGACGCAGGACATCATCCACCTCTACGACCAGGCCTATCCGATCAAGAGCGGCACGCCGGCCACCAGCAAGCCCGCGGCGAGCAAGCCCGCGACTCCGCCGCCCGCCACCAAGCCCAACCGCTAGTTGTCAGCGCGGCTCGCGCCGCGCAAGCATTGGCCATCCGACGAAAAACCCCCGCACACTTTGCGGGGGTTTTTCATTTTCTATCGACAGGCCAAGGCTCTTCAGTCTGTACTCGATTTTTCTGTGTGCGCTCTGCGGCCTCTGTGTAACTCTCTGGCTGGAGAGCGCTCTCTCTACGGTTTCTCCGGTGGCTCCGCGTCCGGCGGCGGCACGTTCTTCGGCGCGCCGATGGTGTTCGTAGTATCCACCGAAAACAACTTGAAATCCGTGAGCGTATGACTGTGGTGATAGCGCTTTCCATGCAGCTCCAGGTACATATCCGCGTACCACGGCAGCCACAACTCTGAAGCGCCGTTGCCAAAGCTCACCGGCCCATAATCGATCGACAAATGGTCGCGCGTCAGCTCTAGATCCTTCACCGGCTCGCGCAAATCGGACTCCACGTGCAGCACGTTGTAGCTGCTAGCCGCCACCCACACGCGCCCCTTCAGAGGAATTTCTTCCGTCTTCGTTTTCGTCTCCCATAGCCGCAGATACGACTTCATCCCGGGGCGCTGCTCAAAATGCAGAACCCATGCCGCCTTGCCGCGCCATTGCCCCAAGCCCTCGCACTTGAAGTTCAGCGCTTTGGCAAATCCCGGGTGAAACACGTCCACGCCCAGGCTCACCAGCCCCACCGTCGCCAGCGACGTCGGAAATTCATCGGTGTTTTTCCCGCCGTCTCGCCGCTCATCCAGAAACACTAGCCCATCCTTGGCCTTTTCCGTGAACACCATGTACTGAAAATTCTTGTCGCGGATCTGCGTCACTTCGCCTTTGCTGTTCACCTCTTCGTGCTGGATGTGCTCGGTGGCCAGAAATTTTTCCAGGCTCTCCAATTGCCGCTCCGTGCTCGCGCTGGTGCGCTCCACCACGTCGTCCACCGCGCATGGCACGTCCGGCGCCACGCCGGGGGCCGCGCTATCGACATTTGGCGGAGACCACGCCGTCACTGTAGCCGCTTCCATCGTCGGCAACAGGGCAGCACTCGCCGTCGCGGCCTTCCCAGTCTCCGCGCCCGGCGCCGTGATCGCCATTTCCGCCGTCGCGCCGGCCGTCGCCAGACTGTCCAGCTGCGCCTTGGCCACCGCCGCGCTCGGGGCGTTTGGATAATCATGCAGCACGCTCTTCAGCTCCAGCGCCGCCCCCTTCCGATTTCCCTCTGCCGCCAGCACTTCTCCCAGCAGCGTGCGCGCCGGCGCCGCATTCTCCCCGCCAAACTCTTCCGCCCGCTGCGCATGCTCCTGCGCCTTGGGATAGTTCCGCAGTTGCGCGTAGGCATTCGCCAGCAGCAGGTGGGCCCGCGAAGAGTTGCTGTTCACCTGCAGAGCCTTCTCGAGCGTCTGAACCGCTGGCGACCACTGGCTGGTGTCCACCTGCACGTACCCCAGCCCGAGCAGCGCCTTCTCGTTCGTTGGAGCGTTCGTCACGGCCTTCTGAAAGTGCTGGCCCGCCGAGGAAAGGTCATGTCCATCAAGCGCCAACATCCCCAGCAAATACGCCACATCCCCATTGTTTGGCGCCAGTTGCTCTGCCTTGCTCAAGTGTTTCAGCGCGTCGGCGTTCTTTTTCTTCTGCATCGCCGCCATGCCTTTATCAATCTCTTTCACGGCATTCGGGGGCACCATCACCGGCCGGCCCCCCGCTGCGGCCTCAGACTCCGGATGCAGGTACACGAAAACGTATTGGATACGGTTTGTAACCGACTGCAATACCTCGACTTGCTCCTTCACCGGTTTGTATCCTGTGGCTTGCACTTCTACGCGGCAATCTCCAAACGGGACGCTCAAAAAGTGCGCTACTGGCCCGTCGTCCTTCGCGGGCCGGCTCAATTTCACTCCGGTAAGCGGGCAATTCAGGTTAACCATAGCCGTTTCAGTAAGTTGCAGACCAGATGCCTCGCGCACGCTCACATACACATGCGAACCCGCCGAACTCAACACCGCCACGTTCGACGAGGCCCCCATGTTCGGGTTAATCACACTTGTTGGGTTCGTCGCGTCGTCCCCCTGCCCTCGCGCCCCGCAGACCAAGACTGCCGCCAGCAGGCACACCCCTGCCCCGCGCGCTGCGACAGACCGGTATCCCAAACGGTTCGACATGCCACACCCCTGAGGACTGTAGACGTAAACTGAAAAGAAGTGGTTCCCTGGCGGGAGCCACGGCGCTAAACTTGGAGGCGTTAGTATACTCGGGCTGTAACCATTTTTCAGCATCGGCACGGCCGCAAGTCCCGCCCCCAGCCACCGTATCTTGCTTTTGCCGTGTAGCCGGAATATACTGTTGTTTCGCTCTGAAGCGGGTCGCACGGTGAGTGGGCGCAAGCCCACTTTTTTGTTGCCGCCGGTTGCAGTGCACGCCGGACCGGGAATGGTCGGGGAGTCTCCGCGTGATTCTGGATAAGATCCGGGATGCCGCCGAGCGGGTCGCCCGTTCGGAAGGCTTGGAAATCGTTGACGTTGAGTGGAAAGTCGGCCGGGAACGCTTCTTGAGGGTGTACATCGACCGGGTACCCCAGCCAGCGGGCCAACCTTCCAATGGCCATGCGGGGGAGGGGATTCGAGGTGAAGGCCTCGAGGGAGCGGAAGCCCCCAAGTCGCCTTACGCCAAGATCAGCCACTCGGATTGCGAGCGCGTCAGCCAGCAACTGAGCGTCATCCTCGATGTCGAGGACTTGATTCCGGGCGCCGCGGGTTACACGCTGGAAGTCAGCTCCCCCGGCATGGATCGCGCCCTGAATAAGCCCGAGCACTTCACGCGTTTCGCGGGCCGGTTGGTGAAGATCACCACTGCGGAACCGGTGGGAGACGCCAAGTTTTTTGAAGGCCGCTTGGCCGGCTTCAGCGACGGCAACGTGCATATCACGTTGAAGGGCAAGGAAGCTCGTACCGTGGAGCTCCCGTTGCACATGATTCGCAAGGCGAATCTGGTCGTGGAGTTTTAAAAACCCCTCGGTCGGGGTCACAAGATTTTTGCAAGCACTGGAGATGTAAAGGTACAAATGGCGAATTTGCTCTATCAACAGATTGAAATGCTCAGCCGCGAGAAGCACATCGAGCCCGCGGTCGTGGTGTCCGCCATCGAAGACGCCATGTGCGTCGCCGCGCGCAAGTATTATAAGACCGAAGAGGATTTGCGCGGCAAGTTCAACTCCGAGACGGGCCAAGTCGACGTGTTTTCCGTTATCACCGTGGTCGAGGAAGTTGTCGACCCCACCAAGGAAATCAGCCTCGAGGACGCCCGCAAGAAGAATCCCGAAGCCGTCGTCGGCACGGAAATCCTCACCAACAAGCCCACGGACGTGCTGGGCCGCATCGCTGCGCAAACCGCCAAGCAGGTCATTCTGCAAAAGGTCCGCGAAGCCGAGCGCGACACCATCTTCAACGAATACAATGGCCGTGTCGGCGAACTCGTCACCGTCATCGTCAAGCGCGCGGAAGGCCCGGACCTCATCGTCGATATGGGCCGCACCGAAGCGCGTCTGCCCAAACGCGAACAGTCCAAGCTTGAAACCTATAACATCGGCGAACGCCTGCGCGTGGTTATCAAAATGGTGGACCGCGCCGCCAAAGGCCCGCAGGTCATCGTCTCCCGCGCCGACGCCAGCCTGGTCCAGCGCCTCTTTGAAATGGAAGTGCCGGAAATTTACGACGGCACCGTGCAGATCCGCTTTGCCGCGCGCGAAGCCGGCGAACGCACCAAAGTCGCCGTGGCCAGCCGCGACAAAGACGTTGATCCCGTGGGCGCCTGCGTCGGCATGAAGGGCATGCGCGTGCAGTCCATCATTCGCGAACTGCGCGGCGAAAAAATCGACATCATCCCGTTCAGCGAAGAGACCGTCGCTTTCGCGCAAAAGGCGCTCAGCCCCGCGAAAGTCACGCGCGTGCAGATCGTCGACCCGGAAAATCACAAGCTCGAAGTCATCGTCGAGGATTCGCAGCTCTCCCTGGCCATTGGCAAAAAAGGCCAGAACGTCCGCCTCGCCAGCAAGCTCATCGGCTGGGATATCGACATCAAGAGCGAGGAAGAGAAGCGCCGCGAAATCGAAGAGCAGATGACCGCGCTCACGGCGCCCACCACGCCGCTCACCGCGCTCGCCGGTGTCGGCCCCAAGACCATCGAAAAGGTCGAGGCCGCGGGCATCACCAACGTCGAGCAGCTCGCCGGCATGACCCCCGAACAGCTCATGGAAATTCCGGGCATCGGCGAAAAAATGGTGGACAAGATCTATCAGGCCGTTAACCGCTTCTACGAAGGCGGCGGCGAAGCCGCAGCCGCCGGTGAAGCTGCCGTCGAGACGACGGACGGAGCTGCCGAAGGCGAAGAGATTGCAGAAGCCGCCGAGACCGCGGAAGCTGGCCAAGAGTCTTCCGGCGAAGCCGGTGAATCCGCGGCTACTGAGACCGCGGAAACTGCCGCAACCGATGGCGCGGAACAAGCCGACACGCATGAAGCGTCGGTTGCGGGTTCCCATGATGCAGAAGCGTCGGAAGCAGACGCGGAAGCATCTGCAACGGACGCACACGCCGCTCCAGACGAAACCCCTTCGGCGCCCGCCGAGCACCACGAGGCCGGGCACGACCATCACGATAAGGAATCTTCGGAGCCCTAGAACCCACACGGTGGCATGCGTGGGGGCGAATTGTCGCCTCGGCGCACCAGGCTCGCCCGACGCCTGCCACAACGCACCAAGCGGGCGCGCAACACCGGCCACGGAACTTGAGCCAGCGGAACTTGGGAATGAAGCAGCGGGAAGCGCAGTAAACGGCACGAGCAAGGATTCGGAACACACGACCGCCACGCGGTCCATAGGATTAAATGAACGACGCAAATCAAGTACGCATCAACGAACTCGCCCGTGAACTTGAGGTCAAGGCCAAGGCCATCATTGACCTCCTGCCGGGCTACGGCGTCACGGAAAAGAAGACCCACTCCAGCTCCATCCCCGTCGACGTCGCCGAAAAAGTCCGCAGAAAATTAGCAGGCGGCTCTGACGAAGAGCCTGCCGCGCCCGCCGCCGCATCGCCGAAACCGGCCACCGCTCCGAGCGCCCCGGCCCCGCGGCCGCCCGCTTCTCCAGCGTCCGCCGTACCCGGAGCAGTTCCCGCAAGACCGCCATCGCCCCCTGTACCACGAACTGTCCCGCAAACTGCTCCCGGCACGCCGGGGCCAGCCACTTCGTCGCAGCACGGCACAGGCGCTGGAACGCGTCCAATTGCACCTCCCCCGTCTGGCGTGGCACAGCGTCCGCCCGCTCCAGTTTCCGCACCCGCCGGCTCCGCAGCGCCATCTATGGCGACGTCACCTTCGCAGGCCGCACCGGCAACCGCGCCCGCAGTTCCGGCGAGCCCTGCGGCAACTCCTTCGCAGCAGCCCTCGGCTGCCGCGCCCCCCACCGCCTCCGCAACTCCAGGCGCTGTTCCGCAACGTCCGCCCGTGCCTGTTGCGCGTCCGGCAACGCCCCAAGTTCCGGCGGGGCAGTCCGTTCCGCCGCGCCCCGGCGCGCCGTCGCAAGGCGTGCGCCCAAACCCGCAAGCTCCTCTGCGCCCAGGCCAGTCGGGCTCGCAACCGGTTCGTCCCGGCACAGTTCCGCCGCGCACAGGCGCATCCGGCGCGCATCAACCCGGCGCTCCCGGCATGCGTCCCGCTGCCGCCGCTCCCGGCTCAGCCGGGGCACGTCCCGCAGCCCCAGCGCGGCCGCCTCTTCCAACTGGTAATCGTGGTCCGCTGCCCACCGGCAATCGCGGGCCAGTACCCGGCACCACGCCCGGCTCTCGTCCTGGCGGACCTCGCCCCGGTCAACCCATGCGTCCGCAGCAATCGGGCGGGGGACCCGGCGGCACCGGCCGCAGCTACTCGCCGCGCCCCACCACCCCCGGCGGTCCGGGCGCACCCGGCCGTCCTTTTGAGCAGCGCCGCGGTCCGCTGCCCACCGGGACACGTCCCGGCCCGCGTCAACCTGGCCGCCCCGGTATGCTTCCGCCGATGCCGGACTCCAAGGCTCCGTCCAAGGCCGAGCCCGGCAAGCCGCTCTACACGCGCAAACCTACATCGCGCCAACGCCCCGGGGCCGATAAGCGCGAACAAGAGGGCGAGCGCAAGCTGCACCCGACGCGCCAGCGCCCCGGTTTCGGCGATCGTCGTGCCGCCGCAGTCATCGCTCCGCCCGAGCCTCGCGCGCCCCGCGAAGTGGCTATCACCGAAGGCATCACCATTCGCGAACTTGCCGAGAAGCTCGACGTGCGCGCCAAGGAATTGCTAAAGACGCTGCTCGATCGCGGCGTTTTCGCCAGTATCAACCAGGCGCTCGACGTCCCCACGGCCACCACGCTGGCCGAGGCCTTCAGCGGCGTCGTCAGTGTGGTCTCCCTCGAAGAGGAGATGGTTCTCGAGGTCGCCAAGGAAGAGACCAAGGAAAGCTTGAAGCCCCGCCCGCCGGTGGTCACCGTCATGGGCCACGTCGACCACGGCAAGACCAGCCTGCTCGACGCCATTCGCTCGGCGGACGTCGCCGAAGGCGAAGCTGGCGGCATCACCCAGCACATTGGTGCGTACAAGGTCGCCGTGGGGGATCGCAGCGTCGT